>ERZ825896.747-NODE-747-length-39934-cov-5.412272_pt1 | contig 39934 bp, 34 predicted proteins | sample MGYA00519858_ERZ825896 | MGnify/ENA primary metagenome ERZ825896 (study PRJEB31778, sample SAMEA3449214) | human gut metagenome | biome: human gut; feature: human-associated habitat; material: faeces | place: United Kingdom | collected 2010/2012 ...
AAGACCTGCTGAACGGAAAAATGTAATCTATCAAACGAGGTGTCAGGAGCCATACGGTGCTTCTGGCACCTTTTTTGTGGATTTTTTGTGAATTTGATGAAAAAGTCCTTGACAATTTGTCTCTGGGAAGACATGCTTGTACGTCTCCCCGGGCGGGTTGTAAGGACTCTATTCGCCGTCGCTTTCTTCAATTAAATACACGTCGGAGCCGAAATCTCCCTGCGTACGCTGTTCAGGGGCGTAGCCGGTGCCGCGGAACAGCGGGGAAAGCATAATGCCCGCTGCCAGCGCCGCGCCGGAGGCTGTCAGCGTTTCCGGTTTTCCCGGCAGTGTGATGTGCCGGTCGGCAATCCGCAGAAGCGCGCCGTTGGGATTTACGTTGACCGGGGCGACATGCTTGAGCAGATTCCCGAACTGCCCCACCCGGATGGCCTGCGCAAGGGACGTGACCCGATAGTCCGTCTCCGGTTTCAGGCCCTTCACGCGAAGCCGCTCGTAGCCCGGAGCGGCATATACGAGGCGGTGGAACACCCCCGCCAGCGTCACCTTTCCGTCCGACACCTGCCAGCCCAGCTCCGTGCGGCGGAATGTGCCGAATTGAAAGACTTCGCGGTAGCGCTTATAGAACGCGATCTGCCCCTGAATTTCTTTGATCTCCACAGGAAGCAGCGTCCTCAAATCCAACTCGTAGCCAAGGCATCCAAAAAATGCCACATTTCCCCGGGTGTTCAGGGGCGTATTTCGCAGCGTCTGGGCATGGGGCGCAGCGGAGACGTGTGCGCCCACCGCGGACTGGGGATAGAGATAGGAAATGCCGTTCTGAATGGTCAGCCGCTCAATGGGGTCGGTGTCGTCGGACGCCCAGATCTGGGGCGAGAAGCAGAGCATTCCCAAGTCAAACCGGTTGCCGCCGGAGGAGCAGCCCTCCAGCAGGATGTCCGGCCGGGGCGCGAAAATCCGGCGAAGCACGTCGTACAAGCCCAGGACAAAATCGTGGGCTTTCGCGCCCAACGCCACGGAATGACGGTTCATGTCCCATTTGACGTAGGAAATGCCGGTGCTGTCCAGAATCCGGGAGACATTCTCCACGATATAATCCCGCACCTCCGGCCTGGTCAAGTCCAGCAGCAGCTGATTGCGCCCCAGCACCGGCTGGAAGCCGTCCGTCAGCGCCCAGTCCGGATGCGCGCGGTAGAGGTCGGAGTCGGGATTTACGGATTCCGGCTCGAACCAGAGTCCGAAGGAAAGCCCCCTGTCCTTCAGGTGCCGGGACAGCCCTTCCAGCCCCTCGGGAAGCTTCTTCCGGTTCACAGTGTAATCTCCCAATCCGGCGCGGTCGTTGTCCCGCCCCGCGAACCAACCGTCGTCCAGTACGAACAGTTCACAGCCCAGCGCCTTCGCCCGGTTGGCCAGACTCAGCAGGCGGCGCTGGCTGAAATCAAAGGTGCAGCCCTCCCAGCTGTTGTACAGCACCGGCCGGGGACGGCCGCGCCAATGGGGCGGGATGATATGGTCGGTGACGAAGGCGTGCATATTGGCGGACAGCCCGCCGAAGCCCTTACCTGAGTGGCACAGCACCGCTTCCGGGGTCTCGAAGCATTCCCCCGGCGGCAGTTCCCGGGAAAAATTGCTGTCATTGATGCCCTGCATTACCCGGGTCAGCCCCTGAAGGGACTGCTGGGCGGCGGCGTAATGGTTGCCGGAATAGATCAGATTGAAGCCGTAGACGGTTCCCGCGTCTTCGGTCGCGCCCGGCTCATAGAGAAGAAAGCCGGGATTGTGGCGGTTGGAGGAGGCGCCGGTGAGGCTTTCGTTGACCACCTTCGATGCGCCCACGGGGGTGTCGCACCGGCGCATTTCCGCGATCCAGCCGCCGTTGAAGGTCGCCATGGTGTAGCTCCCGGGCAGATCCACGCAGGAACTCATGAGCTTATTCAGCCGAAGGGGCTTATCACCGGTGTTCGTCAGCACCGTCCGGCGGACGATTGCCGTTGGAAAGGCCGTGTAGAACAAGGTCAGCTCCGCGCCGGGCTGGCTCAGGGTGATCTCCAGCGTTTCCCGTGCGTTGTGCGCCTGAGGAAGACCGCAGGCCATGGGGACGCCGCCCTCATGGATTTTATAGCCGGTATAGCGGAAATCCGCTGGCTCCCCTGCCAGCTCCAGCGGCGATTCCCGGTAGTCTCCCCGCCCGCTTCCGCTCCATTCCAGCGGCAGGACGTCCGGGCAGCTGGCGGTATCCTTTGCATCAAGGAGAATGCTGGCACCCCAGCCCAGACCGGGGCGGCAGCTGAGAGCGCCCGCGTCCCGGGTCTTCACCGGCGCGCCGAAATGCAGATGCTCCGCAAGGCCGTAGGTATCGATTTTGAACAGATAGGAGTAGGTTTCCGTCCGGATGTGGAATACGCCGTTTTCCTCGGTAATCATGGTCAGACCCGCCTTTCTTTTTCTTCCATTTTATACATCAAAAGCACCTCTGTCAACGAGATTTTAGGTGACGAACTGGATTCCCTATGTTATAATGAAAGCAAATCCCAAAAAGGAGTGAACTGCATGGAGCGCAAACGGTGGTACAAGGACAAGGTGTTTTACCAGATCTGGCCGCGATCCTTCAAAGACGGCAACGGTGACGGCATGGGCGACCTGTGGGGCGTGTATGAAAAGCTGGACTACATCAAAAGTCTGGGCTGCGACGGCATCTGGTTTTCCCCCATCTACCCATCCCCCGGGGCGGACTGCGGCTACGATATTTCCAATTACCGGGACATCGCGCCGGAATTCGGCGGCATGGAGGCGTTTAAAAAGGTGCTGGAGGGCGCTCACGCCCGGGACATGAAGGTCGTCATGGATCTTGTGGTGAACCACACCAGCGACGAGCATGAATGGTTCCAGAAAAGCCGCCGGCGCATCGACCCTTACACCGACTACTACATCTGGCGTCCCGGAAAGCCCGGTGGGGAGCTCCCCAACAACTGGGACTCCTTCTTTGAGGGAAAAGCCTGGACGTTTGACGAGGTCCGGGGGGAATACTACCTGCACCTGTTCGCCGTGAAGCAGCCCGACCTGAATATGGACAACCCCAAGGTGCGGGAGGAAGTGAAGGAGATTCTGCGCTTCTGGCTGGACATGGGGGTGGACGGCTTCCGGGAGGACGTCATCACCTACATCTCCAAGAAGGAAGGCCTGCCGGACGATCACCTGATGCCGGCCTGCAAGGGGATGCCACACTACAATCACGGCCCCCGCATCCACGAATACCTGAGCGAATTCAAGCACGACGTGCTGGATCACTACGACTGCTTCACCCTGGCGGAAGCCCCCATGGTGACGCCGAAGCGGGCGCTGACGTATATTGATGAGAAAAACGGTCAGCTGGACATGATGATCCAGTTCCAGTGCGTCGCCGCCGACTGTCTGTTCACCGATTACCTTCCCACGAAATTCAGCCTGCGGCGGATGAAAAAAGCCTTTTCCTCATGGCAGGAAAAGCTTCGCGGCCGGGGCTGGAACTCCCTTTACATAGAAAACCACGACCATCCCAGAATCGTTTCCCGCTACGGAAGCGAGGAATTCTGGGCGCAGAGCGCCAAATGTCTTGCCGCCATGTACCTGTTCCAGCAGGGGACGCCCTTCATCTATCAGGGGCAGGAGATCGGCATGACCAACTGGCGTCCGGAACGCGCCGACATGTACGAGGACGTGCAAACCCGCTACACCTACGCCCACACCGCGCTGAAGCAATCGGAGGAGGTGCGCCTGCACCGGCTGTGGCGTTCCTCCCGGGACTCCGCCCGCACGCCGGTGCAGTGGGACGACAGCGAAAACGCCGGGTTCACCACCGGGAAACCGTGGTTTTATGTCAACCAAAATTATCAGGACATCAACGTCGCCCAGCAGGACGCCGACCCGGACTCCGTGCTGAACTTCTACCGCAAAGCCGTCGCCCTGCGCAAGAGCCTTTCCTGCGTCCGGTACGGCGAGTACCGGGAGTATCAGAAGCTTTCCGGCAAGCATTATCTGTATTCCATGGACGACGGGCAGCAGAAAATTCTGGTGGTCTGCTCCTTCGCGAAAAAGAACACCCCCTTCCATGCGCCCAAGGGCTTCCGCCCGGAGGACGGGGAACTGATTCTGTGCAATTATCCAGAGCCGCTGGAAGGCTGCTTGCAGCCCTACGAATGCCGGGTGTATCTCTGGAAATAACGACGGCGGGCGGCTCTTTGGAGCCGCCCGAACGCTGTAATTATATTTTGCTTTTCCGGACACACCGTGGTATAATGGCCGCATTGATGCAACCCTGTGCAGGAGGGATTTGTGTGAAAGGAATGATCTCCATGATACTGATAGGGGCGCTTGCCCTGACATTATCCGGCTGCCATGCCCCGGTGGACGCCGCCGCGACCGCGCCGACCCGGGAAACCACCGTCCCAACGGCGGCGGAAACCCAGCCGGGAACTTCGCCCGCGGGCATCGAGCGTCCCGAACCGGAGGACGCCGACTTTGTCCGGGTTCGGGACTACCTCCCCGACGTGCTGCAGGAGCTGCCCTACGCCGGTACGGAAAATTTTACCGGCCATCGAATCTATGAATTCACCGAGGTTTTCCTCCGCTACGGCACGGTGAAAAAGCTTCAGGCCGTATGCGCGGAGCTGGCCGGGCAGGGGCTGACGCTGAAAATCTGGGACGGCTTCCGTCCGGTGAGCGCCCAGTTCAGGCTCTGGGAGGTCTGCCCCGACGACACCTACGTGGCGAACCCCAACCGGGGCTTCAGCGCCCACAGCCGGGGAAACACCGTGGACGTGACGCTGGTGGACAGCCTAGGGAACGAGCTGGAAATGCCCACGGCCTTTGACGATTTTTCCGGCAAGGCCGACCGGGACTATTCCGACGTGGAGGAAGTCCCCATGGAGCACGCCCTGCTGTTGCAGAACACCATGGAAAAGTACGGATTTGAGGGGTATTTCGGCGAATGGTGGCACTTTCAGGACGAAATATCCTACCCGGTGGAGGACGTTTTCGAGCCAGTGAACGCCGAGCGGTACTATGCCCAGTGTAACGAATTCATCAGCCTTCGCACCCACCCGGACACCGCCGCCGAGGTCATCGTCCGGATTCCAAAGGACGATGAATTTACCGTGCTGGCGCTCTGCGGAACGTTTGCGCTGGCGGAATACGCGGGAACCTGGGGCTACGTCCACAGGGACTTCATCCAGCCGGTGGCGGTTGGATAACCATATATCTTCATTCCCCTGCCCATCGGCAGGGGAATTTTAGTTTATTTTTGAACTTCTTCTTGACAGCCGCCCAAGCGCGTGCTATAGTAACTTCGTTCAAAAATGAACCAAAGGAGGCGTGCATATGCAGTTTGCTTTTTTTGAAACGGCGCTTCGGGCGCAGAAAAGCTACAGCCGCCTGATGGAGCCGGTCTGCAAAAAATGGAACCTGACCCACAACGAGCTGGATGTGCTGCTGTTTCTGGCCAATAACCCGGAGCAGAACCGGGCGGCGGATATCGTCCGGGGGCGGGGCATGTCCAAGGGGCATGTTTCCCTCTCCCTGCGGAGTCTGGAAGCCCGCGGGCTTGTTGCCTGTCAGGCGGACGGGTCAGACCGCAGAGCCGTCCATCTGGCGCTGACCGACGGGGCGGGAGAAATCGCAGAGGACGGCCGGGCAGTCCAGCGGGAATTCATCCGCCGCCTCCGGGAGGGGATCACTCCGGAGGAAAGCGCGGTCATCCTATCCGTCACCCGGAAAATGGGCGACAACATTCGCGCCATGGAGCGGGAGCGAGGGTCTATCTGAGAACCGGAAATATGACCAACAGCGAGGGATTTTTCGCCTGCTGAAGCCATTTTCCCGCAGGAATACTTTGTGTATTACAAGGGAAAATGGTGCACAGCAGGCGGAAAAGACCCGCTGTTTGGGCGTGTTTACGGTTCTCAGATAGACCCTAAGATAAAAGCGAGGGGATTTTTATGTCAAAAGAAACAAATCAGGACATGGGAACCGGCAGTGTCAAAAAACTGATGGTGCAGATGGCGGTTCCCGCGGTGGTCGGGCAGGTCATTAACCTGCTGTATAACGTGGTCGACCGAATTTACATCGGCCACATTCCGGAGATCGGCGGCGCGGCGCTCACCGGTGTGGGGCTGTTTACCCCCATTCTGATGCTCATTACCGCCTTTGCCATGCTGGCGGGTGCCGGCGGCGCACCCCGGGCGGCCATCGCCATGGGCAAGGGCGACAGGGACACCGCCGAAAAGATCGTTGCCAACTGCTTTACCGTTCTGCTGCTTCTGTCGGTGGTGCTGACCGGGGTGTTCTACGGGACACTGCCAACGCTTGTCCGGCTGTTCGGCGGCAGCGACGTGACGCTGCCCTACGCCGTTCAATACGGAAGAATCTATGTCCTTGGCAGCGTGTTCGTGCTGGTCGTGATGGGCATGAACCCCTTCATCACCACCCAGGGCTTCGCCGGAACCAGTATGCTGACCACGGTCATCGGCGCGGTGATCAACATCGTCCTCGACCCCATTTTCATTTTCGTCTTTGACATGGGCGTGGCCGGGGCGGCCATTGCCACGGTTCTGAGTCAGGCGGTGAGCGCGGTGTGGATTCTGCGGTTCCTCACGGGGCGCAAGACCGTTCTGCGGCTGAAAGCCCGGAATATGCTCTTGCAGGGGAAGATCATCCTGCCCTGTCTGGCGCTGGGGATTTCCAGCTTCGTCATGGTCTCCACGGAGAGCATTCTCTCCGTCAGCTTCACCTCCTCCCTGTCCCGGTACGGCGGCGACGTGGCCGTGGGCGCCATGACGGTGCTGACCTCCGTCAACCAGCTGATCACCATGCCCCTGCAGGGCATCTGCCAGGGCGGCCAGCCGCTGATCAGCTACAACTACGGCGCGAAAAAGTTAGAGCGGGTGAAGGAAGCCTTTTTCTGCCAGTTCCTTGTGTGCGTGGGGTACACCACCGTGTTCTGGCTGCTGGTACTTTTCCTTCCCCGGGTGTTCGCGGGCATCTTTACCAGCGACGGGGCGCTTGTGGACTACACGGCCTGGGCGATTCGGATTTTCCTTGCGGGGACGTTTTCCGTGGGCTTTCAGGTCAGCTGTCAACTGGCGTTTATGGCGCTGGGGCAGGCGAAGATCAGTCTCATCATGGCCTGTCTGCGGAAGCTGATTCTGCTGATCCCCCTGATCTTCATTCTGCCGAACTTCTTCGCGGACAAGGCGTTCGCGGTCTTTCTGGCGGAGCCGGTGTCCGACATCCTCGCCGCCGCCGTGACGACCATTACGTTCTTCACGTTTTTCCGCAAATTATTGAAAGCGGGGAAGCAGTAAAATTCACGCCGTACCCGGTTTGGGTACGGCGTGATTTTTTATCCGTTCAGCAGCTGGGAAATGGGCTGCATTCCCTGATCGACGCGGGAATATTTTGCCAGAATCGCCTTGGCGTCGGCTTCGGACATGGGGGTGCCGATATAATCGGACTGCCACGAGGCAGTCGCTTTGTTGTAGGCAACAAAGTCCAGCTCTTCCCGGTTGAAGCCGTTGTAACGGAAGAAAGATGTCCCATCTATCTCAACGCCTTCCCCCCTGCGAACCAATTCATCCCGCTCCATAATGTTGTCTTCGCACAGGTAAAAATCCCACGTAACAAGGTTCATCAGGATGCCATAGCGGTAGGTCATGCCCCACCAGTAATATTCACCGTCGCCGCTGAGCAGAAGATCCTTTACCCCGTCACCGTTGATGTCCATGATCCGGTAATGGGTATAGAAGGAATCCTGTCTGCTGGCATAGTCCTTGTACATCTGGAGCAGCTCATCATCGGACAGGCGGACATCTTTCGCGTTCAGATAGTCTCTCAGAGTCTGCCCGCTTTCGTCAAGGGGATAGTCCATCAGCGGCTTCCAGTCCAGCTGTGTTCTGGGGTATTTCGCTATGATGGCCGCGGCCTCGTCGTGAGAAATCTCCGTTTTGTCCCGTTCGTAAATGTCATAGCTGCGATACCACTGGCTACCCTCGCGCTTCACGGAGACAATCATATCCCTATATCCTCCGTCTACGGATTTAGAGTAGGTGTGCTGCTCAATATCCCAATACCTTTCTGGCGGGTCGTATTGTTCCCAGACGTTTCCCTGACACAGATAGGTTGTTCCATATATCTCGGACACGACCTCGCCATCCCTCATGGTCAGAAATTCGACAAAAGCGCCGTCATACCCCAGCAGCATCTCGTCCACGCCGTCTCCGGTCAGGTCATAGAACGTGTACTGTTTGTTTTCATTAGGGAAGATATTTCTCTTCAGATAATCGGAAAAGTCCGCGTAGGTTTCTGGAACATAAGTATGCTCCGCCTGATAGTCCGCCTCCGCTGCGGCCAGCTTTTCCTCTACGACGGCTCTGTTCACTTCCTTCGGCTGGACGGAATAGTCGAACTGATCGGCGATGGATTCCAGTTCCGCCTTCGTCATGACCTCGCTGGCGTCCGGGTAGGCGGTGTGGCTGGTAGCACGATTTCCGTCAATGCTTATCATGATCATGGCGTTTTCCTGCTCGGCAATGATCTCGCCCTGTCCCTTGCTGTTCAGTGCCAGCAGCAGCTTCGTGCCGCCCGGAGTGGTGTGATCCCACTGCTCATAGGCATCGATGTCCATTCCGCCGGGGAACGCACGGGGGAAATAGTCCTTCCGGGCGTAGCCATAGGACGTCATCAATGTTCCGGCATTTTCCGTCACAAGGTTAAACTCCATGCTGAAATTGTAGGGCGGATAGAGCATTCCCGCCATACCCGTAATCTGTGCGCCGGAATCCGGGAGCAGCAGGGATTGGATGCCGGTTTCCTCAAGGAAAATGTCGCTCTGATACCGCTGGAAGGGTATCCATTCTTCCAGCAGCTTCAGATCGTACTTCGCGGCGATCTCGTTTACCTTGTCCACCATTTCCTGGGTATAGCAGCTGTAGGTGTACTCGTACTGGTTGGGAATGCCCGGAATATCGGGCTCGTTGGTTGCAAGCAAATAATCCGGGTCGTAGCTCTCCTGAAATTCGTACCATTCCTTCAGCGCCTGCTGGATGGCGTCGCCGCTGCGGCCGTAGGGGGTTATGATATCCAGACTCTTTTCCACCGGGTCGATGGCCTTGCCCTTGTCGTCAAAGCGCTGGGTGTAGCAGGCCTTGCCGATGGACATGTCCTGCAAACGCAGGGCATACACGATCCCGCAGCCCACCAGCAGCAGCGCCGCGGCAATGGCGGCGGCGACCAGCAGCGGCCGGCGCAGGCTTCGTGTTTTAGGCGCGGCCGCCGGGGCGGCTTCTTCAATGTAGCGGCCGTCAATGCCGCTCATGGCGGTAAGTAAATCTTTTCCCGTCATACGGCAATTCCCTCCTGCATCAGATAGACCCGCAGCTTTTCCCGGATGCGGTGGAGCCGGGTCTTGACCTTGCTTTCACTCATGTTGTAGCGCTGGGCGATCTCCGCCACGGTGTCCACGTACCAGTACCGCCGCACGAACAGCCGCCGGTTCTCCTGGGTCAGCGTGCCGAGGAATGCGTTCAGCGCCCGGGTGATCTCCCGCCCCTCGGCGGCGGAATCCCGGCTGGTGTCGGGAATGCACAGCTCCATCTCCTCGCTCAGGGTCACCACCTCGGCCTTCCGTCTGGCCGCATCAAGCCAGTCCAGCTTGCCGAAGGCAAAATTCCGGCATATTTTCGCAAGGTAGGCGAAGAAATATTTCGGACGCTTGGGCGGAATCGTCCGCCACGCGGCGAGATAGGTGTCGTTCACGCTTTCCTCCGCGTCCTCGTAGCTCTGGACAATGCGCTGGGCGATGGTTTGCAGCTGCCGTCCGTAGGCCGCCTGGGTTTCCATAATGGCCTCATCCTTCCTTTCCCAATACAGGTCGATGATCTTTTCGTCTTCCACTGAGGGAACACCTCCGTTTCTTTTTGGGTCCTCACCCTATAAGAGGGAATTTCTTGGGAAAGGTTACACTTTGCAGGAAAAAATTTTCACTTTGCCGTTTTATAGCGAAAATGCCGGCTCATGTGAGCCGGCATTTTATGTAGATTTCGATTACACCAGAGCGGCGGTGATAATGGCCATCTTGTAGACCTCGTCGGCGTTGCAGCCGCGGGACAGGTCGTTGATGGGCGCCGCCAGCCCCTGCAGGATGGGGCCGTAGGCCTCGAAGCCGCCCAGGCGCTGGGCGATCTTGTAGCCGATGTTGCCCGCCTCGATGGTGGGGAAGATGAAGGTGTTGGCGTGACCGGCAACGGGAGAGCCGGGGAACTTCAGCTGGCCGACCTCAGGCGCAACGGCGGCGTCGAACTGCATCTCGCCGTCGATCTTCAGCTCGGGATCCATCTCCTTGGCGATGGCGGTGGCGTCGTGGCTCAGCTTCACGGTGCCGCCCTTGCCGGAACCCTTGGTGGAGAAGCTCAGCATGGCAACCTTGGGGTCAATGCCGAAGACCTTGGCGGTCTTGGCGGTCTCAATGGCGACCTCCGCCAGCTTCTGGGCTGCGGACAGGGTCACGTTGCCTTCCTTGTCCACGCTGTCTTCATAGCTGATGTTGATGGCGCAGTCGCCCATGGCCAGCTTCTCGTCGCCCCGCACCAGAATGAAGCAGGAGGACACCAGATGCGCGCCCTTCTTGGTCTTGACGATCTGCAGAGCGGGACGGACGGTGTCAGCAGTGGAGTAAGTCGCGCCGCCCAGCAGGGAGTCGGCGTAGCCCATCTTCACCAGCATGGTGCCGAAGTAGTTGCCCTTGGACAGCGCCTTGCGGCACTCGTCGGCGGTCATCTTGCCCTTGCGCAGCTCCACCATCTTATCGACCATGGCGTCCATTTCGGGATAGGTCTCGGAGTCGATGATTTCGACGCCCTCGATGTTGTAGCCGCCCTTGGCCGCGTTAGCCTTGACAACGTCAACGTTGCCGATGAGGATGGGGGTCAGGAAGCCGCCCTTGACCAGACGGTCGGTGGCCTCCAGAATGCGGGCGTCGTGGCCCTCGGTAAAAACGATTTTTCTGGGGTTCGCTTTCAGCGTTTCGATCATTGCATTGAACATGGAACATTCCCTCCAATATCCGGGCGTATGCCCGTAATTTCACCCAATATTATATACCAGCTTTCCTTCATGCGCAACCCTTTTTTGCGGCGGCGCGACATATTTTGCGTTCCTCGCAGCCAAAAAGGCGGCGGCGGAAAAATATTTTTGTTCATTGTGATGAAAACCATTTCCAAAAGTGCGAAATTCCTCTTGCTTTTTGTGAAAAATCCCTTTATAATGGGGTTATATTCTGGCATTGGAGGCGATGGCGCGTGGGTGAACTCTTCGCGGTTGTGTCCGGGAAGGGCGGAACGGGAAAAACCTCCCTCTGCGCCGCCCTCGCCACTGCTCTTGCAAAAGAAGGAAAACGGGTTCTGTGCATCGACTGCGACGTGGGGCTTCGGAATCTGGACATTTCTCTGGGGCTTTCCGAATGCGGCGCGCTGTCCTTTTGGGACGTCTCCGAGGGGGGCTACTCCCTGGAGGACGCTTTCCGGCACCCGGTCTACCCTACCCTCGCGTTTCTGACCGCCCCCATGAACTGCCCGGTGGAGAAGATCAACACCGCCGCCTTCGGGGAAATGCTTGCCCGGGCGCGTCAGTTGTATGACTACGTGTTTCTGGACGCCCCCGCCGGGGTGGACGCCGGCTTCCGGCTGACGGCGCAGTTCGCCGACCGCCTTCTGCTGGTCACGGGGGCAGGCCCCGCCGCCGTGCGGGACGCTTCCCGGGTGGGCGACCTGCTGGAGCTGATGGGCAAGAAAAACATCCGCCTCATCGTCAACCGGGTGGACAAGAGTATGCTGGGCACGGTGTGCCTGACCATCGACGACGTGATGGACGCCGCCGGACTGCCCCTCGCCGGGATCGTCCCGGAGGATCCCCATGTGACCCTTGCGGCATCCTTCGGTCAGAGTCTTCTTCGCTATTCCCCCAACTGCAAGGCGGCAAAAGCCAGCCGCAGAATTGCCAGACGCATTCAGGGCTTCCACGAACCGATCGCCCTCCGCTGATAACGGATACATATACAATTAAGGAGTGACTGTTGTGAATATCGCATTTTTGGCGCATGACAAGAAAAAAGAACTGATGGTTCAATTCTGCACCGCCTACAAGAGCGTCCTCATGAAGCACAATCTGTTTGCCACGGCCACCACCGGCCGTCTGATTGCGGACAATACCGGTCTGCCCATTACCCTGCTGCTTTCCCACAAGCAGGGCGGTCATCAGCAGATCAACGCCCGCATTGCCTACAACGAAATTGATCTGGTGCTGCTGTTCACCGACCCCAACACCACCGACCCTTGGGACGACGCTCAGATGATCGAAACCATCCGGCACTGCGACCGGCACAATGTTCCCATCGCCACCAACCTTGCCTCGGCGGAAATGCTCATCATGGGCCTGCAGCGGGGCGATCTGGATTGGCGGGAAATGCTGCACAACAAGACCCGTTACTGATTTTAATTGAACGAAACACGTGGGTGAGCATAGGGTACTCTGAAATGGCGGGGTACCCTTCTGCCCTGTAGCCTGCGGCTTACTATTGGAGAGGATTACTATGGAGATCATCAAGCCCCGGACACTGTCCGGCTTTATGGAGCTGCTGCCGGAAAAGCAGCTGAAATTTGACCGCATGGCGGAGGTTCTGCGCAAGACCTACGCCTCCTACGGCTTTGCCCCCCTGGACACCCCGGTGATCGAGGATGCCCAGATCCTGCTTGCCAAGGGCGGCGGAGAAACGGAAAAGCAGATCTACCGCTTCACCAAGGGCGACAGCGACCTTGCTCTGCGCTTCGACCTGACGGTGCCCCTGGCAAAATACGTCGCTCTGCACTATAACGAGCTGGCTTTCCCCTTCCGCCGCTACCAGATCAGCAAGGTCTACCGGGGCGAGCGGGCGCAGCGCGGCCGGTTCCGGGAATTCTATCAGGCGGACATCGATATCATCGGTGACGGCAAGCTGGACATTCTCAACGAGGCGGAAATCCCCGCCATCATCTATAAGGTATTCAAGGGCTTCGGCCTGACCCGGTTCCAGATTCATGTCAACAACCGGAAGGTTCTCAACGGCTTCTACGCCATGATGGGTCTGACGGAAAAGTCCGGCGACATCATGCGCACCGTGGACAAGCTGGACAAGATCGGCGTTGACAAGGTAAAGATCATTCTGCTGGAGGACTGTGGCCTGACGGAGCAGCAGGCGGACGACATTCTCGCCTTCATCTCCATCAAGGGGACGAACGCGGAGGTTCTTGCCGCGCTGGAAAGTTACGCGGGACGGAACGAGACCTTTGATACCGGTCTCGGCGAATTGAAGGTGGTCGCTTCCAACCTGGCGGCCTTCGGAATGCCGGAGGAAAACTTCGTCGTTGACCTGACCATCGCCCGGGGGCTGGACTATTATACCGGCACCGTCTACGAGACCCTTCTGCTGGATCACCCGGAGCTGGGTTCCGTCTGCTCCGGCGGCCGGTACGACAATCTGGCGGGCTACTATATCGAAAAGCAGCTGCCCGGCGTGGGCATTTCCATCGGCCTGACCCGGCTGTTCTACGTTCTGGACGAGCAGGGGCTTCTGAACCCCGAGCTGCCCTGCGCCCCTGCGGACGCGCTGGTGCTGCCCATGGGAGACATTGCCCCGGCCATCGCGCTGGCGGAGACGCTGCGTTCTTCGGGACTGCGGGTACAGCTGTACTGTGAGCAGAAGAAGTTCAAGCAGAAAATGGCCTACGCCGACAAGCTGAAGGTTCCCTTTGCCGTCCTGCTGGGCGAGGACGAGATCGCCGAAGGCAAGTGCAGCGTCAAGAACATGAAGACCGGCGAGCAGCTAAAGCTCACCCCCGCCGAGGCCGCCGAACACATCAAGGCATCGCTGGACGCGGAGACCGGCACGCTGATTCTGGAAAAATAACACAGCAGCGGGCGGCTCCTGACGGGGCCGCCCGCATTTTGGGTCTTATTGAATCTCGTCCGCAATGGCACCCAGCAGTTCCCGGGTGGGGTCGTTCCCATGTTCCCAGTACATGATGCCGAGAAGCTTCTTCTCCTTGACATACTTGCACTTCAGGCGCACCGCCTTGGGAGACTCGTAGCTGACGAGAGTCTTGCCGTTCCACAGATAGTTTGCCTCCGCATCAGCATCCCAATAAATCTGGAAATTGTTCTCCCGGAGATATTCCGGGGTGATCTCCCCATAAGAGGGGCCGGGCAGTCCGCCGCCGGAGGGCTGCAGAAGACCGCGATTTTCAAAGGACGTGACCGCAAAGTGCCGCCCGTAGAAGGCCGCGCCGATGATGATCTTTTCGTAGGGAACGCCCGCCCGGTGGTAGGCTTCCACAGTGTCCCGGGTGTTCAGGCCGGACTTGTCGCCCTTTGTCGCGCCGAGAGCCGCATGATGTCCGGCGCGGGTGCCGTCCACCATGTCGTAGGTCATCAGCTGCACGTAGTCCACGATCTCGGCGACCTTGTCCATCTGCGTATCCGCAATGCACCGCCGGCTCGCCCCTACGGCGACGGACACGATACGGCCTTTTCCAAGATACTCCCGCAGGGTTGCCAGCAAAGCGGTGAAATTCTCCTTGTCCCGTGGGTCAGCGCCGATGCCCGCGGCGTCGTTGCAGGGGTATTCCCAGTCAATGTCGATGCCGTCCAGGCTGTATTTTTCCACCGCGTCCAGACAGGACTTGGCAAAATTCCGGCGACCTTCCTCCGTCATAGCCATGTCGGAGAAGCCGTCCGCGCCCCATCCGCCCACGGACAGGACGATCTTCATTTCCGGATTCCATTCCCGCAGCTTCGGCAGCAGGTGGAGATATTTCAGCAGATGCAGATCCAGCAGCCCGTCCTTAATGAGTCCGAAGGCCAGATTCACGTGGGTCAGGCGCTGGGCGTCCTCCCGGGTGAAGCCCGCCAGGGCATCGTTCCAGCAGTAGGCGATGACATCATATTTCATGGTATGCACGCTCCTTTATTTCGTTCTCTTGCCATTATAAAGCCGCGCCGCGCTTATGTCAAAGTCTGGAATTGCCCACTTTGGAAAATAAAGTGCAACGACAGGCAAGAAGGTGCATTTCCAGACCTTTTCAAGCCGTCGTTTTTCTGATATACTCATTGTGAAAAATCCCAAATCAGGCGGAGGTAACCTTATGCGTTATGGGTACTTTGACAATGAGCATCGGGAATATGTCATCGATCGGGTAGATGTCCCCGTTTCCTGGACCAACTATATCGGCCTCAAGGATATGTATGGCGTATTCAACCACACGGCGGGCGGATACCTGCTGTACAAATCTCCTGAATACCATCGCATCACCCGGTTCCGTCCCAACGGCGTTCCCATGGACGGCCCCGGACATTACGTGTACCTGCGGGATCAGGACACCGGCGACTACTGGAGCATCTCCTGGCAGCCTGTGGGCAAACCCAAGGAGCATTTCTCCTGCCGTCACGGCCTGAGCTACATCAAGTATCACTCCGATTACGCAGGCATTGACGCCGAGCAGAAGCTCTTTGTCGCCATGGACGACCCCGTGGAGATCTGGGACGTGAAGCTGCGCAACGACTCCGATAAGGTGCGGCACCTTTCCGTATTCTCCTATCTGGAGTTCAGCTTCCATCAGGTGGACATGGACAACAAGAACTTCCAGATGAGTCTGTACGCCACCGGCAGCCGGTACGAAGACGGCGTCATCGAGAACGACCTCTACTATGAAGAGGACGGGTATCAGTTCTTTACTTCCGATTTTACCCCGAACGGCTTTGACAGCCTGCGCGACAGCTTTATCGGCAGCTACCGCACCGAACGCGATCCATTGGTGGTGGAGACCGGTGTGTGCGGCGGCTCTTTTGAAAAGGGCGGCAATCATTGCGGTGTCCTGCAGAAGGTGCTCACCCTTCAGCCCGGCGAGGAAACCCGCCTCCTGTTCCTCCTGGGCGAGGGCGGCATCGAAGCCGGTAAGAAAATGCGTCAGAAGTACACCCAGGCCAGAGCCGACGAGGATTTTGCCCGTCTGCTGAAATTCTGGGACAACAAGCTCAGCTGCCTGCAGGTGTCCACCCCCAACGAGGGCATGAACACCGAGCTGAACATCTGGAACCTGTATCAGAGCGAGATCAACGTCATGTTCTCCCGGTTCACCTCCTTCATTGAGGTGGGCGGCAGAACCGGCCTTGGCTACCGGGACACCGCGCAGGACGCCATGACGATCCCCCATTCCAACCCCGACAAGTGCCGTGGCCGCATCATCGAGCTGTTGCGTGCGTTGACGAAGGAGGGCTACGGCCTGCACCTGTTCGAGCCCCGCTGGTTCGAGCCGGAGGAAAAGCCCCAGTCCTTCAAGTCCCCCACAGTGGTTCCTACCCCCGATAAGCGCCAGATCGTCCACGGTCTGAAGGACGCCTGCGCCGACGACGCCCTGTGGCTGGTGACTGCCATCGTGCAGTACATCCGGGAGACCGGCGACATGGCCTTTGCCCATCAGGTGGTGACCTACGCCGACGGCGGCGAGGGCACAGTCTACGAGCATATGAAGCGCATTCTGGACTTCTCTGCCCGGCAGGTGGGCATCAACGGCATCTGCAAGGGTCTGCGCGCCGACTGGAACGACTGCCTGAACCTTGGCGGCGGCGAAAGCGCCATGGTCAGCTTCCTGCACCACTGGGCGCTCCGGAACTTTATCGCCCTGGCCGAGCAGCTGGGGGAAACGAAGGACGCGGCCGAATACACAAAGATCGCCGAGCATGTCAAGGAAGTCAGCGAGTCCGTGCTCTGGGACGGCAAGTGGTACATCCGCGGCATCACCGCCGGAAACCGCAAGATCGGCACGCAGGTGGACACCGAGGGCCGGGTACACATGGAGAGCAACACTTGGGCCGTACTTTCCGGCGTCGCCGATCACGAGCATGGCATCTCCGCCATGGACAGCGTGGACGAGTACCTGTACACCCCCTACGGTCTGATGCTCAACGCCCCCTGCTTCACCACCCCCGACGACAGCATCGGCTTCGTCACCCGGGTGTATCCGGGCTTGAAAGAAAACGGCGCCGTGTTCAGCCATCCCAACCCCTGGGCGTGGTGCGCCGAGGCCATTCTGGGCCGCGGCAGCCGGGCAATGAAGTTCTACAACGCCCTGTGTCCGGCACTGCAGAATGATATCATCGAGGTTCGCCAGTCCGAGCCTTACTCCTACTGCCAGTTCGTGGTGGGCAAGGACCACACCGCCTACGGCCGTGCGCGCCATCCCTTCATGACCGGTTCCTCCGGCTGGGCCTACTTTGCGGCCACCCAGTACATGCTGGGCATCCGTCCGGACTTTGACGGCATCACCGTCGATCCCTGCATCCCCGCCGACTGGAAGGAATTCTCCGTCAGCCGGAAGTGGCGCGGCGCGGAATACCGCATCCATGTAACCAACCCCGACGCCGTGGAAAAGGGCGTCAAGAGCATCACGATGAACGGCAGGCAGGTTCGCAAGCTGCCTGTGCTGCCTGTGGGCACTGTCTGCGACGTGGAAGTCGTGATGGGCTGAGGCCATTGCCCCGGCGGGGGCGCATAGCTTGGTCAATCGAAATTTATCCGGTGAAAAGCCGGGAGAGGAGAAAATCAAGATGATTAAATTTGGTACCGGTGGATGGCGGGCGATTATCGCAGACGAATTCACCAAGGAAAATATCCGTCTGGTGGTAGCCGGCCTTTGCAAGCTGATGCTGCTGGAAGGACACGCGGGCAAGGAGATTTGTGTCGGCTATGACCGGCGTTTCCTGTCCAAGGAATCCGCCCACTGGGCGGCGGAAGTTCTGGCGGGCTACGGATTCCACGTCTTTGTGGTCGCCCGTTCCTCCCCCACGCCGCTGATCATGTTCACCGTCAAGCAGATGCAGACCCCCTATGGGCTGGCCGTCACCGCCAGCCACAACCCCGCGATCTACAACGGCATCAAGGTCTTCACCGCCGGCGGCCGGGACGCCGATCAGGTCGTCACCGGAAAGATTGAGGAGCAGATCGCCCTCCTCAAGCCGGAGGACGTGAAGTCCATCGACTACGATCAGGCCATGGAAATGGGTCTGATCCGGGAAGGCTATCCCTTCAACGAGTACATCGACAGCATTCTGCAGGTCGTTGACACCAAGAAGATCAAGCGCGCCCACCTGCGCATCGCCATCGACCCCATGTATGGCGTCAGCCAGAGTAGCCTCAGGACCATTCTGCTGACCTGCCGGTGTGACGTGGATGTCATTCATGAGCAGCACGACACCCTCTTTGGCGGCAAAATGCCCGCCCCCAGCGCTGACACCCTGAAGCTGCTGAGCAACTACGTGGTGGACAACGGCTGCAATCTGGGCGTTGCCACCGACGGCGACGCCGACCGTCTGGGCGTCATCGACGAGAAGGGCGCGTTCCTCCATCCCAACACCCTGCTGGTTCTGCTTTATTACTACCTGGTGAAATACCGCGGCTGGTCCGGCCCCTGCGTACGCAACAACTCTACCACCCACCTGCTGGATCGGGTCGCGAAGGATATGGGTCAGCAGTGCTACGAAGTCCCCGTGGGCTTCAAGTACATCTCCGCCAAGATGGCGGAGACCAACGCCGTCATCGGCGGCGAGTCCTCCGGCGGTCTGGCCGTCCGGGGCCACATCGCGGGCAAGGACGGCATTTACGCCGCCGCTCTGCTGGTGGAAATGCTGGCCGTCACCGGCAAGTCCGTGTCCCAGCTGTACCAGGAGATCACCGACAAATATGGTATGCTGTATTACGAAGATGCTGCCTTCACCATGACCCAGGCGCGGAAGGTGGAGCTGCAGGAGAAGCTGTTTGTGAAGCTGGAAGTGCCGGACTTCGGCAACGCCGTGGAGAAGATCAACCGCACCGACGGCTGCAAGGTTTACTTCACCGACGGAAGCTGGGTCATCTGCCGCTTCTCCGGCACAGAGCCGCTGCTCCGCATGGCAGCCGAGGGTGAAAGCCAGTCTCAGGCCAGAACCTACATCCGCATCTGGCGGGAAGCCCTTGGGCTGTAAATCCCATGAAAATCGGGCGGCTCAAAAGAGCCGCCCGTAAGTTTATCGGTTACAGCCGCAGCGGTTATTCGCTGCGGCTGTTCTTGTATTTTGGGGCGTTATGTGATAAAATGAGACCGTTAAACAGAATTTGCTGCGCAAGGCAGGAGATAAAATTATGGAACAGCTCGTCCAGAACGCGACAAAATTCATCAAAGAGATTTTCCAAAACGATTTCAGCGGACACGACTTTTTTCATTCCATGCGTGTTTACCAAACCGCAATAAACATCGCGGAGGCGGAACACGCCGACATGCAGGTCGTGGCATTGGCGGCGCTGCTGCATGATGTAGACGACCGGAAGCTTTCCCCGATGACCGCCGAGAAGAAAGAAAATGCCGCCCGGTTTATGCGCAGTCAGAACGTGTCGGAATCTGAAATCCGGCAGGTATGTCAGATCATTGACGAGGTATCCTTCAAGGGGACGGATTCCGTCCGGCCGTCCACGCCGGAGGGGAAATGCGTGCAGGATGCTGACCGACTGGATGCCCTCGGTGCGATCGGCATTGCCCGCACATTTGCCTATGGCGGAAGCCATAACCGCGCCATCTACGATCCGGAATTGCCGCCGCGGACAGCGATGAATCAGGCGCAGTATTACAGCAGCAAGTCCACCTCCCTGAACCACTTCTACGAAAAGCTGTTTCTGCTGGAAGGCATGATGAACACCGAAACCGGCAAGGCCATCGCAAGAAAGCGGACGCAGTACATGCAGCAATTTGTAGACGAGTTCCTGAATGAGTGGGACGGACTGGACAAATAGGCTTTGGTTCACTTAACGAAAACCGGCGTGACCGCACAGGTCACGCCGATACGCTTTTATAGAACTTAAATGCAGAAAAAACCATTGCCGCGGCAGCACAGCAGCTGGGCAGCATAACACAGGCACAGGCTTGCGCAGGGGGTGCCGCCCATAGCGAATCCCCGGAAGTTCCCCGCCTGCTGGCGGTAGGCCGCGCCGCCGTGTTCGATGACGTCCAGCGCATTCAGATACTCCGGATTGTCGGGTTCCATGCTCACCGCCCGGCGGATATGCTCCAGCGCCGTCACCTGATTGCCCAGAGCGTCGTTTGCCAGCGCACTGAGGTAATACCACCGGGCATTGCGCTCCTGAGAGTTGTTCAGGACGTTCAATGCTTCCTGATACCGGCCGAACTGGATGTAGCGCATCGCCGCCTGCTGGTACTGGTCGCCCGCTGCTTCGCCGTAGGACTGCCGACTGTAACCGCCGCCAAAGCCGCCGAAGGGGTCGCCGTAACCGTAACCGCCGTATCCGCTGCCCGCGCCCGGCTGCTGTGCCTTGTCCGGGTCCTTGATCTGCTCGTAGGCCGCATTGATCTCCCGCATTTTCTGCGCGGCGGCTGCGTCCCCCGGATTTCTGTCCGGGTGGTATTTCTTTGCCAGCGCCCGATATGCCCGCTTGATCTCCTCGTCGGAGGCATCGGGGCTGACCCCCAGAACCTTATACGGATCATCCATCGTTGGCTGCCTCCTCTTTCCGCTTTCCCCGGTAGTTTACCCACACGCCGCTGTACAGGATATTGTCCAGCAGCGCCTTGTCCTGCACCAGAGGAAGCTTTTCATAGCGTTCCGCGCATCTACCCATGGCAAGCACCAGATATTCCTCCCAGCGCTTCTCGTTCTTTTCCATGCCCATGGCCAGATACGGGTTGTATTTGCCTTTTCGTTTGTCCTTATCGTAATCTGCCGCCGCATCCAGCAGATAAATAAACCTGCCCAGACTGAAGCCCATCTGCCCCAGATCTTTCGCCCACATGTCCTCCCGGTAAACCAGCAGCTGCGCCATCAGCTCGCCAAAGCAGGAGGCCGGTTCGTCGGGGTTGGGGCAGTTTTCCTTTTCCAGCTGGGATAATCTGGAAATGCAGTTTCTGATCGCCCCGAGCTGCCTTGGCCAGCGGGCTTCCAACTCCGGCAGAAAGGGTTCCAGCTTGTCCGCCATGAATTTAGCGGAGCGTTTCCCATCATCCTGCCAGTCGTCCAGACAGTTGTAATAGCCCAGCGCCACGTTCATGTCCGCGGCGTAGCGGATGTATTCGTTGTCCACCCATGGGCGTGGCTTCACAGAGTGCAGGCGGCAGGCTTTTTTCCCGCTCTCCTCCTCCGGCTCGTACAGGCTCATCAGCAGCAGCGCCAGAAAGGCCATATCATAACTCAGGCAAATTCTTCCGATGCCCGTGCTTCTTTGCCGGATCTCCCGGCAGATGCCGCAGTACACCGCCCCGTAGCGTTTCTGCTCCCCGGCGGTCAGCTCTTTCCAGCTGGCAGTCACATATCCAAACATACCGCACTTCTCCTTTTTGCCACATCCTACAAAGGAACTGTGAACTGCGGTTAAACAATCCAGAAATTTGCAAATTATTTATCCATCAGATACCGGTTCAGCGCCCCGCCGTAGAACAGGATGCTCATACAGCAGTACAGCCACAGCATGGTGATGGCAATGGCGTACACCGAGCCGTAGATCGTGGAATATTTGGAGAAATTTTCCACGTAAATGGAGTAAATGTCCGAAAACACCAGCCAGCCCAGACTGGACAGCACGCCGCCGGGAAGGCTTTCCATAAAATGGTTGCGCTTGTTGGGCAGCGCCATGAACATCAGTGTAAAGACCAGGCTCTGCAAAAACAGCAGCAGGAAAAACCGCAGATCGATCAGGTCGGTGAAAAAGATCACCACCGGATTATCCACCTGCCGCATGAGATTGATGATGGAGCTGCCGAACACATGGAGCACCAGCGTCAGCAGCAGGATCAGAATGAACACAAAGGTATACACCACACTGATGGAGCGGGTATAAATGTATCCCCGGTTTTCCGACACGCCGTAAACCGCGTTCAATCCTGTAAGCATACCGTAAATGCCCCGGCTGGCCGACCACAGCGCCGTCACGGCGGAAACGCCCACCAACGCGCCGGAGGAATTGCGGTACGTGCTGTAGATCAGCTCCTCGGCGTCCCCCACCATGGTACTTGGCAGGATGTCACCCAGCAGCTCTACCAGGCCCCGCACCTCCATCCCCGTATAGCGCAGCACGCTGAGGATCAGCACCAGTGCCGGAAAAAAAGCCAGAATAATAAAGTACGCGGCATAGGCGGCGTGGAGGGGAATATGCATTTGCTTGACAGTCTTGGCGGCGTCCATAACTTTGCCGATCAGGCCGCCCTTGGGAAATTCCTTCATCGTCTCCCCCACTTTAGACAAGTCGGCCCGCAGCCCGAAGGGCTGCGGGCAAATCCGTTTCCGTGTTATTCTGCGGAGATCAGGTAGTAATATACCGGCTGTCCGCCGCTGAGCAGATTCACGTCCGCGTTGGGGCAGATGTCCGCGAAGATGTCTGCCGCCTTCTGGGCGTGCTTTTCCTTCACGTCCTCGCCGTAGTAGATCGTGATATACTCCTTGCCGTCGTCCCGAACCTTTTCCGCCAGGGACTTGAGCAGCACCCGGATGTCCTGGCTGGTGCCGAACAATTGACTGCCGCACAGCGCCAGATAGTCGCCCTCGTGGATGTCGTAGCCGTCAAAGTCGGAATTCCGGGCAGCGTAGGTGATCTGCATGGTGTCCACGGTGTCCAGCGCCTCGGTCAGGGCAACGGTATTTTCCTCAACACTTCCCTCGGGGGCAAAGCTCAGCATGGCGGTGATGCCCTGAGGAACGGTCTTGGAGGGAATGACCACCACGGTCTTGGGGGTCAGGGCGTCTACCTGCTGGGCAGCCATGATGATGTTCTTGTTGTTGGGCAGGACAAAGACAGTCTCGGCAGGCACCTTGTTCACCGCCTCCAGAATGTCCTGGGTGCTGGGGTTCATGGTCTGGCCGCCGGAGATGATCTGATCGACGCCCAGATTCTGGAACACGTCCGCGAGGCCCGCACCGGCGCAGACGGAGACAACGCCCAGAGGCTTCTCCGGCTTTGCGATCTTCGGGGCAACCTCCTGCTCGGAGAGCACCTTTTCCGTGTGCTGCAGGCGCATGTTCTCGATCTTCACCGTGACGAAGGAACCGTAATTCAGCGCTTCGGTCAGCGCCTTGCCGGGATCGTTGGTATGGACATGCACCTTGATGATCTCGTCGTCGTCCACCAGCACAAGGCTGTCGCCCAGCTCGGACAGGAACGCCCGGAGATTCTCAGGGTCATGGTCATTTTCCCGGGAAATAATGAACTCGGTGCAGTAGGAGAAGGTGATGTCCTCGGTATTGAAGTCGGAGAAGTCCGCGCTCTGCTTGGTCTGCGTCACCGCGCCGTTCTCGGGCAGCACCACGTCCTCGCCCTGCAGAGCGCTGAGCATGGCTTCCAGCGCCACGACCCAGCCCTTGCCGCCGGCGTCCACAACACCGGCCTTTTTCAGCACGGGGTTCTGGTTGACGGTATCGGCCAGCGCCTTCACGGCTTCCTCAATGGCTGCTTCGTGGACGAATTCGATAAAGTTGTTCTCCCGGGCGGCGTCGGCAGCCTTGGCCGCGGACAGGCGGGCGACGGTGAGGATGGTGCCTTCGGCGGGCTTCATGACGGCCTTGTAAGCGGCGTCAACGCCTTCCTGCAGCGCCTGCGCCCACAGGACGCCGTCGCACTCCTCGCTGCCCTTCAGGCGCTTGGAAATGCCCCGGAACAGCAGCGACAGAATGACGCCGGAATTGCCCCGTGCGCCCCGCAGCATGGCGGAGGCCGCAACCTTGGACGCTTTCTCCAGATCGGGATCCTCGGTCTTGCGCAGGTCGGAGGCCGCAGAATTGATGGTCATGGACATATTGGTGCCGGTGTCTCCGTCCGGCACGGGGAACACGTTCAGCTCGTTGAGAGCCTGCTTGTTGATCTCGATGGCGGCAGCCGCGCTGATGATCATTCTGCGAAGATCGGCTCCGTTGATGGTTTCTCTCAATTTATTTCCCTCCGAACATTAACCGATCACCATGGAATCGATATAAACATTTACGGCCCGAACCTCGGTGCCGGTGCAGTTGGTCACCACATAGCGAACCTCGGAAATAATGGAAGCGCCCACGGCGTTCAAGTTTACGTTGTTGTCCACGATAATATGCAGATCAATGGAAATGGTGTCGTCCTCGTTGAACTGGACATGCACTCCCTTGCCCACGGATTCCCGGCGGAGCAAGTGGTACAAGCCGTCGGACAGGCTCCGGGCGGCCATGCCCTTGACGCCAAAGCAGTTGATGACAGCGGTGCCGACAATGTCCGTGTAGACGCTGGTGCTGACATTGACGCTTCCGTTTTCATTTTCGTGACGGATCATAGATGCAACCTCCAATTTTCAGTACGTATTTTGACAAAGGGGAGCTACAAGCGCCTTAAACCATGCTGTCTTCCCAGCAGTCGGGGGCGGTCAGACCCATCATCTTGACAATGGTGGGCGCCACATTGGCAAGGCCGTAGTGGCCGTCCTTGATGACCCAGGTGTAGTCGGGGTCGTAGATGATGAAGGGAACGGGGTTCAGGGAATGCGCCGTGCGGACGGAGGTCTTTCCCTTCTTGGTCTCGGTCATCTGGTCGGCGTTGCCGTGGTCGGCGGTGATCAGGACGGTGTAGCCGTACTTGTCGGCAGCCTCCACAATGGCGGCCACGCTCTTGTCCACGCACTCCATGGCGTAGACCACCGCGTCAAACACGCCGGTGTGGCCAACCATGTCGCCGTTGGGGAAGTTGCAGCGCAGGAACTGGAACTTCTTGGATGCCATGTTCTCCACCATCTTTTCGGTGATCTCCTTGGACTTCATGGCAGGCGCCTTCTCGAAGGGGATCACGTCGGAGGGGACTTCCTCGTAGACTTCCAGATTCTCGTCCACCTTGCCGGAACGGTTGCCGTTCCAGAAATAGGTCACATGGCCGTACTTCTGGGTCTCGGACAGGGCGTACTCATGGATTCCGGCGGCGCACAGCACCTCGGTCAGGGTGTGCTTGATGACGGGGGGCTGCACCAGATAATGCTGGGGGATCTTCAGGTCGCCGTCGTACTGGAGCATACCGGCAAACTTCACGCCGGTGTAGTCGCCCCGGTCGAAGTGGTCAAAGTCCTTGCGGTCAAAGGCCAGAGAGATCTCCTGCGCCCGGTCGCCCCGGAAGTTGAAGAGGATGACGCTGTCGCCGTTGGCGATCTTCGCCACAGGCTCGCCGCTCCGCTCGATCACGAAAGCGGGCAGATCCTGATCGATGCAGCCCGTCTCTGCGCGGTAGGTCTCGATAGCCGCCTTGGCAGAGGGGAATCTTCTGCCGATTGCCTGAACGTGGGTGCGCCAGCCCTGCTCTACCATCGGCCAGTTGGCCTCGTAGCGGTCCATGGTGATCTGCATACGGCCGCCGCCGGAGGCGATGGCGTAATCGCAGCCCTCGGTGTTGAGCTCGGCAAGCACCTTCTCCAGCATGTCCACATACTCCAGCGCAGAAGTGGCGGGCACGTCACGGCCGTCCAGAAGGATGTGGCAGTAGACCTTCTTCACGCCCTCGGCATGGGCTTCCCGCAGCATGGCGATCAGGTGATGGATGTTGGAATGGACGTTGCCGTCGGACAGCAGGCCCAGAAAATGCAGCGCTTTGCCGGAAACGGCGTTGGCGATCAGGTCTTTCCACGTCTCGGATGCATAGAGCGTGCCGTTCTCGATGGACTCGCCGACCAGCTTCGCGCCCTGAGAGTAGATCTGGCCGCAGCCCAGCGCGTTGTGGCCGACCTCGGAGTTGCCCATATCATCGTCAGTGGGCAGACCGACGGCGGTGCCGTGGGCTTTCAGGTAAGTATGGGGGCAGGTGGCAAGCAGATGATCCAGCGTGGGGGTCTTAGCGACCGCGACCGCGTCGCCGCTGCCGCCGTCACCCTTGCCGACGCCGTCCATGATAACAAGAGCAATGGGTTTTTCCATAATAAATCCCTCCAGAAAAAGAGCTATTCATACAAGTTTGCATTCTATTGGATTTTATTATTTTACATCATTTTTGCCGAACTTACAACCACTTTTTTAATTTTTCCGTAACGCCCAAAAAAACTTCCGGAAAAACCAAAAAATGAGTGATTTTTCCGGAAGTTGTTAAATATGTTTGAACGGATTGTTCCCATGCTCAGACGTGGACGCTCAGTCGTCGTAGTCCTCGTCCCGTTTTCTTCTGTAAATGAGCAGACCGATGAGCAGCAGGCTCAGCGTTCCGGAGACGATGAGAACGCCGATGAGGATACCGATTACCGGAGAGCTGTCCTTCTGTTCCTCGGGCAGCGTCGGGGGAACCGTTTGCTGCGTGGGAAGGGTCTCCGGTGCCTGAGTCGCCTGCGTCGTTTCGGGAACCGTGGGCGGCTGGGTGGTGGGGACGGTGGGCGGCTCGGTCGCAGGCTGGGTAGTGGGCGGCGCCGTCGTCTCCGTCGGCCGGGAGGTTACCTGGACTTCGCCCTCAAAATGATAGGGGTCGGAGCCGTTGGCGGTCAGCACCTGCAGGCGGCCGTGGAAATTGGTTTCCAGCTCCTCCACGTACTCGCTGGGCCAGATGTTGTTCACCGGGCAGTAGATGGTGATATTGTTGCCGTTCCACAGGCAGTTGGCGTTGAAGGAGGGCATACCGCCGCTGCAATAGACCTCCGTCAGATTGGTGCAGCCCTCAAAAGAGCTTGCGCCGAACCGGCGGAAGGATGCCGGGAGGGATATCTTCGTCAGTCCCTCGCAGCCCTGAAAGGCGCTTGCGCCGATCTCCTTCAGGGAATTGCCGAAATCCACCGCCGTCAGGTTTTTGTAATCCGTGAACGCACCTGCACCTACGCTGGTCACGCCGCCGGTGAGTACGACGGTATGAATCTGATCCGCGCTGCCCGACCATGGCGCGCCGCCTTCAAAGTCCTTCATGGCGCCGCTGCCGGAAACGGTCAGGGTGCTGCCGTCCAGCGACCACGAAAGTCCGTCGCCGCAGCTCTCCACGGGCGGGTCCGTTTCCGTGGCAAAGCCCCGGGGGGCAAGGAGCGTCAGCAGCATACAGGCCGCCAGAATGTGCAAAACAAATCGCTTCTTCATATGTATGTACTTCCTTTCTGTAGCTTCGACTTCATCATACCAAATCCGTCATGAGAAAATTGTCAAAAAGCGGCTCTGAACAGGCTCAGAGCCGCCTAAAGAACGCTTAAGATTCATCCTCCACGCGGCAGATGTCCGCGCCCAGCGCCCGGAGCTTCTCCACCAGATTCTCGTAGCCCCGTTCAATGAAATGAATGTGCTCGACAAAGGTGGTGCCTCTGGCCGCCAGACCCGCAATGACCAGCGCCGCGCCTGCCCGCAGATCGTGGGCAAAAACGGTGCTGCCCGTGAGATGATCGACACCGGTGACCGTCGCCGTCTTTCCGCTGATGCGAATGCTGGCGCCCATGCTTTCCAGCTCGGTGCAGTAGCCGAAGAACCGGGTCTCATACACGCTTTCCGTCAGGCGGCTGGTTCCTCCCGCCAGCGCCATACACACGCAGACCTGCGCCTGCATATCCGTGGGGAAGCCGGGGTAGGGACGGGTCTTGACCGTGGTCTGCCGCAGTTTTCCCGTGCGCATGATGCGGATGGAATCGTCATAATTGATGACCTTCGCGCCCATTTCCTGAAGCTTGCTGGTGATGCACTCCATGTGCTTGGGGATCACGTTCTGCACCAGAACATTGCCGCCCACCGCCGTGACCGCTGCCAGGTAGGTTCCCGCCTCGATCTGGTCGGGGATGATGGCGTAGGTGCCGCCCCGCAAGGCATTGACGCCCCGGATCTTGACGGTATCCGTGCCCGCGCCGGTGATCCGCGCGCCCATGGTGTTCAGGAAGTTGGCCAGATCCACGATGTGCGGCTCCTTCGCCGCGTTTTCGATGATGGTCTGACCGGGCAGCAAGGTCGCCGCCAGCATGATGTTGACGGTCGCGCCCACGGACGCCATGTCCAGACTGATCCGGCCGCCATGCAGTCCCTCCTGACCGGGGGTCAGAGCGACATATTCTTCCGTCTCGTCAACGTCTGCGCCCAGCGCCAGGAAGCCCTTGATGTGCTGGTCAATGGGGCGGGAGGCAAAATTGCAGCCGCCGGGCAGCGCCACATGAGCTCTGCCGAACCGCCCCAGCAGCGCACCCATCAGATAATAGCTGGCACGCATTCTGCGGACGAGCTGCTGATCCGGCTCGCTGCAATGAATGTCCGTGCAGTCGATCTCCACTACGCCGGGTTCCGGGGTAACGATCTTCGCACCCATCCCGTCGAGAATACTCATCAGAATTCGGACATCGGAAATATTGGGAACATTCTCGATCCGGCACTTGCCGCTGACCAGCAGAGCCGCGGGCAGGATCGCCACGGCTGCGTTCTTCGCGCCGCTGATCGTGACGGTACCGTTCAGGGGATGACCGCCGTTAATTTCATATCTTGCCAAGGAATATCCTCTCCTTGTGATTGGATTCGTCAATCGTCATACATAGGCTAGGGTATTATATCATACATAGCGAATCTTGTAAAGTACCATTGCCGGAGGGAACACTTCCGGGAAACACAGGAAATTTTCCGCTGAAAATCCCGTTATTTACCGCCGCAATCCCTTCGGATAGTGATTTTTCAGCACTCGTCCGTCGCCTTTTCCCCAGCCGATGGAATAGCCGCCCGCCGAGACGAGGCACCAGCCCTTCTGCGTGGACGGCACCACGTCCCCCCGGAGATAAGCGCTTATCTCCCCGGAGTCCGCCGGGTAATCCTGTTGGTTTTCGCAGGTTTTCAGCCACAGCGCCAGCGCGTGGGCAGGCTCAAAGCGGTCTTTTTTCACCGTCCCCAGCTCCAGTCCGGGGCGGAGGACTTTCAGCTTTCGGATATCCGGCATATCGGGCGGTGCCCAGTACAGGGTGTCTCCGAAGGTGGCCGCCTTCCCGTCGGGCAGGCGGATGCCAAGGCTGGCCGCAAAGGGCTGCCATGTTTTCGGAAGTTTTTCCCCGGCGGGAATCACAGTACTTTCTTCGCTGCCTTCCATCTTACGCAGCACGGCGGCAAAATGTCCCTCCCCCAGCAGCTTATGGGGCCACAGGCGGACGCTCCCGTTTTCCCCGGCCTCGAACCATGGCGCGTCCACGGTTTCCGGGACAAATTCGGGGTGATTTTCCAAAAACCGCGCCACCGCCTGCTCGTCCTCCTCCGGGGAAAAGGTGCAGGTGGAGTACACCAGATGCCCGCCGGGGCGAACCAGCGCCGCGGCGGAACTCAGAATTTCCGCCTGCCGCCGGACGCACATCTCCACGGTCTCCTGACTCCAGTCCGTGACGGCGGCTTCCTCTTTCCGGAACATTCCCTCTCCGGAACAGGGCGCGTCCACCAGCACCCGGTCAAAGAAACCGGCAAACCGCTGCGCCAGCGTGGCCGGATGCTCGTTGGTCACCAGTGCGTTAGAAACGGCCATGCGCTCGATGTTCCGGGATAGAATTTTCGCCCGCTTGGGGTTGATCTCATTGCAGAGCAAAAAGCCCCGCCCCATCATCCGTCCGGCGATCTGGGTGGTCTTGCCGCCGGGAGCGGCGCACAGGTCGCAGACCCGCTCGCCGGGTTGGGGATCGAGCAAGACCACCGGCGCCATGGCGCTGGCTTCCTGAAGGTAGTAGACGCCCGCCTCATGAAAAACGTGCAGGCCGGGTCGGGCGTCAGGGTCGTAATAGTACCCCATCGGCTCCCATGGCACCGGCTGTCCCACGAAGGGCAGCTGTGGGATCTCCCCTTTCAGGGGATTGAACCGCAGCGCCACCGCCCGGGGGCGGTTCAGGCTGTCAAGGTAGCTCTCATATTCATCTCCAAGCTGGCGCTTCATGCGCTCCAAAAAGGCTTCCGGCAGCATACGTGACCTCCAAAATCATGACTGCGCCCCATTATAGCACATCCCGGGGCATTTTTCCACCACAAAGCGCAAAATACCGGCGCGGCAGAATTGCCGCGCCGGTCAATGTATTTTGCGTTAAAAGTGCCGGTTGTCGTTGTGGGTATTGAACGCGCCTTCAAAGCCGATGATCAGGCCGCCCACCTCCGCATAGTAGCTGCACAGCGCCGTCGTCGGCTCCAGCATGAAGCGGGCATGGGGGAACTCGGCCAGCAGCGCTTCCCGGAAATCAGCCGCCGCTTCCTCCGCAAAGCAGTGGGCGACGCGGATATATCCGCCGTCCCGGAAGCCCCGCTCTTTTACCATATCCACCAGCATCTGGGTGGTTTTTCTCAGTCCTCTGGGCTTATGCACCGGGGCGACCTGGCCGCCCTTGGCCTCTCCCGCCACCCGAATGCCCAGCATTCCGGCGATCTTCGCCACGGCGATGTTCACCCGGCCGTTTCTTGCCAGGTTGTTCATGGATTCCAGGCAGAACAGGGTGTGCAGATGGTTGTGATAATCCAGCACCTTTTCCTTCGTGGTCTCGAAATCGTCCCCCGCGTCCTCGCACTGACGGATCTTCTGCGCCAGCATCATCATTTCCGGCCCCGTGGCCAGAGAATCAAAGATGAACACCTTTCTCTCCGGATGCTCGGCCATGTACGTATCGGCAGCGTGTCTGGCCGCGTTGTAGCTGCCCGACAGGTGCTTGGAAATGGTGATGCCGAAAACCTCCTCGGCGTCGCCGAAGGCTTCCAGCCACTCCCCCACGTTGGGGCAGGAGGAGCCGGACTTTCCCTTATATTGCTTCAGATCCTCCACCATCTGTGCCACGTCCAGATTTGCGTCGTCCACATATTCCCGTTCCGCCACGATCTTCATGGGAACGGATGCAAACGTGCCGTCCTCCCCGGAGACGATGTTGCAGGCAGAATCCGCTACAATTTTGTATTTCATACTGATCCCTCGATTACTAATCATCGGTTTTTTAATAACCGATGCTATTGTATCAACAACCCATGAAGATGTCAAGATAATCTTAAGATAAGATTTTGAGATTGACTTTTTCTTAGCTTTACGGTATAATACCCCCGGTGATATGGATGAAACAGGAAATCAAACAGCAGATCGGTCAGTCCGTTCAGGGCTTCCGTCTGCCCCGTTATCAGGAAATTCCCGACGTGGGTCTGTATCTGGAACAGGCCACCAAATATATCTGCCGCTACCTGTCCCCCATTCTGGAAACGCCCCTTACGGCGTCCATGATCAGCAACTACGTCAAACGGGGACTGCTGTCCAGCCCGGTGAAGAAGCAGTACAGCCGGGATCAGGTGGCGTATCTTTTCTTCATCGCCGTAGCGAAGAACGTCCTGTCGCTGGACGCGCTGGCCTGCTTTCTGCGGCTTCAGGAGCGCACCTATCCGCTGGAAAAAGCCTATGATTACTTCTGCCGGGAGCTGGAAAACCTCCTGCTGTTCCAGTTTGAGGTCAGGGAGACCATTGAATCCTCCGACGAGGATTCCTCCGATGAAAAGCGGCTGCTCTACAGCTGCACGGCGGCGGTGGTGCAGAAGGTATACATGGAAAAATGGCTGGAAGCCGTCGCGGCGGAAGAAGTATGATAAATACGGAAGCGGTATCCCGGCGCATGAAGGGATACCGCTTTTTCGTTTCACTGAGTGCAAATTCCTTTCCGGAAAGATTGACTTTTCCGGTTGTTTGTGGGATAATAGGACAGCTAAATCAGAAAACACCAGATATAAGAGAGGTTTTCATCCATGATGCAATCCAGAACCCATAACTGCGGCGAGCTGCGTCTTTCCGACGCGGGCAAGTCCGTAACCATCGTTGGCTGGCTGGAGAATGTCCGGGAGGTTGGCGCGAACTTCGCGTTCTGCGTCCTGCGGGATTTCTACGGCACGACTCAGGTGGTCATTGAAACCGAAGAAATGATGAAGCTCATCAAGCCCATCAACAAGGAGTCCACCATCTCCGTCACAGGCCTCGTCCGGGAGCGTGAGAGCAAGAACCCCAAGCTCCCCACCGGCGAGATCGAGGTCGTCCCTGAGAAGATCGAGGTGCTGGGCAAGTGCATTCACAACCAGCTGCCCTTTGAGATCAACAAGAGCAAGGACGCCGACGAGAACACCCGCCTGAAATACCGCTTCCTCGACCTGCGCAACCCCGCCGTGAAGTCCAACATCGTCCTGCGCTGCCAGGTGGTGGCCGAGCTGCGGCGGCTGATGACCGAGAAGGGCTTTTTGGAGATCACCACCCCCATCCTCACCGCGTCCTCCCCCGAGGGCGCCCGGGATTACCTGGTTCCCGCCCGGAACCACCCCGGCAAGTTCTACGCTCTGCCTCAGGCGCCCCAGCAGTTCAAGCAGCTGCTGATGACCTCCGGCTTTGACCGTTACTTCCAGATCGCCCCCTGCTTCCGGGACGAGGACGCCCGTGCCGACCGTACCCCCGGTGAATTCTATCAGCTGGATATGGAAATGGCCTTTGCCAGTCAGGCGGACGTGCTGAGCGTATTGGAAGATGTGCTGGTGCCCGTGTTCCACAAGTTCGGCAAGTACAAGCGGGTCTCCACTGCCCCCTTCCGTCACATTCCTTATAATGAGGCCATGGAACGCTACGGCTCCGACAAGCCCGACCTGCGTATCGATCTGGAAATTCAGGACATCACCGCCGAGGTGCAGGGCTGCGGCTTCACCCCCTTCGAGGGCGCGACCGTCAAGGCTGTCGCCGTGGACAACTTCACCCAGGCGAGGAAGTGGATCGACAAGCTGCTGGCCGACGTGGAAGTCCAGACCGGCAGCAAAGCCTGCTGGGTGAAGGTGGACGAAAACGGAAATCTCACCGGCGGCGTTTCCAAGTTCCTGACGGATTGCAAGGATGCGCTGACCGCCAAGCTGAACCTGAAGCCCGGCAGCTTCGTCTGCATGGCGGCGGGCAAGAAAGCCGTCGCCCAGAAGACCGCCGGTGTCATTCGTACCATGCTGGGCAAGCGGATTCCCGGTCACTTTGACGAGGAGCAATACGCTCTGTGCTGGATCGTGGACTTCCCCATGTACGAGATCGGTGAGGAATCCGGCGCTCTAGAATTCTGCCACAACCCCTTCTCCATGCCTCAGGGCGGCCTGAAGGCGCTGGAGGATGCCGAGGGCGATATGGACAAGATGCTGGCCATCAAGGCCGACCAGTATGACCTTGTGGTCAACGGCTACGAGTCCGCCTCCGGCGCTGTGCGGAACCATGACCCGGAGATCATGATCAAGGCCTTTGAGCTGGTCCGCCTGGGCGAGGACGACGTGAAGGCCAAGTTCCCCGCCATGTACAACGCCTTCACCTACGGCGCGCCCCCGCACGCGGGCGCCGCTCCCGGTGTTGATCGTCTCATTATGCTGCTTACCGGTGAAGAGTCCATCCGGGAGGTCATCACCTTCCCCATGAACAAGAACGCCCAGGACCTGATGATGGGCGCACCCACCACCGTGGACAAGAGCCAGCTGGACACCGTTCACATCGCGGTATTGGAAGAGGAATAAATTGCTGCGCCCCGCCGTGGTTTCCCGGCGGGGCGCGTATTCTTACAAAGTTTTTTGAATTTTGCAACCAAGTCAGAAATTTGTCGAGATATCTATTGATAGGAAGGAGTGACGCAAATGGAAGACGAACAGATCGTCACACTGTACTGGAACCGGGACGAAGCCGCCATTCAGGAGACCCAGACCAAATATGACCGCTACCTGACCAAGATCGCCTGCAACATCCTCGCGGACATGGAGGACAGCCGGGAGAGCGTCAACGATACATACCTCGCCGCATGGAATTCCATACCGCCCCAGCGGCCGTCGGTGCTTTCCGCGTATCTTGCCAAGCTCACCCGGCGCATTTCCATCGACCGCTTCCGCTACCGTACCCGGGACAAGCGGCGGGATTCCCAATATGCCCTGTCCCTGTCCGAGCTGGACGACTGCGTGTCCGGGGGCAATACCACCGAGGAGATCATCAACGTCAGGCTGCTGGCCGACACCATCGGCATTTATCTGCGGCTGCAAAGTGAGGAAGCCCGGAACGCCTTCATCGGGCGGTACTATTTTCTCGACTCACTGAAAGAGGTCGCAGCCTACTGCGGCATGTCGGAAAGCAAATGCAAGAGCCTGCTCTACCGCACCCGGGTGGGGCTGAAGGAATACTTGGAAAAGGAGGGCTTTAGCGTATGACTTCCGAAAAGCTTCATGACGCGCTGAGTCTGCTTCCCGCCGATCTGGTCGCCGAAACGGACGCCCTGCGCACTCAGGCCAAGAAGCCTCAGGTGCATTGGCAGCGCTGGGCGGCCATGGCCGCCTGTCTGGCGGTAGTGCTGCTGGCGGGCACCATGTTCTCCCGTCTCTTTGGCCCCAAGGGTTCCTCCAAGACCACCGCGGCAGTGGATCAATTCCAGATGTTCGTCGCCGAAGCGCCCGACCGGGAGAACGCCGCTCCCGCTCTCGGCGAGGCGAAGGCAGACCGTCCGGACGATGACCACACCCACGCCCCCGCCGATGAACCCGAAAGCGCCAACGGCACGGAGGACGGTTACTGTGGGAACACCTCCGCCACCGTAACGCTGGACGGAAGCGCCTACACGCTCTCCGGCAGCGACGCCGTTACGCTGACGGCCATTCTGGAAAATCTGGACTATAACAGCGATGACATTTGCAGCTGTTCCACGGAGTTCACGGTGGAGACCGAGGTCGGCACCGAATACGAAGTGAACCTGACGGAATACTTCGCCCGCTGTGACACCTGGCAGGCGGCGCTGACCCAGAAACAGGCCGACGCCATCCGGGAAATTATCGAGCGATTAGGCGAATGACCCCGCTTTATTCCCTGAAATATTTCTCAATTTGTGTTTAACCTCCGAAAAAGCCGTCAATAATCAGCCTCGGAGGTGCTTAACAAATGAGCGACAACAAACATGCCGGCCGCGGCGGAAAGGGCTACTACATAGCCCTGATCCTGTGCGCAGCCGCCATCGGGATCACCAGCTATGTATACTATCGAAACGCCAACCGTGCGGAGGAAGTCTCCATTCAGGAATCCGTGGGGGAAGACATCCTCGTAGGAACCATGGAAGCCGAGGACGTCCCGGCGCTGGCTACCCAGCCCCAGACTCAGTCCACGCCCCCCGCGACGCAGGGTACAACCCCCGCTCCCACCGCGAAGAAGCCGTTCAAGACCACGTCTCCGGTTTCCGGCGAGGAGATCTCCGCCTACTCCATGGAAGCGCTGAGCTACAATGAGACCACCCGGGACTGGCGCGTCCACAACGGCGTGGACATCGCCGCGGACGCGGGGACTGAGGTCTGCGCCGCTGCGGACGGTGAGGTTTACACCGTCTACGAGGACGACTCCATGGGCTACACCGTGGTCATCCGCCACGACGGCGGCTACCTCACCCGGTATGCCAGCCTGAGCCAGGACATCCCGGTGAAGTCCGGGGACGCGGTGAGCGCAGGACAGGTCATCGGCTACGTGGGCGACACCGCTCTGGTGGAGACCACGCTGGGCAGCCACATCCATTTCAGCGTCACCCATCAGGACGAGCCTATGAACCCGGCGGATTTCCTCGCGCTGGGCGAATAAAAAGCCTTCTTCCTCTTTGAATCAAACGAGCCGCCGGATAACCGGCGGCTCAACTTTATTCATGGGAAACCTGTTCTTTTTTCGTTGCGCGGAGGATATACCATACATAGGCAAGGGAAACCAGACACAAAAACGCGCTGCCCGCAATGCCGTGCCACGCCGGCGCACCGCCGTCGTTTGCGAACGCGCTCAGGCTGTTGATCGCGCTGTGGGTGAGAATGCACGGCCACAGGCTTTTTCCTCTGAAAAAGAGGATCGTGAACAGGAAGCCTATGGCGACGGCGTAGCAAATCTGCAAAATGGTTTCGGGAATATCCCGCCCGTTCAGCAGATTCACGATATGGCCGATGCCGAAGGTGACGCTGGAAATCACCACCGCCTGCTTTACGTTCGTCCTGCACAGGGCCTTGAACAGGAAGCCCCGGAAGATCACTTCCTCCAGAAAGCCGACGCACAGCATACTGACAACGTACAGCGCGGTTTCCGCCGGCGAGTAATTCATCCGGACGCCCCACCAGAGATTGGTGGACGCCAGCAGCACCAGAGGGATGAAAAGCAAATACTGCTTCGCGCTTCCCTGAAACGGGCAAAGGCCGTATTTCTCCTTCAGGCCGTTTCTGCGAATCCACAGGTACATGACAAGCACCAGTCCGGCGCAGATCGGCGCGGTGACGATTTTGGCAGCGCCGATCGTCTCCGAAACGCTGTCAGCAGCGCTCATCAGAACGACGTAAATGCCGATCCATATCAGTGCAAAGCGCAGTTCGCTCTTTTCATATATTTCCCTCATTTTCAATCTCCTTTTCCGCATATATGGCACCAAAAAGTACTTTTTTCAGGGACAATGCCAATTGGTCTTCTTCCAGCTTCATCTCGTTGTTTGCCAGCAGGCTGGCATAGCCGTGAACGAAAACGAACAGCGTAGAAAAAATCTCTCTGGCCGCGTCATCCGTCACCCCTGTCTCCTGACGCAGTGCCTGAATAATGGGGTTCAGCTCCTCCGACGAAACCAGATCGTTCAGGCTGGCTCCCGAAAACGCGCCGGGCTGGAACAGCAGGTGGAACAGGTTCCGTTCCTCCGCCGCGAACCGGACGTACCGCAATCCAATGCCCAGCATCCCATCGCCGCCACCCTCCGTGCCCATCAGAAAACGGGTGTGATACGCGTCCGCCCGCTGATACACAGCTTCTTTGATCTCCTCTACGGTCGCGAAGTAATACAGCACCGGCTGCGTGGAGCATTTCAGCCGCTGGGCGATGCTGCGGGCGGTGATCTTGTCCGCCCCCTGAGTTCGCGCGATCTGGAACGCTTCCTCCACGATCATTTCCTTTGTGATTTTCGCTTTCGGCGGCATGGGTGGTCTCCTTTGTATAACTGATATTATATAATATATGTTATATTTTAGGATTTGTCAAGCCGTTCTCCATATTATCCACATTTTCCCATAGGGTCTATCTGAAAGCCGGGAATATGACCAACAGCGAGGGATTTTTCGCCTGATGAAGCCATTTTTCCGCAGGAATACTTTGTGTATTACAAGGGAAAATGGTGCACAGCAGGCGGAAAAGACCCGCTGTTTGGGCATGTTGACGGTTTTCAGATAGACCCTAAAAGAAGCACATTTTTCAGGCTTCCCTCCGCCAAAAAAATGTCGGGAAAGCCCTTTGGGCTTTCCCGACAATCTGATCGTTATTCTTCCGTCTTTTCCGCCGCGGGAAGAGCGTTCTTGTCCGCATTGACGTAGGCCATCAGCTCGTCGCCGGTGATGGTCTCCTTTACCAGAAGGAACTCGGAAATTTCGTCCAGCAGTCCCCGGTTCTCCGTCAGAATGCGCTTGGCGTCGGCGTAGGCCTTCTGCAAAATCTCCATGACCTCCTTGTCCACCTCGGCGGCGGTCTCCTGAGAGCAGTCCATATACGCCTGCCCGTCCAGATACTGGTTCTCCACCGAAGCCGTGGACATCAGCCCGAACTTTTCGCTCATGCCGTACTGGGTCACCATGTTTCTCGCAAGCGCGGTTGCCCGCTGGATATCGTTGGCAGCGCCGGTGGTCTGGACGCCGAACACCACCTGCTCGGCAGCACGTCCGCCCACCAGAGTACGCAGCTCGGTACGCAGTTCTTCGGCGGTGGACAGATACTTTTCTTCCTCGGGCATCTGCATGGTATAGCCCAGCGTGCCGGAGGTGTGGGGAACAATGGTGATCTTGGACACGGGCTGGGAATGCTTTTCCAGCGCCGCCACCAGTGCGTGACCCACCTCGTGATAGGCGACCAGCCGCTTTTCCATGTCTGTCAGAACGGTGTTCTTCTTCTCCGTACCGGCAATGACCGTCTCGAAGGACACCAGCAGGTCTTCCTGATTCACCAGCTGACGGCCCTTGCGCACAGCCCGGAGAGCAGCCTCATTGACCAGATTGGCAAGGTCAGCGCCCACCGCGCCGGCCGTGGCCTGAGCAATCTTCCGCAGGTCCACATCGTCGGACAGCCTGATCTTCCGGGTGTGTACCTTCAACGTATCCAGCCGTCCCTGAAGGTTGGGCTTGTCCACGATGATCCGGCGGTCGAACCGGCCGGGACGGAGCAGCGCCTTGTCCAGAATCTCGGGGCGGTTGGTGGCCGCCAGACACACGATGCCCTTGGACGGCTCAAAGCCGTCGATCTCGCTGAGCAGCTGGTTGAGCGTCTGCTCCTGCTCGGAATTGTTCCCGTAGCGGTTGTCCCGGGCGCGGCCCACGGCGTCGATCTCATCAATAAAGATGATGCAGGGCGCGACCTTCGCCGCCTGCTGGAACAGGTCACGGACACGGCTTGCGCCCATGCCCACGAACATCTCCACAAAGTCCGAACCGGAAATGGAGAAGAAGGGGACGTTAGCCTCGCCCGCCACAGCCTTGGCCAGCAGCGTCTTGCCGGTGCCGGGGGAACCCACCAGCAGCGCACCCTTTGGCAGTTTCGCGCCGATGGCGGTGTACTTCTGGGGATTGTGGAGGAAATCAATGATCTCCTGTAAGGACTCCTTGGCCTCGTCCTGACCGGCCACGTCCTTGAAAGTAACGCCAGTCTGCTTTTCCATGTAGACCTTGGCCTTGGATTTTCCGAAGCCGCCCATCATGCCGTCGCCGCCCATACGTTTGGTGAGCAGATTCATTACCAGAAACAGTCCGCCGATCATCAGGGCGTAGGACAGGATCATCATGATCAGGGAATTGTCTTCCACGATCTTTTTGTCCACCTTCACACCCATAGCGTCCAGCTCCTCGGACAGGGCGATCAGGTCGCCGCCGCCGGGAAGGCCGGTGTAGCAGGCCTTCTGCACTGCCGCGGGCTTGCCTGCCTCTTCCTTGGTCATGTAGATAATGCGGTCGGACTGAATTTCCACCTCAGACAGCTGCCCCGCGTCCTTCGCCGCGAGAAAGTCCGAAAAGGAAGTCTGTGTATATTGGCTCTTGGAGATACTGCCGTAAATCCAGTTGACCAGCAGAACGATCGCCAGCGTGATCAGCAGCGCGGTGCCGATGCTGCCTTTCGGGCGGTTTCCGCCGGGTTTTCTCCCGTCGTTGTTATTGTTATTATTGTTGGGGGAGTCATTGCGATTCAAGTCCATTCCCTCGCCTCCTTCATTACACTGGCGTTATCATAACACATTTTTCCGTGGTAGGCAATCGGCGATTCTCCTTCCCTCGGTAAATTTTCTGTTAATTTCCGCCAGAAACAGCCATTTCTCCCGTCCTGAGCGAAAAATAAGAGTTGTGAAACCGGAAGAAATCTGATATAATAGTATGGCTTGTATGTATTTGTATGTATACGAAGGCACTTTCTCAGGAAAGGATTTTGGATTTATGAACGAAAAGCGCCGCCCCCAAGGGCGGAATTTCCCGCCCCGACCCCCACAGGCAGCGCCTGCGGAGGAGACCGAGGGGCAGCTGGAAGGGCGCAACGCCCTTCAGGAAGCGCTCAGAAGCGGGCGCACCATTGACAAGGTATTCATCGCCGACGGCGACACCGACCGTGGCTTACAGCGTCTGGCCGCAGAGGCAAAGGACGCGGGCGCAGTTGTGGTCAGCGTTGACCGGCGGAAGCTGGACGCCATGTCCTTCACCCATGCCCATCAGGGCGTGATCGCTCTGGCCGCCGCCCACGCCTATTTTACCGTTGACGACATTCTGGAGGAAGCCGCGTCCCGTGGGGAAGCGCCCCTGATCGTCATCTGCGACGAGCTGTCCGACCCCCACAATCTGGGTGCCATCCTCAGGAGCGCCGAATGCGCGGGCGCCCACGGCGTCATCATCCCCAAGCGCCGCAGCGCGGGACTGACTGCTATCGTGG
>ERZ825896.748-NODE-748-length-39930-cov-6.034884_pt1 | contig 39930 bp, 35 predicted proteins | sample MGYA00519858_ERZ825896 | MGnify/ENA primary metagenome ERZ825896 (study PRJEB31778, sample SAMEA3449214) | human gut metagenome | biome: human gut; feature: human-associated habitat; material: faeces | place: United Kingdom | collected 2010/2012 ...
ATTGTACGGTACAAAATGCAGAAGAAGCCCGTTTGTTAGAAGCCAATTATTCTATTTCATCTAAGCAGTATGTAGAAAATGGAATTCATATGAAAGTATTAAGCAAAGAAAAGCCAAATGAAAATTGTGTCCCGGATAATGATATCACTTTGGAAGATGCATATATTTATTTGACGAATAGCTAGAATTATTAAGGCCCGCTGTTTGGCGGGCCATTTTTTGCTTTCTTGCAATGACTGTCATGTTGTAATATAGGTGTCATACCCAGCAGCACGCAGACGGTATTCCATGCGGATTGCATTTTCCAATCGGGAGAATGCGCCGACTTGAACCTTATATAAATCTCCATCCATTAAAATAAAAGCTGGAAAACCTTCTTCAGTGAGCTGAGAATTTAATTCGTAGGCATAATTTCTGTTTTTAAATGCACCGACTTGAACACGGTAAAGTTTAGAGGCAGGTGTATTGTCAGATAGAGGAGAAGGCGGCCGTTCATTTTGACTGTTGTTGGAGCTTTCAGGCGGATAAGAGGCTGATGAGATTGAATCAGGCAGCTGACCTTCATTCCTAAGTGTTTCCAGTATTCCATTTGAAATTGCAGCAGCTATTTCCTCAAACTCCTCGTCAAATTTTAGATTGTCAGCATCATTGTCGATAAAACCAGTTTCAATTAAAACAGCAGGCATGCGAGAACGACGAAGCACCGCAAGGCCAGGGCGCTCAATTACGCCAATATCGCGAAAACCAAGTGCAGCAAGCTCTCTGTTAATATCGCGTGCCATTTGTGCAGCTACGCCGCGGTCAGCATAGACTAGTGTTTCAATGCCAGAGGCGTTTCCTGCGATTGGAGAGGCATTTCGATGAAAGGATATTAGATAATCAGCACCGCTTTCATTTGCAATCATTGCCTTTCGGTAAGGACTGTCATAAACATCATCTGTGCGTGTATACAAAACATCAACACCGTTTTGAGAGAGTAGTTCACCGACGGCAAGAGCCAGTCTAAGATTATCATCTTTTTCCTGTCTTCCCTTATAGACAGCACCGGGATCCATTCCGCCGTGGCCGGGATCAATAATAACAGTTGGCATGTAGGAATCCTCAAAAAGTTTGCTCCTTATAGGATATGTTTGTTTATATGTTGTGGTTCCTGTTTGAACAGAACTAATTGCATATGATTTGTAACTGTGATAGGATATTTGCAGGAGGAGAAAAACATGATACAGGATATTACACCACATCAGTATGATAATCATTACATTGAATATCAGCCACAAATCACAGATTTTTGTATTTGCATAAAGGATGGAACAGCGCTGTTATGCCAAGATAAAAAAGAAAAGAACAGCTGGTACATACCAACATTCAAGGAGCTTGCAGAGCCGCTTTATGGTGCTGTTTATTTATTTTCCATTGACGGAAGACATTATTTTTTAAAGCAGATGACAGGGAAGGACGATACGGGATTGATTGAGGATGAGAGCAACATGACATCTGGTCCATCAGATCGCTTACAGGCACTTGAAAATACAAAAGGACTTACGGGAGCCTGGAAAAACAGACGTGATATGCGTGAGATTATGCCTCGTTTTATTGCTTTTGCTGGAATTACGGCGCTTCAGCTTGATGGCTGGTATAGAAACAATCGTTACTGCGGTCACTGCGGTGGCTTATTAAAGAAAGATCATAAGGAGCGTATGCTTTATTGCGAGAAGTGCGGCAGCCGAGTATATCCGCGCATAAATCCGGCAGTTATTATTGCTGTAACGAAGGGGTCAAAGCTTCTTATGACAAAGTATGCAGGAAGAACGTATACCAGATATGCACTTGTAGCAGGCTTTACCGAGATTGGAGAGACACTTGAGCAGACAGTAGCAAGAGAGGTAATGGAAGAGACAGGTATTCGAGTAAAGAATCTTCGCTATTATAAGAGCCAGCCGTGGTCCTTTACAGATACGCTGCTTACTGGATTTTTCTGTGAGGCAGATGGAGAACAGGATATTCGTCTTGATAAGGAAGAACTCGCTGTTGCCGAGTGGATCGAGCGCGACAAAATTGATCAGGCTCAGGATTCTTACGATGACCTGAGCCTGACAAATGAGATGATATGTTATTTTCGTGATCACAAGGATGTATGATGAGATTACTTATTATAGAAGCGAAGCACACCGTCCATCTGCGCTGTCATATTGAGAAGCAGACTGTCTGCAATGGTAAGCGCACACATCGCCTCAACGACAACAACAGCACGAGGAACAATCAAAGGATCATGGCGACCTTTGATCGTCAGTTCCATCGGTTCCTTATTGCGTGAAATTGTCTGCTGCGGACGGAAGATCGAAGGTGTAGGCTTAACTGCTGCACGAACAATAATGGTATCACCATCACTTATGCCGCCCAGAATGCCGCCTGCATGGTTGGTTTTCTTGGCGGTATTTCCATCCTCATTAATATAGAAGGAATCGTTGTTTTCTGAGCCGACAGCATGTGCTGCTGCGAAGCCATCACCGATTTCAATTCCCTTAACAGCACCGATAGAGACAAGCGCTTTAGAAAGATTAGCATCAAGCTTTTCAAATACAGGATCGCCAAGGCCAGCTGGAACACCTGTGATGCGGCATTCGATTACACCTCCGGAGGATTCCTTTTCTTCCATCATGCGGTCAACATATTTTTGTGCCATTGCAGCAGCTTCTGCATCTGGCAGATGGAATGGATTGTTGTCAATCTCTTCTGGACAAAATGTGTTGGCTGTAACAGGTCCAATAGATGAGGCATAGGCAGTAATAGAAATGCCAAGCTGCTCTAAAAGCTTCATAGCCACAGCACCACCTGCCACACGTCCGATTGTCTCACGACCGGATGAGCGTCCGCCGCCGCGATAATCGCGAAAACCATACTTTTGATCAAATGTATAATCTGCATGACCAGGGCGATAGCTATTTGCAATTTCAGAGTAATCTTTAGAGCGCTGTGTCTCATTGATTACTTCCATAGCAATTGGTGTACCAGTTGTGCGTCCCTCAAATATACCAGAGAGAATATGAACACGATCTGCCTCATTTCGTGGGGTAGAGTAACGTGATTGTCCTGGACGCCTGCGGTTTAGCTGCATTTGGATATCTTCTTCTGAGAGAAAAAGCCCTGCCGGACAGCCGTCAACGACAACGCCGATTGACGGACCGTGTGACTCGCCCCAAGTAGTAATACGAAAAATAGTGCCGAAGGATGAACCTGCCATAAAAACCTGCCTTTCTGTGCAAAAAATCAGCTTTGTTTGAATGAAATAGCTTTAAACAAATTGATTGGATGTTTCATCATAATAATAATCAATCTGAGCGAGGGTGTTGCAGAGTGTTTGTTTGTCTGCGTTTAGACTGCTGCATAGTTCGTCAAGACTTGGATAAAAATCGCGAAGCTGCGTATTGATATAGCTTAAAAGAATTACTGGATCTTTAGGTAAAACGGTCATGAAAAGCCTCCTATTATTTATTGTCAGAATGTGAGCAGCCGCATGAACAGGATTCATGCTGAAAATGTTCAGTCTGTGAGTGCGAAATTCCCTGACTGTCAAATTCACCGGGACAGCTGGTATGCAGGTAGCTGTCAACAAAGTGATGAAGGAGCGCGGCCTGTGTGGTGGAGGCAATGTGATAATGTACTTCCTTTCCATGTCGATTTCCTGTGATCAGCCCTGCATCTTTTAGACAGCGCAGGTGATGGGAGACAGCGGGAGCACTCATGCCGACAGCAGCAGAGATATTAAGTACGCATTCCTCACTGTGACACAGCAGCCAGAAGATCTGAAGACGTGTACCGTCACAAAGCTGTTTGAAGGCACTGGCCATATCTGCGCAGGTATCTTTAGAGGGCATTGCCTCAAGAACGTTATGGATATCCCCATGATTATGTGGGAGAATTGGAGTTGTCATATAAATTACCATGCCTTTCCGTAATCTGCTGGTGTAAGCAGACACAAGTATGAGATTGCTGTTTTTGCAAATGAGGTTTTTAATAGAGTTTTTTATAAAAAAACAAATATATGTTCACAAAATACAGCAAATTAGCAAGATTGATTGACAAAAAAACAAGAATCATCTAGCCATGTCATCTATTTTACTATAGGAAAAATAAAAATACAAGATTTTTTAGGATTTTCCACTTTACTAATTGCCAGATTATGTTATAATATTAACAGAGTGTCTGTGAAAACAGTAAAGGTCTGTTTGGACACAAAAGAAAACCGGGAGCAATCCCTTATTTTTAGGAGGTTTATAATGGCTAAGTGGGTTTACAAGTTCCAGGAAGGCAATGCTTCTATGAGAAATCTTCTCGGAGGCAAGGGCTGCAACCTGGCTGAGATGACCGGTCTTGGCATGCCGATTCCACAGGGTTTCACTGTAACGACTGAGGCATGTACCGAGTATTACAACTGCGGAAAGAAGATTTCTGATGAAATTCAGACTCAGATCTTTGATGCATTAAAGTGGTTAGAGGAGTACAATGGCAAGAAGTTAGGCGACGTAGAGGATCCGTTACTGGTTTCTGTTCGTTCTGGTGCACGTGCATCCATGCCAGGTATGATGGATACCATCCTGAATCTGGGTCTGAACGATGTATCTGTTGAAGGCTTCGCAAAGAAGACTGGCAATCCAAGATTTGCTTACGATTCTTACAGAAGATTCATCCAGATGTTCTCTGACGTTGTTATGGAGGTTCCGAAGAGCCACTTTGAGAAGATCATCGATGAGATCAAGGCTGAGAAAGGTGTAACCTACGACGTAGAGCTGACCGCTGATGACTTAAAGGAACTGATTGTTCGTTTTAAGAAGGTTTACTTTGATGCTATGGGAAGCGAGTTCCCACAGGATCCTACTGTACAGCTGATGGAGGCTGTAAAGGCTGTATTCCGTTCTTGGGATAATCCGCGTGCTATCGTATACCGTCGTATGAATGATATTCCGGGTGACTGGGGTACCGCTGTAAACGTACAGACCATGGTATTCGGTAACAAGGGTGAGACATCTGGTACAGGTGTTGCATTTACACGTAACCCATCTACTGGTGCAAAGGGTATCTTCGGTGAGTACCTGTTAAACGCACAGGGCGAGGACGTTGTTGCTGGTGTTCGTACACCACAGCCGATCTCTACTCTGGAGCAGGCTATGCCAGAAGTTTACAAGCAGTTCATGGATCTGGCTACAAATCTTGAGAATCACTTCCATGATATGCAGGATATGGAGTTCACCATCGAGGAAGGCAAGCTGTACTTCCTGCAGACACGTAACGGTAAGAGAACCGCTCCGGCTGCTATCAAGATCGCTTGTGACCTTGTAGATGAGGGACAGATTACTCCTGAGGAAGCTGTATGCCGTATCGAGGCAAAGTCTCTTGATCAGCTGCTTCATCCAACATTCGATACCGCTGCATTAAAGGCAGGTGAGGTTATCGGTTCTGCACTTCCGGCATCTCCAGGTGCTGCTGCTGGTAAGGTTTACTTTACTGCAGACGAGGCTAAGGCTGCTGGTAAGGGCGGCAGAGGCGAGAGAGTTATCCTGGTTCGTCTTGAGACTTCTCCAGAGGATATCGAGGGTATGCATGCATCTCAGGGTATCCTGACTGTTCGTGGTGGTATGACATCTCACGCAGCAGTAGTTGCACGTGGTATGGGTACCTGCTGTGTATCTGGCTGCGGCGAGATCAAGATCGACGAGGAGGCTAAGACCTTCGAGTTAGGTGGCTACACATTCCATGAGGGAGATTACATTTCTCTGGATGGTACTACTGGTAAGATTTATAAGGGCGACATCAAGACCGTTGAGGCATCTGTAGGTGGTGACTTCGGACGTGTTATGGCTTGGGCTGATCAGTTCAGAAAGCTGTCCGTACGTACAAACGCAGATACTCCGGCAGATACTTTAAATGCAGTAAGACTTGGTGCAGAGGGTATCGGTCTTTGCCGTACTGAGCATATGTTCTTCGGTGAGGAGAGAATCCCGAAGATCCGTAAGATGATCCTTTCCAAGACTGTTGAGCAGAGAGAGGCTGCATTAGCAGAGCTTCTTCAGTTCCAGAAGGCTGACTTCAAGGCTATGTACGAGGCTCTTGAGGGACGTCCGATGACAGTTCGTTACCTGGATCCGCCGCTGCATGAGTTCGTTCCTACCGATCCGGAAGATATCGCAGCACTGGCTAAGGATATGAACCTGACCGTTGAGGAAGTAAAGGCTACCTGTGATTCCCTGCATGAGTTCAACCCAATGATGGGTCATCGTGGATGCCGTCTGGCTGTTACCTATCCTGAGATCGCTAAGATGCAGACAAGAGCCGTTATGGAAGCTGCTATCGAAGTTGCACAGGAGAAGGGTTATGACATCGTTCCAGAGATCATGATTCCGTTAGTAGGCGAGAAGAAAGAGCTGAAGTTCGTTAAGGACGTTGTTGTAGAAGTTGCAGAGCAGGTTAAGAAGGAAAAGAATTCCGACATGCAGTATCATATCGGTACCATGATCGAGATTCCGCGTGCCGCACTGACCGCTGATAAGATCGCTGAGGAAGCTGAGTTCTTCTCATTTGGTACAAACGACCTGACTCAGATGACCTTTGGTTTCTCTCGTGATGATGCAGGTAAGTTCTTAGATTCCTACTACAAGGCTAAGATCTACGAGTCCGATCCATTTGCAAGACTTGATCAGGAGGGCGTAGGCCAGCTGGTTAAGATGGCAGTTGAAAAGGGACGCGCTACCAGACCGAACTTAAAGTGCGGTATCTGTGGTGAGCACGGTGGAGATCCAAGCTCCGTAGAGTTCTGCCATAAGGTAGGCTTAAACTATGTTTCTTGCTCACCGTTCCGTGTGCCGATCGCAAGACTGGCTGCTGCACAGGCTGCATTAAACAATAAGTAATTAAGTAACCTTTTAAGGTAAAAATAAAAATGGGCTGTAATCTGTGAAAACAGGTTGCAACCCATTTTTTATCCATTTTTCCGCAGAAAACCTCGTCCGACATAGTCGGGCGGGGTTGTTCAAGAGAATTGAGCACTCAACTATTCATGTAAATACACTGGAAGATTCATCAATACGACAGCAGCCATTTAAAAATTCTTCCATGGCACGCGAAAAATAACGTCCTTTTTTCCAGTAGAAGCAGACGCGTCTTGTATTATGCTGCGTAGGCAGCCGATAATAGACTACATTTTTGTTGCGCGGAATACGGCTTAAAATAATATCACCGATAAAGCAGATTCCAAGACCAGATTGGCAGATGTTATAAGCAGTCATCTGCTGATCCATATTTAAAATGATATTGGGTTTGAAATTGCTGTCCTGACAAATTAGGCGGGCACGTCTTCCGGTATCATTTTCATTTCGCAGCATAATAAATGGAAGATCTGAAAATAAACGAAGCGGAACAACTGGCACAGAATCCATCTGGAAATCTTTTTGTTCAATCAGATCATTTGGAATCTGAAAGGAGGTTAATTCGCTGTTGATTGAAAAAGAGTGTGGAACTGCCAATACAAGATGTTCTTCTTTATATAATTTGCTGTCAAAGACAGCAGAGTCAAGAGTTGTGTTATCTAAAATCAGATCGACAATACCCTTCTGCAAAAGTTCAGTTAACTGTGTTGTATTTTCTTCAATTAAATTGATTCTAATGTTTGGGTAGCGTGGTGCAAAGTTTGAAATGAGAGATGGCAAAATCCAGGATGAAAACAGATTGCTGCCGCCAAGCGTTAAAGTTCCTGTTTCCAAATTGTCAAAATCATAGACAAACTGCGAAAATCCCTTTTCCACTGCGAGAATTTCTTCCACGCATCGGATGTATTCTTTTCCACACTCCGTCAAAGAAAGCGGCTTTGTGCTGCGGTCAAAAATAGGAAAACCAACCTTTTTTTCTACGCGTTTTACATTAGCACTTAAAGAAGGCTGTGAAATAAAAAGGTTCGCAGCTGCTTTTGAAAAACTTTTATCCTTGTAAACTTGGTAAACATATTCCATTCCCTGAAACATAAAAATACCATCCTTATCGTGTTTGTTTTTGTAAAAAATATTAAAAATACTATAACTTAAACACTATAATAACTATAAAAGTATATGTATTTGATTATATTATACTGACAATCTATAATTAAGACAAGGGTAAGATATTAAATATTAAAAATATTCCAAAGGGCTATTAGGGATAAAGTGGAGGAAATAAGAAATGAATGAAAAGGTATATAAGGAAGCAGAAGGGATGAATGATATGACAGAAAATGAAATGGAGTTTCGTGTTGAGAAGGATTCAATCGGAACTAAGGATGTGCCTGAAAACGTTTATTATGGTGTACAGTCACTGCGTGCAGCAGAGAATTTCCATATTACAGGATTAAATATGCACCCAGAGATTATTAACAGCTTGGCTTACATCAAGAAGGCAGCAGCTATCACAAACTGTGAGGCAGGTCTTCTTGACAAGAGGCGTACACAGGCAATCGTTCAGGCATGTGATGAGATTCTTGAAGGAAAGTTTCGTGAGGATTTTATCGTTGATCCGATTCAGGGTGGTGCAGGAACTTCTTTAAATATGAATGCAAATGAGGTTATTGCAAATAGAGCAATTGAGATTCTAGGCGGAAAGAAGGGTGATTATTCCGTTGTTAATCCAAATGATCATGTTAACTGCGGACAGTCTACAAATGATGTTATTCCGACGGCAGGAAAGATGACATCACTTCGCCTGTTAAAGAAGCTTAAAAAGCAGCTGCTTCGTCTTCACAGTGCTTTAGAGCAGAAGGCAGATGAGTTTGATAGCGTTATCAAAATGGGAAGAACACAGTTGCAGGATGCAGTTCCGATTCGTCTGGGACAGGAATTTAAGGCATACAGTGTTGCAATTTTACGTGATTTAAATCGTATGGATAAGGCAATGGATGAGATGCGCACCTTGAATATGGGCGGTACAGCAGTAGGTACTGGATTAAATGCAGATGAATCTTATCTTCGCCGCATTGTTCCAAACTTAAGCGAAATTTCCGGTATGGATCTGGTGCAGGCATATGACTTGATTGATGCAACTCAGAATCTTGATTCTTTCGTAGCAGTATCTGGTGCAGTAAAGGCATGTGCAGTTACACTGTCAAAAATTGCAAACGATCTTCGTCTTATGTCTTCGGGACCGAGAGCAGGTTTTGGAGAGATTAATCTTCCGGCAAAGCAGAATGGTTCTTCCATTATGCCAGGTAAGGTAAATCCAGTTATTCCTGAGGTTGTAAATCAGGTAGCGTTTAATGCTATTGGAAATGATATGACAATTACAATGGCAGCAGAAGCAGGACAGTTAGAGCTGAATGCATTTGAGCCAATTATTTTCTATTGTCTGTTCCAGTCAATTGATACGATTGCATATGCTGTAAATACATTTGTAGATAACTGCGTAATCGGTATTACTGCAAATGAAACCCGCTGCCGCTATTTTGTTGAGAATAGTGTTGGAATTATAACTGCAATATGTCCATATGTTGGTTATCAGAAGGCAGCTGAGATTGCGAAAGAAGCTATTAAAACAGGTGAGTCCGTAAGAAAGCTTATCATTGAGAAGGGTCTTCTTACAAAGGAGCAGATGGATGAGATTATGGATCCAGTCCAGATGACAGAACCTGGAATTTCTGGAAAAACAGTAAACAAAATTTAAACTCTTCACCTACAAATTAAATATTGAGATTTTTAAAGAGGATATGAGTAATTTTCTCATATCCTCTTAATTATACAAAGAAGTTTGCTTTATTAAAAAATGATATCCCACAGTCCGGTAGACATGAAAAACAGAACTAACATTACAACAGGAACGACATAGCGCATTAAAATTCCATAGAGTTTTTCGCGTTTAAATGACTCACCATTTTTTGTGACTTCATCTGTAATCCACTTTGGTCCAATAACCCAGCCAATCAAAATGCTGGTAAGCAGCGAGATGAACGGCATTAAAAAGCTATTGCTGATATAGTCGGCCAAATCAAGCAGCTGTCCAACAGAACCATTTGGAAGCTTCAAATCAAAATAGAACACGTTGTAGCCAAGGCAGATAATAACTGCGGTGACGAGAGAATAGGTGCCTATGATGACGCACATTTTCTTCCTTGATTTGTGAAACAGCTCCATGCAGTTTGCAACTAGTGTTTCCATAACAGAGACACATGAAGTAAGTGCGGCAAAGCCAAGCATCAAGAAGAATGCAATTCCAACAAAACGACCGGCAGCTCCCATTGAAGCAAATACCTTTGGCAGTGAAAGGAATGTCAGACTAGGACCAGAGGTCATACCGTCAGTTCCAAGGAAGACAAACACAGCAGGTATGATCATAAGACCAGATAAAAAGGCAACGCCAGTATCAAAGATCTCAATTTGGTTGATGGACTTGCTTAAATTTACATCATCCTTTACATAAGAGCCATAGGTGATCATGATACCCATAGAAACACTTAAGGAGAAGAAAAGCTGACTCATCGCATCAAGCAAAATCTCCAGAAAACGCTTAACGGTAAGACCTTCAACATTTGGAATCAGGTAGATTGCTAAACCATGAAGACCAGTACGGACTGTGCCATCTTCAGTCTCATAAGAAAGCGTTAAGGAAAATATTGCAATACCGATAATCAAAATAAGCAGAATTGGCATTAAAATACGAGAATACTTTTCAATTCCTTTTTCAACACCAAGATAAACAACCCATGCAGTCAACGCAAGAAAAATAAACATAAATACAATAGGCGCTGCATTTGATGTGATAAAGGAAGTAAAATAGCCATCCTGTGCAGGAGCCTCGGTTCCAGAAACTACATAAGCAGTTAAATATTTGACGATCCAGCCTCCAATTACAGAGTAGTAGGTCATGATCAGTGCTGGAACAAGGAAAGTAAGATATCCAAGAAATTTCCATTTACTGCTTATTGCGGCATAGGCATTCAGTGCATTTTTCTTTGTTTTTCGTCCGATAGCGATATCAGTTGTCAGAAGGACGAAACCGAATGTGAGAACTAAAACTAGATAAATGATTAAAAATAATCCTCCACCATCCTTGGCACAAAGATAAGGAAAGCGCCAAATATTTCCGACACCGACTGCGCTTCCGGCGGCTGCAAGGACAAAACCAATCGAGCCGCTGAAGCTATTCTTTTTTTGCTGCATAATACACCCCTAATATAAAATAGTAATATTGGTTAAGAACCTTGAACTATCATATCATGGAATGTTATTCTTTACAAGTGACGAAAATATTTAAAAAACTGTTTTTTGTGCAAAAATGCCAAAAAATTACTTGATCTATTTTAACCTATTTCAGTTGCCAAGCGTCCAATCCATACTCTGACGTATAAGCTGCTGATATTGTGGGCAGTCAAAAATTTCAGGCGTGTGGCCAGGACAAAGATAAATCAGACGTCCTTTACCTGAATTTTTACACCATCCGGCAGGATATTTCTGATTTTTGTACTGGTAGGTAAGGATTATTTCTTTGTTATCTGGCACAAACTCAAATTGATAAGGTTCTTCATCAAGAGAAAAGCTTTTGCAGCTTTCTGTTACAGGATGAGCTGATGGTTCAAAGCGTATAACCTCATGCTGTGGATGACCAAGAAATTTTGCGCCAGCAAGTGTTAGAAGACGATCCTGACTTTGAATACTAATTCCATTATGAAGTAAAAGTGCACCGCCGCCGTTTTCTATGAAGTGCTCGAAAGCGTTAGCTTCGTCATCACAAAGCTTTGATTGCCAGATATCAAGATAAGAGATGATACCTGAAATCTGATCTTCTTCTAAGGTGAGAAGTTTTGAAGTATCGTCAGTACAAATGAGTTCGTAGTCTGATAAAATGGATGTCAGGCGCTTGTCAACACCTGCTAAGCCATGATAGATTGCGTCATTATAATTTCCTATTACAAGAATTTTCTTTTTCATAAGTTTGTTATCCTTTCGTTCTGCTTAAATAAATGTTTGCCTTACCACGGAAGTTCTTTTCCAGTGTAATCCAGATAAAGTGGGCGCGAATTAATTGGATGAGGCATATCCAAAACAACATGTAAAATTCCTTCTGCAGAAACATCTGGCGTGATCTTTGCAGTCGTGTCAAGATGACCACGCATATAGGTAGCGACATGACCTGGATGAATTGCAAAGACTTTGCCGCCAAGTTTTTGGATATTATTGTGAACAAGAGCAGACTGCATGTTATTGGCTGCCTTAGACATACAATAGCCAAACCATCCAGTGCGCCAACAATCGGCAATGCTTCCAGCCTCAGAAGAGATGTTTACAATCGTTTTTTCAGTACTGTTTAATACAAGTGAAGAAAGAGCATTGGTTACGCGAAGCGTACCGATGGCATTTACATTTATCACGCGTGAAATTTCATCAAAATCAAGATCGTCACCGAGGTTTTTGCTCATGTCACCAAGGATCCCGGCACAGTTAATTAACAAGTCAATGTGATCAGTCAAGTTTTTAATATTATTTGAAGCTTTCAAAACACTTTCATCACTTCCGATATCGGCGCAGACAATTGCCATTTGATCAGGATATGAAGATTGTAAAGCATCAATTTGTTTTTCTGTTTCATCTACACGAACTGCGATTACAAAATAGCCGCGTGAGAGAAGCTTTTTTGCAAGAGAAAATCCAACACCATGATCCGTTCCTGTTACGAGTGCTGTTTTTACTTCTGGAGAAATTGTATCCATAAAAAATCCATCCTTTCTATAAATTAGTATCTTTATTATACTGCTTCAAGCGCACTTGAAGTCAATGCGTATTCTTATTAAAATGATGGAAGTTTACAAATTTTCTTCAAAATTTTTCTGAAATATTCCCAATTCTGCTGATATCTGGTATACTAAAAACGAATATGTCCGAAGCGACAGCATTCATGACCAAGCAGCGAAAATGGATTGCAAATGCGCTTTATGAGACAAACTAGGGAGGTTAGGAAAAATGGCTAGTAAGGCAGTAATGGAAAAGTACGCAAAGCTGGCAGTAGTGAGTGGCGTAAATGTTCAGCAAGGTCAGATGCTTGTAATCAGTGCATCCGTAACTGATTATGAATTTGTAAGAATGTGTGTAAAGGCAGCATATGAGGCTGGTGCCGGATACGTTAAAATAAACTGGCATGATGAGCAGGATAATCTGATGAATTATCAGTATGCAAGTACAGAGACGTTAGAGGAGACTCCTCAGTGGAAGTACGATATGACAGACTGGGAACATAAAAAAGGATGCTGCTATCTTCATGTGATTTCTGATACACCAGGTCTGATGAAGGACATTGATCCAACAAAAATTCAGCGAGTTCAGGCGGCATATAGCAAAAAGAATGCACCGTTAAAGAAATATACTATGAACAATGATGGCCAGTGGAGTATAGTGGCATTGCCATCTGCAGGTTGGGCTAATAAGGTATTTCCAGACAAAAAAGAAGATGAAGCAGTTGAGGCACTCATGGATGCTATTTTAATGAGTGTGCGTGTGAATGAGGAGAATGATCCAGTAGAAGAGTGGAATAAACATAATGCAGAGATTCTTGGTCATTCAAAGATGTTAAATGAGTATAATTTCAAGGCGCTTCATTTTACAAATGAGCTTGGAACTGATTTGACAGTAGAGCTTGTTAAAAACCATATCTGGGGCGGCGGCTGTGAGTATTCAACAAAGGGAGTGTTATTTAACCCCAATATGCCGACTGAGGAAAACTTCTGTATGCCGCTTAAGACAGGCGTAAATGGAAAAGTATATGCATCAATGCCTCTTAGCTATCAGGGAAAATTAATTGAAGATTTTTGGCTGGAGTTTAAGGATGGCAAGGTTATTAATTACGGTGCCAAGAAGGAACAGGATGTATTAAAGAGTCTTGTTGAATTTGATGAAGGAAGCTGCTATTTAGGAGAGGTTGCACTGATTAGCTATGACTCCCCGATCAAAAATACTGGAATTTTATTCTACAATACCTTATTTGATGAGAATGCATCCTGCCATCTGGCATTGGGAGACGCTTATCCTATGAATGTAAAGGGCGGAACTGAGATGACAGATGAGGAATTAGCTGCAGCAGGTGCAAATAAATCTATGACTCATGTAGATTTCATGTTTGGATCAAGACAGATGCATATCGAAGGTATTTGTCAGGATGGAAGTACAGTAACTGTATTTGATCACGGAAATTTTGTATTCTAATTTATAATTAAAAGGAAAGAGGAGAAAAAGATGTTAAAGAATGGAATTGTATGGAAGGATACACAGGGAAATCCGATTCACGCGCATGGAGGATATATGATTTTCCATGAGGGCTATTATTATTGGTATGGTGAGGATAGAAGAGATAATTTCTATGTCAGCTGCTATCGTTCACAGAATTTGACAGATTGGGAGTTTAGAAATCATATTCTGACGACAAATTCGAAGATGGAAGGCTATCGCGTGCGTACTACGCTAAAGCTGATCAACGAGGATGGAAAAAAGGTAAATCTGGAGCGTCCAAAGGTACTATATAATAAGAAGACAAACAAATTTGTTATGTGGGCTCATTTTGAAAATGGAAAAAATTATCTTGATGCAGCAGTTGCTATTGCAACATGTGATACACCAGATGGTGATTTTACTTATCATGGTCATTTCAATCCATATGGTTATATGTCAAGAGACTGCACACTTTATCAGGAAGAGGATGGAACTGCATATTTTATTTCTGCATCGAGAGATAATGCCGATCTTCATGTGTATCGTTTATCAGATGATTATATGAATGTAGATTGTCTTGTTCATAGTTTGTGGCAGGGCGAGTATCGTGAGGCACCAGCTGTAATTAAGGGAAAATATCATTATTATATGATTTCATCTTTCTGTACTGGATGGGCGCCAAACCAGGGCAAATATGCATGGGCTGATTCAATCGAGGGACGCTGGAGTTCATTAAATGAGATCGGTGACGAGACAACATATGACAGTCAGTCCGCATTCCTTTTAAACGTAAATGGAAAGCTTTTGTATGTAGGAGACCGTTGGGGTGGTGATGGTGACAAATATTTTGAGTCTGGTTATGTTGTTTATCCATTAAAGGAAACAGAAGATGGACTTGAAATGAGTTATCAGGAAACAGCGGAGTTTGAGTAAAAATCAAAAATAAATAAAATTGTTTAATAGGTGTATAGTCAGGAAAAATCTGGCTGTGCACCTATTTTTGCATATAAGAAAAAAAGTCAAAAGTGCACAATATCAAAATTTTAGGCTATAGAAATATTATAAAAATCACCATATAATGATGCTAACAAGATAAAAATATTATTGGAAAGGTGGTTTTTATGAAAGAGAATTTTTCAATGCTGCGTGCAGAATCAGCACCAGATAGTATTACCCTTTATTGGGAACGCCCACAGGGAAGACTTGGAACTACATACGAAATCTTTTTAAAAAGTGCGGATCAGGCGGAGGCTGATTTTACATTAATTGGCAGCACGCAAAAGACGCATTACACAATAGAAAATTTACAGGAAAATACTCGGTATGAGATTTTATTAAAAGGAATTTATCAAGTTGATATGGCGCTTATTGAAGATGAAAGTGAGTCGGTGCAGATCGAGAAGGAAATTAAACAGCAGACAATCACAGTGCATACATTTAATAGAAGCGTTGTAATTGATATCACAAAGACACCATACAATGCAGTTGGAAATGGAAAAACATTAAATACAAAAGCAATTCAGTCAGCGATTGATGATTGTCCAAAAGATGGCTGCGTGATGATTCCAAGCGGTACTTTTATGACAGGAGCGCTGCGTCTTCACAGCGATATGGAATTGTATTTAGCAAAGGGCGCCGTTCTTCAGGGAACTTCTAATCCAGAAGATTATCTTCCACGAATTTGGAGTCGTTTTGAGGGAACTGAGATGGAGTGCTACAGTAGTTTGTTAAACTTAGGCGCACTTGACCCAGAGGGAATGCATCGTGCTGATTATGACAGTACATTTGCCTGCAAAAATGTTGCCATCCGTGGAAAGGGAACGATTGCAAGCGGCGGTCGCGTGTTAGCAGAGCGAATCATAGCCTCTGAGACAGAAAATCTAAAAGATTATCTGGCATCACTTGGTGATAAGATCAAGGAGTGCGAGAAGCCAGAGACAATTCCGGCAAGAGTGCGCCCGCGTCTGATTAATATGAGTAACTGCCAGAATGTAGAGTTAGCTGGTGTTACGCTTCGTGATGGTGCATGCTGGAATATTCATATGATTTATTGCGATCATGTCGTAACACATGGATGCACCTTCTATTCACATGGCATTTGGAATGGAGATGGCTGGGATCCGGATTCTTCATCGGACTGTGTGATTTTCAATTGTGTATTTAACACTGGAGACGATTCAGTTTCAATTAAGTCAGGAAAGAATCCGCAGGGAAATGAAGTGAATATTCCGACAAAAGGTGTTCGTGTGTTTGACTGTCGCTGTACGATGGGTCATGGCATCACGATCGGAAGTGAAATGTCAGGTGGTGTAGAGGATGTAAAAATCTGGGACTGCGATATGGAGGCAGCGCTGTGTGGTTTTGAGATCAAAGGTACAGCAAAACGCGGTGGATATGTAAAAGAAATTCATGTTTATGACAGTGTATTTCCGCGTGTACTGATGCATAGTGTGTGCTACAATGATGATGGCATAGCAGGACCAGATCAGCCATATTTTAGTGACTGTACATTTGATAATCTTCGATTGACTGGCATCTATCAGGATCACGAAGCAAAATGGCATGAGTGCGATGCAATTGAACTATGTGGTTTTGATAAGATTGGACATGAGATTAAGCATGTTAAGTTCTCTAATATTCGTTTTGGAAAAGAAAAATCAGATACTGCTGGTCATATTTCAATTAAGCGATGTGAGGATGTGTCTCTGAACTTTTAATATATATAATTAAGAACATCATTCGCAGAAAGTAATTTAGCATAGTTTCAAACAGTTACAAATATCAAAACCAGAAGGGAAGATGCAGAATAATGAGAGAAGAAAAGCTAATCAATCGTGGATGGCAGTTTGCATTTTTGCCATGCGCACCAATTGATGCAAAGACAGCAAAGAAAAAAGAATTACAAAGAAAACAGTCAGGGGAAGATGTTCGCACAGAGTTGGAAAACTTGCAATTTGCAGAAGTTGATCTTCCACACGACTGGGCAGTAAGCAGGCCATTTAATAAAGTAATGGAAGATGGAATGTCACAGGGCTTTCGTGACCGCTGGGGAATTGGTTGGTATAAGAAGACTCTGAATATCGAGGAAAAGAAGAAGGGCAAACGTTATCTTCTTTACTTTGGCGGTGTGTATGAAAATGCAGTGCTTTGGGTAAATGGTATGAAAATTGGCAGTCACAAATATGGCTACAGTTCATTTAAGATGGATATTACAGATGCTGTGCAGAGTGGTGACAATGAGCTGTTGATGCGTGTGGATAATTCTGTTTCACCGGCAGACCGCTGGTACAGCGGATGCGGAATTTACCGCGATGTGGCGCTTCATATTGTGCCAGAAGAGCATCTTGATCTGTGGGAGATTCAGGTGCATACAAAGCTAGAGGGAGCAGATGCAATCGTTGAAGTGGAGACAAACACCACGTTGCCAGTACAGGGAATTTTGTGTCCGATAAGGAAAAGCATAGAGAATGATGATGCGGATACAAACAATACAGATATAAATGATACAGATTATGAAGATGCAGAAGCACAGGAAGTACTTCTTGCAGAAACTTCAGAAGAATTAGACGGAACGTTACAGTTTCATGTCAAAAATGCAAAGCTCTGGTCTGCTGATGATCCACAGCTATATCGTTTAATTCTTTCAACTGAAAATGACAAAGTGTCCGTAAACATCGGAATCCGAGAGGTCGTATTTGATGCGAAGAAAGGAATGCTTGTAAATGGTGTTCCAACCAAGTTGAAAGGTGTTTGTCTGCATCAGGAGGCAGGCTGCCTTGGAACAGCTGTGACAAAGGAAATTTGGAGAGAACGACTTGCTCATCTAAAGAAGCTTGGCTGCAATGCAATACGTGCAGCACATCACACCTACTCAGAGGAATTTCTTGATCTGTGCGATGAGATGGGCTTTTATGTATATGAGGAATGTTTTGATAAATGGAAGGGCGGACTGTATGGACGCTACTTTGACAAAAACTGGGAATCAGATGTTGAAGCAATGGTAAAGCGTGACCGTAACCGCGCCTGCATCGTGATATGGGGTGTTGGAAATGAAGTTGAAAATCAGGGACAGGATTCTATGCTTGCGATTTTAAAACAGCTGTCCGATAAGGTTCGCAGCCTCGACTCATCGCGTCCAATCACATATGCAATGAATCCTCATTTTAAGCGGGAGAGCAATGTTGATTTGAGTAAGATCAAAGATATTCAGCAGTTTGTTGACGAAGTCAGCGACACAGAGATTTACGATGCTAAGGAGCGTGTCAGCCGCATTGCAAAGATCGCAGAAATTGTCGATATCATTTCATGTAATTATCAGGAGCAGTGGTATGAGCTGATTCATGAACAGATTCCAAATAAGTTGATTTTAGGAACCGAGGTATATGAATATTTTTGCGGTCATTATGATCAAATGCAAAACTTTACAGAACAGATTCCGCCAGCAATTCCTTTTGAGTACGATTATTGTATAGGAAGCTTTATCTGGACAGGATATGATTATCTTGGCGAGTCTATGGGGTATCCTGCAAAGGGTTGGAGTGGTGCACCGATTCGCACAAACAATGAGTATCGTCCAGTTGCTTATATGTTAAAGAGCATCTGGAGTGAAGAACCTGTTGTTCATTTTTCTGTTATGGATTACTCCCTTGACGATGAAGGAGTAAAGGAGCATTGGGACAGTCCAATCTATGCAGATCATTGGCATTTCCCACAATTCAGAAAGACGTTGATTCCGTATATGATTGCGTCAAATTGTGATGAGGTTCATCTGTTCTTAAATGGAAAGCAGTTTTTCATTCCGCGCCCATCTGAGTGCAAAAACGGTATCATTACAGGATTTTTGCCATGGCAACCGGGAACGGTTACGGTCGTTGGTTATCAAAATGGCAAAGAGGCTTGCCGTCATGAAGTGGTGACACCAGGTATGGCAGTCGCACTGGCATTTGATCAGGAGTGTGATCATAAGGAATGCGTAAGTACGGTAAATTTGGGTATACCAGAGAAGAAACCGCACTTATTGCTGACAGTTCGTGCTGTGGATGAAAATGGTAATTCGTGTTTCCGTGAGAGCGGCAAGGTTCACTTTGCAGTAGAGGGAGCAGCGAAGATAGTTGGTGTTGATAATGGTGATATTTGCAGCAATGAGCCATATCAGGAAGACAGTGTTCATTTGTATCATGGCTGTGCAAGCGTAATGCTTGAACTTTATTGCAAGCCAGGAAGAGTAAGTGTGCATGCGTTCGGAGATGGACTGCGTCAGGCACAGACCATCATTGAAGTGTGCGAGAAATAATAAAAGTAAGAAGATGAGAATGGAGGAGAGACAAAATGAATATGCCAACAGTTGGATGTGTAGGTGAATCGATTATTGGAAATGATGAGCGAGGCTTATGGTTTTTAAGCCATAAGGATGACCCATCGCAGATGAACTGGGTTGAAGGTGAAAAGTGCTGGGGAAGTGTAAAAGTTCCAATGGGATTGAATGTTACAAGAACATTGTCTGTTTTGGAAAATGGAGAATTAGAGGAATGCTATACATTTGAAAATGTATCAGGGGAACCTCTTTTTATCAAGGAGAAGGATGCATATATCTATGTGCCATTTAATGACAGCTATGAAAAGGCAGAGGTTGGTCTTGAGAAGCGCTGTAATGCACATCTGTTTATCGGTGAAAATGCTACTTATGTGATGGCACTTCGCCAGGGAGGAAGAGCGCCACATCTGGGACTTGTATTAACAAAGGGAAGCATCATAGGCTATGGTGTGGAACGTGATTTTTCAGCTAGAAGCGAAGATCGCGGTGATTTTCTCTTTTATCCAAAACTTGGTGTATTTGAGCTAGGTGAGAAGAAGGAGATTCGTTGGAAGCTTTTTTGGCATCAGGGCAAGGATGATTTTTACAACAGACTTTTAAATGAGGATGAATTCTTGCTTGTGAAGGCAGAGCAGATGACATGCATTCAGGGAGAAAACTTTGAATTTTGTGTCCAGACAAAAAATAAAGAAATGGCGCAGAAGCTTTTTGTAAAATTCAATGAAAAAGAAATTAAACATGTTCGCATTGATGAGACGAATGATAAATATTCACAACCTGCTTATTCTGTCTGGTATCAGTATCCAGCAGAAAAAGAAGGAGAGTATCGCTTTGATATTTGGTCAGGAGAAAAGCATACACATGCTCTCTTTTACTGCAGTGCATCAGTAGATATACTTTTGACGCGCAGAAGTCAATTCCTTGCAACAAAGCAGCAGTATAAAAAAGAAGGCAGTGCATTAGACGGTGCGTATCTGATATATGACAGCGAGGAGGATGCACTTTATTATAGTCACAAAGCTGATCATAATGGAGGACGTGAGCGTTTGGCAATGGGCATAATAATGGCACAATATCTTAAGCGTCATCCTGAAGATGCGAAGTGTATGGAAAGCTTGAATGCGTACGAAAGATATGTATACCGCGAATTGTATGATGAGAATACTGGTGTGGTATATAACGATATCAATCGAAATAATGACTGGCATCGTCTCTATAATTATCCGTGGGTGGCAAATTTCCAGATTGCATTGTATCGTTTAAAGAAGGACGTGCGTTATCTGTTAAATGCCTATAAGACAATGATGGGATATTATCGCTCAGGTGGTGAACATTTCTATGCCATTGGAATTGAAGCGTATGAATTAAAGACACTTCTTGACGAGGCGGGATTTGAAGCACAGTCAGAAGCATTTACACAAGCATTTTTAAATCATGCTGATCAGCTTACGCAGACTAGCGTCAATTATCCAACTTCAGAGGTAAAATATGAGCAGAGCATTGTTGCACCAGCGGTAAGTTGTCTGCTGCAGGCCTACCAGATAAGCGGGGAGCAAAAATATCTTGAAGAAGCAAGAAAACAATTAAAACTTTTGGAGCTGTTTAATGGAAAACAAGCCGATTATCACTTGTTTGAGAATGCGATTCGTCATTGGGACGGTTATTGGTTTGGAAAATATGAGTGCTATGGCGATACGTTTCCACATTATTGGAGTACACTCAGCGGTGATGTATTTGCAAGTTACGCACAGATTACGGGAGACAAATCATATGAGCATAAGGCAAAGGCTTCACTTCGAGGTTGTCTGAATCTGTTCTTTATAGATGGCATGGCATCCTGCGCGATGGTCTATCCAGATACAGTAAATGGCAAAAAGGCACATTACTATGATCCATGGGCAAATGATCAAGATTGGGCATTGTATTATGCAGTGAAGTGGGCGCTTGATTTGTAAACATAAGTGTGTTATCATTCCAATAATAGCAAAGCGATTTAATTTGCGAAAGATTGGAGTGAAGAATATGACAACGAGAGAAGAAGCTTTGGCGTTTGGCCTGTCTTATCCAGATACTTGTCAGGATGCACCGTTTCATGATCCTAATTGGCAGTTAGTGCGGATTAAGAGCAGCAAAAAAGTTTTCTTGTGGACTTATGAGAAAGATGGCTATATAAATTTAAATGTAAAGGCAGACCCCGAGTGGCGTGACTACTGGAGGTCTGCCTTTGCGTCCGTAACAGCAGGATATCATTTGAATAAGGAGCATTGGAGTACGATTATTTTAGATGGAACGGTACCAGATGATGCCATTAAAAATATGATTGACGAGAGCTACCGTATGGTGACAGACAGCCCGACAAAGCGTATCTACGAGGCTGTAAAGAAGATTCCCAAAGGCAAGGTGGCGACATACGGACAGGTTGCCAAAATGGCAGGAAATCCGCGTATGGCAAGAGCCGTTGGAAATGCACTCCACAAAAATCCAGATCCATCTACCATACCGTGTCATCGTGTTGTCAATTCAAAAGGTGAGTTGGCAGGTGAATTTGTGTTTGGCGGCCCAGGTGTTCAGGCATCACGTCTGGCAGCGGAAGGCGTGATGAGTGAAGATGGAAAAATTGATTTGAAAAAATATGGAATTACACTGATGAAAGGCAGGCAATAACTATGAATGGAATATCTGAAGAAAAATACACACATATTGATGAGATTAAGGAGCAGACAAAAGCAGTATTTGATGAACTGATGAAACAGGCAAAATTGGAAGAGGGCGATATCTTAGTAGTTGGCTGCTCTTCAAGTGAGATCGCAAGTCATAGAATTGGCTCATATTCAAGTGTAGAGATTGGAGAAGCAGTGGCACAGACATTTCTTAACTGCTGCAAGGAAAAGAAGATTTATTTGGCAGCTCAGTGCTGTGAGCATTTAAACCGCGCGATCATCATTGAGAAGACGGCAGCAAAAGAATATCGCCTTCCAATGGTAAATGTAGTGCCAAAGTTAAAAGCAGGCGGTTCATTTGCGACGGCTGTTTATGCTGCACTGCAGGCACCTGTGGCAGTAGAGGCAATTCAGGCTCACGCTGGAATTGATATTGGTGATACACTAATTGGCATGCATCTTCGTCCAGTTGCTGTTCCAGTGCGTATTAGCGCAAAGCACATTGGAGAGGCACATGTGGTTTGCGCACGCACGAGATTAAAGTTTATAGGCGGCGAGCGTGCAAGTTATCTTGAAAATGAAAAATAAGGAGAAGTGCGATGACAGAACAACAGTTAAAAGATCTTCTGGCAGACATGAGTCTGGAGGAGAAAATTGGTCAGATGGTGCAGCTGACGGCAAATTTTTATGGAACGGATATGCTCATTACAGGTCCGATGGGAAGCGCAAAAATCGAGCCAGAGGATATGAAGCTTTGCGGAACAATTCTCGGAACAAGTGGTGCAGCAAAGTTAAAGGAGATTCAGGACAATGCAATGGCCACGCAGCCACATCACATTCCAATGCTGTTTATGCTTGATGTAATCAATGGATTCCAGACAATTTTCCCAATTCCACTGGCTCAAGGCTGCAGCTTTGAACCAGAGATTGCTAGAAAGGGCGCGCAGATAGCGGCAAAGGAGGCAGCGGCATCGGGTCTTCATGTGACATTTGCGCCAATGGCAGATCTGGTGCGAGATGCACGCTGGGGAAGAGTTATGGAGTCACCTGGGGAGGATCCATATCTGAACTATTGTTTTGCAAAGGCGATGACAGAGGGCTTTCAGGGTGAAATGCCAGAGAATTTAAAAGAAAAGGGAAACATTTCAGCTTGTTTGAAGCATTTTGCTTGCTACGGCTATCCAGAGGGTGGTCGTGAGTATGACAATGTGGAGCTATCAGAGCGCACTTTACGTCAAGATTATTTGAGCGGCTATCAGGGTGCTGTGGATGGCGGCTGCCGTATGGCAATGACTTCATTTAATACGTTGAATCGTGTGCCATCAACTGCAAATAAGTGGCTGATGCGAAAGGTATTAAGAGAAGATTTAGGCTTTGATGGTGTTTTGATCTCTGACTATTCGGCAGTAGAAGAACTGATTCCACATGGTATCGCAGAGGATAAGAGAGAAGCAGCAAAGCTTGCCATTGAGGCAGGCGTGGATATCGATATGATGTCGGATGTATATCTTCATTACTTAAAAGAGCTTGTAACATCGGGAGAGGTAGATGAAACACTTGTGGATGAGGCAGTGCTTCGTATTCTTAAACTAAAAAATGATCTTGGCCTTTTTGAGAATCCATATAAGGATGCAAGTGAGGAGGACGAGAAAAATCTGATCTTATGCGATGCACATCGTGCAGCAGCGCGTGAGGCAGCAGCAAAAACATTTGTCCTTTTGAAAAATGAAAATAAAACATTGCCGCTTTCTGCACAGGAAGCTACGGGTGTTTTGTTCGCAGGTCCATATGTGGACACCAGAGCGCTTTGCGGTGCGTGGTCGTTCCCTGCAACTTACGACAATATAAAAACAGTACAGGAATGCATACAGGAGCATATAGGAAATGCTTGTCATTTTATGAAGGGCTGCAGCATGTTCTATGATAAGGAAGTAATTCGTGATTATGTGGAGGAAGGCATGACGCCAGATGAAGCAGAAGCGTCAATTGAGCAGACTGTACAGGCTGCAAAATCTGCATCAAAGGTGGTATTATTTTTGGGCGAATCGTTCCGTCAGACTGGAGAGGGCGCAAGCAGAACTTGTATCACATTGCCAGAGATTCAGATGGAACTTCTAAAAAGGGTTTCGGCAGTTAACAATAATGTAATCGTTGTTTTGTTTGCCGGACGTCCAATCGAGGTCGCTTTGATTGAATCGCTTGCAAAGGCTGTTTTGTATGTGTGGATGCCAGGAACAGAAGGAGCTGTAGCGATTACTGACGTATTATTTGGAGTAAAAGAACCAACAGGTCGTCTTGCTATGAGCTTTCCAAATGTCTCCTCGCAGGAGCCTCTGTATTATAATCGGTTTCAAGGGGGCCGACCGCGAAATCCGGGTGATCCTAAGGCATTTTGCATAGGCTATATTGATACAGAGTACCGTCCGCTGCATTCATTTGGCTATGGATTGTCATACACCACATTTTCTTATTCACCGGTAACTGTCATTAAGCGGGAAACAAATACGAAAGCAAATGAGGCAGAAGCAGCATGGGTGGCATCAGTTATGGTAACTAATACAGGCGACCGTGAGGGAACGGAAACTGTTCAGCTTTACATACGTGATGTGAGCGGCAGTGTGGTGCGCCCAGTACGTGAATTAAAAGGCTTTGAGAAGATTACACTAAAGCCAGGTGAGAGCCGTGAGGTGTCGTTTGAGATCATCGAGCCTATGCTTCGTTTTTGGCGGATCGATATGACGTATGGCAGCGAGCCGGGAAAGTTTGAAGTGTACATTGGTGGAGACAGTACAACAGAGAATAAAGCAGAGTTTGACGAAGTTTGAATGATTATGACTGCAAAACAAGAAAAACAATCTAAAATTCTGCAAAAATGCAAAGAATCGAGTGCAAACGAGCATGAAAATAATTCAATACGGAATCAATGATTAAATGATGATGAAGAGAAAAGTATCAAAGTGCATAAAAAAGAAAAAAGAAAATGAGGTTTTTGGATAAAAAAGGCAAATAATGCAAAAAAATAGGTTAACCGGTTGATTTGACAAAATAAAGACAATGTGCTATAAGTATGTCAATGCAGTGAACCGGTACGCTGCAGAGGGTAACAAAAAGACAAAGACATCACCGATATTGAAGGGAGTGAAAGCAGTGTTTACAAGAGAAATTCATTTATCTCGGGAAACAGTCCAGGACTTTGTGTCAGAGGCAAGCAAATGTGACTTTGACGTAGACTTAGGTTATAACCGTATTGTTGTAGATGCAAAATCAATTATGGGTGTTTTCAGCCTTGATTTGACCAGAAGCTTAACTGTCAGATACCCACTGAAAGATGACCAGTTCGAAGTAGCGTTAAATCGTTTTGCACTGAACTAAAATATGAGACAAAGCCGGCCTGACCGGTACAATAGACTGCCGCATGCGGAAGAAATTCCGTGTGCGGCTTTTTTTTGCCGCAATATTGGCTTATCTATGAACTGTAACATAAAAGTCGAAATATGCGAGAAAATTTGCGTGAAAAAACACTATATATGGAGTATGATGTAACCGTAAAGTTTCCATAAAGTGGCAGGAGACCCAAATTGACAGTATAGGCAAGGTAGAAGAAAGGGAGGAACTTAGATGGTATATCAGGAGCAAAAGGAACAAGACTGGAGAGAGCAGGCAGCAGCACTGCAGAAACGTTTAGATTATTATGAACAGGAGAATGCCCGGCTGCAGCTCCAAAATGAAGCATTGCATGAGACTGCATGGCAGCTAATCCAGAGGATTCGGAAGCTTGAAAGAAAAAAATAAGAGAAACAATATATATAATAATAGGAAAAACTGCAACATTTTGCGAGAAATAAAAAAAAAGGACTAGACGAACAGCGCATTTTGTGAGAAAATAGAAGTGTATGAGGTATACTGCGTTTTGCAGCCTGGTATGCCGAAGACACATATTGAAGATATGGCTGTAATTGTTGATCAGCAGTCGGCAAAGCCATAATCAGCACCTTTTTAGGTGCAACATACAGAACTGAAAGGAGTTTTTGCAATGGTTATTTCACGTGAAGTTGAAGAGATGTGCGTTGTAAAGCAGGGCGTTCATCATGGTGCTGCTCCGATTCCGGAGGAAGCAAAGTGGGTGCAGGCAAAGGAAGTGAAAGACATTTCCGGTTTCACACACGGAGTTGGCTGGTGTGCTCCTCAGCAGGGCGCATGTAAGCTGTCCCTCAATGTTAAGGAGGGTATCATTCAGGAGGCTCTCGTTGAGACCATCGGATGTTCCGGTATGACCCATTCCGCAGCTATGGCAGCTGAGGTTCTTCCGGGTCTGACTGTTATGGAAGCACTGAATACAGACCTTGTTTGTGATGCAATCAATACCGCTATGAGAGAGCTGTTCTTACAGATCGTTTATGGTCGTTCACAGAGTGCATTCTCTGAGGATGGACTGGCTGTAGGTGCAGGTCTTGAGGATCTTGGAAAGGGTCTTCGTTCTCAGGTTGGTACAATGTACGGTACTCTTCAGAAGGGACCTCGTTACCTTGAGATGGCAGAGGGCTATGTAACCGGTATCGCTCTGGATGCAGAGGATCAGATTATTGGTTATCAGTTCGTAAGCCTTGGAAAGATGACTGATTTCATTAAGAAGGGCGACGATCCGAATACTGCATGGGAGAAGGCAAAGGGTCAGTACGGCCGTGTTGCTGATGCAGTTAAGATCATTGACCCAAGAAAAGAATAATACAGGAGGTAACGAAAATGGCTTTATTTGAGTCCTATGAGAGACGTATTGACCAGATCAATGCGGTTCTGAATAGCTATGGTATCGCTTCTATCGAAGAGGCAGAGAAGATTACAAAGGATGCAGGACTGGATGTATATGCTCAGATCAAGGGTATCCAGCCGATCTGTTTTGAGAATGCTTGCTGGGCTTACACCGTTGGTGCAGCAATCGCAATCAAGAAGGGCTGCCGTAAGGCTGCTGACGCTGCAGCTGCTATCGGTGAGGGTCTTCAGTCCTTCTGTATCCCGGGATCTGTTGCAGATACCCGTAAGGTAGGTCTTGGACACGGAAACCTTGGCAAGATGCTTCTGGAAGAGGAGACTGAGTGCTTCTGCTTCCTGGCAGGTCATGAGTCTTTCGCAGCAGCTGAGGGTGCTATCGGTATCGCAGAGAAGGCAAACAAGGTTCGCCAGAAGCCTCTTCGCGTTATCTTAAACGGTCTTGGAAAGGATGCTGCACAGATCATTTCCCGTATCAACGGATTTACATATGTAGAGACCGAGTACAATCCATACACCAACGAAGTAAAGGAAGTATTCCGCAAGTCATACTCTGAGGGACTTCGTGCAAAGGTTAACTGCTACGGTGCAAACAGCGTACCGGAAGGTGTTGCTATCATGTGGAAGGAGAATGTAGACGTTTCCATCACTGGTAACTCCACAAACCCGACTCGTTTCCAGCATCCAGTTGCAGGTACCTACAAGAAGGAGCGTATCGAGGCTGGTAAGAAGTACTTCTCCGTAGCATCAGGTGGTGGTACAGGACGTACTCTGCATCCAGATAACATGGCAGCAGGTCCGGCTTCCTATGGTATGACCGATACTTTAGGCCGTATGCATTCTGATGCACAGTTTGCAGGTTCCTCTTCAGTTCCGGCTCACGTAGAGATGATGGGTCTGATCGGTGCAGGAAACAACCCGATGGTTGGTATGACTGTAGCTGTAGCTGTTTCCATTGAGGAAGCTGCTAAGGCTGGTAAGTTCTAATTTTTCAAGGAAAATCAAAGAAAATCGGAACCAAAGAAAACAACAAAACGTGTCAAATAACGGTCGGTTAGTACACCGTTAGTACACCGAAAAGGCGTATATCTGAATAAGGTATACGCCTTATTTTTGTGCTTGCTTATTCGAATGATATGAGAAAGAAAAATCTCTCTAATTTTTAATAGCCTTACAAAAGAGTCATTTTGTCCGTTTACAGAAATGACTAAAGGATTTATAATTCTGTAAAGGGATAAAGTCCTGCAAGCTGGTTGAAAGGAAGTGGGTATATGAGCAAAAGAAAAAAAGCAGTGCTTGCAGTTGGACTTGTTCTGGCAGCTTTTTTGATTGGAGCAATCATCTTCTATATGCATTTTATTATGAATGCAGGACAGACCATCGAGACACTGCAAAAGCTGGTGGCAGGAAATGGCTATGAGATTACAGCGGATTGCGCGATGACATTTGAACCATCAGATCAGCTAAAGCCAGTAACAGATCTTGTTCAGGAACTTTTAAGTACCGATTCTCTTAAGGCAAAATTTACCGCAGCAGGCGAGAGTGCACAAAAAAATTTAAAACTGCAGCTAAAGGAAAATATAACAGATAAGCAGACTTCATTAACGACATTTTATCTGGTGGATGGAAAATGTTATTTTGGGATAGACTCAATTATATCTGCACTTGCAGGTGATGAGATTGACAAAAGCTTTTTACTAAAGGCAGCATACAATGGATGGATTAAAGATCATTGTGCTACATTAGAACAGCTTACTAGTTTGATTTATGATCTTACAGGCGTAACAGTTGAGAATTCGTTAAAAATGCCAGGTGGAATGGATGCAGTGCTGTTTTTAGCTGAACCAGATCATTTATTTGATCCAAAGCTTTGGTCAGCCGTAAAGGTGAGTGGCAAGAATGATGGAGCATCCGAATTTACAATCGATGCTGATTATTTTGCACAGCTTGTAGGAATCCAGCCAAAGCAGGCAGATGCTAAGCTGTCATTTTTGGTAGACAAAGAAGATAACTATACGTTTACTCTTACAATAACCATTTCAGATGATGATGGAAATTGTCTTCAGACAGAAGTACATGCAGCGGCAAATAAACTAGACGAGCAAAATACGATAACAGCGCCGAAACTGTTGCTGACTGATGAACAGATAGAGCAGCTAAAGGATCTTGCAGAGCCATTTATTGACAGCATAAAGAAATAAAGAAAAAGAGCAAAATCAAAAGAAAAGAGCAGCAGAACAAATAGAAATAAACAGAAAAAGCAAAAAACAATTAGGAAGAGCAATAAGGAGGCAAATTATGTGTACAGCAGCAACCTATAAGACAAAGGACTTTTATATGGGAAGAACACTTGATTATGAGTGTTCTTATGGAGAGGAAGTAACGATAACACCGCGTGGTTATACATTTATGATGCGCCACGTAAAGCCATATCAGACAAAGTACGCATTGATCGGTATGGCACATGTGGCAGGCGAGTATCCGCTGTATTATGATGCGATTAATGAAAAGGGTCTTGGAATGGCAGGTCTTAATTTTGTAGGCAATGCATTTTATACAGAACCGGAAGAGGGAAAAGACAACGTGGCACAGTTTGAATTGATTCCGTGGATTTTAGGTCAGTGCACAAGTGTAAAGGAGGCAAGAGTACTTCTTGAACGTATTTGCATTACAAATACTTCTTTTCATGAATCAATGCCGGTGTCATCACTTCACTGGATTATTGCAGATCAAGATGAGGCAATTACGTTAGAGTCTGTACGTGAGGGCATTAAGATCTATGACAATCCAGTTGGTGTTTTAACAAATAATCCGCCGTTTGACAGACAACTGGCTGGTTTAAATCGCTATATGGGCCTTTCAGCAAAACAGCCAAAGAACACATTTGGCGGAGCTAATGAGCTGCCGCTTCAGGCTTACAGCCGTGGAATGGGTGCGCTTGGTCTTCCGGGTGATCTTTCATCAGAATCTCGTTTTGTTCGTGTTTCTTTTGTGAAGATGAATTCACTTTCAGGTGATTCGGAGTCAGAGAGTGTGAGCCAGTTTTTCCACATACTTGGTTCAGTAGATCAGCAAAGAGGATGCTGTGAAGTTAAGGAAGGTGCATATGAGATTACTATTTACACCTCTTGCTGTAATGCTTCAAAGGGAATTTATTATTATACAACATATGAGAATCATCAGATTACAGCAGTGGATATGAATAAGGAAGATTTGGACGCAAAAAAACTGATCCGCTTCCCACTTGTGTGTGGTGAGCAGATCAGATGGCAAAACTAAATATAAATTTTTAATAGTTAAATATCAGGAGAGCAGCATGCGGTCGTTGTCAAGCTGCTTTCCAACACCTTCCTTGAAGCGCTCAAGCAGATCATTTACGGTAAGCTTTGAGCGCTCTTCATTTGCTGTATCGAAAATGATGTGTCCGCTGTTCATCATGAAGGTACGATTGCCAAGTTCAAGAGCTGACTGCATGTTGTGTGTGATCATCATGCAAGTTAAATGGTGCTCAGCAATAATAGACTTGGTTAGATTTAGCACCTTCTCGGCAGTGCCGGGATCAAGAGCTGCAGTATGCTCATCAAGAAGCAGCAGCTTTGGAGGGTTGATGGTCGCCATTACAAGAGTAAGAGCCTGACGCTGTCCGCCAGAGAGAAGTCCGACAGGCTGATGCATGCGATCTTCAAGTCCCATATTCAAAGGACGGAGCTTTTCACGAAACAGTTCCTTTTCTTTTTTGCTTACGTGAGAGAGCCAGCCGCCTTTTGAACCTGCGAGAGCCATATTTTCTTCAATGGTCATGCCAGGAGCAGTGCCGCTCATGGGATCCTGAAACAGATGACCGATTTTTTTTGCTCGTATATAGTCTGGCTGAAGTGTTATATCCTCGCCGTCAAGAATGATCTGTCCCTCATCAGTGTAGAAGGTACCGCAGATTGCATTAAACAGCGTAGATTTACCAGCACCGTTTGCACCGATGATGGTAACAAAATCGCCTTCATTTAAATTTAAAGAAAGTTTATCAAGGGCTTTTTTTTCATTTACCGTACCAGGATTAAAGGTTTTCGAAACATTTTTTAGTTCAAGCATAGCTTACAAATGCCTTTCCGTAGCCTGCTTTGCAGTCAGGTACAAATTATCTATTATTTTTTGAATGAGTTAGTCGGCGCTTCATCATTGGGAGCTGTGTCTTCAAATATGGGAAAGACAGAGCAATGACGACAATGATAGAAGATACCAGCTTGAGCATGAATGCCGGAAGATGGAAACGAAGTGCGATGGTGTAGACAAGGCGGAAAATGAAGGAACCGAGTACGACACCAACGGCATGTGTAACAATTTTTCCGCGTCCGAGGATTGTTGCACCAATTAACAGTGAGGCAAGTGCAATCGTAACCATACCAGATCCAATGTCAATATTGACGGATTTCTGATATTGAGCAAGCAGACAGCCTGACAAACCGGTAAATGCATTAGCAACACAAAGACCAACAATGGTGGTAAAAACAGTATTAATAGAAGAAGATTTTACCATGATCGGGTTGTTTCCAGTTGCACGGATTGCAAGACCAAGACGGGTACCAAGAAACAATGTCAGCAGCGCAACGACAAGAATAACTGCAATCAGTGCCACAATCAGTTTATAATAGCTGGCAAGCGGCGTGCCCGAGAGGAGTCCTTTCATCATTGTAAATACCGTAACAGTTTTGTTCATATTTAAAAGAGAGGAACCGCCCATAACGGCAATGTTGACAGAGTAAAGACCAGTATTGACTACAATACCGGCAAGCAGACTGTTAATGCCAAATTTTGTCTGCAATGTGCCGGTGACAAAACCAGATAGAATACCGGCCCCCATGGCAGCAAGAATTGCTAAAAATGGATGACCCATCAGTGCAATCTGAGCGCCGACTGCGGCGCCCAGGGTAAAGCATCCGTCTGTGGAAAGATCACAGACATTCAGCATAGAATAGCTTAAAAATAATGCAAGAACTGTGAGGGAACAGATTAGACCAAGTTCAAGAGCTGTCTGTCCCAGTGACAATAATGTTTGAATATCCACGAGAAAACCCCTTTGATTTTTATTACTAAAATTTATTTTTCCTGAGCCTCTGTAGATTCTTCTTCAGTCTCAGTTTCACTTTCTGATTCTTCTTCAAATTCTTCTGCAGTCTCGATGCCCTTTACAGCAGTGCAGAGTGGCTCAAATGTCTTACTGATTTCATCGAAGTCATAGCCTAACTGATCGCATACTTCGGTGTTGATAGTTGCAATACCATTGTCAAATGTCATGACAGGTGTTTTTGCAGGTTCTTCACCGTCAACTAAGATGCTGTTAATCATGTTTGCAGTCTCAACACCTAAATTAATATAGTCAACGCCATATCCACAGAAAGCACCGTTTAATGCGAAAGAATCAGCACCTGCATAATGCGGAATGCCAGCTTCTGCTAATTCCTCATAGATGGAAAGTTCAGCTGTCATGATGGTGTTGTCAGATGGTGTAAAGACTGCGTCAGCACCGTCTGCGATGATAGAATCAGCTGCTAACATAACTTCGTCAACTGTTGTTCCAGTGTATTCTGTGTAATCAACACCCTTATCATCAAGGTATTTCTTAGCTTCTTCGATTGCAGTTGTGGAAGAATCCTGACCCTGATCATATAGAAGGGCGATATGATCGGCTTCTTCATCAGCAGCAAATAAAAGATCCATAACGGCAGTTGTGTCTAAGTAGTCAGAAGTACCGGTAATATTTGCACCAGGCTCTTTCATGGACTCTACAAGTCCAGTAGAAACTGGGTCAGATACAGCTGCAAAAACAACAGGAATCTCGTTGTCTTCGGTAGCTGCCTGCATTGCCATGGCAACAGGAGTGGCAACACCAACCATCAAATCCACGTCATCTGCGATGAAGTTTGCAATGATCTGATCAAGAACAGTGGCATCAGCCATACAATTTTCTGTTGTGACTTCAAAAGAAACAGCTCCGTCAGAATCTTTTTCAATTTTTTTAAGTTGCTTTTCAATATTAGAAACGATCTGGTTTAAAGAAGCGTCATCAACATAGTTGCAGATACCAATCTTAAATGTTTGGCCATCGCTATTGTCGGATGCAAATACAGGTGCAGATGCAATGGTGCTCATGCTCATTGCAGAAATCAGTGTGGCACAGGTTAAATAATTTTTTCTCATAATAGTGTTCTCCTTTTGATGAATAAAATTTGTAGGATGCCAGGGGCAAAAGCTTCAAAGCAACGGAGCAATTCATAGGCATCAGTTAGTGAGTTAGATAGATCGGGAGAAAGAAATTTTGGTAACAAAAAAAGCCCTATCCCAATCATAATGGGACAAGACTGTTAATCCTGCGGTGCCACCCATATTGATGCTAATGCATCCAACTCAACTCGCACATTCATGTGAAAAATCTGCACAACTATGCGATACGCAACGGATAACGGGCTGCGCGCCCCGTCGGCTGCTACTAACGAAAATCGCGTTCGGCCGCCCTCATAAGCCCATTCATCATAATCTGTGCTGCTACTTCCCACCAACAGTAGCTCTCTGTGAACACGCAACCATGACTACTTACTCTTAATCACAGGTTTCTTGTTTGAACGTAGTTTACTTCAATAATGTAAAGTTGTCAAGAGGAAAATAAAAATTTACCAAAAAAATAAAATTAGCTTTTTTTTACTTGAACAAATTGTTCATAATGTGATATAATAAAAACGACACACATATGAGAAGGGGAAGAAAAACAAATCAGATAACCAATGTTGTCAAATTTTTAATTTTAGGAGGACGAGGTATGAAAAGAAAATTTGCGGTAATTATGAGTGCGGCGTTGGCTGCGGGAAGTACAATGCCAGTAATGGCAGAAAGTGAAACAGCGTTTACACCATCTACATATGTAGGTGAGTTTTCTCTTACAGCAGATGGAGAGTCTATGCTTTTTTCTGTAACTGCAGAGCAATTTGCAGAGGATGGCGTTAGTGTTTCAGCAAATGTTACACTTCCGGCATCTGTTACAGGAGAAGAGGCTGATACAGTCTATGGTCTTAATGATGTGCTTCGTATTGTTTCTGGTGATCTTTATATTAATGTTGCTGAAATTGCAAGTACATATGGTGAATTGTTAGGTTCTGATATCAGCTCAATGCTTCCAATGTTTGGTATTGATCAGGATTGGGTTGAGATTCCGGCAATTGATTTTGCAGCAGTAGAGACTGAAGCAGAGACTGATTTTGATGTAGATTCTATGATGAATGATTTTACTGCACTGGCAGAAAATTTTGATATTCAGACGGCAGAAGATGGCTCTACTACAATTACATTTGACGGACCGGCAATTGTAAACACTGTTAAGGCAGTTGAGAATGTAGTTGATAATGCTATGTCAGTATTATTATCACAGGTTCAGGGAACAGATGCATCACAGCTTGTAACAGTATTTGATGATTATCTTCAGGCAGCAGCAGAGGGAGTCAACATGGCTTCACCAGATGTTTCTGTTGAAGATGCAAAGGGAATGATTGTTGATATGATGAATTCTCTGGTTGAGGAGATGGTATCTTCATTTGATGTAACACCACTTCAGACAGAAGATGGCAGCAAGCTTTCAGACCAGATTCAGCAGATGCTTGATGAGGGTGCTACTATAAACGGTACAGCTACAGTAAATGCAGATGGTACTATGACAGAGAATGTTACTGTTGTAAATGGTGAGTCAACTGTTGTGGTTGATATGTCCTTTGATGGTACAGCCTTTAACTATGTTGTAACAGAGGACGGAACTGAGATCATGAATGCAAACGGAACAATTACCGCACAGGATAATGATTTTGGTATGGATATGACTGCTACAGCGGATGGCGAGACAGTAAATATGAATATTGCACTGACATTACTTGACAATGGACTGAGCATTGCTCTGACAACAAATGATGGAAACGAAGAAGTTTCTATGGCTGGCAGCTTCACACAGGAAGATGGTGTTACCATTACTGATACAGAGGCACCGACAGCAACACTGCTTCGCGATGTTGTAAAGAATACTGTTGCAATGTTCTATGCTGCACAGGAACCAGTTGAAGAAGAAACAGCTGTAACAGTAGCTGAATAATTACAAATTTTGTACATAAGATGGCCTGTCATATTCACATGGGTATGACAGGCCATATTTGGTTGATGTTCACGAGATATCCAATATTTGCAGCATGCCCGAAGGTGAATGGATTTCACGAGCCAGACACTTGGAGCAGGTCTTTCAAAGTAATGTATAATAAGAAAGAATATAAAAGGAGCCTGCGGAGTTTGGTCCGGCGACGAAACCATTGCACCGAAGGGCATTCGTAACATGATCCGTGAATTGTGATACAGATATTTCTTGCCAATCAAGCGTTTCTATACTATAATAGTTACCGTAACTTTTAACTATTCTAAAAAGGAGGCGAGTATGCCAGATTTAACAGAAGAAGAGAAAAAAATACTGCGCCAGGCATATGAGATAAAAGAAAGAATTAAGGCAGAGGAGCTTGAGGCAGGAGAAGTGTCTGTGGATGAAGCTGTGGATGAAGATTTGTCAACTGACAAACCCATTCAAAGACAAAGAAAACAGACCCGGCCAAAGCCAAAGCCAAATACAGTAAATGAAACATCACCTGTAGATGAGCGCTCGATTTATGGTCCAGAGGCATCAAATGAAGCTATAAAGAAAGCTCCTGAAATTGAAAAGAAGATGCCAGTGCCGGAAGCAGAAAAAAAGAAACGTCCTAAACAAACAAAACAAAAAGTAAGGGAAACGGTCAAAAAGGCGGAAAAGAAGCCGCGAAAAGAAAAAAAGAAAAAGGGCTTTTTACACAAGCTGCTTAAGGTGCTGATCATTATATTGATTATTATGGCTGTGGCGCTTGCTGGTGTTTATGCTTTTTTGCGTACAACCATTGCGCAGACCAATTATAAGCCATATGAGACTTCATATGAAAGACAGGCTGATGTATTGACACAAAAAGGCGTTACCAATATTTTGCTGATTGGAACTGATACTAGAGTAGCAGGTTCAAATGATGCCAGATCAGATGCGATGATTGTTGTGTCGATCAATCCTTATAAAAGAAAGTTTGTTATGACATCTATTATGCGTGACAGCTATGTGACAATTCCAGGGTATGGAGAGAATCGTATAAATGAGGCGTATTCAAGAGGCGGAGCGGCATTGCTGATTCAGACAATTGAAGAAAATTATAAGCTGGGCATTGACTATTATGCGCAGGTTGATTTTTTTAGCTTTGTTGATGTTATTGATGCTTTTGGCGGTGTTACCATCAATGTGGAACAGGCGGAGGTGGAATGGATTAATGGCTATATTGCAGAATACAATCAGGTTAGTGGAGTCGCAGATCGTGATGGCTTTGTGGATGAACAGTTTGCTGGCGGTCAGATTACACTGACGGGAAAACAGGCGCTTGGCTATGCACGAATCCGTAAGATTGGAAATGATTTTGCAAGAACACAGAGACAGAGAACTGTAATGAATGCACTGTTGGAGAAGGTTAAAAAGGCAAATGTAGTTACGATTTATAAAGCAGTAGAATCTATTTTGCCAGATATTTCAACAAATATTTCAGATTCCAAAATGTGCTCACTGCTGATGCAGTCAGTTTTATATCTGAATTATGATATGGTTCAGGCGAGAGTTCCGGCAGACGGCACATGGAGCAATGCAATTATGGGGGCTAATCAGGAAGTTCTGGCTGTTGATTTTGGGGCAAATAAAAGCTATCTGCAATCTACCATCTATGAATAAAAATGATGGAAAAGGAAGGGTTATCAGATTATTATGATGTATGTATTTATTTGCCCAAAGTGCAAAGCAACGCGAATGGTAAGTCTGCTTAGAAAACTGGATTGTCAGTGCTGTTCATCGCCGATGGCTAATTGTGAGCTTGATTATATGGAGTGGATTAATCTCACGCCAAAGCAGCGTCAGAAGATGATTGATTTATACCATAATGCAGATCCGGCAAAGCTTTGTTTTTTGCGCCCTATGCCGTTTTATGACAGATGGGAGCGCAATTATTATATGTGATAAAAATTTATGAGAGGTGACTTATGAAGCATTACGATTATATCTTAGTAGGAGCTGGACTATATTCAGCAGTTATTGCTTGGCATGCAAAGCAGGCAGGAAAGAGCTGTCTTGTGTTAGAAAGACGCAGTCATATAGGCGGAAATATTTACTGTGAAGAGATTGAAGGAATTAATGTTCACAAATATGGTGCTCATATTTTCCATACAAGTGATCGTAAGGTATGGGAGTTTGTAAATTCTTTTGTAGAGTTCAATCGCTATACAAATAGCCCGGTAGCTAATTATAAGGGTGAGATTTACAATATGCCGTTTAATATGAATACGTTTAGCCGTATGTGGGGAATTAGTACACCACAGGAAGCAAAGGCAATAATTGACAAACAAAAGTCAGAGATTACGGGAGAACCTAAAAATCTTGAGGAACAGGCAATTGCGCTTGTAGGAAGAGATATTTATGAGAAGCTTGTAAAGGGTTATACGGAAAAACAGTGGGGACGCGACTGCAGCGAGCTTCCGAGTTTTATTATAAAGAGACTTCCAGTGCGCTTTACATATGATAATAATTATTTTAATGATTTATATCAGGGAATCCCGATTGGCGGCTATAATAAGTTGATAGATGCATTATTTGAGGGTGCTGATATAAAGACAGGCGTTGATTTCCTTGCAGAAAAGGAAAAATGGCTGTCGATGGCGGATAAAGTAGTTTATACGGGAGCAATAGATGAGTATTTTGAGTATTGCTTTGGAAAGCTTGAGTATCGTACAGTGCGCTTTGAGACAGAAGTGCTTGATACCGATAATTATCAGGGAGTGGCAGTAGTCAACTACACGGACAGGGAAACACCATATACAAGAGTAATTGAACATAAGCATTTTGAGTTTGGCACACAGCCAAAGACGGTAATCTCAAAGGAATATTCAACGGACTGGAAAGAAGGTATGGAACCGTATTATCCGGTAAATAATGAACGAAATCAGTCCTTATATCAGAAGTATCGCGAAAAGGCAGATGCACAGGACAAAGTATTCTTTGGCGGACGTCTTGGTGAGTACAGGTATTATGACATGGATAAGGTAATTCTTTCAGCGATGGAAAGCTGGAATGCTGTCAGCGAAGCCTGAAAAATGTGTGTCAGTGTATTGTGATTGGAAAAGAGGACTTTTATGGTAAGTATGTATCAAATGACACAGATACTGAAGGTATTCTTATGGTTTTTGCTGTTCTTTACGGGGTTTGAGGTTTTGGGACATATGGCAGGAGGACTTTTAGTCCCTGAAAAGTATAAGTGGAGTTTTTACAGATCCATGTGCTGTTATATCGTTTTCTTCATTGTGGTGACATGCCTTTTGCGATTGCCAAACTCAAAACTCGAACCGGCAGCCCGGTTTCTTTTGGAATCGAATCTTTTTTCACTTGTTCTGCTTGTGGGGCTTATCTTGTGGGGTGTCGTTGCATCGGTACTCATGGTCATATCGAATCGTTGGACAAAGCGCATCTTCTGGATAGCTGCCCTGAAAAATACGAATACGTTAATTGTCTTAAACCTCTTATCAATGGTCGCGGTCAGATACTGGCAGAAGCTGCATTACCGTCTGCCGGGGCTTTATATACAGAAACAGTTGTCACTTGTGTGCTTTATTGTGGTAGTGCTCGGCACGGCTGTTGCCATAGGGCGCGACTGGCACAGGAATGGATATAATTTCCTGTTGTGGCATCTTCCGTATCGGATCGTGGCGGCACTCATTTTTTCAAATGTCGCTTTCATGGTTTTCGCAGGATACTGGTTTGGGGCGGGGGTGTCGTAAATGCATGATTTCAAATTTCTTATATGGATTTTGATTGTGCTGATAATTATGGTCTGCGTAATTGGAATCCTGTCGAAACTTCGCTTTCTGGAAGAAGGACGGCATAGTGAAGACGGATTTGATGAGAATGGAGAAAACTTATCGGAAAAGGAACATTGGGCTTTTGACAGACTGGGCTTTCTGTTTCTTGTACTGGCACTGATTCTGGCGATGTGTGAAATCGCTCAGATAGTAATTTCTGGAGGTGTGTTATGAGTATATGGGTAATTTTATTCCTTACGGCGGTGTTATCGCTGGCTCTGTCACTGACTTTTTTTGCACTGACGGAAACTGACGGCAATAGTATTACTGCAAATGTCGGGGGAGACGTAGAACAGTGTATGCTTAAGGTTTGTCAGGCTCTTTGTGTTTTGAATGTGGCTGGGAATGTTTTTTCAGTCATAACTGCGGATACATGGACACTTCGATTGATCGGGATTGTAGTCTGCATGCTTGCAATGGTATGTTTTTTTGTAACTGCACCAACGCTTTCACCGGAGAGCATTTTGCATATAAACTTCTTTACGCAAAAATGTAATCAGCGTACCATTGTAAATTTAGTTGAGTCAGTCGGGGCATTGAGTATTGCAGCGATCCTGATTGTAGCCGTGATAATGGCATTCGCAATAAGGGGAATTTTGTAAGGAGTTCCAAGAGGAAATCGGTTTTGTGATTTATAAATTTTTGTTACGAAAGGGGTGATGAATATGAGTCAGGGTGTTTTATGGGGCTGTCTGAGTGTTCTTGCAGGTCTGATTGCCATGGTTCCGACAAGCATTATGCTTTCAAAAGGGACAAAACTGGAACAAATCCCGCTTAATCTTACCGGAAAAATAACCACTTATCTGGTTTGTGACTTATCCTGGCCCAGACGGGCGATTCTTGGAAATGCGGCCGCCATTATTATTTTAATGATTGCAATTTCAAATTCCGGTGAAACGCTTATAAAAAAACAGATCACGTTGATCATCATTGCATTAATCGGGTTAATGTCAATAACCCCACCTAAGTCTCCGACTATAGGTGAGGCTTGCAAAGAAGCAAG
>ERZ825896.752-NODE-752-length-39866-cov-17.193414_pt1 | contig 39866 bp, 33 predicted proteins | sample MGYA00519858_ERZ825896 | MGnify/ENA primary metagenome ERZ825896 (study PRJEB31778, sample SAMEA3449214) | human gut metagenome | biome: human gut; feature: human-associated habitat; material: faeces | place: United Kingdom | collected 2010/2012 ...
ACCCGCTCGCAAAATACGAAATTTATCTCACTTTCTCGAAGTCTTACAGCGTGTAAAAAATTTATTCGGTAATATTCTTAATAATCTGCTGCATTTGCTCCATTTTCCTTTCCATATCGGCAACAAGAGCAAATTGATTTTTAGCACGAACAAGATTATGCTCAGGGTATGCAGTCTTAAAATATGTATCGCCATTGAGATAGTCGGTAAGAAAACGCATACCGCACTCAAAGGTCATAAGTTTGGCGGAAAAGGCAAGATTATCTATTTCGCACTGATTAAGAGCATCGCCTGCCTCGCTCAAAAAGCCTTTTGCATATGCCTCAAAATAATCAAGCATAAGCTCAACCTTATCATAATTATCATCGTCCTCGGCGCAGGAGTTAGCACCAAAGCGAATAGAGTCGCCGAAATCATAAAGCGCAAGACCCGGCATAACCGTGTCAAGGTCGATAACGCAAATAGCATCATCGCTGTCGCTGTCAAAAAGAACGTTATTAAGTTTTGTATCATTATGGGTTACACGAAGCGGGAGTTCGCCTTTTTCAATAAGTTCAACAAGCTTTTTGCAATCCTCACGTCTATGCATAACAAACTTAATTTCTTCACCGCAATTAACAGCTCTGTCCGCCTTATCAGCCTGAACTGCAGGGATAAATTCATTTTCATATCTCCAAATTGTATTATGGAAATTCTTAATAATTTCGCTGAGACTTTCAGCCGGAAAATCGCTTAAATACTTTTGAAATCTGCCAAATGCCTTACCGCTTTTGCCAAAAACTTCTGCGCTGTCAACCGTATCATACGCCTTTGAATTGTCAACAAAACGATACGCACGAAAGCAAGAACCGTCCTCGTCTTTAAAATATTTATTTCCGTCAAAAGTTCTGATAAAATGAAGCGTCTCTCTATGAGGGTTACCGCCGTCAGCTTTAATCTTTTCTCTCAAAAAGTCGGTAACGGAAAAAATATTGTTCATAAGAGCGTCAATATCAGGAAAAATGCTTGTATTAACCTTTTGAATTACATAATTTCTCTTCTTGCCGTCTTCATTGTATGTTGCAAGAAAAGTAGTATTAATATGACCTGAGCCGAATATATCGCAAGATTCAAGCTTACCCTTAAACTCAAACTGCTCAAGAACGTGATTGATATTCATGATAATCTCCTCTAATAAAATATTGAATACATTTTAACACAAAGCTTCAACAATATCAAGATAAAAGGTAAGCTGATAATATCAGCTTACCTTAGACTGTAGATAAAGTGGCTAAACCGTGCCGTGCTTAAATTATCATAAAGTAATGACGTAGGGCAAGTGCTTGCTCTTGCCGAAATAAAATCAAAAATACATTTATAGAAAAGTGGCTTGAACACTACGTTCAAGCCACTTTTGGCACTTTCCGTCTTTTGCTCGGAGGCAGTACCAACGTACAGCACCCACTCGCAAAATACGAAATTTATCTCACTTTCTCGAAGTCTTACAGCATGTAGAAATTTGTAATTGGACTTTTTCTACACGCTGAGGTAAGCCGATTACATCGGCTTACCTTTAAATTAAACTATAAAAAGAATTATTCACTGCGAAGAGCATCAATAGGGCTCATTTGGGCAGCTTTTCTTGCCGGATAGATGCCGAAGAAAAGGCCTACGCCGCTTGAAAACAGAAGTGCAACAACTATAAGCCACCAAGTAATATTAGGCTTAATATTGATTATTGAGCATGCCGCAAAAGCACCCGCAATACCAATTGTAACGCCGATAATACCGCCTATTAAACACAGAATTACCGACTCCGTCAGAAACTGCATCGTAATAATCTTTGTCTTCGCACCCAGCGACTTTCGTATACCAATCTCACGTGTTCGTTCAGTTACCGAGACAAGCATAATATTCATAACGCCGATACCGCCGACAATAAGCGAAATAGCACCTACGCAAGCGATAAAAGCGGTAAGAACCGACATAATGATATTAACAATATCAACATAAGTAGCCATATTCTGAGCGGTATACATACTGTTTGAATAATTGCCGTGAGCCGACTTAAGATAGTTTACCGCAGCATTACCTACTGCATCATAATCATAGCCGTCCTTAGCGATAACAAACACACTGCCGAGATTAGCCTTTGCACCTGTAATTTGAGTAAGAGTGGTACAAGGCAGGAACAAGGCAATAATAGTCTTATCGCCGCCTGCACTTGTAAACATATTACTCATAGAGCTTGAGCCGCCGAGAGTACTTGCGAGTGCATCAAGATTTGCAACGCCGCAAATCTTGATTTTCATTGATTTACCGCTTGAAGAAACGGTAACATATTCATTAGTAACGTCCTCGTAGCCAAATGCCTGTTGGGCAGAGTTAGTACCAACTACGGCAATAGGAGCATTTGCATTATACTCCTCATCAGTGAAAAATCGACCGTACTCGCACGAATTAGTCAGCGCAAACTGAACGTCGCTGTTTACACCGATAAGCATAGCCGTAGCCTCTGTAGCGGATTTGTCAATAGTAGCACGACCAAAGCCCATAAGCATAGGAGAGCAACGCTCAACACCGTTTACTTTATTTTTTATATTTTCTACATCGTCAAGAGTAATATAGTCATTATCGGTAGCGGAGGTGGTATCAACGCTTACAAGAACAGCGTTTGAGCCCATATCCTCAATAAGCCCGACAATATAATCTCTTACACCCGTACCTGCGCCGATAATCATAATAACGGAGCTGATACCGATAATAATACCCAGCATTGTAAGAAGACTGCGCATCCAATTTGACTTAATACACTTGACTGCGATTTTCAGACTTTCTGTAATATTCACTGCAAAGTCTCCTTACTTAGTTATGCTGTCTACTACTTTAACCTTAAAGGTATCTTCTTTATAATCCGTCTTTGGTGACGAAACAATCTTATCACCCGGCTTAAGACCCGATGTAACCTCGTATGCTGTATCTGAGATAGCGCCTGTCTTAATTTCAGTCTTAGTTACAGTCTTATCCTCTTCATTATAAAGATAAACATAAGAACCTGTCTTTTCAAGAGTGATAGACTCGATAGGAACAACAGTTACGCCCAAATATGAGCCTGTTTGAATTTCAACGTCGGCATCAAAACCTGCAATAATATTTTCGTCAGGATTTTTAATTTCGATAGTACATTCAACACCTGCACCGGAATCCGTAAGAGATGACAGACCGCTTACGCCTGCCATTGAGCCTACATTGTCAAGAAGTGAGTTTGACGAACCGCCTGTAGCAGTAGGAGCAATAGTTGCAACCTCACCCTCATATTCGCCGTAAGCTGTAGTAACCTTTGCCTGCATACCAACCTTAACCTTATGAACATCATATTCGCTAAGGCTTACTGTAGCAACCAAAATATCGTGATTTTCAAGGGTAATACCCGATGTGAGAGCCGTTGTTTGAGAATTAGGGTTGATATCAACTGCGGTAATAACGCCGTCAAAATCAGCCGTCCAACCGTTTTTAAGAGCTGTTTGTTGCTCTTTCATAGCATCAAGAGCCTTTTTTGAAACGTCAACTGCTGACTTTTGAGCGTCAACAACAGTTGCATTGCCCTGAGTTTTATAAACTTCATACTGAGCTGCAAGAATAGCACGCTGAATTTCACAGCCGGTAAGAACTGCATTATCTGAATCCGAAACGCCCTTGGCAAGCGCTCTGTAATCAATTGAAGAAACAGCGGCTTTAATCATATCAACCGCAACGCCGCTTTCAACAATAAACTTGGTTGAATCAACAATGCCGTCTGTAATTGCCTTTTGAATATGCTTTCCTACAAGATTTGCAATAGCTTCGCTGTTAAGTTGCCCCGATGCGATTGCACCTGAAATTGTTGTGGCAATAATTTGAGAAATAGTGGTTAAAGTTTTAATATCGTTAGTAATTGAGGCAATGTTATTATTAATTTGTATAAGAGCATTTGCAATATCGTTAATAGTAGCGTTGCCCGTTGTGCTTGAATTTGTATCCTCTGTAAATACTGCTATGTAGCTAAGGTCGCCCGTAACGTGAATAGTCCATGCGGGGGTATTTGCAAGAGGTGCGTCACCTGCAAGATAAGCGGCACGGTTTGCATACCAACCGAGGAACTGCCATCCGGCATTAGGAGTAGCAATAGCTGTTATATAGCCGACATCCTGATTATATCTGCCTGAGCCTGTTACAGTACCGCAAACAGCTGACGGATATGCAGTAAGTGAAACCGTATATTTCGGCTTACCATCATCTGTAGTCGGCTTAGTTGTAGAAGCGCTTGTAGTAGCTTTAGTTGTTGAAGTAGAAAGCCACTGTGAATAAGAGCCTGTTGTAGTTGAAGCGGCCTTGGTAGTGGTTTTTTTCTTTTTCTTTGTAGTTGTGGTTTTGGTCATCTTCTTTTTAAGCTTTGCTATCTTCTTATCAAGATAATTAACCTCTTTTTTAAGTGAAGCAGCAGAATTTTTGGCGCTCTTTTGATTAGCTACTGCCGTATTATAATTCTTTACTGCGTCGTTATAAGAAGCTTGAAGGGAAGAAACCTGACCGTCAAGAGAAGTGGTATCAAATGTTGCAAGAACATCACCCTTTTTAACTTGATCGCCAACCTTAACATTAACATTTTTAACCGTAGCAACTGTGCCGACTTTATATTCCTTAGAAGTGCCTGCGGTTACATCGCCCGTTAATGATACCTTTTCATAAATATCACCTGTAGCAATTGTATTAAGCTTAACCTCTTCACCGCTTTTTGACTTAACAACGCCAAAAACAGTTCCGGCTACAATTGCAATAACAAGTATTATACAAATAGGTACAATAACCTTCTTTTTGCTTTTTTTAACCGTTGCCATAACTTAAACCCTCGTTCTTTAATAATAGTTTAATTAATTACACGCATAGTATAATTCCATTTTGTATAATTGTCAACAACTTTTTGTAAAGTTTTGAAAAGTTCACAATTTATTTAATTACAACAAATTGTATAAAGCTTATTTATTCGCCTCAAGAGCACGCTTTCCGATATCACGTCTGTAATGAGCGCCTTCAAAATGAATTTTTTCAACTGCATCGTAAGATTTTTTCAGTGCATTTTCAAGAGTATCACCGAGTGCCGTAACGCCCAAAACTCTGCCTCCTGAGGTAACAAGTTTGTTATCTTGAAGCTTAGTTCCCGCATGGTAAACGGTTACGCCGTCAAGCTGACCGTTTGAAAGACCTGTAATCTCAATTCCTTTAGGGTATGACTTAGGATAGCCGCCCGAAGCCATAATTACGCAAGCGCACGCATCATCGCTCCACTCAACGTCAAGGTCTGAAAGCGTTTCATTGTCAATTGCCTCAAAAATATCAACAATATCAGTCTTAAGCCTTGGCAAAACAACCTGAGTTTCAGGGTCGCCGAAACGGCAATTATATTCAATTACCTTAGGTCCCTTAGGAGTAATCATCAAGCCGAAATAAAGACAGCCTTTAAATGTTCTGCCCTCGTTATTCATAGCATTGATTGTAGGAATAAATATTTTATCCATACATTCCTTTGCAACTTCTTGCGTATAATAAGGATTAGGAGAAACAGTTCCCATTCCGCCTGTATTAAGACCTTTATCGCCGTCAAGCGCACGCTTATGGTCCATAGAAGATACCATAGGCTTAACGCATTTACCGTCTGTAAATGCAAGAACAGAGACCTCCGGACCTGTCAAAAATTCCTCAACAACAATATTATTGCCGGAAGCACCGAAGATTTTATCCTCCATAATTTCCTTAACACCTGCGATTGCGTCTTCAAGATTTTCAGGAATGATTACACCTTTGCCGAGTGCAAGGCCGTCTGCCTTAATAACAGTAGGAAATTCGTTTCTTTCCTTAATATAATCAATTGCTTCTTCGGCATTGTCAAACACTTTATATTCAGCAGTCGGAATATTATATTTTTGCATAAGTTCCTTTGAAAAAACCTTAGAGCCTTCGATAATCGCTGCATTTGCACGTGGACCGAATGTTTTAAATCCTGCCTCATTAAGAGCGTCTACCATACCTGCAACAAGCGGATCATCAGGAGCAACAACAACCAAATCGGCTTTAATTTCCTTAGCCAAGTTCACAACTCCGTCAATGTCGGTTGCCGCAACATCAAAACACTTGGCATCATAAGAGATACCGCCGTTTCCCGGTGTGCAAAAAATCTCATCAACCTTCTTCGACTCTTTAATTTTCCTTACAAGAGCGTGCTCTCTGCCGCCCCCGCCAACAACAAGAACTTTCATATTTTCCTCCAAATTCATAATATATATGTAAATAATATATAATTTATAATAGCAAAGCAAGGGTGACGTGTGCCACCCTTTTAAAAATTATTTCTCGTTTTTATTGATAATACGTGTTTCTTCCTCTTTTGTTTCAAGATTAATGAAGCGAACAAAAAGAGAAACCTTATTATCCTCGTTAAGATTAGTCCAAATCATATTGGTAAACTCGTCGATATCACTATTGATTTCAACAGGAGTAGGCTCACCCTCAAATGACGGAATAGGATTGCCGTCGCATTTATATGTATGAATAAAATGGCCAAGCCCTCTTCTTGCAGGGTATTCATAGAAAAATCTTACACACTCCGGTTCACCGCAGTTTGACTTAAGTATGGAAAGATTATAATTACCGTTTTCCTTTAAAATACCTGAAATCCTTGGTGTATAATTAGGTGCGTCAGGCTCAAATTCTCTTGTGATAAGTGCATCGTGGTAGCAATCGCCCTTAGAAAACGAATCATAAATAGTATCCGTCTGGTCGCCGTTAGTTACAATTGTGTCACCGTTAAACTTAAGAACAGGATTATAGATAATAAGTGACGGGTCCTCCATTTTTGACTCGTCAAAAGCCTTAGTACGTATTCCGCCACGTTCATTTTCCTCAAAAATTCTGTTACGGCTGTTTACGCTTCTACCCATAATGAAATAAGCAGCCACAGCGAATTTGCCGTCATCACTTTGACCGAGAACAATGCCTCTGCCCGGATATGAATTAGTATTAAGCTCGTTTGCAAGAGATTTGATTTCCATATATTACACCTCAAAATTATTCAATTATTTTTGTTCTGTTGCCGTAAACTTCAATCTTATCTTGACAAAAAAGAGAAACGGCACGGGGAAGAATTTTCCACTCACATTCCTCCATAACTCGTTTTTGCAAAACCTCAGGAGTATCATCAAATTTGACCTCGCTTGCCTTTTGCAAAATGATAGGACCGCCGTCGCATTCCTCGGTTACGAAATGAACGGTAGCACCGGTAAGTTTCACTCCGCTTTCAATAACTTTTTCGTGAACGTGAAGCCCCCAATAGCCTTCACCGCAAAATGACGGAATTAAAGCAGGATGAACGTTCATCATTTTATTCGGAAATGCCTTTACAATCTGTTCGTCAAGAATAGTCATAAAGCCGGCATAAACTACTAAATCCGCTTTTGCTTCAAGGAGAATATCCCTGATTGCAGCAGTATATTCAGCTCTGTCTTTATAATTTTTCTTTTCGCAAATTTTAGTTGCGATGTTATTATTTTCAGCCCTTTTAAGAGCATAAGCGTCAGGATTTGAGGACACAACAAGGGTGATTTTACCGCCGATAATTTCTCCCCTGTTTTGCGCATCAATAAGAGCCTGCAAATTAGTTCCGCCGCCCGACACCAAAACAGCAATATTTTTCATCATACGAGTTCAACACCCTTTTCGCCCGTCTGAATTTCGCCGATTACACGAGCGTCCTCGCCGTTTTCATTAAGTATTCTTACAGCCTCATCTGCTTTATCATTATCAACTGCAATAACAAGACCCGTACCCATATTAAATGTGTTAAACATATCTCTTTCAGGGATATTTCCCTCGCTTGCGATAAGGTCGAAAATAGGCTTTTTGAAGCATTTATCCTTTTCAATAACAGCCTTAAAACCGTCGTTTAACATTCTCGGAACATTTTCATAAAATCCGCCGCCGGTAATATGGCTAATAGCATTTACGTTAACCTTATCCATAAGAGCAAGAAGAGGTTTAACATAAATTCTTGTAGGAGTTAAAAGCTCCTCACCGAGAGTTTTTCCAAGCTCGGCAACGTGAACTCCAAGTCTTTCCTCAGTGATATTAAACACCTTTCTTACAAGTGAAAAACCGTTTGAGTGAACACCTGAAGAAGCAACACCGATAAGAGCATTACCGCTTGCAAGCTTATCGCCTGAAACAAGCTTATCCTTTTCGCCGATACCAACGGTAAAACCGGCAAGGTCATATTCCTCATTAGGCATAAGACCGGGATGCTCGGCAGTTTCGCCGCCTACAAGCGCACATCCTGCCTGAACACAGCCCTCTGCAACACCGCTTACGATTTGAGCAATTTTTTCCGGATAGTTTTTGCCGCAAGCAATATAATCAAGGAAGAAAAGCGGCTTTGCACCTGAGCAAGCAACGTCATTAACGCACATTGCAACACAGTCGATACCGATTGTGTCGTGCTTATCAAGAAGAAAGGCAACCTTAAGCTTTGTGCCGACACCGTCGGTGCCCGAAACGAGAACAGGATTTTTGTAATTGCCTGCACCCAAAAGTTCAAACATACCGCCGAAGCCGCCGATTGAACCCATAACACCCGGGATTTCGGTTCTTTTTACGTGTGATTTAATAAGTTCAACAGATTCATAACCTGCTGTTACGTCTACACCTGCAGCGGCGTAGCTTGCGCTGAAACTATCGTTCATATTTTAAACTCCTTATTAGATTGCGGATAAGCAATTTCACAATCTTTTTTATATTATTATTTTTTCTTTGAGCGAACAATGTTCGCCGTTCGCCCAACAACGTCAAAAAGCGAAATTATAATCAGTGAAATTTGCCTTGGGCAAACATACTTATAATTCCTTGATTTTTTCCTGAAGGGCGATATCCTTTTGCCTTACCTGCTCTGCCATATCCTCACGCATTTTTACAAGCTTAGCCATAAGTTCATCATCGCCGACAGCGAGAATTTCGGCAGCGAGCAAGGCTGCATTTTTAGCAGCATTAACACCGACTGTGGCAACAGGAATTCCCGGAGGCATCATAACCGTTGCAAGCATCGCATCCATTCCGTCGAGTACCTTTGCACTGCACGGAATACCGATAACCGGAAGAGTAGTTGATGCCGCAAGCACACCGCCCAAATGAGCCGCCATACCTGCTGCCGCAATAATCACGCCAAATCCGTTTTTAATTGCATTTTTCGAGAACTCGTGAGCTTCTTTTGGTGTTCTGTGTGCGCTCATCACACGAGCCTCAACCTCAATTCCCAATTCTTTAAGTTGTTTGATTGCAGGAGCCACAACAGGCAAATCACTGTCAGAGCCCATAATAATTGCAACTTTTTTCATAATTTGTCCTCCCGGAGTAATTTATTTTATTCTGTCAACGCAGTATTGAAGATACACGTTGCTTTCGTCAGGGTAAAAAGTGCCGTAAGCATTTTCGTAAATATAAATTGCTTTTGCTCTCTTAGAGCCTTTTGCGATTGCAAAATAAGTGGTTGGGGTATAACTTTTTGTATATCCCTGAAGCCTTGGGTCAAAAATATAAGGCTTGCCGGCAAGATATATTACCGCCCATTTATGAATAGGCCTTGAGCCGTCATTATTCTTAACCTTTCCTGCCTCAAGAGTGATAAAGCTGTCATATCTTTTTTGACTCTTTGCAAAAAGAGCAGCAAGGCAGTTGTTGAAATTACTGTTACAGCCTACGCAGTTCCAACCGTGTTTTTTGAAGTTCTTAGCGTGCCAAACGTAAATAGCCTTAAATTTATCATAAGTGGTTTTATACTTAGAAATATTAACACCGCCGTCGGTATATCTCTTAATCTGCTTGGCACCCGAATTATCTGTCTTAATAGCATTGAGCATTTGCTTAACGCTCAAATTAGATTTAACCGTCGTACTCTTAGCTTTAGAAAATGTGCTGATATATCTTGCATTTCCTATAGTTTTATATGTAGCGATTCTGAAATAATATTTTCCTTTTGCAAGACCTGAAATAGTTTTGCTTGACTTACTCTTTCCCGAAACAAAAACTGTGCATTTACCGCCGTCATCTTTAAATTTCTTATTTCTTGAATACTCAATAACATAACCGCTGACATTCTTTGCCTTTTTCCACTTAACTCTGACCTTACCCTTAGAGGTATACTTTGCAGATGAAAGCGAAGTACCCTTAGGTGCGGTCATAACAGAAACCGGAGCACTGTAATCACCGAAAGCATAGCTTCCGTTTTGGAAAACATAGGAACGAACGCAGATTTTATATCTTGTGTTTTTATTAAGTGACCTTAAAACACAATAATAGTTATCGCCGTCAACATAAGCCTTGGGATAATACGTATTTGTTTTATCGTCGAAAAGAGAAATCTCATATCCGTCAACCCAACCGTAATAAGAGCAGTTCCAATAAATTTCAATATCCGTCTTGCCGACACAAGAAACGGAAATGTCGCTTATAACGCTTTGGTCAGGTGTACTGTAATCATCTTCATAATAAAAGTCGTTTTGCTCATCTGCAAAAGAAACAGTTGTGCCAAAAGCAAATGTACTCAAAGCAAGAATAACCGCAAGAAATACACTGATAACTTTTTTCATATTTTCATTCCTAACAAATATATTTTTAAGTATTATATATTATAAGTAATACTTTTTCAACAAGAAATTTACATTATTGTAAAAAACTGCTGTAAGTATCCGTTGAAAGCTTATCAAAAGTATAAAATTCTTTTGCAAAAGCCCAATCATCATCAGTAAGTACACCGTCTTTATCGGAATCAAGATTTTTAAGATAAATATCGTCTCTTGAATTGATATCATAATTTTTCATATGCGCAAAACATGCATAATCCTTTGCGTTAATGTGTCCGTCTTCCGTAAAATCGCCGTAAATAAGACCGATGTTTCCGAGATCAGGCGCATTATTTATAATTTTAATTTTTCTCTCGACGGCGCCTGTATATTTCAAAACAATATAGTCATACGCATATTCAACACTGAAAGTTCCGTTTTTATCGGTTGAGCCGACATATTTACCCTCGTTGTTATAAATATCAACATCTTCAAGCGGGCGATTCAAGTCCACACCGCCGTTTTTTGAATTGATAAGATAAACGCTGCCGTATACGTCCTGACCGAGTTTATCAACATAGCTGTCCCTATATGTATCGCCGCAATAAACGCATTTATGTTCTGTATAACCCGAACCCGTAATCGTAGGATTCACAACCGTACTGACGTATGAATGAACAACATTTATCGTAAATTCAAGCGTTTTATTTCCCACTGTAATTGAGTCCTTATTTTCACCGCAGGTAACTTTGCCGTTTAAAAGATTATTATATTTAATTTCCATTCCACGATAGCTTGTGCCGTTATTAAATGGCAATTTATAAACATATCCGCTTGCGTATTCAAAATCGACTGTTTGCGTTTTTATATATTCAAGAGGCGAAAAATTCTTGCCTACAAGGTCGCTTGCCTGATATGTTATATCCCAAGAAATTGAAACATTAACAATAACTTCGCTTGATAAAGAAACGCTGTACGTGCCAAGAGAATTAACGCTTTCAACATAAAAATAATATGTTTTGCCCGCCTCAAAATCATATTTCAATGTAAAATTAAGGTCGCTTTCATCATTATCGTCTGCCGATGCCAAGGTGTTGCCTTCATTATCTTTAAGAACGCAGTTGACATCAACTTCTCCGCTTGATTTAAAAGTATATTGGCTCGATGAATTCGGAGTGAATTTATACACCGTTTGCTCATTTAAATTATCTTCTGTATAAGTTCTTGATGCAACGTCACCCTCTTCAATTGCAATTTCATTTAACAATTCATAATTTATAAAAGAACTTTTAGCGTAATTATACGCCTTAGAGCCGCTGTAAACGCCAAGGGTAAAGCCATCATAAGTGCCGTCAACACTTGCCTTTTCATATCCAAAACTGTATTTTGAAAGCTTTGCAAGCGACGGAACATCAACCCTTTTAAGCAAAGGACATTTAAAAAATGCACGTGAGCTTATTGTAAGTTCGTTTCCCATTGCCTTAAAGCTTACTTTTGAAAGAGCACTGCAATTTTCAAATGCAGACGTACCGATTGACGAAATGCTTTTCGGAAAAACGATTTCATTAAGATTATCGCAGAAATAGAATGCATCATTATTAATATATTTGAGTTTATCGGGCAGTTTAATATGTTCTATTTGAGCACCTGAAAAAGCATAACCTCCGATAGATTCAATGCTGTCGGCAAGCTTAATATCGGTGCAGGAAACGCCATAAAAAAAATAATTTCCCAAAGAGGTTATACCATCCTCTACAACAATATGCTCAATTGAGCCGTCACTTCTCCAATAAAACCACGGCTGAGATGTTGTATCACCGCTTGAATTTGTAAAATTAGGGGTTCTGCCTTTACCCGATATCGTAAGTGTTTTTGTATTTGAGTCAAACGAATAATATGCAGAAGAATTTATAAGCTTTGTAGGTTCAATATCTGTCGTTTGAGCAGCAAAAGATATATTGCAAACGCCCAAAACAGATATTGAAAGAACTAAAGATAAAAATATTGAAAGAAGCTTTTTCATAAAAAATAGTACTCCGAAAATTTTGCTGAAACTGAATACTTATATTTTAACATAAAATAATAATTAATACAATCTTATTTAGCCAAGAAAATTATTGTTGACTAATATAAAAATTAGTGTTATATTAATAGCGTAATATTTTTATAACTGTGATTAGGCGAGTAATTATTTATTCTTCTTCAGAGAGTCGGCGCTTTGGTGCAAGCCGATGTGGGAAAATAACGAAAAACACCTATGAGTTTTCTGAAAGAACGCAATAATTCGTTATTGTTATTAGACTCGGACGTGCAGGAGCGTTAATCCTTTGAGTGAGTTGCATATTTTGCGGCTAATTTAGGTGGTACCACGGAAGCAGTCTTTCGTCCTATTGGACTTAAGGCTGCTATTTTTTATTTTACGAAAATCAAAAAAGGAGAACAGTATGGAATTTTCAACACTTTACAGAACAAAGCCTATGAATGAGTTTTCAGAGGCTGACATTAATTCAACAGTTAAAATTGCCGGCTGGGTTGAGAACATTCGTGACCACGGCGGTGTATCATTCATTGACCTTAGAGATATGTACGGCGTAATGCAGGTTGTTATGCGTGACACAACACTTCTTGACGGAATCAGCAAGGAGGATTGTCTTTCTATAGAAGGTATCGTAGAAAAGAGAGATGAGGATACAATCAATCCGAAAATCGCAACAGGTACAATTGAGGTTGAGGCTAAAAAGGTTATAACACTCGGCAAGGTAAGGCAGCCGCTTCCTTTTGAAATTCAAACTTCTAAAGAAATCCGTGAGGATAAAAGGCTTCAATACCGTTTTCTTGACTTAAGAAATGAAAAGGTTAAGGACAATATCATTTTCAGAAGTAAGGTTATTGCTTATCTTCGCCAGGTTATGAGCGAAATGGGATTTTTGGAAATGCAGACACCTATTCTTTGTGCATCATCACCTGAGGGCGCACGTGACTATGTAGTTCCTTCCCGTGTTCACAAGGGCAAATTTTATGCTCTTCCGCAGGCACCTCAGCAGTACAAGCAACTTTTAATGGTATCCGGAATTGATAAATATTTCCAAGTTGCTCCTTGTTTCAGAGATGAGGACGCAAGAGCTGACCGTTCACCGGGTGAATTTTATCAGCTTGACTTTGAAATGGCTTTTGCAACGCAAGAGGACGTTTTCAAGGTTGGTGAGGAAGTACTTACAAAAACATTTGAAAAATTTGCACCTAAGGGCTACAGCGTAACACAAGCACCTTACCCTGTTATCAGCTACAAAGAGTCTATGCTTAAGTACGGCACAGATAAGCCGGACCTCAGAAATCCGCTTGAAATTGTTGATGTGACAGAATTTTTCCAGCGTTGCACATTCAAGCCGTTCCACGGACAGACAGTAAGAGCCATCAAGGTTCATGAGGATATTTCAAAAGGCAAGCACGAGAAGCTTCTTAAATTTGCTCAGTCAATCGGCATGGGCGGTCTTGGCTATCTTCTTGTTTTGGAGGATAAGTCATATAAAGGACCTATTGACAAGTTTATTCCCGACGATATGAAAAGTGAGCTTGCTCAAATCGCAAATCTTGAGGTTGGCGACACAATATTCTTCATTGCAGACAACGAGGCTAAAGCCGCTGAATACGCCGGTCAAATCAGAACAAAGCTTGGTGAAATGTTTGACCTTTTGGAGAAAAACGCTTATCGCTTCTGCTTTATAAACGACTTCCCAATGTTTGAATACAAAGAGGAAGAAAAGAAAATCGGTTTTACTCACAATCCGTTTTCTATGCCACAGGGTGGTCTTGATGCACTTGAAAACGAAGACCCGCTTACTATTCTTGCATATCAGTATGATATTGTTTGCAACGGCGTTGAGCTTTCATCGGGCGCAGTTCGTAACCACGATATTGACATTATGAAAAAAGCATTTGAAATTGCAGGATATGACGAAGAAGTGCTCAAAGAGAAGTTTGGCGCACTTTACACCGCATTTCAATTCGGCGCACCGCCACACGCAGGTATGGCACCCGGCATTGACAGAATGATTATGCTTCTCAGAAATGAGGATAATATCAGAGAAATCATTGCATTCCCGATGGACGGCAAGGCTCAGGACCTTATGTGCGGCGCTCCTAACGAAATAACCGAGCAGCAGCTTCGTGAGGTTCATATTAAGCTTAGAAAGTAATATGTAATACGGGCGAACAATGTTCGCCCCTACGATTGTTTAATATTCATAAACCACAATTTAAAGAGGTATAATTATGATAAGTAAAGAAGAAGTAATCAAACTTGCCAAGCTTGCAAGGCTTGACTTTTCGGATGATGAGCTTGACAAAATCATAAAAGATATGGACGACATTATCGCATTTGCCGACACGATTAACAATTCTGTCGAGGGCGACGCAGATAAAATCAGGAATATTTCCACCTCTGCCACTCCTGCCGAGGAGTTTAGAAAAGACGAGGTTAAGCCGTCGCTTCCTAACGAAAAAATTCTTTCAAATGTCAATGCTTCAAAGGGCTTTTTCTGTGTAAAGGGAGGTATATAAATGAGAGAAATTATTGCACCTTTATCACAATTGCTCAAATCAGGTGAAATATCATCTGTTGAGCTTACAAACAAATATATAAATGCGATTGAAAACGACAATCCAAAATATAATGCTTATGTTTCAACAACATTTGAAAAGGCATTGGAAAATGCAAAATTTGCAGATAAACTCATTGCCGATGGTAAATCAAGCGCTCTTACAGGTATTCCTATGACGCTTAAGGACAACATTTGCTCCGACGGTGACCTTACCACCTGCTGCTCAAAAATTCTTGAGGGCTTTCGTCCTTATTATGATTCGACCGTATGGACTAAGCTTAAAGCGCAGGGCGCAGTTATGCTCGGCAAAACAAATATGGACGAATTTGCCATGGGTTCAACGAGTGAAACAAGTGTTTACGGCGCTCCGTTAAATCCAAGAAACACAAACCACGTTACAGGCGGCTCATCAGGCGGTGTTGCAGCTGCTGTTTGCGCTAACATTGCGGCTTACGGCTTAGGCTCTGACACAGGCGGCTCTGTTCGTCAGCCTGCTTCATTCTGCGGTATTGTAGGTCTTAAGCCGACATACGGTGCGGTTTCACGTTACGGTCTTATCGCCTATGGCTCATCGCTTGACCAAATCGGTGTTCTTGCTAATTCTGTCAAGGATACAGCTACAGTATTTGATGCTATTAGAGGTGTTGACGAGCACGACCAAACAAGCGTTGATTTCGATTTTGGCAATATTTCGGATACACTCGGTCAGACGGATATTAAAGGTCTTAAGATTGGTATTGCGAAGGAATATTTTGAAGGAATTAACGAGGAAATTAAAGATGCTATATTGGGCGCTGTTAAGGAATTAGAAAAAAACGGTGCTCAAATAGTTGACATCAGCCTTCCTGTTTTACAGCAGGCGCTTCCTGTTTACTACATCATTGCATGTGCTGAGGCTTCGTCAAACCTCGGAAGATATGACGGCATCAGATACGGTTACAGAGCAAAGGACTTCAACGACGTTGAGGAAATGATACTTAAAACAAGAACCGAAGGCTTCGGCGACGAGGTTAAGAGAAGAATTATGCTCGGCACTTACGTATTAAGTTCGGGTTATTATGACGCTTACTACAAAAAAGCTTGCTTGCTTCGCCAAAACCTTATTGCAGACTTTGACGATATCTTTAACACCTGCGATGTATTAATAGCTCCTACGGCACCTAACACCGCTTTTGAGCTTGGTTTCGAGGGTGCTTCCCCTGTTGATATGTATTTATCTGATATTGCCACAGTTCCTATCAATATTACAGGTGTTCCGGCAATCAGCGTGCCTGTTAAAAATGACAAAGCAAATCTTCCTATCGGTATGCAGATTATCGGCAAGAAATTCGATGAGAAGAAAATTCTTGATGTTGCTTATTTCTACGAAAAGCTTAATAAGAGTGAAGTTGAAGATTTTGAGGGAGGTGTCACATTATGAGTTATAAATTAGTTTGCGGAATTGAAACGCATATTGAACTTGCCACAAAGACTAAGATTTTCTGCTCGTGCACCACTCAATTCGGCGGTGAGCCTAACACTCATTGCTGTCCCGTTTGCACAGGTCAGCCGGGTGCGCTCCCTGTTTTAAACCGTGAGGTTATTAATTTCGCTGTAAGAGCAGGTCTTGCAGTTCATTGCAAAATCAACAATAATTCTCATATGGACAGAAAGAATTACGTTTACCCCGATCTTCCTAAGGCATACCAAATTTCGCAGTTTGACGAGCCGGTTTGCGTTGACGGTTATGTTGAGCTTGACTCCGGAAAAAAAATCAGAATTGAGCGTATCCACATTGAGGAGGATGCCGGCAAACTTGTTCACGAGGATGGCTACACCTACGTTGACTATAACCGAGGCGGCGTTCCTCTTATCGAGATTGTTTCAATGGCCGATATCGAAACTCCACAGGAAGCTAAGGAATATGCTGAAAAACTCCAGCTTATTATGAGAAATGTCGGAGTTTCCGACTGTAAGATGCAGGAAGGCTCAATGAGATGCGACGTAAACGTATCTATTCACGAGCCGGGTGAGCCTTGGGGTACAAGAACGGAAATCAAAAATATCAACTCACTTTCCAACATTGTAAGAGCAATGGAGCTTGAAATGGAAAGGCAGGAGGACATTATTGAATCGGGTGAAAAGGTAATTCAGTCAACTATGCGTTATGACGCAAACAGCGACACCGTTTACGTTCTTCGCTCAAAGGAAAATGCAGACGATTACCGTTATTTTCCTGAGCCTGATATTCTTCGATTCTATATTTCGCCGGAAAGTGTTGAAGAAATCAGAAAATCACTTCCTGAACTTCCCGATGCTAAGCTTAAGAGATATGTTGAGGATATGAAGCTTCCGGAAAATAATGCAAGGCTTATTTATAAATACAGAAATGTTACGGAATTTTTCGATAGTGCAGTAAACGACGGTGCAAGCGCTTCCAACGTTTTAAACCTTATTATCGGCACTATTTATGCCACTCTTCAAACCGAGGAGGACAAGGAAAACTTTGAGATTAAGACTACTGCAAAGCAACTTGCAGACCTTGTTAAGCTTATTGATGAGAAGAAAATCAGAGCAAACAAGGCTAAAGAAGTTCTCGCTCAAATGCTTGAAAGCGGCAAGGACGTTAGCGAATACATCAATGCCGACGACCTTAAAGGTATGAGCGATGACGACCTCAAAGCGCTTTGTCAGGGTGCTGTTGAGGCTAACCCTAAGGCAGTTGAGGATATCAAAAACGGCAAGGACAAGGCAATTAACGTTATGTTCGGCTATGTTATGAAGAACTCAAAGGGCAAGGCAGACGTAGGCAAGGCTGCACAGATTATTAAAGAGATAATTTCCCAATTATAATTATCATTTTAATTTTATAATATGAAAAAGCGACATTTTTCAAAAGGAAAATGTCGCTTTATTTTATAATTTTTTTAATTCATTTAAAAGAAAATTTCTATCTGTTACAAGAGTTGAGTCCATACCGAATTTCCTTGCTGCAAGAACATTTTCTTTTCTATCGTCAAAGAAAAGGCATTTTGATTTATCGAGAGAATACTTGTCGCAAAGCGCTTGATAAATTCTTTCATCGGGCTTGGTAATGTTAATCATATAAGACACCATAAGCCCGTCGATGTCATTCATAAAATCAGCATATTCTGTATGCTTTTTAAAAAGGCTTTTTGGATAATTTGACAAAAGATAAATATGATATCCTGCCATCTTGAGCCTATGTACCTCTTTCCAAATATCATATCTAGCCACGTGCATAAATTCGCCGTGATGCATAAAAAAGGTGATAATCTCGGTATCGTTTGGATACTTTTTGCAATAAGCGTTTAATATCTCCTCATCGCTCATAATCGCAAGGTCAAAGATATGCCACAAGTCATCATCGTCATCAAAAAGTTCATGCCCTACCCTGATTGCTTCTTCTTCGCTCAAGCCGCAATCCATAAGCATTTGCTTCCAGCGATATTCAAGCAAAACGTCGCCGACGTCAAATATAATATTATCGTACTTTTTCATATATTATTTAATCTCGCTGACATATTTGTTGATTTTATCCGCAATCGGCTGTGCGTCCTCTCTCTTTACAGGCAGGAACGGACTTCTTGGGTTGCCGCACTCAATACCAAAACGAATAGACATAACCTGCTTTGCCACGCCGTAAAGCGACTTGCAGGAGAGAAGATCAAAAATACACTCATTAATCTTGAATTGAAGTGATTTTGCCTTTTCAATCTCGTTATTATTAATAAGCCTGTCAAGTTCAACAAAAAGCTCAGGCATACAACCGTATGTTCCGCCGATACCTGCGTTTGCTCCCATAAGCCTGCCGCCCAAAAATTGCTCGTCTGAGCCGTTAAAGATAATAAAATCATTATTTACGGCGCTTGCATATCTTTCCATAAGATATACCGGCTCTGCTGAATTTTTAACACCGATAACCTTAGGATTTTTTGCCATTTCGGCAAGAAGCTTCGGTGAAAGATTGAATGATGTAAGTTGAGGAATATTATAAATGATAAAAGGTAAAGAAGTTGAATCGATAATAGAGTTCCAATGAAGCTTTACACTTTCCTCACCCAAATGATAATAAACGCAAGGAACGGCAGAAACGGCGTCAACACCGACCTTTTCGCAGTCCTTTGCAAGTTCTATACTTTCTTTAGTTGAGGCACAGCCAACATGAACAATAACGGTAAAATCATCGCCGGCAGCTTCTTTAACCGCTCTCGCAACCTGCTTTCTCTCCTCAGTTGAAAGTAAAAATCCCTCACCTGTTGAGCCGCACGCATAAACACCCTTAACGCCAAGGGATTTATACACCCTTACAAGCGCTTTCATTTTTTCTAAATCCACATTATCGTTTTCATCGTAAATTGCATTAAGCGCACAAAATACGCCCTTAAATTTATCTAAATTCATATTTTTCTCCTATTTAATAGCATCGACAAAATGCCTTGTTATATCTCTCGGTCTTGTAATTGCAGTGCCGACAACTGCGGCGTGAACACCGATATCAAGCGCCTTTTTAAGCTGTTCGGGTACCCAAATGCCACCCTCGGCAATAACAGGGGTGTGAAGTTCATTTACATATCTTTCCATTAAAGTAAAATCAGGAAGAGAAGTGCCCTTGGTATACGGAGTGTAGCCTGCCATAGTTGTGCCGATTAAATCAAAGCCAAGTTCCTCTGCCTTTTTGCCCTCATCAAATGCACTTGTATCCGCCATAAAAAGCTGATTTGGATATTTTTTTCTAACTTCTTTAAAAAAGCTTTCAAGCGTTATGCCGTTTGGCCTTAATCTGTTTGTAGCATCAATTGCAATAATTTCACAGCCGACTTCAACAAGAGCGTCAACCTCCGCCATAGTTGGGGTAATATAAACATCGCTGTCATCATACTCCTGCTTGATAATACCGATAATCGGCAAATCGACCTTTTCCTTAATTGCCTTGATATCAACAACGGTATTTGCCCTAATACCTACAGCTCCGCCAAGTTTAGCCGCCCAAGCCATTTTAGACATAATATAGCTGTCATAAAGCGGCTCACTTTCGAGCGCCTGGCAGGAAACGATAAGTCCGCCGTTTATTTTATTCAAAATTTCTTCGTTAGTCATATTTCCTCTCTTTTCTTTTTTATTAGTTAAATTATATCACTATCAAACGGTATAATCAATAAAAAATGAGGCGACCAATGGTCGCCCCTACGGTATTTTTTATTTTAGACAGTCAAAAATTGAAATTATTTACTCCATTTTAACGCTTTAATTGAAAATCCAAGCGTTGAATCGAGCTTGTTCTTTTGAACTACAGCCTGAACCTCTTTTACACCGTCAGCTTTAGAAACCTTACCTGTCACCTTATAAAAATTATTATCACCAAGATCCTCTATCTTAGTAATTTTAACAGTTTGCTTCTTTTTTGGATATTTGTTGACAGAGAATGTATCGTTTTTGCTGTTGTATTTAATCGGTGTGGAATCGACCTTATTAACCTGAGTTTTGAAATTAACAACTGTTTGACCGTAGAATTTAAAAAGATTTAAAACAACGGGACTTGACGGATATGTGCTTGCTGTTCCGCCGTCGTGTTGAGCCATCCAAACAGCAGTATATGCCGCAATATTAATTGGAACACCGTTTGAATTTTCATAGCTTTCAAGATAAAGATACGGCACTTCAAGCATATTTGCGATAATTTGCTGATCCTCTTTCGAGAAATTAACTTCTTTGCCCGTTGCCGAGGTCTTAGGCACTGTTTCCATTCCGTCAAAAGCGGTTGTATCGTCCGACTTGGTAGCGGGTACGTTCTTCTTTGTAGTACCTGTAACCTTAACGGTTTCGGTTTCCTTTGCAGTAGTTTTTGCACTGCCGGTTGTATCTGCATTTACTCTTGAAGTTTTGTTTTTCTTAGTTGTTTCAGCCTTAACGGTTACAGGTTTACCTTTTTTGTTTGTAACTGCCTTGCCGTCCTTATCAAGCTTTTGCGCATATGTATTTCCTTTTTTATCTTTTTTATAAACTACCGCAACGTCAGTTGTTACAGCCTTGCCTTTAGCGTCTGTTACAGTCTTTCCGTCTTTATCTGTAACATCCTCGGTTTCAAGACCGTATTCGTTGTTGTTATTTTCAAGGTCGTCGGCTTGAACGGTAGTATCTTTGCTATTCGTTGTGGTTTTATCGTCGCTCTTTTTAGAACAGGCGGCAAAGGTAAACGCCGCAATTAAAATCACACAAAGTGATAACACAAGTATTTTTTTCAAAATATAACATCCCCCTGAAGCCATTGCTTATTTATGTTTATTATATATTTACATATTATATTTGTAAATAGCAATTCGTAAAAATGAACAGATTTTTAACTCATTATTCATACTATTTACATAAATTTAATTTAGTGATATTATGTTTAATATTGAATAAGACAATAGATTTGTGGTGCTTAATTTGAAAAATTCAACAAGGCTTGCCGTTTGCTCACTTTCTGCCGCATTGGGAGTGTTAATGCTGTTTTTAGGCGGGATAACAATGGTTTTGGCTTATGCGGCGCCTATGTTTTTAGGGCTTTTGGCGATTATGCTTAAAAGAACATTCGATACAAAAAGTGCATGGATAACGTATATTGCAACAAGCATCTTATCGTTTATCCTTGTGACGGACAAAGAATGTATGATGATGTATGTAATATTCTTCGGCTACTACCCTATCGTGCGTGATTATTTCGGCAAAATAAAGATAAAAGGACTTAGAATTTTTACAAAGTTAATTTTCTTTAACCTTATGATGATTTTATGCCAAATAATTCTTATCAAAGTGTTTGGTATTCCGCTTTTGGAGGATGGGCAAGGCAAATGGTTTATCGCTGTTTTTGCGCTTTTAATGAATATATTGTTTCTTGTCTACGAGGTGCTGATTAATAAGGTAACACTTCTTTATGTTTATAAGCTTGAAAAAAGAATAAAAAAGTTGTTTAAATAAATGCAAAATAAAAATCCTGTTAATACCTTCGTATTAGCAGGATTTTTTTCAGACTGTCAATAAAGTGACTAAAACGTGCCGTGCTTAAAAATAAAATTCCATTCGGGGAAAGAAGAAGCTGGCAGTGAACGATAAATAAATTTCAAATAAGAATTAAGAAAATTTATTTTGAGTGATACGAAGTCAGCGACGACGTGGCGGTTCTAAATCATCAGGTCCCAAACGAGAATCACGCCTTGATTGGCGCCTTTTTTCAACCTTTTTCTTTTTGTTAAGGCTCTTGAAGAAAATGTAAACATATAAAACAATTGCCAGAAAAGCAATTACAAGAATGACTTTAACAACAGTAAGACCAAAAAACGCCTTGATTGCGTTAATCACCTTTAAAAATGTTGAAAGTTCAACGGTTTTTGCAGCAACGAGGGGAACGCTTGCGATAACCTCATCGCCGTAAATAATATTGGCGCTGCAAACCTTTTGACCCTTTGTTACGGGAGCTTGAAGTGATGACGGCTTTTCTTGAATTTCAATGATTACAGCCGACTTATCAAGCCCGACAGGAACTATAACATTAGTGTCATTTGCCGCAACAAGAGCAACTGTATCGGCGTCCTTTCCGTTTTCAACGCTTACTTCACCTATTACCTCATCCTTAGCAACAATGGTTGTATACTTCAAGCTGTCAAACGCCCACTCAAAAAGCGACTTTGCATCAACAAAGGAGCATTTAGTTAAATAACTTTGATTTTTAATTTTCTGCTGCGGCGACTTCATAACAATTGCAAGATAATTGTATCCGTCCTTAGAAGCCTTAACAATAACGTTATATTCAGCCTGCTCGGTTGAGCCTGTTTTGATGCCCTGAGCGTATTCATAATAATAAGTAACATATCCCGGATGAAGCATCAAATTGGTATGCGGCAAGGTATAACCCTTATATTCATACTCGGTAGTTGTTGAATACTTCACAAAATTAGCATTTTTAAGCGCCGCAAGCGTAATTTTCGACATATCACGGGCGGTGGTATAGTGGTTATCATCGTGAAGTCCGGAAGGGTTAGTGAAATTAGTATCGTTACAGCCGACCTTTTTAACCCAATCGTTCATCATTTTAACGAAATTTTCTTTAGTTCCGCCAACAAATTCAGCCAAAACCTCACACGCATCGCAAGCTGAATGAACCATAGTAAGATACAAAAGAGTATCAACGCTCAATTCTTCGCCGACAGTTATTCCTGCCACCTGAGCGCCGGTACCTACAGAAGCATCATAAGCCGCTTGGCTCATTTTAGTTTTAACGCTGACGTCCTTAACATTTTCAAGAGTAACCATAGCCGTTACAATCTTTGTAAGCGAAGCAGGATAAAGACGTTCATCAATATTTTTTTGAGCCACAACAGGATACGAATCGTCATCAAGATTGATAAGCATATAAGCCTCGGCATATATTTTTCTGTCAGGCTTATAGGTTGCCGCCTGACTTGACACGGGAAGCGCCAAAAATGAGGTCATTAATATTATAAATGATAAAAATATACAAAGTGTTTTTTTCATAGACTTGACACCTTTTAAAATTAATTATATTATATTACATAGTTTAACATTTTTTTGACTGATTTTAAAGTCTATTTTTCATTTTTTTGGAGAAAGTTATGATATACATTACAGGTGACACGCACGGTGACATTTCGTGCTTCAAAAATCCTAAGCTTAACAAGCTTGGAGAAAAAGATATTCTTATTGTTTGCGGCGATTTCGGCTTTATTTGGAATCCGCACGACAAAAACGAGAAAAAAAATCTTGAGTTTTTGAAAAAAAGAAAATACACCATCTGCTTTGTAGACGGTGCACATGAAAACTTTGACATATTAAATTCCTACAAGCCATACAGGTGGAAGGGCGGCAATACTCACAAAATTGCCGACAATATTTATCATCTTATGCGTGGGGAAATTTTCACCTTTGAAGGCAAGACCTTTTTTGTTATGGGCGGCGGTGAAAGCGACGACGCTTATATGAGGGAAGAAAGTGTAAGCTGGTGGGAAGATGAACTTCCGAGTGCTGAGGATATGAGAAACGGAGTAAACAATATTCGTGATACTGATAAAAATATCAACTATGTTATCACATACGAACCTCCGACAGTTGCAAAGGATATTTTAAAGCAAAGGTCTAATCAAAATATTATCATTTCTCCGCTTAATACATATCTTCAACAACTTATGGAGAATGTTCAATATATGCATTGGTATTTTGGTTCACTTCATCTTGATTTAAACATCAGTAAAAAAATGACTGCTGTATTTAACGAAATAATACAAGTAGGCTAATACATTAATATAGATAAAACACGGAGCAAGTACAAAAGAGTACCTGCTCCGTGTTTTTAGTAAAAAATGAAAGAAGAAAAAAAGTTATCATTCGTCTTTCGACTCGTTAATTACCTTTTGAGCAATATGCTCCGGTACACGCTCGTACCTTGCAAATTCGGTGGTAAATGAGCCTCTGCCTTGCGTAATTTGGCGCATTGAGGTGGAGAAAGTGCTCATTTCAGCCTCAGGAACTTCTGCAATAATTTCCTGAATACCGTCGCCTGTCGGGTTCATACCCAAAACTCTGCCTCGCCTGCGGTTGATATCGCCTATGATATCTCCCATAGCATCATCATTTACCGTTGCACGCAAAGTTACAATCGGCTCAAGAAGAACAGGAGCAGCGTTTGCAACACCCTCTTTAAATGCAATGGAAGCAGCCATTTTAAAGCTCATTTCACTTGAATCTACAGGGTGATACGAGCCGTCATAAAGGGTTGCCTTAACTCCAACCATAGGATATCCGGCAAGAATACCCTTTTCCATACATTCGTTAAGTCCTTTTTCAACTGCCGGGAAGAAGTTTTTAGGAACAGCGCCGCCTACAATACGTTCAGCGAATAAAAGTTTTTCTGTATCGTACGGCTCAAACTCGATAAAAACGTCACCGAATTGACCGTGACCGCCACTTTGCTTTTTATGTCTGCCTTGGGCAGAAACCTTTTTAGTAATTGTTTCTCTGTAAGCTACTTTTGGTGCTTCAAGCTTAGCCTCTACGCCGAATTTATCCTTAAGCCTTGAAACAGCAACATCAATCTGCTGTTCACCAAGACCCGCTAAAATCTGCTGATGTGTTTCTATATTATTAGTATATTTAAGCGATGGATCTTCCTCGCAAAGCCTTGCAATACCTGAGGCAATTTTCTCTTCGTCGCCCTTCTTAATTGCCGATACGGCAACTTTGTAAGAAGCAATAGGAGCGCTTACTCCGTCAAGCTTAACTACATTTGAAGCTGAGCAAAGAGTATCGCCGGTTGAAAATCCGGAAAGCTTAGTTACGGCTCCGATATCACCTGCCGTAAGTTCGCCTGCATCAATCTGCTTAGCGCCAAAAAGTTTAACAATCTTGCCCATTCTTTCTTCCTTGCCTGTATTTGCATTAAATGCAGGAGTAGAAGAATTGAATTTGCCGCTGATAACCTTAAAGTAGGAAAGTTTACCGATAAACGGGTCAGCAACTGTTTTAAAGCAGATTGCGGCAAGAGGTCCGTTCTCGTCAGCGGTAAGTTCGACCGGCTCACCGTTTGAATCAATAGCATATTCGCTCTTAGGGCTTGGGCAAACGTCTGCAATAAAATCGAGAAGCATATCACACGCAATGCCTGTGATACCGGAAAGCGCAAAAACAGGAATGATTGAGCCGTCGGCAACACCGAGCCTTAAGCCTTTGATTTTTTCCTCTGACGTAAGTTCTTCACCCTCAAAGTATTTTTCCATAAGTTCCTCGTCAGTTGACGCTACTGCCTCGGCAAATACTGCTTTGATAGCCTCAAAACGAGCCTCATCATCGTGGGTAAGAGCAGACTCCTTACGCTTAGTGCCGTCATACTCATAAGCCTTTGAGTCAATCATATTATAATAAGCAACAACCTTGCCGTCGGAAATAATAGGAACAACAACAGGGCAAACCTGAGTGCCGAACTTAGCAACAATACCGTTAAAGCTCTTATAAAAGTCAGCTCTTTCATCTTCCATTTTCGTTGTTACAAAAATGCGTGACAGACCGTGAGAACCGGCACTCTTAAATGCCTTTTCAGCACCGACCGCAAGACCTGAACGAGCAGAAACAACAATGACCGCCGTGTCGGCCGCTCTCATACCCTCGCTCATTCCCATAGCAAAATCGAAAAGACCGGGAGTATCAATCAAGTTAATATTTTTACCTTTATACTCAAAAGAAGCAACGGCACTGTTTACGCTGATTTTTCTTTTTTTCTCTTCACTGTCAAAATCAAGAACAGTATTAGCGTCTGCGGTTTTACCCATTCTTTCCGTAGTGCCTGCAACATTAAGCAAAGCCTCGCAAAGAGTTGTTTTACCCTTAGATGCGTGACCTGCAAAAACAACATTTCTAATATTTTTTGCCTGAATGCTCATAAAAATTACCTCTGATTTTTATTCTTGTGCATATTGTATAATAATTTTCAACATTAGTCAACACTTTACAGATATTTTTAACAATTTTCATATAAAAGCACTGTAATATTTATGCATAATGACAAAATATATATATGATTTTAAATTTTGCATTATTCTTTAATTCTTAAAAAAAGATATCAACATAAATTCATCAAACGAACCAAACTGCACGACTTTAACAATTTATATGCAAAAGAAAAAAGCACTCCATAGCGGAGTGCCTTTCTCTTTTTAAGGGGTAAAATTTATGTGAAAACGTAATTGGTATATATAAAAAGGTTGAGAAAAATTAATTCCTACAACCTTGTTGACTCGGATAACACTTCAGCAGTAGTTGAATCGTTGTTAAACCTTGTCTTTTTAGTATGATTCGGAACTGAATTTTTAACCATTGCACCTTTAAGCATAAAGAATGCAACGTCCTTGCTGATTTTTTCATAATCAACATTAAAGATTTTAGCCGATACATACTTGTTGAAGAAATTGATGAGCGGTCCCATACAAAAGGCTGTTATTATCGTGCCTATTCCGATATTTTTAATCTTCGAAATATCGCCTGAAAGAAGCGCCTTAGCGCCGCCGCTTACTATCAAGCCGATAAGCATAACAGTCACATCGGTTGCAACTCTCATCCATTTATATTCAAACTTCGTCGATCTTGCAAGCATAAAGCTTAATGCATCATAAGGACCGACTCCGACATTTGCCGTAAAGAATAATGAACAAGCAAAGCAAAGAGTAATTATACCTACAATGAGAAGGGGTACTCTTAAAGCGTAAGTGTAATGCTCATTGACTGCCGGAGCAAACAGACTTTGGAAAAACTCACACGTATAACCGCAGCCTACCATATTAAACACCGTTCCGACACCGACCAATCCACGATGTGCCACAATAATGACAAACGTCAAAATCGCAAGATTGATAATCAATTGATATGTTCCGAAACCCATACCGATTGTGCTCGCTATATTCATATTCATAGACGTGAAAGGGTCAACACCGAAACCCGATAGGGAGAACATTGAAATTCCGAAACCCATAACAATGATACTGATAAGGGAGAGAACCACTCGCTTGACCATATGGTGCTGAGCGAACATATCTTTTATGTATCCGTATGCTTCGTCTTGAAATTTCTTCATCTGCCTATCTGCACCTCGTGCGTTCCTTTGTTTTCCTCTCATTGCCTACATTATAGCCCGATAAAATCAAAAATCAAGACCTTTTTTATACTTTCTACCTATGTAACACATTGTACAAAAGCGAGCATTGTTTTTTGTACAATATGCACAAATGATTATTCCATCTGTTTGCCCAAAAAAGCTGCCGCCACCTGAACAAGTTTTATGTCTGATTCGCTTGGAAGCGTGTGATTTTCGTCCTCCATCATACAAACAGCACCTGAAACATCTCCGCCGTAAATAATAGGATAAACAATATTTGCTTTTCTGTCATATCCCTCTATCGCATTTACAGACGGAATTTTATCATTAGTAATATGAATTGCTCTGTTTTCCATAAGTTCCTCAAGATTTTTAGTCACCCTGCGTTCAAGGATTTCTCTTTTGCTGATACCCGAAGCGGCAACAACATGGTCATTATCCATAATAGCAATAGGAAGTCCTCCGCTTTTGTGAAGTACCTCGGCATATTGACTTGCAAAATTAGATAATTCCCCTATCGGCGAATATTTTTTAAAAATAACCTCACCCTCCGCATCGGTAAAAATTTCTAACGGGTCACCCTCTTTAATTCTGAATGAACGGCGGATTTCCTTTGGGATGACAATTCTGCCCAAATCGTCAATTCTTCTTACAATGCCTGTTGCTTTCATATCCATTCTCCTAATAAATAATGTAATTATTTCTGTAATATTTTGCACATTTTTAAAAAGTATATTCAATTAGTAAAATGGAATTTATTAACAAACATTTTGATTAATTTTGTGCATAACACAAAAAACAGGGCGGCCGTTGGGGCGCACTGCATAAAGAATAATGTGGTTTAAACTTTCTGAGTTTTGCCTATTGCACTATTAAAAAATCCTGCTAATACGCAAGTATTAACAGGATTTTATTAATGCACACTGAACAAAATCAGTTTGTTTAATTATTCATATTTTTCATTTTCTTTAGATGAACGCAATGAAACCTTTTCGCCGTTAGGACTTAAAATTTTGTCATTAAAAAACGTACTCTTTTTTGCAAGTTCTTTGTTCACATAATCATACCCGTATTGTTCAAAAACAGTCGGCTCATTTGAAAATAAATTTGTTCCTAACGCAAGACGGTTGCCATCTATTTTAACGCCCATTGCTGCCAAAACGGTAGGATACATATCATAATTTGACCATATTCTGTTTTTAAAACAAGTTTTTGAAATTTCAAGTTCCGGCGATGGGTTTATTATTAAATTATACTGAGTGCGATTATAATTTTTATTTACATTTTTAAAAAAATCAGAGCACATCGACAAATGATCGCCTATCAATATAATTGTTGTATTATCATAAAACGGTTGTTGCTTTATCCATTGAACAAATTTGTAAACCTCGTTTTGGCTGTAGTAAATAGCGTTTGCATATTGATTATTAAACACATTTTCTATTTGAGGACTTACATAACCCGGCGTATGCGTATCAGCAGTTTCAAGTGTCATGTTAAACGGTTTGCCTGTATTATATAGTCTTGTTATTTCGTCCTTTGCAAATTTGTATAATTTGTCATCCTCAAATCCCCAAAATTGCCTATAATTATTTGGCAGAAGTCCGTTTTTAATAGCATAATTATAATCCATTACCTTGTAATTCCCGTGACTGGAAAAAAGATATTCCAATCCGCCGAACTTAGCATTTGCACCGACCATTACAGTTTGCTCATATCCCTCATTGTTCAATACATCTCCAAATGTCCAAGCCCCCGGCAAGAAATTGCCTGACGAACCATAAGAATTATTTCCCGGAACTTTCATAGGCAAGCCCGTCATTTGATTTGTCATTGAAGCAAGCGACCATTGCGAGCCGACTGGTGTTTTAGGGCCGCCGAATTTATTATCGGTATCGGAAAAAGAATATCCCTCATTTGCCAATTGAGTAAGCTTTGGAATAAGATTGATTTCTTCCATTCCGCCCAAATCCTTAGACATATACGAATTTTCCATTGATTCCAAGTAAATATAGATAACATTTCTCTTCTTTTCAGGAAAAATCAATTTTGTTTCTTTAGGCTCAACATAATTTTCTTCAATAAAACTTGATTTAACAAAATATGCTTTATATAAATCATACAGTTTGAAATTATTAATACCATAAGCTAAGCCGCCAAAGAATACAGCCAAACTTAAAATTACAGAAAACGTCTTTCTCATATTCTCATTATAGACAATCGCACTATAATTTTTGAAATTAAGAACAATTTTAAATCTAAGAAAAACAAACAAAACAAATAATATTGTTATTATTACTGAAGGCAAAAGTGCTTTTGTCAATGCACTTACATAAATTCCGCTGTCTGTACCGTCAGTTGGAGAAGTTAAATTAATCAACATTTGGTCGCCGGAAACCGGACCGTACGTAAAATTACTCCATTGAGTAAAAATAGTAAACATAACTCCCAGCATAAACAAAATACATAAAATAATTTTTACTGCTTTGGTACCTTTTTTATTCTCTTTGTTTTCCTTTGTTATTGATATTTTCATTATATTCTCCTCAAAAAAGATAAAACTTTACCGTTACTTTATTATATCATAAATAAATATTAATTCAATATGACGAAACAGAGCCGTCGAAAATTGGGACGGCTCTGTTTTATTCTATATCAATTTTTCTGTTTTTATAATAGTATTCCTTATCTCGGTCGTTTATTTCACGCAAAATGCGGCAAGGATTACCGACTGCAACAACATTTGAAGGTATATCCTTAGTTACAATTGCGCCTGCACCGATAACTGAATTATCACCTATCGATACGCCGGGCAAAATGACCGCTCCTGCGCCTATCCAAACGTTTTTGCCTATATGAACATCAAGATTAAACTGATATGCCTTTTCCCTAAGTGACGGCAAAATCGGATGGCCTGCCGTTGCAATAGTAACATTTGGCCCTATCATAGTGCAATCTCCGATATAAATATGCCCGTCATCAACAGCAGTCAAGTTAAAATTAGCATAAACATTATTGCCCAAATGAAGATGAGCTCCGCCCCAATTTGCATAAAACGGCGGTTGAAGATAGCAATTTTCTCCGCATTCGGCAAGCATAAGACGGAGAAGTTCCTCAATCCTCTTTTCATTGCCCAAGCCGAGCGAGTTATATTCTTTCAAATACTGCGCCACACCTGTCTGCTCATTCATTATTTCATCAGCTGTAGGGTCATAAATCAGCCCCTGTTCCATTCTTTGCTTTTGAGTCATAACAATCACCAAATATTATATATTTTTAATCATTATATCATAAAATACGGAGTATAACAAATAAAACACAGTTTTGTCTTAATACTTTAATTTTTGAACAAGAAAATAGTGTTTTTATGCTTTGCTTAGCAGATATAATTGTTTTTACCGATTCTTATAACTATTGTATTCTTTTTTTATCCAAGCCATTAAAAGATTGACTATTTTTTCCTGCTGCGCTTTTGTAAGTTCTCTCCCCTTTGGTACTTTATACCATTTTTCAAGGCAACCCCTGCAACAGCAGGCGCAAGCGTGCTGGGCAATAAAAACAGGATGATTTTTCATCGGGGTTTGCTTACCGTCGTTTTCAGGATATGCCGGTGCAAGCTTTTTTTCAATAAAATCTTCTGCGTGACGGCGCACGGTATCCATTCCCTTTTCGTCTATATAAGCAATATCCTTTGCTTTTAGATGAAAAGAAGAACGAAATTTGGATTTAGACAATTTTTCAAGTGCGTTATCAATACTTTGCATAGTTCACTCCCACTAAAAAAACAGAGGCGAACGATGTTCGCCTCTGTTTTTTTTTACATTGTTAATTCAAGTGATTTATCGTCAACTTCTTTAAGAAGTTTGTCAACAAATTCATCAAGTGACATTGCACCCTTATCTCCGCCTGAACGTGTACGAAGCGATACAGTATTATTTTCAATATCCTTATCGCCTGCAAGGAGCATATAAGGTACCTTTTCAAGCTGAGCCTGACGAATCTTGAAGCCGATTTTCTCACTTCTGTCATCAATTTCACAGCGAATTCCCTTAGCCTCAAGAACCTTTTTAACATCATAAAGATAATCAAGGTGACGGTCTGCAATAGGAAGAAGCTTAACCTGAACAGGAGCAAGCCAAGTCGGGAATGCACCTGCATACTTTTCAATAAGATATGCAAGAGTACGCTCATAACAACCGATTGAAGTTCTGTGGATAATATAAGGATTTTTCTTTGTGCCGTCCTTATCAACATATTCCATACCGAACTTCTCGGCAAGCATCTGGTCAATTTGAATAGTAATAAGAGTATCTTCCTTGCCGTAAACATTTCTGATTTGAATATCAAGCTTAGGACCGTAGAAAGCGGCTTCACCTATACCGACTTTATAATCAATACCAAGGTCATCAAGAATATTTTTCATCTTAGACTGAGCCTCGTCCCACTGCTCCTCAGTGCCGATATACTTTTCACGGTCGTTAGGGTCCCATTTCGAGAAACGGAATGAAGCATCCTCATAAAGACCGAGAGTTTTAAGCATAAACGTTGCAAGTTCAAGGCAACTTCTGAATTCGTCCTCAAGTTGATCAGGAGTACACATTAAATGTCCCTCTGAAATAGTAAACTGACGAACACGGATAAGACCGTGCATTTCACCTGAAGCCTCATTACGGAAAAGAGTCGAGGTTTCGTCATATCTAAGCGGCAAATCACGATAAGAACGAGCTTTATTAAGATAAGCCTGATATTGGAACGGACAAGTCATAGGGCGAAGAGCAAATACTTCCTTATCCTTTTCCTCGTCGCCTAAAACGAACATACCCTCTTTATAATGGTCCCAGTGACCTGAAATTTTATATAAATCGCTCTTTGCCATAAGAGGAGTTTTTGTAAGCTGCCAGCCACGTCTTGCCTCCTCATCCTCAACAAATCTTTGAAGGATTTGGATAATCTTAGTACCCTTCGGCAAAAGGATAGGTAAGCCCTGACCGATATAATCAACAGTTGTGAAAAGTTCAAGCTCTCTGCCAAGTTTGTTATGGTCACGCTTTTTAGCCTCTTCAAGCATATTAAGATAATCTTCAAGCATTGAAGCCTTAGGAAATGCGATACCGTAAACACGGCAAAGCATCTTATTATCAGCATCGCCTCTCCAATAAGCACCTGTGCAGTTAGTAAGCTTAAATGCCTTAATAACCTTCATTTCCATAAGATGAGGACCTGCGCAAAGCTCCGTAAACTCGCCTTGCTTATAAAAACTGATATGCTCGCCTTTAGCAGCGTGTTCCTTAATAAGTTCAATCTTGTAAGGCTCATTCTTTTCTTCCATAAGTTTAACAGCTTCGTCAACAGGAAGTTCAAATTTTTCAATAGGATAGTTTTCCTTAATAATAGCCTTCATTTCTTTTTCTATTTTATCAAGGTCATCCTGAGTGAAATGAGTATCTATGTCAAAATCGTAATAAAATCCGTTTTCAATAGAAGGACCGATAGTAAGCTTAGCATTTGGATAAAGCCTTTTAACTGCCTGAGCCATAACGTGAGATGCGGTGTGGTTAAATGCCTTTTTTCCGTCCTCATCATCAAATGTAAGAACTTCAAAAGAGCAGTCGCTGTCAATAACAGTTCTTAAATCCTTAACCTTACCGTCAACAAGAACGCAACAAGCGTTTCTGTAAAGCCCCATTGAAATATCTTTGGTTATTTCAGCAGCTGTAGTAGGTGAATCATATTCCTTAATTGAACCGTCTTTTAATTTAATAATCATTGTTATTCCCTCCATAAATAAAAAAATCACCCTGAAATTAATCAGGGTGAATTAATAATCCACTGTTCCACCTGAATTGCGCAATAACATTAAAACAAACAAAACTGCGCCGCTCATCTACTCTGTAACGGGAGCGCCCGACCTGTATTAAAGGTACTCAAAGGTGGTAATTCACTTTGCCTTTTGCACACTTCCACCCAACGTGCGCTCTCTGAGAAAAGGTTAAAAGCAAATCGTGTCCTTCTCATCGATTTGACCTCATTTTAACACCAAAAAAAAATATTGTCAACAGATATTTTTACATAATTTCGCTTAAATAAACACTTTTGATGATTTTCATTAATGAATTTGCAAGGCTACATATATTTTTACGCATTTAAAAACACTTGACATATACAAGATATAGGTGTATATTATTAGATAAGTTTTACATATTGTTATTGAATTTTGTATGACTTTTAGTAAAATTTGCATTATAAACTGTACCTTTTCTGATGGTAAAATTTCGAGATTAAAAAAATTTAAGAAATTAAAAATTAATGAAGAAGGAGGTGCTGTTTGATAATGAGTAGTGTAATTGTGCCGATTATTGTCGGTGTTTTATGTGCATTGATTTTTGGTGTTATCGGTTTCGTGTTTGGCGGTGAGCATCGCAGAAAAACAAGTGAAAAAGAAATCGGTTCTGCAACTCAGCAGGCAACCAAAATTATAAATAATGCTTTAAATGAGGCAGAGGCTACTAAAAAAGCCAGGCTTGTTGAAGCAAAGGATGAAATACACAAGCTTCGTCACGATGCCGATAAGGAAATTCGTGAAAGAAGAACAGAGGTTCAAAAGCAAGAGAACCGCTTAAATCAAAGAGAAGAATATCTTGATAAAAGAGCGGATTCCCTTGAAAAGAAAAATGAAAATATCAGCGTTAAGCAAAAGCAGCTTGACGACAAGCTACTCGAAATCGACGGCATCAAGAAAAGCCAGTTTGATATGCTCGAGCGCATTTCAGGTCTTACTCAAGAGCAGGCGAAGGATCAGCTCCTTGCCAACCTTAATGAGGAACTTGACACTGAAAAAAGCAAGCGTATTCTTGAAAACGAGCAGATGATTAAGGACCAAAGTGATGTTTTGGCTAAAGAAATCATCTCAACTGCAATTCAACGTTGTGCGGCTGACCACACAGCTGAAACAACTGTTTCGGTTGTTGCTCTTCCGAATGACGAAATGAAAGGCAGAATTATCGGAAGAGAGGGTAGAAATATCCGTTCTATCGAAACAATTACAGGTGTTGAATTAATCATTGACGACACGCCTGAGGCTATTACAATCAGTTCGTTTGACCCTGTCAGACGTGAGATTGCAAGGCTCACACTTGAGCATCTTATTCAAGACGGAAGAATCCATCCGACAAAGATTGAAGAATGCTTTGATAAAGCTACTCGTGAAGTTAATCAAACAATTAAAACAGAGGGCGAAAAAGCAGTTCTTTCAGCTAATTGCGGTCAAATTCACCCTGAGCTTGTAAAGCTTTTGGGCAAGCTTAAATATCGTACATCATACGGTCAAAGCGTATTAAAACATTCGCTTGAGGTTTCATATATCGCAGGTCTTATGGCTGCCGAATTAGGCGCAGATGAAAAGCAGGCAAGAAGAGCAGGTCTTTTGCACGATATCGGCAAGGCGCTTGACCACGAAATGGAAGGTTCTCACATCGCATTAGGTGTTGAATGGGCTAAGAAATACAAGGAAAGCGACGCTATCGTTCACGCAATCGCAGCCCACCACGGTGAGATTGAATGTAAAACTATTGTTGCGTGTCTTGTTCAGGCAGCAGATGCAGTAAGTGCGGCAAGGCCGGGTGCAAGAAGAGAAAATATTGAAAATTACATCAAGCGCTTAGAGCAGCTTGAAGAGATTTCCACAAGCTTCGATGGTGTTGAAAGAGCATATGCAATTCAGGCAGGTCGTGAAGTAAGAGTTATGGTTAAGCCTGACGTTATCAATGACGAAAAAATGCCATATATTGCTCATGAAATCGCTAAAAAAATCGAAAGCGAAATGGAATATCCGGGACAGATTAAGGTTAATATTATCAGAGAATCACGTGCTTCGGATATCGCTAAATAAGTTTATTTTGAAGCCGACTCGTACGTCGGCTTCATTTTTTATTTGTCTTTCGACAAAAAGAACTATTTTATTTAAAGGAGAACGACTATGATTAAGCATATTGTATGCTTCAAGCTTAAGGACAACAGCTTGGAAGAATGTGAAAAGGCGGCAAATATTTTGAAATCAATGGAGGGTAATGTCCCCCTTCTTCGTGGGATTGAGGTCGGCGTTGATTTTCTTCACTCTCAAAGGTCATACGACATCATTTTGCAGGTTAAGCTTGATGACAGAAATGCACTTGAGGAATATCAAAATGACGAATATCATTGCTCCGTGGTAAAAAAGCATATGCATTCGGTTGCCGAAACAAGCGTTGCTATTGACTACGAGTTATAACTAATTTCAATAAGGGCGGCCTTGAAAAAAGGTCGCCTTTTTATTGTGATAATATATAAAAAAACGTTCTGTTTTTTGGTTAGTATTTAGTTTGACATATATGCTATATACTGTTATAATATATTTATATATTTAATTATAATTATAGGACTAATTAATCGGAGGTACCTATGGAAGAAAACAGAGAAATTGAAATTGATTTAAGAAAAGTATTTATGATGCTCAGAAAAAAAGCAGCAATAATACTTATTATTTCATTTATCGGAGCAGCACTTTCAGGCTGCGTTACAAATTTGCTTATCAAGCCGAAATACACGGCAGGTGTAAGTTTTTATGTAAACAACAATAACGACAACCTTATCGGCTCAACAGGAACAATAACGTCAAGTGACCTTGATGCTTCAGAACGACTTGTTAATACATATATGTTCGTTGTAAACAGCCGCACGTTTTTAAACAAGGTTGCAGACAAGCTTGCAGACGGCACAACGGCAACTCAGCTTTCAAAAATGATTTCCACCTCTCAGGTTGAGTCTACTCTTGCTTTTCAGGTAAATGTAACAACCGAAAACAATCAGTTCTCGGCTGATGTTGCAAACATTATTGCCGAGCTTGCACCTGATGAAATTGTAAGAGTTCTTAAGGTCGGCGGAGTTGAGGTTATCGACTATGCTTCTGCGCCGAACAAGCCATCATCGCCAAATCTCAAAAAGAATGTGCTTATCGGCTTTGCTGTTGCATTTGTTGCGGCATTCGCAGTATTCTTTATCAAAGAATTATTTGATACAAGAATTATGACCGAAAGCGATTTGACAAGAGATTTTGATATTCCCGTTCTCGGCACCGTTCCTCGCCTTTTACCTGTTGACGAAAAGAAGTCATTGCACAACGGCGCCACTATGGAGGACGTTGCAAATCAGATTTCAGGAAAGAAGGGAGAATAAAAAATGGCACTTTCAAAAAAGAAAAACAACGAAAGCAAGAATATGCACTTTTCAAGAGAGGACCAGAAAAAAATTCTTTCCTCCTCTTCCCCGTTTATTGTTAAAGAGGCTTACAGTTCAATTCGTACAAACCTCCTTTTCTCGCAAAAGGGCGATGAATGCCCTGTATTCATTGTAACAAGTCCTACTGCCAACAACGGTAAATCGATTAACAGTGTTAATATGGCAGTATCTTTTGCTCAAATGGGAAAGAAAACACTTCTTATTGATGCAGATATGAGAAACCCGACCGTTCACAGATTATTTTCCATTCCTGTAAAAAACGGACTTTCGGAGATTTTGGCAGGCCTTACCGACAACATCACCGTATCGAAAACAGATATTGAAAATCTTTCTGTTCTTACGGCCGGCAAAATTCCGCCAAACCCGTCAGAGCTTTTATCAAGTGAAAGAACGGATAAGCTTTTGGCATTTGTTAAGCAACATTACGATTGCGTATTTATTGACACACCGCCTGTCAATCTTGTAACGGACCCGACCGCTTTTGCGACAAAGAGTACCGGCTACATAATGATTGTCAAAGCAGGCATTTCCGATACGCAAAGCACAAAAAAAGCAGTTGACTCTCTCACCTCTCTCGGTGCAAACATAGTCGGCTTCGTATTAAACGACGCTACAGAGTCAAACGGAATGAAATATTACAGCTACGGCAAGTATCGTGGCTACAAATACAAATCAAAATACGGCTACAACTACAATTATCATTACAACTACCGTTAAAAATCAAACAAGACAGGGTGTATTTTTGTGAATCAGCAAAAGCGCTTTCAAAGCGGAATAGAATTTATTATAAATTTAATATCTCTTTTTGCGTCACACGCTGTCGCTTACTTGATTTTCGGCTTAATTATTCCGAAAATTCAGAACTATGAGCGAAACGACAAGGTTGAATATACTATTGTTTTGCTTCTTTCGGCAATCATAGTATTTCTATACTTCTCGGTTGAGATTAATTTCTCTGTCAGAAACAGAGAATTTGAGCTTATTTCAACGCTGAAAAACTGTTTTCTTACATACGGCTTATTCGGCGTGATGCTGATTTTGACTAAAAACCCGATTATTGACTCACGTTATCTGTTTTTATCATCATTTGCTTTTTACATTGCGTTTTCTCTTTTGGGAAGATATGTTTTTAAGCATTATATGATAAAAAAATTTTCAAAAAGTAAATTTGCAACAAGAGTAGGTGTAATTTCCAACTATGGAAGAGCGTGTGAATTTATACCTAAGCTTAAAGAAAATTGGACCAACAATGTTATCGCAGTTGCACTGATAGACACCGATTTTAACGAAAACGGTTTTGTTCTTAAAAACGGCAAGAGCATTTTTGATATCGACGGTGTTCCCGTTGTTGCCAATGCTGACAGCATTATCGGCTGGATAAGGACTGCGTCCCTTGATGAGGCTTATATCAATGTTGAGTCAATGGATATGCTGCCCGAATATAACGAAATTATTGAAGAACTTGAGGATATGGGCATTACGGTTAATGTAAATATCCCTTCGCTTGAAAAAATTGTTACCGAAAGTAAATATAATAATTTAAACTGTGTAATTGAAAGCGACTATCCTATGGCGCAGTTTGCACCTACGGTTATAAGCCCCGGCAAACTTGCTTTAAAAAGATTTGTTGACATAATCGGCGGAATAGTAGGAACTGTTTTGTCGCTTCCTATTATTTTAATTGTTGCAATTCCGCTTAAAATAGAATCACCGGGTCCGCTGATTTTCAAGCAGCAAAGAGTCGGCAAAAACGGACGTATATTTAATATATATAAGCTTCGTTCAATGTATCAAGACGCAGAAGAGCGCAAAAAAGCATTGATGGAGCAAAACAAGATGGACGGTCATATGTTTAAAATGGACAATGACCCGAGAATTACTAAAGTCGGCAAATTCATAAGAAAAACGAGCATTGATGAATTGCCGCAGTTTATCGATATTTTAAAAGGAGATATGAGCGTTGTAGGTCCTCGTCCGGAGAGAGTGGAACATGTAGAACAGTATACGGCAGAAGTGCCTGAATTTTCTTATCGGTTGAAAGTGAAGGGCGGACTTACGGGATATGCCCAGATTTATGGAAAATATAATACGACAGCGTATGATAAGCTGAAGTTAGACCTGATGTATATACAGAATTATTCGATTTTGCTTGATTTGAAATTGATCATCATGACGGGGAAAATACTTTTTGTAAAAGAGAGTACGGAAGGATTTGAGGAAAAGAAGTGATGGCATCTATAAAAGCGTATTACGAAAAAACGTATAGAGGAAGTAAAAATAGATTTTTAGATTTTTTGCAGAAAAGGCTTGATGAAAAGAAAGGCTGTTTTGTTGTGACAGCCAATCCGGAGATTTTTATGCTCGGAAAGAAGATGCCGGAGATGAATCGGGTTCTTATGGATAAAAATACAGTGATTGCTGCAGACGGTATCGGCATTGTAAAGGGTGGAGAGCAGTTGGGATTCCGTTTTAAAGAAAGGATACCGGGAGTGGAATTGTGTGAGGAACTGCTTAAATATGCAAATGAAAAAAAGTGCTCGATTTATTTGTTCGGAGCAAAAAGAGAGGTTTTGGATTCTTTTGTCAGACGGATTGAGAAAGAGTACAAGAATGTCATTATTTCCGGATATACAGATGGATATGTAGAGGATAAAGAAAAGGTAATGCGGCAGATAACGGAGCTTGATCCGGATTTGGTGTTTGTCGCATTAGGCGCTCCTCAGCAGGAACTTTTGA
>ERZ825896.759-NODE-759-length-39714-cov-5.267354_pt1 | contig 39714 bp, 55 predicted proteins | sample MGYA00519858_ERZ825896 | MGnify/ENA primary metagenome ERZ825896 (study PRJEB31778, sample SAMEA3449214) | human gut metagenome | biome: human gut; feature: human-associated habitat; material: faeces | place: United Kingdom | collected 2010/2012 ...
ATTCTCCGATATTATTACTCTTTTTCCGCATTTTTTAATATAGTTCGTAATTATTTCAGTTTTTTGATGTTTTGCGAAAATCTCGCTATTTCAACAATTCGAACTCGAATTGTACCACTTCGGTTTTGGGAATCTTGTAGTGAAGGTTATTTCATTCACTTCCTCGCATTCGATCATATAAGCCTCCGGCCATAGCCCCTTTATTTGCTCGACATTTTCGGCATAGGCGACAATAACGAAAGCGTCGACGCTTTCGCCCGTACACCAATACGGATACTTGATCGGCCATTTAACTGGCCGATAATCGTTACCGCAATCTTTGAATTTGATATAGAATCTTGCTCGTATCATTTCTCCCTCTTTTTGAAATGTTCGATAATCTCCTCAACCGTGGCCTTACGGGCGGGGATACCGACCCGATGCTCCAGCAAGCATTTTTCGAAGCTCCCAATGGGTGCATACAGCCCTTGGTTTACCCATGCCTTCGCTTCCTCCGCGATAAACCACTGCTCGCGGTCGTTCTCGTCGTTCATCGCTGCCAACGCCTTGAACAGCTCGACATTCTCACCGCAGTCGTAACTCGGATTGCGACTCTCGGCATTTTCGGCCTTAAACTGACCGATGCTGTATCGGGTCTCCTCGTCGGATGACATCCTCCATTTATATCTGTCAACAATGATATTCCCAACATATTCGCCCGTATTCTTATAAACCGACACAACTACATCATCGCTGCCACCTAAAGGTTCTGTAATATAGTAAGCCATCTCATTGCTATTTTACTAATTCGAAAAGTGTTTTACTCTTCGCTATCGTCCCGATTTTCACCCGTTCCGCCTCTTCTTTAGTGTCGAACTTTAATACCATTCCTTCGCGTATTGGGCATCCATTATCCCGCCAAAGTACATAAACCATAAGACACCACTTGTCATCCCAAAACGTGGGCGTCCCGTATATCTCAGCCACGTAAGCATATATTTTACGGGTGACTATTTGACAGGTCAAATCGCTCATTTCACCAATTCAAATTCGTAAACCACCACCCACGGGTTCCGATCCCACGTTCCACGGCCGGACACCTTGTCGATTAGTGCGGCGAAGGCCTTGCGGGGAGTGTCAAATTCAACGGCTGTTCCCTTTTTCTCGTCGACAAACCCATACGTGGTGGTATCTGTGGATTCGTACCACGATTCGATAATGCCCTCGCGAAAACAGTCATCGTGCGAAATGCTCTGCAACTGCTCGCACTTGATTCCGGTGATGCGGATTTGGTGGGGCATCAAATCGGCTCGCACAAACAGTTTGTTTCGCCAGCCAGGTGTTCTATCCGCGCCATATACAGGAATGTCACATCTTGGCGAAAACGCATGGTAATAACTTTGCGCCACGGCCACGACCTCGCCGACCTTGTAGCGGCATTTATGGCGAAAAATTTCAATTCCTTGACAGCACATTACGATACAGCCAGTGGCTTCCTCATAGGTGAAGTCTTCGGCCGAGGTCGCAGCCCGTTGAAATTGTTCACCTCCCTCGATGCGGCGCGTATTGTTTTTTATATAGTCAATGACCGCATCCGTCAGTCCATAGCGGTCGTTAAACATTATCTTCTGCATGGTTATTCAGTTTTAAGTAATTCCGGGGTGTCGTGGATGTTGCCGATTACTTCGAAATCCCATTGTCGCTCCTCTACATCACACGAAGTACATTTATAAGTGCGGATTCTTTCCCCAACTTTCACGTAGAATAAAAAGATGCCATCTACGCTAAAATACCCATCAGAATATTCGCACACGCCCCGCTTAGTCACATATTCGTCACGTTGTTGTTGAACCTCCCTTTCTATTTCGGGTATTTCCTCCGTTGTTCTCCACCATCTTCTACCTGCCGCATAACTCTTATATTGAATTATATCTCCCTCCCAAACTTCCTTGCCGTTCTTGTCTTTCAGCCCCGTGTACTGGCCGACCGTGGCGGGATCGACTTCATAATCTAATAAAACCTTACAAAGTGGATCGCTCCCCAATGCTGTACCCGGCAGTTCTTGTTCGAGGGTGGCAATCTCGTCGATACGCTCCGGGGATTGCCGGGCAATATTGAGGATGTCCCGCTGATTCGCCATCACGCACGGCCAGCAACCGACACGTTTGTAGCCCATTTTGTAGAGCGGGTTCGGTTCCAAACCTGCGGCCAGTATGTAATCAATCACCTGCTGCGCCGACCAGTCGAACACGGGCCGAAGCAAATCGTCGGCGAACTTCTCCCGGAATGCCCGTACCTCCTTGCCCCGATAAGTGTGCTTTTTCGGCTTGCCGTTTTTGTCGTAACCGTAAGGCTCGAAATAGTACTTGAAGTACGTACATTGCGCCGACATCTTCGCCCGGCTGGCCGATTCTGCTGCCCGGATGCCCTGTATCATCAGCATATTGTCCTGCACCTCGTCCAGCACGTAGTCGATACAGGGCTTCGTCTTCAATTCCTGCGTGCAGAACCGCGCCCGCGTCGAGGGCCAACGCTTTTTCTGCCGGGCAAGATCGACCATCCCGTCGTACTTCTTCGACTTGAGCGTCACCAAATCCAAGTGGAGTTTATCCGCGATCCGGTTGATGTACTCGTAGGTCTGCGGATGCTCCCAGCCCGTATCGCAAAATACGGTCGTAAAGTTCTTGGTGATATGCTTGCGTGTCCACAACAACGCCGCAAGGCTGTCTTTCCCACCCGAAAAGGTTACTATGACTTTCATTTTATCGTTCGTTAAAGGTTAACTGAGGGGACTGGCGTGACTGCAAAACTTTATTCACGCGCTCCAAATGCTTATCAATTCAGAGGCATTGCCAAGCCATTCGTAGCCTTGTATTTGGTCTCCTCGAAGTGTTTTCTGCGCCATAACCGTTGCCCGTTAACCATCTCTTGCGCGAAGTGATCCTCTATTCGTCCGCCCAGTCGGTAGACTTGGGGCATAGCTTCGTCGTAGGTGTAATATTTCACTCCGGAACGCTCTTTGAGTGATTTGTCCAGCTTGGCATAAGTCACGAACGTGGCGTAAGCATTCGTGTTATTCAGGTGAGCCCCCTTGCTGTGCATTGTGAATATCAATCTTCGGATATCTTCGACGTGAAATTTGCGCAGCATCCACACGGCATTCGTTTCAGTGATAGGCTCCGCCATTGAGGCGATGGTCGGAACGTTCTCATGTATCCACTGCACCAGCTCTGCGGCGTTTCCCCCTACAACCCCCTTCATAGGAATTACTGTGTGTGTGTTATATTCTTCTCTTCTGGTATTCTTATTTTCTTCAGTTGTGGTTATTTGCTGGTTATCAGCTGGTTGTTCGTTGGTTATTTGCTGGTTATCTGTTGGTTGATAACCATTGTCGCAACCATCCTGCGATTGCTGGTATAAGTCATAATTACAGATAGTTATGATAGTGTATTTATGTGTTCCCGACTTGGTTATAAACCCGCAATTATCCAACTTGTCTATCGCGGTGCGTATTTGCATCTCCGAAAGTCCTGTCTCTTCGGACAGCTGTCCTCTGGTGGTTACCAATTGTCCGCGGTCGATGATTATGCCTTTCCACTTCTTGGGCTGGTAATTCGCCTTCAAAAGAAAATGAAGCGCAAGGCGGACGCAGTTCGTGTCCTGATACCACTCCCAGTCCAGAAGACTTCGGTGTATCTTAATCCATCCTTCCATCATTTCACAGGAATAATAGCGCGTGCTGCGCTGTAATAATCGCGACTGCACTGATCTATATAACCGTTGTACATCCGCACGATATAGTTGCTGCCCTGCTTTATGGCATGCTGCCTGCGGCACCAGAAGTACTCCTCGCTAATGGGCTTCTGTCCTGCTGCAAGCAGCGCTTCGTTGATTTCGCGTCGATGCTCGCAGAGAATAAGTGCCTGCTCCATGGTCGGGATATGTCCGCCTTGGTCGCGCACCCACTGTACTGCCGTGGCGTATTTCAACTGCGCTTGTTCGTAGTAGCCAACGATGAATCGGGAGCAGCCCTGCTCGATGTAGATGCCCTTCGAGCGCAGTTCAAAAAAAAATTCCTTGTACTCCATAACCATTACTGAACATGAAAACACCGGTAGCCGAGTTCTCGCCATCTATGCGCCATAGCCAGGCTGTCTTCAAGGACGAAGGCCACATGAGAGCGCTCGTATTCGGTGGTTTCTTGGGTGAAACTATCTATTTTGGAAACCACATCCGGACGGTTGTCGGAGTTCGGACGCATAATCAGCGTATAGTCTTTCGGCGACAGCAAGAGGTTCTGCTGAAGCCATATCTGTGTCTTCTGGCGTACTGTTTCGCGCCGTGATGTACAGAAGAAAATATCGTAGTGCCTCGACATCTGGCGTACGAAGTCGCACACCGTACGTATCGGCAGGTCATTGAAGTCATCGCGGTAGAACGATTCCCAATCCGGATCGTTCTGCTCCATGTATTTTCGTCTGTCGCCGACGACGCACAGCGTCCCGTCGATGTCGACAACTGCTATTTCGCGATTCATACAGATAATCAGATTAAAAGGGCCGCCAGCCACGAATGGCTGTCAAACTAATTCGCTTTATGATTGCAAGCGGCCCTTGTTTTTTAGTATCTTTTTCTGGTGGTGTGTTTTACCGCTTTGCTTTCCAGCTCATGGGTAGATGCTATTCGAGTATACTGCATCCATTCATCCAAATCTTTTTTAAGGAAGCGCAGTTTACGTCCTCCCCGATCTTTATAGTGAGGTATCTCTTTTCTGCGAGCCATCTCCCTGATGGTGTATGGTGCGCATCCCGTATATGCCGCAGCTTCTTCGGATGTCAGGAGGGGTTTGCCTGCACCTAACACCAAAAGCTCCAATCGCCTGATCTCATCCAGTATCTGTTGTTCGGCCATATTATCATTCGATTAAAGATTCAACTTCATTTTTTGCCTGTCGATCGGGGTGGGCATATTGCAGTATTACGAAATGCGGGTTACGATAATCCCTTCTTGAGAAGAGGCCACGCTGTAACGCTGTCCCGTGGAGAACTTCAGTTCACTCAGCTGTGATTTAACTGCCGATCTGATAGACGGCGGAAACGACAGGCTTTTGCCGATTTCAAGATTGATTAATTGCTGCCTGCGGCTACTCTTGTTCGTTGTTGCCATATAGTTGAAATTTGATCGTCGTAAAAAGGCGCCCCCCGCATCGATAACACACCCTTAAACCTACATTACTATGAAAACACACAGCAGGGGCGCCTTGTTTGGATTATTTTATTTATATTTGCTTATTGCCTTGTTGGCTTGTGCAAATATACATAGTTATTATGTAACAACAAAAATAATTACATAGTTTTTACATAGATATAATTTATAAAAAAAATATCCATATAAACTAATTGATATAATGGAAGTTAAAGATCGACTAACACAGTTTTTATCTTATAAAAAGATTGGGCAGGTCAGCTTTGCAAGCATTGCAGGCTTATCAAGAGGCTATGTAAACAACATAGTAAATAGTATTGGGCCAGTCGCCCAATCTAAAATTGCAAAATCCTTTCCCGAGTTTAAATATTGGATGGTTATTGACCGGGAAAGGTAATATGCTAAAAGATCAATCGGTTTCTACGGATTTTGAAAATACTAACCAACAATCAGAGGATATGAATGCAAACGATTTTTTGAAGGCATTGGCAGAAGAACAAAGCCTAACCCGCGAAGCACTTGCTCAAAATGCCCGGCTAATAGGCATCATCGAGCGATTGCACGGCATTGATGGTGTTGGAACACGAATTTCCCCCCCTACAAAATCAAGGCCAAATACGCTGAAAATTAGCGAGAAAGGAAACATTTTCACACTACGATTAGGCAAAAAGGAGTGTTGATTTGGAGTGATATAGGATGGAAATTATTAAATTCAGCGATGTACGCGACAAGGTTGTGCGACTTCGCGATCAAGATATCCTGTTGGATGCCGATGTAGCAGAACTCTACGGAGTAGAAACAAAACGGGTAAATGAAGCAGTCCGGAATAACCCCGAGAAGTTCCCGGATGGATATATATTTGAGCTGCAACAATCTGAAAAACAGTATGTAGTCGAAAATTTCGACCACTTGCAAGGATTGAAAAAGTCGCCCGTAACACCCAAGGCATTCACTGAAAAAGGCCTCTATATGCTAGCGACAATCATGAAAAGTGAGCGGGCTACGCAGACGACCCTTGCGATTATCGAGACATTTGCCAAACTCCGGGAGTTATCCCGCACTATTGGTGAAATGTCGACCAATCCCGATGAATTTAAGCAAAAGACACTAATGCAGAAAAGTGGCGAAATCATGGCCGATCTTTTCGGTGAGGATATGCAGACGACGGACACGGAAACAGAGATCGAATTGAACTTTGCCGTATTAAAATTAAAGCACACTATAAAACGTAAAAACAAATAAAACCCTACTGAAATGAAAAAAATTGTCTTATTAATTGCATCGGTCTTAATTAGCTTATCTGTTTGGGGGCAGGATAAACATCTATTCCAAAAAGAATTTCGCACGGATATTCCCGGAATAACAGAAACCCGATATCTAGATATAAAAACCGGGAAATATGTCAGCAAAAAAGAGTTTAAGCAGATGTATGGTATATCTCCATCTAGATATTACGCGCTTCGCGGAGCGAACCCATCCACAGGCACCAATCGTCTGTATAAATGGAAATTACATTCCACAAACACCTTGGTGGGCTCTTGTTTGATCGGAGGATCGGTAACTGCTGCCTTGTTATCGAATGCAATTTTATCCCAAAAAGCTGAAAATACATATGATAACGACTACGCAGACACGCAGCGAATCATATATTATTCGTGTGCTGGCGTTTCCCTGGCGGGCATAATCGTTATTTTAACAGGGCTGCATAAAGAATATATCGATGGAATAAAAGTTGCGGAGAATTGGGTTATAAAGGATAATGGCGCCGGACTTTCCCTGTCTTGTAAATTTTAGGCATGGCGCAAATTGCTCGCAACCGCCTCGATTTTGGTCGAGGCGGTTGTTATAAAGTGGGGATCAAATTCACAGCTGCAAACTTCTTTTCATCCACGATTTTTGCGTAGATCTGGGTTGTTTTGACGTTTGCGTGCCCCAGTAATTTACTAACCGTATAAATATCTGCACCATATGTCAATAACATAGTAGCACAGGTATGCCTGGCTACGTGAAAAGTGAGGTGTTTGGTTATTTTCGCGCTTCTTGCCCAATCGTTCAGGTATTTATACATCGTTATCCTATGGGGTAACTTAAATAATAAGCCCCTGTCTTCGGTTTTGGGAGGCAATAATGCCAGGGCATTCTCCCCAAGCGGAATATGCACTTCCTCCCGGGTCTTTTCCTGGATAATTTCAATTTGCATCATCCCGTCACTCATTTCGCGGATGTTCTCCCAGGAAAGGGCGTTTATGTCAGACAAACGCAATCCGCAAAAACACGCAAACAAAAATGCCTGCTTCAACCCTTCATGAGGGCATGGAGCAGAAGACAGTTTGCGCACTTCATCTAATGTCAAAAATTCGCGGCCCTTGCTTTTTGCCTGCGGCCTATCTTCCAGGGAAATGTTCTTAACGGGATTCTTATCGATCAGGTCGTCTTGGACAGCCCGGTTTAAAACCACACCCAGCACCCTTAAATATAGGTTCTGGGTGGATTCGCTCAACAGCTCCCCATTTTTGCGGCGGATCCGGCGCAAATACGATATAAAACCCTCTATGAATTTGCGGTCTACATCTCGAAGCAAAACATTGTTTCCGGCATAGTGCCTGATATGCCCAGCCATTATCCCAACAAGATCTCCGTAGGAACGGCTATCCTTTTGGTAATAGTGATCTTGCTCATTCGCCAGGAAGTCCGTCAATAACAATTTCGACCGGGATTTTGCAGGCGAAAATCCATGCGCAATATTTTGCATTTCCACAATACGCTGTGCCTTCACCGCGTTCGCCACAGCGAGAGTCTGCTCATTTCTGACCCGATCTCCCGGACATGTTTCCGGGATAAGATACAATTGAAGAAATTCGTATTTACGGCGCCCCTTCTGATAAATGTCGAGGTATATGGACTTGTTGCCACCGGCCAGGTTTTTACACCGAATCTTTACGGGTTCTTTTATTTTCGCGGTTTTCATAGTTGGCAATTATTGTTGCAAAGATAACAAAACATATTATTACGAGTAACAAAATAGCAACAATATTAATAAGCATTAAGCAATATTAACCAATATATCTACCCACGTCAATAAAAAGGAAGTCATTGACAACCGACTGATTTTAAGAAAAAACACACACAAGAAGCAAGTATAACGGACTTTCGAGAAAAGGCATCACACTTTATATCCGAAAATTATTGCAAAATCATTAAATAATTAATATTCAAATAAATAAACCAAATAATGCATTACCAATAGTAACAAACAAGAAACAAATTTATAAAAACGTGCTATCAACAATAATGCCCTGCCAAAGATAATTATTTTTCATGAACTCCCCGACCTGTTCAACCGGAACGCACCAGCACCCCATCAAATTTTATAGCAAATTCATAAAATCGTTAAAAGTTGGCTTTTTTGAAAAAAGTTCCGTGTGTGTAAAGCCGTGCCCGGCGAGGTTTGCAGCGCGTAAAATAATAAAATATCACCCCCTACCCCCTCTCGCCTATGCGCCGTTGTTGCCCCTACTCGTGCCTTCTGTTCGCACTTCGCGCGTGCGGCGCGGTACTGCCGCCTCACCGCATACATGCAGCGTATAGGCCTATAATGCATTCGGCCAACTTGCCCGCCTGCGACAACTGCCGGGCCAGTGCTTACCGCCGCACGATGCGACCAGCTGCACGCCGTCCGCATTGGTGCCAGGGGAAGGGGCTTCCAGCTGTACGACCGCGAAGCGTTACCAACCATCCAGCCAAGAACCGGACAAATAGAACACACAAAAGCGGGCCGGCATAAGCCGGCCCGCCGCCGTGGCATATGGCGCCACCCGTGGAAGGTAAGAGATACTAATTACATTCGTGTATATCTATTCGCCCAAGTGCGGAAACCTCGACAATATAGCCCGTGTTCGTTTGGTGCACTGCTTCCACACGTAACGTAAAGCGGAACAGAAGCCAGCAGGAAAAGGCAGTGAGCACCACCAGCGCGGCGGCCTTTATGGTATTGTTAGTGCTTTTCATGGTTCGAGTATATTATATTAAGTATGAATAATGCCCAATCTATCGAGCGGCGCGCCTCTTCTTCACTGATATAGTAGCAATTAAATTCGTCATAAAGGTTACCATTTTTTGCCCTTTCCCGAATTGTATTTCGTTCTTCTTCGCTGTTGCATAGTATTTCAACGGGTCGCGGCTCGTGGTAGTCTGAGAGCCGCACGCCGTATACCTGAACGGCATACAATGTAAGTTTATAATTCTGATTCATTATTTCCGGGGTTATTATGCTATATAATCGTGCGCGTATCCTATCAGCCTCCAGTTAGACCCATCGAACCAAATGCGGCGGTAAATTGTAGCAAGTTTCACGGGGTGCACCTCGTAGGCGCAATATATTGCCCATAATTCACGGGCGGCCTCTTTTCTTGTTTTCATGGCTTTCGGGGGTTAGCAAATACAAGACATTAACATTCTATATGCCTGGAAATACGCGCGGGCCTGCACGTCCTGCCAGCCCTCCCGATCGTTGGGGGCTTTGTTGCCGTTGCCGGTGCGTTTTAACTCCGAGGGAGTGCAGAGGTTTTTTGCTATATCCCCGTCGTAGATCAGCGCGCCCCCGCCATAACAATAGGCGTTCCAGTCGTCCGCACCGTTTAATAATGTTTCTTCATTGAGTTCCGGAATTGGTCGGCCGTTGTTATCGCAATACTCGCAAATGTCTATGTAGCTTCTCAGCAGATTGAGCGCAAAACCTTTCACGCCTCGATCCCAACACGACCGCGTTTTAACGGCTTCCAGACGTGCCCGGATTTCATTTACTTCGTTCTTCCAGTTGTTGGAGTTGTTCGCAGCAGTAGCCGCGTTGTTCGATTGGTTTTTCATAATGTGAGTAAGCTATTTTTTGAGGAACAAAAATAGCGGCGTTCCTCTTACCCGCTGCTTACTCACTTTGATAGGTGGTTGCGCTGCCATTACAACAAACGCACGGGGTGAACGCCGCTAATATTTCGCGATGTGCATAAAAAATGCACCTTGATTCGGTGCCGCTGCACCTATCATTAGTAAGTAAGCATTGCAAAGATACAACCATTTTTCGAACAAACAAATATTTTTCGGATTTTTTTGCGAAATTTTTTACCCGGATATATACCAATACAAGAAAATCGGCGTTTTATTTGCGGGTCTCAAATATTAGACCTATATTTGTTGTAAATAAATGAAAAAACATGCCTACAATTTTAGAAATATTCGGGCTTCGATTCTATTTCTATTCGGACGAGCATTTACCGATACATGTACATATAGAGCACGGCGGGAACGATGCAAAAGTAGAAATATCAACCCGTAAAATAATATACAACCGTGGAATAAAGGCAAACGATATGCGCCGGGCGTTGGAAATTATAGAACTATATGAGGCGGAAATTATCGCTAAATGGTACGAATATTTTGACAAATAAATATTAATAACATGGAACGAATTTCGAAAATACAGTTTGAAGGCGGCCGTATATATATGGCGGCCGATACGGGCAAAATCTATTCGCGTCCCTTGGAAGCGTTTCCAGCACTCAAAGAAGCCACCGACGAACAGCGCGCGAAATATACTATAAATAAATATGGGGACGCGATCCGATGGCCGGAAATTGATGAAGATATACATATATCGAATTTTTACGAAACCGCGGAACCGGAACCAGACAACGCGATAGCGCGGGCGTTCAATCGGTTCCCGTGGTTGAATGTATCAGAAATTGCGCGACGGATAGGTATACATAAATCGTTGTTATCTAAATACATTTACGGCACGAAAAAGCCATCCAAACAACGGGAAGCGGATATATTAGACGCCCTGCGGGAAATGGGGCGGGAATTAGCAAATATATGAAAAATACGGCAAAACTATGATAACAACGAATCTAGAAAACTTGCAAAACGACATAGAAAAATATTTTAATACTGTCGTAAACGATTCCGAAATAGTGATCGCCGCCCAGGCCGACGGCATAGGCGTCGTAATTATGCCGTTTGAGGAGTACAACAAAATGACGTTGAACGCTGGGCGGGTTATTGATCCAAGCCACAAATGAAAGCATAACCCCAAAGGAAAGGACAGAAAGGCGGGGAAATTCCCCGCTTTTTTCATGCCCGGGGTTCGCTGCCGCTTTTGTCGCGAATATTTGCAAAATTTGCGACATTCGCAGCCATGAACGTTTGCAGCGACATTCGCAAAGTTGCGAGCATCCGCAGAGCCTCGGACATTCGCAAAGATATTCGCAGTCACATTCGCAAAGTTTTTTCACCCTGGCCACATTCGCAGGGATTCGCAGCCGCGGACATTCGTAGGCGCATTCGCAGCCCGCGCAGCTGCTTTTCGTACTCACAGCAACCCGAATTCCGTTTACCTCAACATTCGTAGCCCAATCAAAGAAAACCCCGGCTGTCCTTCGCAGGAGGCCGGGGGTGAATGCCTGCGTCCAGGATAGATACTACGTTAAAGAATATGGGCGTTACTACAAAATACAACTTTATTGTCAATATAGCAAATCTAAAACTCCCAATATTATATATTATATCACGGGTCACGATACCGCCATCAGCATCCGCCCGGCAATCGACTGAGACGACAAAATAAAACCAATAGAACAATTTCAATCATTCTGTCGGTATTTTTCCTCGGAATAATCTAAACCAAAAGAACAATCTAAAGCTGTTAGGGAAAAACGGTTTTGAAATTTTGCCGCAAAACCATCTTCGAAAAAACGCCGGAGAAAAACGATTTCAAAATTCCGACAGAAAAAACAATTTGGGAAAACGCCGGATAAAAACGGTTTCAAAATTCCGACAGAAAAAACGGTCTGGAAATTTTCACCGGCAAAAACGCTTTCGAAAAACGCCAGACACAAAAACGATTCTGAAATAAAACGGGTTCAAAAAAAACGACGATGCCAGAAGCACCGCCGCAAAACGATATCCTATCGCCTTATAGCCCGAAATAAGGCCTGGCGAACCGCGGCCTATCCGGGTCTTTCAGTTTTTCGACCGCCATTTTATAGACGACCTTCGGCATGTCAGCCTCAGACACAACTTCTGAAAGCGATTTAGCATGATCGGAGTAGATCATATTTGCTGTCACCCACAGCGCGTATTTATTGTAATACGGCGCTTCCTGCATCTGGCTACCAAGGGACGTTACGACCGCCTCGAATTGCGGCATCGGCCATTTGGGGCCTTTCGTTCCGCTCTGGTTGACAAGCCCCGAGACCACCTGCTCCGCCTCTTCGGGCGAAAGATAGTTATGCCACTCCGAGGCTTCGATCTTATCGAGCCATTTCTGGGCCATTTTGGGCTGCATGGTTGCCATCTGTTTGAATCCCCATGCGTCGGCACACATGAGCATTCTCATTTTGTCCGGGTCTTTCGATGCGGCGATCTTTGCCACCAATTCATCGAATCTGCTTGGCATCTCTTCCATAGTTTCAGCAGTTGTGACACCCGCTGTTAAAGCGAGGTATCGGTTTGTAAATCGTTCTCGTTATTCTCGGCCGGGTGATTTTCGTCCCGGCCGGGGTGTTTTGCTCCTGCCCCTGCTTCGGGGGCTCCGGTTTGCTCTTTGCCATATTACATCGTATTTTATCGAAAGCCACGCAAGCAGCAATCCGAACCAGTTGGATAAATATGCGACGATGAAGGATAGCGCAACAGCCTCCATGAAGTCGTGACCGGAGAGTAGTAACACGACGAGTGTTCCCCACATCGAACAGCACATAGGACACTTGGCAATGTCGCCGCAGACAGCATATGCCTTCTCGATAAATCCCATATGATGTGCCAAAGCGATCACGATCATAGAAACTGTTGCTACGACTATCCCGGTAATCATCATGCAGGTGTTGATGTTGCCACAGTGATCGCCAGCGGCGTTTCCGAAACGAAGGCCCGCGAGCAAACTTGACACGGAGCCGCTGCCACAGCATTCGTCGCCGCGCCTGCCTCGATCGTTACCGTCGGGGCGGAGGATGCCTGAATCGGAATCGTGAAATCCTGCGAAAGCGGTTGCTGCTTGGTGCAATTGCAACCTCCGTTACACGGAACGTAGGCAATGATGCCCTCAACGTGAATCGTCGCCATGTACTGATCCGCCCCTGCCTGTGCCACGGATTTCAATGAAAATTTCGGATCGAACACGGGGGTGCTCCCGACACAGGTCGGAGTGCACAGCCGTTGCGAAATGTTTACCGCCACGAAATACGGCGATGCGACAGCCCCGGCCGCAAGGACGGGAGTGATGACTGCCGCGGGAATTTTGTTACAACTCATAATATGTTTTTTTTGGTTCACCCCCTACTACATCTGATTTTCTTCCGCGCCGGGAGTGTAAGGCTCGGAGTCGGGTATTTCGAGCACCATGTTTTTCTCCATGGCGGCGATCTTTTGTTCCATCGCAGCGATACGCTGTTCGAAGGATTGCAGGAACATATTGTTGGCTTTGACAATCTCCTGCACGTTCAGAATAAGCTTATATAGTTCGTTCATCGTAAAAATGTTTTAACGAAAAAGTTGTCTTTGAATCTACTGAGGGCATCGATCAGCTTCCGGGCAGATACGATTATCCCCTGCTGATAGTTGGAGGATACAAAAGCGTGTGCAGCACGTTCTACCTCCCGGGCCTCTTCCTCGGATTCGGCGTATATGTAGAATTCGATTTTATAGGGTTTCATAGCGGTTGTTACTGATTATCCGGAATTGGAGGAATATCAATCGGGGGAGCCGAAGCCAATGGAAGCGGCGCGCCGCCGCGGATCATTTGGAGGAAATTCCACCCTTCGATGATATCGCCTTTATGCTCGCCGATCCATCCGAACAAATCGTTTGCACCTGTTTTTATCTGCTCCACTACGGAAGCTTTTGCGGGATCGATATCAGGGAGGTTCGAAAGATCCTCGGCGATGAACCGATATAATTTCTCCGCCTTATCCACATCGTTCCCGCATGCTGCCAGACATGACATCTTCAATGATAATTTCGATGTTGCCCGTATCTGTGTAAGGTCGATCTGCGGCTTGCCAAACATATAGATCCTATTTAAAAGTCGATAAAAAGAAGGGAAGCAGAGATCGTACGGTCTCCGCCTCCCCGGCGCGGTTTAATTACCGCACGTGTTGCACGAGCACGGCATCGCCGGCTGATACAGTGCCACAGGCTGCGGGCATACCTGCCCGTTGCGTCCACTGTTGGCGATGATCGACAACGCCTCGGCGGTCGCAAGGGCATTGGCCCCGGCACCTGCCCCAGCACCTGCCCGTACATCGACGTACTGACTGATCGTAGGCGCATGGTTGTTCTGCCACGTTTCGCGCGACTGACGCTCGACAAGCGTCTGCGACGCGAGGATGTCGATGGCACTCTTGTTACCGGCGGCCGCAGCTTCAGCGGCTTTCTGGCGAGCCTTCGACGCCTGGTTTACGCCCCAAAGTCCGGCAAGAGCCAGCAGCAGGGCGCCTCCGCCCAGGCCGGCCGCGAGACCGATACCCGTCGTAGCGGCACCGTGGCGACGACAGCCGTAGTCGTCGTAACCACGGCCGAATCCTCGATTTTCCAACGCCAAAAAATCGGCAGTCGTTAAGTTGGAATCCATAACTTATTGTGAATAATCCGCCTCTTACCTCTTCGGCGATTGAGGTAGCATTTGAACTACACCACAAATATCACTACTTACCGACTGAATGCCAATCAGCTGCTTCCGATGCATTTTCTGATATTTTGCAAATATATTTTCACCATTTTGTTCGATTTTACCCGATCTTCGAAATGCGACAAAAGATAGCGTATAGCTGCCGGGGTCTTCCTCGCCTGTGTTGCAATCTGCCCCGGATATAACCCTTGTTCTTGTAAAAGTCGAAACAAAATACATCGTGCATCCACGACCTCCATGCTTTTACTTCGAGATAAAATCTGTTCACGGGAAACCTCGGTCTGTTGCGACACGACATCCAATACCCGGTTGAAAATTTCCGATTTGCACATATCCGATGTTTTTTATAGCTTTGTGATCTCTCTTACAAACAACTGGTGCCACAACACCGTGAGAGGCATATTTGCCCCTGCCGTGGTGTTGTGGCACCTTTGTCACCCGTGGAAGGTAAGAGAGACACGGGTGGAGGCGGGGGCTTTTTACGCCGGCCCCCATGCGGCATCCGCTACATGATATAGTTTCTTCGCCGAACATTATCCCGGATATCGGGATTGTATTCCTTGAAGGGGATGATGTCGTTATAAATTATCTTCATACCTGTCAGAATTGCCATAAAATAATACCTACTCCTACGCCGACCGTAGGCTGGAACCCTTGCGGTGTGTACGCCGCTCCGACCCCGGCCGTCAGGGCGAAGCGGCTGCGCCGGGTGACTACCTGCTGTTGGGTGGTCGTGCGGTCGTATGTTTCTATCCAGTCGAGCGTCGGCCGAAGGTTGCCGATCCGGGGCCCGCTGACCTGTGCCCGGTAGGTGCTGTCCGAGTAGGGGCGCGTTTCCATCGCCACCTTCATCTGCACGCTGTCTGCCCCGACTTTCACAACGACGGTCTCCGTCACCGTGTCGGGCGGCGCGAAGAGCAGCACCGGCACCGAGATGTCGGCCAGGCGGTACGTGCCGGGCAGCGGTTCCGGCCGCGGATAGAACACCGTGTCGATGCGCGTTATTTCTTCGACAACCACCGACGCGGCGCCCCGGCGGTAGCCCCAGCCGAAGAGCAGCGCTCCGGCAGCAAGGGCGGCGAGCAGGTAGAGGATCAAGCGTTTCATGCCGTCATGGGGATATATTTGCCCGCACGCATGGTCAACAGCTGCCGCCGCTGGCCACCCTGGCGGTTCTTGTAGCCTATATGCACCCAACGGGGCGTGCCGGCGGCATCCTCGTCCTCCGAGATCATCTGGTCGAAGGCGCGGCCCCTGAGCCACGTACGGCAAAAGCGCTTGAAGTCGGCCATACGGCCGTTGCACGGCACCAGGTCGAACGCGAAGCCGACGCAATGCGCCGAGGTCGCAGAGCCCCCGACGGCTTTGTTGAGCGCGAAGCCGCGGTAACCGGACGAAACCCGGATTGCAGGCGTGCCCCACTGCTCATTGGCGCATTTCACCGCCCACGCCTCCCGCAGCGGGTCGAGCAGCTGCGCGACGGACATTTCGATATTGGAGCGGTGTTCCGCCGTCGGGGTATTGTCCAGGCCCTTTGCACGGGCCGTGGCCGAGCGCGTGAGCTCCGCCATTGTAAAATGCTTCATCAGGCAAAACGTTTAGTGTACAGGATATGCCCGACCCATCCGGCCATAGCACAAACAACCCCCACGAGGATGTAACGCGGGAATACGATTCCGAGCACTACGGCCACGGCCGCAACGATGCTCCATACGATCCATTTCTTTTTCATTTGTCCTTTTGTTTTTGTTCGTAGTTTTCCGAATATCGCTATTGGTTTGCTTTCCGCTTTTCTTCGACCTTATCGGAGCAGGATTTGCATTTCGCGGCCAGCCGCTTCTGGTTGCCCCGCAATACCGGGCATTCGTTATTATGCCCCTCCTTGAGGAATTTACACTCTACCGAGCGGCTGACGATCTCCTTGAGGTATTCACGGTCGGCCTCTTTTTCGTCAAAACGAGTTTCGAGTTTCGCATAGCGGACTTCCAGCTCCTTGTAACGGCGTTCGTTGCGTTCGTCGTCCTGTTTCATCTTGTCGATAACCTCCTGCGAATAGCGCATGGTGGTCTGCAACGTCTTGTCGAACGCATCGCTTATTTTGCTCACCATATCCGCCGAATCGGAGCCTTTCTGTTCCCGTGTCCGGGCAAAACGGTCGATAAGCAGGTAACCGACACCCCCGGCACCGAATATCACCGTTATCCATTGCAGCCAGGTATCCATGCCTTATCCGTTTTGAAAGTCCATAACCGTTTCTTCGGCGGCCAGCTCTTCGGCACGCCGGGCCCTCAGCTCCGCAAGGGTCTTTTCGTTCGCGTTGTACTCCGCGTTGGCCGCTTCGTACTCCTCATAATCCAGAGGATAGGTAGCCCGGAAGTCAAGGCCGGACTTGATGCATTTGGCCGCCCTGTCGTCGGATTTGGCCATGACCGCCCGTAACCCGTAATTCGAGCTGCCGCGATTCGAGGATGTCGATCTGTCGTTGTGTTTCCATGATTCTGATAGTTATAAGACGCAGACCGGACGGGCGGAAAATTTAAAACATTTGCCTGTATAGCCCACGGTGCCAGCGCCTCCACTGTAAATAAATATGCCTCCCTGCGCCTGCTCGCACGAAGTATGGACATGATAATTATAACCATAGCACATGGTAGCTTTCAAGCGTAAGAGGGTACGGTTTACGGGGTCTTTCTCCACGTCAGCGACGAAACGCACCCTGTCGTGCATCAGCAGGTAGACCTCTTCCGACGACGGCAGCCACCATGCACCCGCCTCCAGTCCCGTCGTCATCCCTTCCACGGTGATGCCGAAGTCGAGAGCGGCCGCAGCGGCTGGGTAGCGGTACTGTGTCTTACCATAAATGTCCTCGAAGGTAAGCCGTCCGATCAGGTTCGTGTTGATCTTGCCATCCTGCAACATCGTCCCGAACGCCGTAGGATATTGTACCATGTGCTCGGCGAACAGGTAGTCCTTGTAGGTGGGATACACGGCAACCAGATCGGGGTTGTCGACTTCGGTGAAAACGCTTTCCTGAATGATTATGTCGCTTCCCGGCTTCTGCCCCGTGGCTTTCTGGCCTCTCTCCGAATAATATTCCGCGAACTGGTCGAGGACACCACCCGCCGCAGTCCCTTTCGCACCATTCTTGCGGCGGATGTAATACTCCGCTTCACCCGTGTCCAGGATTAGGATACTTTGGTAATCCACATCCACGGCGCGGCGCGTCAACGTGCAGCCTGTTGCCGAAATCTTTTTGTGCCCCTCTATCGTAGACCATGCATCACATGTCATGACAACCGCGGAAAGCTCTTCGGAGGCCGAGGCCACCCAGGAGTATGTAGCTTTGAGTTCCGGTTTAGAATTTATAAGTGCGGCAATGTCTGCCAATGTCGAACCCGCAGGGTACGTAAACGAGAATTCGCGGGTATAGATGTTCAGCGTGAATTCACCGCCCGCGGCGAGGTTGAAGCCCGACAATGCCACCTCATAGCTATATGCCCATCTAACTTCGGATGCCGCGTTGCGGAGCGACACGATCAGCACCCGCTCGCCCTGCCGGGCATAGACCACGGCCACCGGGACAAGCTGCGGCGGCAGCTGCTCTGCAACAAGCGTCGCACCCTTGACGAAGCGGATAGTTCCCGTGGTCTTGTCGAAGACCGCAAGGTCACCAACCCCGGCGGCCGGCTTGTCCACTACGACGTTCACGCCGTCGTAGATGAGCGCCCCGTCGTCCTCGATGTAGGATACCGCCGACTGTGTGTCCTTGCGATTCTTGTCGGCCGTGTAACCCGCCTTGTTGGCGTATTTGTTGACTTGTGACATGTTGTATGTAGTTTAAGCGTTCTTCCAGTCCGACACCGCGCCGTTACCCACGGAGTGGTAGACCGCGTTGTTCTTCGTATCGACATAGAACTGCCCTGCGCGGTCGGGGGCTTTCGTCGGCGCACCCTCGCCCGTGACGACGAGGTTGTTGTCGCCCCACACGCCCAGTTTTTTCACCTGCAACTCCGGGATCAGCACTTTGCCCGAGAGCATTTCCATGAGCAGCCTTTCGAGGTGCGTCACGCGCGCTTCGAGCGTGCAGTCCGAGTGCGCGATAACCGAAATTTCGCTGAACGAAGCATCCGACCACGGCGTGAGCTTGTGCCTGGACAAGAAGTCGGCATCGGTGATCTCCGGCCCCGTGGTATAGTAGGTGTTGCCCAGCAGCGTGACGTCGACCTGCGTGAAGGGAGCGCCGCCCTTCACGTCGGGCATGTAGAGCGCTTTGGTTCCGTCGAGCGACAGCAGGCGGCAGCCGATGATCTCGACGGCCATATTTTTCGCCGCAGCATCGGTGCTTGCGTGGATGGTGGCCGCGCCCGTCGAAGTGCCTACGTGCGTGTCGCTGACGCACTCGCAGCCGTCTAACCGAATGGTCTGGTTGTCGGCAAGGCCCGCGCCGACGGGTGAATGGCACGTACTGAAGAGTTTGCAGTTCCGAATCGTCGTGAAATATCGCTCAGATGCGGCAAAGACCGAATCGATATGTATGCAGTAGCAGGCTTGGTGACCGCCGGCGCTGGCGTCCGTATAACTCTCGTCGTTCAGGCAGTTGACGGTCATGTTGGCGATGGTGCATTCGCAGCCCGCCTCGATGATCTTGGCGCGGTTCACGGAGTTGTTCTCATACGAGACGATGACGCCGTCGCGGCTCTCGCCGATAAGCGATATGCGGTTCGCCCCCTTGTTGATGATCGCATACGGGTAACCCATCGCCACATTCTTCGGGGCCTCGTGATCGTAAAGGCCGTTGCGGATAAACACCGTAACCGCGTTGTTCACGACATCGAAGGCGTCCCTTGCGAAGTCGCACGCCTGCGCGACCGAGAAGAAATGCCCCGTCCCGCCCTCGTCCACGGTGAAGGAGTCCGTGTCGAAGTTTTTCAGCGTGGCCCGGCTCTCGGCATCGCACCATGCGTCATAGTTATTGAGCGTGACGATCAAATCCTCGATGGTGACCTTCTGGCCGATATTGGTGGCTGCGGATATGCTGGTGCCCACATTCAGCCCTCCCGCTACCGACGCCGCCTTGCCGCGGTAGTAGATTTCGTAGGTGCGGTCTGCCTTGAGGACGAACCAGCGGCCCCGCTGGTCGAGATTGTCCGAATAGGTAATGATCCGCAAAGAGCACTCTTTGTCCACGCGCAGCTTCATGCGCACGAAAATAAAGTCCGAAGCTGCGACCGGGATGCGGCTGGTCAGGGAGAAGTTCGACGTCACGCCTGACTGCGTAGGCGTAACGACCATGCTCCGATCCGTGATGTCCGAGCCCGTATTGTTATAATAGCTCTTCGTAAAGTCCTTGAGGATGTAGGCTACGTGGTCTTTGTAGCCTAATTCAGTATTCAATTCTTCCGAAGTCACATATCCGGAATCATTTTCCAGTTCGGACAGTTTCGTGGGAAGCTCCGTGCGGTCGGCCTTGCCCTGGATCATCTCCTGCAATGCCAGTGTCAACTTGTCCCAGGATACGGTGTTGTTGAGCAGGGAGGCGCGGATTTCGGAGCCTTCGACCGTAACCTGTATCTCGGAACCGATAGAGCCGACATATACTTTCACGAAGTCAGAAACCGGGATGGAGGATATGGAGCCGTCGGCATTTACGAACTCGATAGATTGGGTATCCTCGTTGTAATGCAGCCCCATCATCTCGATAGGCAGGTCGATGATGAACTTGGCACCGCCCTTTGTCGTGAAGGTCAGCTCGTAGGTTTTGTCGTTGAACTCCGGCAGTCCTACGCAGGTGTTGAGCAGCTCCCGGATGTCGGGATGCGCCGTGGGGGAGGTGTTGTGCCGCTCGATCTGGCCGCTGACGTCCGGGGTGGGAATTTCTGAGATCGCCTTGTCCGTATAGTTTTTGGCCTCGGTCAGTGTCTGCGCATCCCCGCCGGATATGTTGCTGTTGAGCTCCTCGGACGTGGCGTCAAACACATCGCTGACATTATTCCATAGTTCTGTTGTCTTGGTGTCCGTGTACGACTTTGCTTCAGCCAGTGCGCCCGCCGCAGCCTCCGTCAGTTCCTGCTTGGATGCCTTGTCGGACAACTCCTTCCTTATCTCCGTGTCGTCGTAGTTGGAGAGCCCGGCCAGCTTCTCCTTCTCCTGGTCGGTGTAGTCGTTCGTCGAAAGCCCTTTCCCTTCTTCCTTGTCGACCTTTTGGGCAAGGAGTTTGTCAATATTCCCGACCTTATTTACAGCGTCATTTGCCGCTTTTGCCGCCTCGTTCGCGGCGTTTGCAGCGTCGATAGGGGCTTCGGCATATTCTTCCTCCGTAAGTTCGGAATTCGGGTTGTATTTCTTGAATGCCTCGTAAGCACTCTCGCCGGGCAATCCGATAACAAGGCTTGACGCCTCAAGGTTGACAGTTTCCGTTGTAAGGTTGCTTTCGTCTTCGCCACCTTCCAAAAGTGTCGTAGGAACCAATTCGAAGGCCTTGCAGTAGTCGACCGCCGTTTGCCCTCTCTTCTGCAAATTCTCCCACATGGTGAGACGGTACACCCCGATGGATTTTTGCATTGCTCCGCTGATGGTGAAAATCGCGGTGTTGCCTTCGGTGGTGAAATCGACGGGAATGTCCATATGCGAAGGCAAATGGACGAAGAGTCTCAGGTCGCGCCCTTCGAGTGCTACCTGCTGCCCATTGGTGAGTATCGGCCAATGTATCTCTATGTCCTTGCCTATCCGGATGCGTTTCATATTCCTTTCGAGCGTTTATTCTTTTTTGAGAGCGGACATGATACTGTCGTAGAAGACCGCCTTGCACATCTTTGCGGTATCAACGATAATCAATTCCTCCTCGTCGGAAACTTCGATGCCGCCTTCGCTGTGGAGGATGCGGAATGCCAGGTCATGCGCTACGATGCCGTTCATGCCCATGTATATGGCGTTGGCAAACTCTTTCCTTGCATCGACGACAATATGCCCGGCGCGGGAAATGTCGGTGAACAGTTTGAACTCTTTTAAATTCAATGTTTTCATATATCCTGTTTTTGTGTTAATATTGGCACCAGTTGGCCGTCCACATACTGTTCATATGATCCCACAATATGATCCACAGCTTACCCCAATCCAAGGTAATTTCAGTGTTGTTTTGAGAGTTGGAATTGGTGCATATCCTGTGCTGGGTATTCCCGCGCGTCAACTTGACATTGCCGCTGCCGACCTTTCGGATGAAATAAATCTGCCCTTGTTTTGGTGAAGACGGTAAAGTCAGCGTAATCTCGCTCGTAGCCGTACTGAACACCACGCTGTCCATGTTGGTCAGGGTTCTATTGGAAGAGGTTCGCACATTCCTCAGCCTGAAACCCGTTATGAACCCCTCTGGGATATATAAGGCATGGTTTCCGGACTGACGTGCAGCGGTAGTGGTTCCATCCGATAATGCTGCTCCGGTGACATTTATATACACTCCGTAATTGCCTGCCGTGCCGCCGGCTGCGCTGCGGCTTACTTCTGCTCTTATAGGCCCATAGAGGGCACCACCCGTTGATACCGGCCAGGTGTCGACTCCAAGATAAAGATTAGTCTTACTGCCTGTAAACTTAATCAGATTGGAAGATAGAAGCATATCACCGAAGCTGTCTGTGGATTTTAATGCTCCTTCGTCAATTGTAAAGTTGCCTATCGTTCCGCTCGATGCGTTGATAGTCCCTGTAATATCGGCTTTGGTGGCCACGAATGACCCGTCCTTAGCAACCCTGAACGGCGCATTCGACGGTGTACTGTTCCCGACGAACAGTGGAATATCGCCACCCACGAGCCCTGCGATGATAGTATTCACGGAAATGTCTGTCTTGGAGTTGTGCACCACGAACTCCATACCTTGCAGGAAGTTGATGACGGCATTCTCTGCGAACAACAGGGGCGTATATATCGGCACCATGTCGTTGAGTTGTTGCCAATATGCCGACGCGGATCCCGCCGCCGGTTTGTTGGAAGCAGACGAAGTGTGCGTCTGGCTGCACTGGAATTTCAGCTGTTTGTTGTTCGCATAGATCGTAACTATGTCTATGTATCTGGGGCCATTGGAGACAAGGTCGAGGTCATTGCGGTATTCCACTCCCGATGCCCATTCCGTGAGGCGGATTATGCAACCCTGCAAGCCATCCTTGCCGGGAGCGCCGTCTTCGCCGGGGGCGCCGTCATCACCTTTAGGGCCCTGCTCTCCCGATATGCGTACCGGAGTTGCCCAGCCTACCGTCGGGTGCAACAGACTATTGTTGGCGTCTATTTCTGCCTGGGTCATCCACAGATATTCACCCGAAGAGAGCGACGGCGGGGTGTCGCTCCAACCTGCGGGGGTGCGATCCGTTTTGACCAGCGCCGGCGCCGTGGTGGTGCTGTTATTCTTGGCGTATTTGAAGTCAGTATGCGGCCCCGGCTCCCCATCCTCGCCCGTTACGCGGATAGGCGTCGACCACGCCCCGGCCTTTCCGGTCGATGCGTCTATCGTAGCCTTGGACATCCACCATATACCGACACCAGTGGGCGCGTCATTCCATCCGGACGGAATGGGGTCGGAGGATGTCGGCTTTGCTGGCTCCGTATCGCTATTTTTAAATACATAGGATGTCCAGTTTCCCGGTTCGCCCGATACGCGCTGAGGGGCAGACCATGATTTGACCTCCCCGTCGACAACGGTGCCGGTACACATCCATGTAGGACGTTGATCCGACATCGGGAGCGTCTCCGCAGTCCAGCCTTCGGGCGGTATTTTAAGCTCCGTGGGTTTCGCCGGTTCGTTCTCGGACTTTTTGAATATGCTGACCGTTTCGAGCACCCCGTATCCGCCTAAGTATACCCACTCCTCGGCATCCTTGTCGGGCTCTGTCGTGGTGCCGTCGACCAGACAGCGCCAATGTCCGTTGTTCCAATATACGTCGTCGTTGCGGTTGTATGTTTCCGTGGCGCTCCACACTCCGCGGTCTATGATCGTGGGCACCTCTTCGCCGCCGGGCGTGAATTGCTGGATGACGCCCGACATATAGATGTTGTTCAGGTATGCCGAATACCCCCTCATCTCTATCCCGAATACGGACAGGTTTGACAGGTCGCCATATTGCGCGGCGATATTGGACGCAGTGAACTCCCAATCGGAAACTCCCGTTAAATAACGCTGGTATGTCCGGGTTTCATAGCGGGAGGTCTGCCGATCCTCATTCGAGAAGGAGCCATAGCCCACGAAGGTCATCGACGCCGCCGGATGATATTGGGTGGGGTAAGCTCCCGATACCGGGCGTAGTTGATACTTGAAGGTCTTGTAAGTTGTAGTGTCCAGCTCCTCGGTGATGCGGAAATAGCAGGTGGCGAACCCGGCAAAGCGCCTGTTGCCACGGCCGTCGTCATAATCCGCGCTTGCATTCTCCGAAGTGTTCAAATTGTGGAAGATGCCCATACATATATCCCCGACCCGAGGACTTCCGATCTCGCCTTCTTCGAGCTTGAGGGTGATGGTTTGGGCCGTGGTGTCGACGCTTTCGATGATCCCGGCACTTGGAGCATACCACGTATCGCCCATGGATATTTCGACACGGTTGTAGCGGAGTTCCGGTACCTCCAGGAATCCCCGAAGTTTCAGGCTCTGCATCTCTGCGTCGCCATGCTCGTCGATACGGCCCCCGAGGCCCGTCATTCCCCCAACGAATTCCGGTGTGCGGAAGCTGCCTATGGCCGTCTTGAAACGCACATCGTCGCCTGTGCGCAACGGCTGGTTCATGTAATCGCCAAACGCGTGTCCGTCCCATTTGTCTGCATCCCCGGCTTTGATTTTCTTGTAGATGTATGGTTCGACATTCGGATCAGAGGCTGATTCCGAATCTTCCGAGCCTTCCATTGCTACCGCCCCTTCCGGTTCCTCCGGCTTGGCATAATCGGGGTTCTCCTCTCTCAGCGTCAAGTAGCCCTCCTGCTCACGAAGTTTCTCTAAAAGCTCATAATTGGAGTGCGTATGGAAGTTCAAGCCCGCATCATCGCCGCCCGAAGTCGTGACGACAACCCGGCCGCTTGCTGCGCCCTCTGTATTCCGACTCCTGCGCGACGTTGCCGGAATGTATTCTACTGCGGAATAAAATTTACTTTTTGTCATATTCAATCCCCGTAAATGAATCCGGCGCTATTTCAGCCATTTTTATCTCGCTTGTTTCTCTACCCAGGCTTTGTACCTCACTCAGCAGCATATATTTCGCATCGCCCGATGATGCATCTGACAAAACTTCCGCCGAAGGTTCCAGGGCTATGGTACCCGAGAGTGTAGACATACGTCTGGCGTAGTTCGAATACACCGTATCCGCGAGCAGTTGTTCGAGGGAGGCTGTTTCTCCCGCGCGGTAAAACGTCTGGATCACGCTCCCGGCTCCCTCCTCCGCAAACCCGCTGTCCGAGGTTCTCAGGATATAGCCGCGGCCCGAAGGCAGCAGAATCTTCGCAGTCCCTATTATCGTCGAGATGTCCAAAGATTCCTTTGCCTGTTTGTTGATCCATGCGGATACTTTAACATCCTCCTCGTTGACACTGTTGCCGTTAGATTTCACTACTTCGATCTTGGGGTCTTTATACAGAAGCCAACGGACTTTATCCCAAAGTGCTGCGCGGTATGGCCGATCTGCGTCGTTGTCATGATACCACACCCCGGAGTACACCATAAACTTGATGTATCCCGATATCGGCGGTGCCGGCAGGAGCTCCCCGTCAAGGCTCTTTTGGGACGACAAGCCCCCGGAGTACCATCCGAGCGCCCGCTTGTTCCCTTGCCATCCTCCGAAACCCGTATTGCTTTTTCTGTCGCTTTGGTCGTAAAAACTCAACCACGAAATATGTTCCATCGATCCGACACTGCCTGACAGCGGCTGCCAGCTACCGCTGCCCACATATGAGTGAGACCAGCGGATGTTATTATTATAATAATAGTACTTCGCCGCGCCCTTGTCGTCATACAGCAAGATCATAACGGGGATATAACCATAGTTCACCCAGTTCTTGAAGTCGTCCCAGTTGCCTTCCTCGTTCTCATATGAGGCTTGTTCGAAAGGATTGTAACGGACATCGAAAAGTACATTCAAGGAAACCTTTATTTTGTACCTAAGCCTGTTGGCGTCGCGGACATCCAAGACATGGACGCGGGGCGTTTCGATGATCTCCACGCAGTTGTCCGGAGAGGCGAGTGCATCGTTATCGTCTGCAAGCGCATTCGTAGGCCGTAAGCCTCGCCAGTAATCCCCGGGGCGGAATCCCCACATCACACCGGCGGCATTGCTACCGCTGAACTCCGCGTCTATGCGGAAGGGGCACGCGCCCCCCATCAGCGTCATCTTGCCAAGCTGCGATGAAGCCTCCTGATCGTATGTAATGCGAAATCCATCCGTGCCGGAGTTGCGCTCGGTATATATCAGTTCTCCGGAAGCTCCTATCGGTTTTTCGGGAAGAACCTCATCGGGATCGAGTGTTCCATCAAGCAACGTCCCGGTAGCATAAGGCGAGAAGGTGATCGTAACCTTGTTATACACGGGTTCCACTCCCAGCATAGCATCTGTGCCGCGCCAGCACACAGGCGTAGGCGCAGTGTCGTAGATACCATTGATATCATACAAAAGCAGCTTTCCGTTTTTCTGTTTCAGCCTCAACGCAAAAGGCCGCAACATCTCATCCAACACTTCGCGGATGCTGCTCGGCTCGTCGTCTTCATCGAAGAAGTTCTCGCACATGAGCGAGCAATCCTCAAGGAGTGTGTAGGTCGATTTACCCGGCAGTCGCGTCGTGATGTGCTCCTCAACGCTTCCCCGCTTGAACCCTGCGGCATCCAGGCATATTTCCAGTACCTCGGACATGGTCTTAATGCCTCGCTCCTGCCAGTCCAATCGGTCGAGGATGGCGAAGTCGGAAAACGTCACGGTCGTAATGTAACGATCCTTGTAGGAATAGGGCTCCTCAAAAAGTTCCGTATCGAGCGTCCCAGACCAATACAATTCCCCCTTGCGCAGGATGTCCAGCCGTATAGCGCCGGGCTCCACGGCATAGAGATCTGCAAAGAAACGATCTGACATGGATACCATATTCAATGTCGCAGAGCTGCTATGCACCGGCTCCAATTTATCGACTTCCGCCCATTCGATTTCTACAGGGTCGGACGAAAGCACGATGCGCACAGGATCGAAGTCCGTTTCAGACTCCTGCCATATCTCGATGCGATACGGTATGTTGTCGCGGCTGTAAAATCCGGAATAGTAACGCAAGTGTTTCATCTATTTGACCCTTTGTTTAAATCTGTTGTTATTATCTATCGCGGCGACCAAATCGCGCCCGCGAACCTTGAATTCACCCGAGACATGCACCGCGCGTCCCTGGTTGTTCAGAAGCCCATACAACGTACCCTGTTGGCCCTTGTTGAGCACCATTTCCCCGGAGTTTAAACGCGCGAGTATCTTGTCGCCCTGCGTAGAGTTGCCTCCCACGATACCGCCCTTCTCGAAGCGGGGAATCATTGCGAATGCCGCAAGGGCGGCAGCAATGGCGCCTCCGATAGCCACGAGATTCCACGGAAACGGCAGGCTGGCGGCGCTCGCCCCGGCCGAAGCGGCCCCCTCGGCAGTCTTTGCCGCAACTTTCGTTTCGGCATTCGCTACCGCGGACGTCGTCTCCGCTGCATCCGCAGTCATACTTGCCGCAGCATTGGCGACTTTCTTTCCCGTCACGGTATCTGATGCGGCGGCTTCGGCCAGCTCCGCCTTGGCCAGCATCTCTTTTACTTGCGTCAGCCGCTCGATGATCTCGATAGTCTGAATGAAAGCATCCGAGAGGCTCGTCATGGCCTCCCAAGCCGCCATGATGCGCTCCCACGCCGTTGCGTCCTCATCGGACAAGACTTCGCCGACGCGCTCGAACGACGAAGCGATGTTGTCCGCACTCCCGATGATGCTTTTCACACCACCATAGGTACCCGTGCGAAGCTCTTTCGTAAGCTCCTTGACGGATTTCTTGGCCTCGGCGATTTTCAGTGCGTCTTCGAGCGTCTTGACATTGGACATCGCAGCCGAAAGTTCCTCGGAAAACATGCCGCCTGTTTCTTCGGCCAATTGGCGGAATACATCCCGGTTCTGCTCGGCAACAGAAAGCGCCTCCTCGAGAATGTCGATGTCTGTTTTCTGGTAGTCACGGGAAGTGTCGCGGGTTTTCAGCTTCGGCTTCGGGGCCAGCCCGCGGGTCAAATCGCCCAATCCGCTGAAATAGGCCTGCTCGAAATCGTCAGCACCAGTCATGTTAGAGGCCAGGTTCTTGCGGGTTTCGCGCGTCAAATCGAACAGCGCTTCCCGGTATTCCTTTTCGGTGATGACTCCGGCTTCGAGTTCCGCCTTGCGGCGCTTGATGGAATCGCTGTACTCTTTCAGAATATCGATTCGTTGACGTTCCGCTTTATATGCCTCGCCGCGAGGAAGTTCCTTGAAGGAGTTTTCAAGGGCCTTATAGTATTCGCTCGCCAGTACCCCCTTGTCTCCGGAGGAGTAGGCGTCGATATAGGACTTCTCGACCAAATCTCGCAAGGCTTTGTCGTATTCGTCCTGCGTGATGATGTTGCTGTCGAGCTTTTTCTGCAAAGCCCTCAACGACTCGGTGTATTTCTCTTGCTGCTTTTCAAGCTCCGTTTTCTTGCCCTTCTTGCCGCCATCGGAAGAAAACAGAGACGTAGAGCTCGAAGAGGAAGCTTTGCCACCCAATTCAGCAATCTCCCCCGCAGCATCGGTGATGGCCTGTTCAGCCTTGGCAATCGCTGCGCGTAGGTTCTCGGCCTCACGGAGCGGATTGGCTTGCAGTTTTTCCGATGCGGCACCGTGGGCAAGCCTCTCTTGCCACGATCTGAAAGGGCGCTCCGGTGTTCCGACATTTGCGACGTATTGGTGGGCTGTCATGCCATCCCGGAAAATATCCTCATAAGCCTTTTTGTAAGCTTTCTGATATTTCTCACCCTCTTCCAGTTTCCGCAGCTGTTCCCGGGCATTGTTGGCTGCGGTTTGGGCAGTATTGTAGCGGTCTTGCGCCGCGAGCAGCCGCTTGCGGGCCTCGATCTTTTTGTTTATCTCGTCTTGGATCTTCGAGTCGAGCTTCGCGGTGTCGTAGCTTTCACCCAACAGAGCGTTGATCTCCTTGAGCGCCCCCAGTCGTTTCGTTTCGCCTTGGGAAGGGTCGTTCAAAATATGCTGGTATTTATCCAGACTCTGGATTTGGGTGTTGTCGGCCTTTTCGGCCAACTTCTTCTCCATGTCGGAGACGATATTCTTGATGCGGTTCGCCTCCCGCCCGGCTTTTATCAACCATCCGACAAGTGTCATTACGGCACTGATGGCAGCTGTCCAAAGCGTCGCCATCGCTGCCGCTTTCATCGTCGCCACAAGCTTCGCGAAGTTAAACTGCACGATATTAAACGCCCGTGTCCACCCTGTGGCGCCACTCGCGGCCGCCGCTTGCTGTGTCTCAGCAGTCACCTTCGCCGCCGCAGCCTTCTCGGCCTCTTGTGCCTTTACGAGGGCCGTCGTCTTGGCCGCAAGTGCCGCCTCGGCATTCGCAGTTCTGTTGCGCAGCCGTTGTTTCTTTGCTTCGGACGCCCCTACCACCGCTACCTTTTCGGCTTCGCGGGCCGCCACCACAGCCGCGGAGGCTTTGTCCACGGCCTCCTGTGCCCGGGCTACCGCCTCCTGCCGATTTTTAAGCGTGTCCTGCACCTTCACGGACGCAGCGACGAATTTATCGTAGTTGTTGCCGATAGACTTGAATACCCGGTATACGGCGTTGCCCAATCCTGTCGTGATAAGGATTTGCAGTCCGGTAAATACTGTTTTGGCGTTGTTGGCCAATACCCCCAGCAGTCGCGAAACAACATCGACGACGGATTTGAATTTCTCCTCGATACCCCACTTCTTGACAAGGTCGACGAAAACATTGCTCAGTCTGTTGAGCGACGTCATGAGGTTGTCGGTATCGACATTGGGAATCATCTCATTGAGTGCCTCGGCAAAACGCGGCAGGACATCCGAAGCATAGAGCTTACCCTGCTTCATCAGTTTGTCCATCTCTTCCACGGAGCGCCCCGTAGCTTTCGCCATAGCCTGGATTGCCACAGGGAGTCGCTCGGCCATCTGCAGGCGCAGCTCCTCGGCCTGGATCTTACCCTTGCTCATCATCTGCGACAAGGCCAAAAACACGCCCTTCTGGTCTTCGGCACTCAATCCGAAAGCTACCGCGGCCCGCGAAACGGACTCGAAGATCTTATACTGGTCGGATAGCGCCATGTTCGAAATATCCGCCGCAGCCTTGAACTTGGCAAACCCGCTCGTCAGGGAATTTACCTGTACGCCGTATTTCTTCGACAGCCCGATGATGAACTTCTGATGATCCGCATATTCCTCAGTCGACTTGGAAACGTTTTTCAGGGCGATATTGACACGCGAAGTCTCCTTCGCCGTTTCCATTAACTTCGATACGAAATTCGACAGTCCGATGGCCCCGCCGCCCACAGCTGCGGCAAAAGACATAAACTGCATCTGCATGGAGCGCAGATAGCTCTTGACGGAGGCGGAACCCTTTTTAAAGTTGTCCGTCAACAATTTTACCGCAATCGAAAAGGAGAGTTTGCTGCTCATGATCAGGATTTTTTACGCCATTGAACCGCATTCAGATCTATTAGCTCGCCATTCATGAACCGGCGGAACTCCTGCTCACTACGCACAAGCTCCTCCCGGGCTTTGCGGGCAGCCTCTTCGGCCTCCCACGGGAATATGTGGAGTTTCTGCGGGTTTTTGAGTTTCTTTCCGTCAACATGGGGAAGAATCGCGTAGAATGTCCACAACCTCCGGGATTCCTCCTCATGACGGAGCTTGTCATTCAAGGCCTCGATATACATGGGGAGATCCTCGACAAGCATTTCGTGCATCACGAAGTGGGCATCCATGCCCGCAGATACGATCAGTTTCGCAGCAATGGAACCTATCGTGACATTTTGCGTCGCACAGGCATCAGACTTACCTGCAATTTTCTGCTTGCGGGAAAACTGCGCCGCGAAAGCGCTGTAAGCAGTCAGGGAGCGAACCTCCGCAGCAACGATCTTTTCACTTTGCAGCGTCTGTTCGAATACATCGAACGTAAACGGCTCGGCAGCACATGCCACGGTCGCGCAATACAGCAATCTCCGCATGTCGTTTTCATCGGAAAAATCCATGTGGAGAAAGCTGCGCCCGGTCATTTGTTCCCACCGAACGATAGCCTCGATGTCAAGTCTGCTCTTAATGTCCATACGTTTTAAAAAGGGGCGGCAGAGGCCGCCCCTGCGTAATTATGAAGTTGCTACTCTACGAGCGTACCGTCTGCCAGTTCACCGGTACCTTGGAGCGTAATGCTCGAAGTACAGATCGAACCGTTGTCGGCGGTCATGCTCAGTGCCGTGATAATCGCCTCCCCTTTGACAAGGCTGTCACCCTGCGGAAAGTCGCCTTCGGATTCTGCGGTTTTCGCCAGCACGAACGGGATGGGCATACGCTCTTTCATCAAACGCTTCAACGTATTGAATGAACAGTGCCCCGTTTTGAGGGAGAGGAGGGATTCGCTCGATACCGTGTATCCGAGCAGGCCGACAAGGAATTCTTTCCAGTTGCCGGACATCTTGCTGCTGGTGTCGATCGTGTCTGTGCTGATCTCGATACTGCACGACGTACCGAACGCAATGGGAAGAACCGTTGCGGGGGGAGTACCTTCCGCCCCGGGCGCTTCTGTCTGGACAAAGAGCATGAGCTTGTCGCCCGTGATCATGTCCTTCGATGAATCATACCTTTTTTCTGCCATAATTTATTGAATTGAAAATTGAAGTACTTGTAAATATTTCTTGTCGATATAATCCTCGACATAATCCGTTAGGCGAATGCGCATGTCGGGATCCTGCCAATCTCCTTCCAGTGCGTCATAAATTATATCGGCAATCTTGAGGCTTCTATCATAATCATCGCTTATGACGTTGATATAGAAATAGGAACGCTGCAAAGACGGCCCCATCTTAGACCATTCTATATCCATCCCGTCGCGCTGATAGGAGACGAAATCACCCGGGGTACCCTCCGGTGCGACGATGGGGAAAATCTTGGTGCCGACCATCGCGGACAGATCCTCGCAAGCACGAAGTATTTTGACAACCTCGGTGATAATCGTAAATTTCTTGTCTGCACGTCCCATTACATCCTGCTTTGAATACGTTGGATCGCCATCTCGATGCCATGCAAGATCTCCTGCATCGCCGAGCGTTCCTCGCTCTGGCGGGCATCGCTCCAAAAGTAGTTGGCGGGCATGATGCCCCGATTCTTCCCGGACTTGGTACTACGACGACGTGTCCCCAGGTCTACAAGGTGAGCATGATGTCCGCGCCCCGTATATCCTGCCAGCGACATGACATACTGCTTGCGGTACACCACGCCGAAAGCTCCGAGCAGATTGCCTTTGCCTTTTCCCTTCAGACGCGACCGGAGATTACCGCGCCCCCGGCGCGAAAAGACCTTCGCGGCACGAAGCATACCCTCCTTGATCGCCTTTTGCTGTTCAAAGGCATCCAGGCTGTGAACCAAATACTCGGCGGCCTGACGCGTTTGTATATCTACGACAATCATTCGTTTATCTTGTTTACGTTCACCAGGTAGGTGTTGTCCGTGATATTGCGGTCGAGCAGGATGATTTTGTAATCCACACCTTGGAATTCCACGATCTGACGGTCGTTGATCTTCGGGCTGTAGCGCACCTGCAAGACCCCGAAATGCCCATAAAACTCCTCCTTGGCTTCGACCTTGTCCTTGTCGGTTACATTGGAAAAGCGTTTTTTATACGCCCGGCATCTGTGTACCGCGACATACTCCTTACTGACGGCTCCTGTGGCGGTCTGAACCATACGGGGCTCCTTGAACACGACAATTTCACGCAACAATCCCGCTCTCATCTCGAATAATCCCTATAAAGTCCGATAAGATGTTTGTAAGCTTTGGTATCTTGAACCAGGACACCGAAAGCGACGCTTTCACGGCTGGCGTAGTAGTTCCCGATCAAGAGTAACATGGCCTGACGAAGGGGTGCCGGGATTTCCCCGGTTTCCCCCTCTAACTCCGCCAGAGGTACGCAGATATCCTGCGCAACGACTTCTTGGGCGACAGCGATCAGGGACGAAATATACTGGTCGTCGTCCTCGAAATCGTCCTCGATGTTCAGGTGCCTCTTCGCCTCCGCCAAAGTAATACAAGCCATACCCTACGATCCTATTTGAAGGACGCAGTGACGAACGAGTCGTCGCGAACCTTACCCAGATTCCAGTACGAATTCACGATGATGCGCACCATCGCCTGCCCGGCCTTCGTGTACGGATCCGTAATGAAGTCCATTGCGCCCCACTGTCCGATGAAGAAGTCGGCCCAGTTGCCGAAAATAGCGCCGGCCTCGTCCGTCGCCTCCTGAAGATCCGCAGGAATGTTGTTGCTGCGTAATGCACGGTAGCCGTTAAGCGTGCCGTCGCCGTTCCCGGTAAAGATGAAGCCACCGGCACCCGAGGCGTCCTTGACCTTCGTCTTCGCAAGGCCGATAAGTTTCGGGTTGAGAAGGTAGGCCAGATTCCCGAACAGCGCGTTGTTCGTGTCGCACGCGGTTTCCATCGCCACGATCTGAGCCCATGTCATTGAGCCACTGATCTCGGGCGTTTCTTGGAACAGTCCGTCGGGGATCTTAGCATCGTGTGCCGCCTTGCTGAACGCCGTCTTTTCCAGCTTCTGGGCGATAGCTGTGGCCAGCAGGCGGCGAACCAAGGCCTCAACACTCGTATTCTCCTGCACCAGCAGCTGCCGGCTGATCTCGACGACAGCCGTAAGGCGCTTGGGAGAGAACACCGTTCCTTTGGAAATCGTCGGAGCTCCGTCCTTAGCTTCGTCGTTCTCGCCTTCCCAGGATACCGTCGCAGCGCTGACATTGGGCCAGTAGATATTGCCCCGCAGGCCATTCATGATACGGGCGCCTGCACGCGTCAGAATCAGATTCGGCTCCAACGGGAGCAGCATATCCATCTGATCTTCGTCGACCACGACACCCGTCGTAGCTTCCGTAGCTGCGGTAAGCGCCGCGCGGGTGTTCATCGGAAGGATAAGATTTCCACTGTCGGAATTGCTGGCCATGTACGGGGCGTGGATACGCGTAGCCTCGTCGATCATCCGCGCCTCGGCGTCATGCTGGGGCTGACGATTCAGCTGGTTGACGAGGGCCCGACGGAAAGAGAACTTCCCTTCCGGCATGTGCGGCTGCGGCTTGCCGCGGTTCTCTGACTCGCGGGTTTCGATTTCGAGGTTGATTTCAGCCATACGCACCTGAATCTCCCCCAGCTGCGTATTCTCCGCATCGGTGAACTGACGCTTTTCGTTGCGGGCGCCATCGATGATGCCCTGTGCCTGCGTCGCGAGGCTCCTTTTCTCGTCACGCAGTTCGGTGATACTCTTTTCTTTTGCCATATGTATTAGATGTTAAAAAGTTGTTCTGCCTTGGCGTAATACTCTTCGCGGCTGCGACGTTCTTGCTCTTCCAATTCTTTCTCGGCCTCCTCCTTGCCGCGCAAAGACACGCTGGTCGCTGAGTAAGCCGCACGATATACGGGTGACACATCGAATATCTCCGCGATTTTGAGAATGCGACGGCTCCAAATACCGTCGTCGCGCCGTTCCCACTTATCCTGCTCGACCGTAAAAGCAAAGGAACTCTGATCGATCTCGCCGCGCCGGAGGTTCTCTTCGAGTTCATGACCGATCGCCGTATCCGGCCGCACGAAGCGGTATTTCAAACCGCGGTCATCGACCGTAAGCTCCAGGCTGCCTTTACCGTTCTTCGACCGCGCGAGAACTCCGCGCTCGATCGAATGGTTCAATAGTGCAAATACGTCGCTGCGCTCCAAAACCCCCTCCAAAGCTCCAGCTTCGATAGTTTCGTAGAAGGGCAGCCCGTCAGACTGCGTATCGAAGAGCATGGCATAACCCTCGACCATCCCCTCCTCGGGGGCGAAGCGCACTTCACTCTGGGTATTCCTTACTTCTCTTTCCATTATTTTCAATTTTGATTTTGATCGTCTGTTATATTCGGATCCGACGCAGAAGCGGCCACGGGCTTCCGATCGGCGGGAGGCGTCACCACTGCCATATCGAGCGTCTGAACATTAACCTGCACGAATGCCTGATCCCCATTATCCAGGCGGGAGAGGTTATTCTCTCGGCGAACCTCATTCGGGGTAATCGCGCCGATATAGAACATGTCTTTCAAGTAGGCAGCCTGCGCAGCCTTGTCGGTACGCAGGATCGCAGAGGTAGAAAACTCTGCAACGACACTATTGCGCTCCGAAGGCAGGAAAACTTTGCGGTTGATTTCCTGCTCAATTTTCGTGATGACAGACAGTGCCGTATCGGTCAGGTAGTCCAGCTGCGTAGCCTCCACAGTAGAGTAGCTCGACTTACTCAAGTCGAACGCCTTGACGGGCGAAACAGAAAAGAAGCGGCAGATATCGATGACATTGAACTGACGCGATTCGAGAAGCTGGGAATCCTTCGGGCTGATGGTAATCGGCTGGTATGTCATATTTCCCTCCAGTATCGTGACGTTACTGCGATCGGGATTCTGGTTCATACGCCGATCCCACGTGGCGTAGATATCATCCTTCTGCTCCTTTGTGAGGCGCGGGCCCTCCACTTTGAGAACCCCGGCGGCACTCGCACGACTATGCAGGAAATTGACCGCATGCTCTTCGCTCGCCGTGGCGATGCCAAGGGTCTGCCGGGCATGTGTAAGCGTAGAAACACCTATGATGCCGTCGTAGCTGAAATTCAGGACGTGAATCATATCCTTTGGCTCCACAAGACCCTTGAATCCCGAAACCTGATAACGTTTCCGCTTGATTCCGCGGCTGTCCATAATCCAGACGATAGACACCAGCTGCGCCGGAATGAAGATCAGTTGCGTGACTTCCAATTTCGAATTACGCTCAATATAGGCGTATCCGTTACCTTGAAGCAAGACAGAAGCCATCAACGTTTTGACGAACGTATAGCGCGTCATGTTTTCATTCGGCTCTGAATTCAGCAGATAGTAGGCCGGGTGCGACTTATATTTACTCTTGAAGCCTTCTTTGTCCAGGAGGTAAGTTTCGAGCGGAAGCACGGCAACGCTGCCCGAGATGAGATCCACACACCGATAGACAGTGGAGAGAAGCATCGGCAGGCTGTTACTTTGCAGGAAACCCGGATAACTTCCCGTATATGCGGAAATCCCGGACGTTTCTTGCTTAGACGCCTTGCGGAAATCGATAGAAAGCTTGTAGCCGAAAAAATTCATCGCATCCTCTTTGCTATATAACCAAAGAGATGTCTGACATTTTGTCCGACAAGTGTAAAATCAATAGAGTTGTCCGTATCTCGGTGTAGACAAATAGGCCGAGAGAGCCATCAGACAAGCAATCACGCCGTCGATCTTTTTTTCCTCGTACTGTTTCGACGGTTTTGTATTTCCGTTCCGGTCGCGGGCCATGACAACATTGCGAAAACAGTGGCGCGTGATGATATTATTATCGAATTTCGCCCGATACGACAATATCAGGCGTTCGAGTTCCTTGGTCGGGCGGTTGAAATTGCCGATGCTCTGGCTGACCGGCTCCATAGGCATTCCCTTTTCCGTAGCATTGATGACGAACTGCGTGGCATTCCAGTCGTCATACCCCACCTTTTGGAGGTAGAACTGTTGCTGAATCTGCAACAGGTCATTCAGAATGTAGTCGTAATCCGTAACGTTGCCCGGAGTTACCGTAAGGCTTCCCATACGGCGCCATTCGCCGTAACGCTCTTTAAAACGCTTTTCTTGAAGGGCTGCCTCCGGAAGATAGTATTTCACAAAGAAGTATATAGCCTCCTCGGTGGGTATCATAAACGCAAGAGCCGTGAGGTCGCTCGTAGCAGACAGGTCGACACCCGCAAAGCAATCCCTGCCGTAGAAATCCGCGGCATTAAGGTTTTGCGAGGCTGACAAAATGTAGTGATCCGGGATCCACACCGTATCGGCATCGCACCATATGTTGATATTCTTGGTTTTAACGCCCACCTCCTCGGACGGAGAGTTCACGGCTTTCTGCACCTGCTCGCGGATATAGGCGGGCTTTACAGTAACCCCTAGGTTCGGGTTGCTCTTGATCCATACGTTTTCATCTTTCCAATCGTCCCCCTCGTCCAGCGCATAAATCAACGCAAAAAGAGAATCATCCGGCTTCAGCCCGCTCAAAACCTCCGTACACATCGTACGATACTGATAGCACGGGCCCAGTTTGTCGAAGCCCGCTGTCGTGATGATGACACCGAGGGGATCGTCACGCATACCCTGCGATGACTGCAATACGTCTTTCAGTCTGGTATTTTTGGCAGCATGGTATTCATCGAGTAAGTACATCGAAGCATTGAATCCGTCAAGTTTGCTGTCATCGGCAGCCAAGACCCGCAGCGTAGACAGCATCTTGTCGAAATTGACCCTATCCCGATATGGCTTCAAGTATTTACCTATAGGGTCGATGCTCTTCACGAAATTCGAACACATACCGAAGCTGATCTTCGCCTGATCCTTGCTGTTGGCCGCAAGATAGACCTCCGCATTCATCTCACCCTCCCCGATCAGGCTGTTAAGACACAGGGCCGCCGCAAGGGCTGATTTCCCTTGTTTTCGCGCCATCTCCATATACACGGATTTAACCAGCCGGCTCCCATCCTCTTTACAATAGAATCCGTAAATACTCGCAACAGCGAACTCCTGCCACAATTCCAACACGAAAGGCTTGCCGGCATGACGCCCCGTATAATGCCGGAGCATGCGAATGAAACGGATCACTTCCCGAACCTTTCTTTCGCGGAATTCGTACCTGTCATCCTCCATGAGAGCAAAAAAACGCTCGCAGGCGAGCCTAACCCACTTGCCCGCAACGATATCTCCGGCCAGCACGCGCTGAGCGTATAGTATATATCCCGGAACCTCAACCACGGGTGCGTTTTTCTCGGATATACTCATCGAGCGGAGTGTCAGGAACGCCATCACCCGGCTTATGCGAATCTATCTGAGCCTTGCTCTTAATCGTCAATCCGTATTGTTTGGCCACATCGAGGTATTGCGCCCACGCTTCGCGGGCGATATTCACATACGGATGCTTGACCTCCTCGCCTTTCTTGTTGGTGGTGATCATCGAATGCTCCGACAACCAGTATATCGCCGTGAGGTACTGGTCGAAACTGGTGGCCAGGCGATGCAGGTTCGGAATATCCGACGCATCTATTTTATTCTCGTCATTCAACTTACGAACCAGATCGCGGATGAAGCGTTTCGTCTCATCGTGCTGGATCGATCCCGGTATCTTAAACCTTACATTTCCCATATTATTTTTCTGAATTTTCGTTGTGGATATTCTGGTGACATTTTTTGCAGACAGACATCAGATTGGAATAATCGTAAGCAAGCCATAGGCGCCGCTGTGGGTTATCCGTAGACATGAACGAAACAATGTGGTGGATGTCCTCCGCAGGCGTCGTGAGACCCTTCCCTGCGCATACCTCGCATAGAGGATTGTTCATGAACTTAACTTCACGCAGGTGCTGCCAACGGCGGCTATTATAGACCTTATGACGCTCCGCATCGTAATTGCTGCTATTCTTCTTGGTTTTCCGAGGTTTTAAGATTGTCGGCATAGGATAATGAACTATATTGTTTTTCATCTTTGCATGTTTGGTAGAATACCATGCGGTAGCGATATTGGAAATACTCGATAAACTCGGTGTCCGTGCGGAAATTACGGGACAGCATATCGTGCGAGACATGCAGGATCGTATCGTGGAAGACATCCATATCCTCCACCGAGCCGAGGTTATGAGCCCTGGAAACACAGCACAGACGCAACAGCAAATCGTAATTGCGGGCTATGATGAGCGCAACATCCGGCAAAAAACACCCTTTACATCTGTTTCTCATCCTCGTAATACTTCACAGCATCCTCGACACCTCGCTGCAAAAAAGCCCGCGCAACAACCGACACGTTTACACCATTAACCCGGGCAACCTCCTCCAGGTGATGGTAAACGTACGGCGTCACACGGACGCAGATTTTGATTTTATTTTCGGGTCGAACCAGGGCGAGATCCGCCGATGTATTGCAATATTTTTTCTGAGACATCTTGTTTATCCGAATTTATCACTACCTTTGTATTGGGCTCAGGGGTGATCTTTCGGGATTGCCTCTTTTTTATTTTTTCTCCAGCTCTTCAAGGAGGGCATCGGCGAGGGCGATAGCAAATTTGACACCTTCGGCAGACAGCCGACTTACTCTAGCGCACGACCCCGCCAATGCATATCCGGCATACACCCTCCGCCAGTACTCCCGGTCAACTGTTAAGTTTTCCTTAATAGTTGGATCAACCTTTTCGGTAGCTTCGTCGATATGCTTCCCGTACTCTCCCCGCGCCAGCTTCTCTGCGTAGTCGTCATCGCGCATCATTAGACCATCATCACGAGTTCGACCAGAAATTTCGTATACTCCAGATGCGGTGTAGCTCCTCATATCCTCATATCCCCCTACATCCACCAATGCTACCACCGTATAGAAATCGTGAGCACGATTAGTACATATGATTCTTACTGGCTCGCCATTTATCGTACACACCGCCGCACCTGCTTTGGCGGCCGCTAAGTCAAATTCTCTCATTGTATATTTGTAATTAGTTAATTAAATTTGAATAGTTAAGACATCAGAG
>ERZ825896.765-NODE-765-length-39439-cov-9.188478_pt1 | contig 39439 bp, 30 predicted proteins | sample MGYA00519858_ERZ825896 | MGnify/ENA primary metagenome ERZ825896 (study PRJEB31778, sample SAMEA3449214) | human gut metagenome | biome: human gut; feature: human-associated habitat; material: faeces | place: United Kingdom | collected 2010/2012 ...
TTACATTGGCAATCAATTCGTTATAAAGTTTTATTCTTTTTACGACAGTCCCTAAATAAAATTGTAAATCAGCATGAGTCTATGAACTTGTGCTGATTTTTTTAATCCTATCAATTATCCTCAAATATTTTATTTTACTATCTTTATAGTCTGTTTCAATTCATAAAATTATGAATCTCGAAGTCCAGGTTGTACATGTCCCGGTTGTGAATTTTGCCATGCAGCAGAATCTTGTTCCCATCATACGGGAAATCACGCTCAAAAACATCGGAGAAGAATATTTCAAAGAACTGTGTGTGCAAATCTCTTTTGAACCGGATTTTGCAAAATTGTGCCAATTGCATATCGAGTCCATTGCGTCCGGATCGGAGGAGCAGATAGCCTCTATTCCCATTCAACTTTCTACCTCTTTTTTGTCGCAACTTACGGAACGACTGCTTGGACATATTCATGTCGAGATCACGACCGACGGGCAATCCCTTTTTTCGGAATCTTATGAGATCTCGCTGTTAGCGTTCAATCAATGGGGCGGGATTTCGGTTCTCCCAGAGATGCTGGCAGCTTTCGTTACGCCGAACCATCCAGTCATAGCTCCGATTATCAAGCGGGCGTCTGAGATTCTGGGCACATGGACCGAATCTTCTGCCTTGGATGAATATCAGACCCGGGATCCGAATCGCGTAAAAAAGCAAATGGCCGCCATATATGAGGCAATCGCAGAACAACAAATCGCATACTGTTCTGTTCCGGCAAGTTTTGAAGAATCGGGGCAACGAGTTCGATTGTATGATGACATCTTATCACACAAACTGGCCAACTGTCTTGATATGTCCCTGCTTTATGCGGGCTGTCTGGAGGCTGTCGGTATCCATCCGCTGGTTGTGGTTGTCAAGGGCCATGCGTTTGCTGGCGGCTGGCTAATCCCGGATTCTTTCCCGGACAGCGTGAACGACGACGTCTCGCTGCTCACCAAACGGGCCGCCGAGGGAATCAACGAGGTCTTGTTGGTGGAGACGACCAGCATGAATGCCGGGACGCCGCAACCGTTCGATGCTGCCGTCGCTTCGGCAAACGACAAACTGAAGGATACGGACAACTTTCTGCTGTTTGTCGATGTGGTGCGAGCCCGCAATGCGCAGATCCGGCCGTTGCCGCTGCGCGTGATTCGGGACGGTAAGATCGAAATCGAGGATCAGACACCGACAGAACGGGACTTGACAGTTCCCTCGGCACTCTCTGCAACGGATATTATTCCCAATATCGATCAAGTCAATGTCGGCAAACAAACCATCTGGGAGCGGAAACTGCTGGACTTGAGTCTGCGCAACGACCTGCTCAATACGCGCATCACCAGAAATACGCTGCAACTTATTTCGGTGCGGATCGGAGAGTTGGAAGATGCGTTGGCTGACGGACAGGAGTTTCAGATTCTGGAACGGCCGCAGGATTGGGACAACCCGTTGATGAGCGCCGGAATCTATCAGGCTCTTCATGCCTCGGATCCCATCATTGATTTGGTGAAGAGCGAGCTGAAGCAACGGCGTTTACGAGCCTATCTGACCGACGAGGCGCTGCGGCGATCTCTGACTTACCTCTATCGGTCGTCACGCCTCGCGTTGGAAGAGAACGGAGCCAATACGCTGTACCTGGCTTTGGGTATGCTGAAGTGGCTGGAAACACCGAACAGTACCCGCCCGCGATTTGCACCGATTCTGCTGCTGCCGATCGAGATTATCCGCAAATCGGCCGCCAAGGGATATGTGATCCGGAGCCGGGATGAGGATACCATGCTGAACATCACGCTACTGGAGATGCTGCGACAATATTTCGGCATTCAGATCGGAGGCCTCGACCCGCTGCCGCGCGACGAGAGTGGTGTGGATGTCTCCCGAATCTTCAACACAATCCGTCGGGCCATCATGACTCAAAAGGGATGGGATGTCGAGGAGCAGGCCATCATCGGCAACTTTTCGTTCAGCAAGTTCATCATGTGGAACGATATCCACAACAATGCCGACAAATTGAGACGTAATAAGATTGTGGCAAGTCTCATGTCCGGTAAGGTGGAATGGACGGCAGATGCCGATGACTCGGAGTGTGCCGATTTGGACGAGGCCTATCCGGCTGGGGAGATTGCGTTGCCTATCGGGGCGGACTCCTCTCAGTTTGAGGCGATATGCGCGGCAGTTGATGATAAAAGTTTTATTCTGCATGGTCCTCCGGGAACAGGCAAGTCGCAGACGATCACCAATATCATTGCCAATGCTCTGTATAAGGGCAAGAAGGTATTGTTTGTTGCCGAGAAGATGGCAGCCCTGCAGGTTGTACAGCGTCGTCTGGAGTCAATAGGCATTGCTCCCTTCTGTCTGGAGTTGCACTCCAACAAGACGAAGAAGTCCAGTGTGCTGGAGCAACTCAAACGCACGACCGAGGTCGTGAAGCGCAAATCGAATGAGGAGTACCGCATCGAAGCCGAACAGATTAACATGCTGCGGCGGGAATTGAATGATTATGTGCATGCTCTACATAAAAGACATCCCGCAGGCTGGTCGCTGTATGATTGTTTTTCGGGGTATGCATCGATCGATTATGAAGAGAAATTGATCCATTTACCGGAAAAATTCATACAAGAACTTGATCCTGCTGGTCGGAGCGCTTGCAATCACATTGTCGAAGCCTATCAAACGGCTTGCCGCATCTGTGAAAATCCGCAATCGCATCCATTGAAAGGAATTGGTCTGACCAGTTGCCCGTCTTCCATCAAGACTGAAGCCCGGGAGCGGCTATCCGCTTTGTATCAGTTACTGGAGGAGGATTGCAAGCTACGACAGACAATCGCTCCACTAATAGGATTCGAACTTGACCATCTGAGTTCGAATCAAGACAAGGCGCTGGCCAATCTTGTGCGGTTGCTATTGGAGTCCGAGACCATTTCTCCCGGATTATTGACCGCCGACAATCTGACCGAAACCTGTAAACTGGTCGGTCAGGCCATTCAGACCGGCGAAGAACGGGATCATCTGCGCGAGCAAATTCTTGCAGGATTCAGTCCGCAAATTTTGACCGCAGATGTAGCCGCATGGAGCAAGCAATGGCAGGAGTGCGGTTCGAAGTGGTGGCTGGCCAAGATTTGGGGACAAAACAGGCTTCGGAAACAGATTCAGAGTTATACTAAAGTTTCTTCGAAACTGGATTCCTCCCATATTCCTAACCTTTTTACAACACTCGAAGCCTATCAAGCCGCTCAACACCGAATTGACGATTTCGGCAAGATGCTGTCGCCGATACTGTCGCTGTTGTGGAATGGCGGAGAAGCAGACTGGCACCGGATTTCCGAGGCCCGTGGCACGGCAGAGCAGATTGAACAAACCCTGTTGCAAATTACTCGAGACATAGCGCGGACGACAGTCTCGAAGCGAACCTTGCGAGCCAATCTCGAATGCGGGCTGCAATCGTTCAAAAGTTTGCATGCGCGAGTCTTGGAGCGATTCCTGTCGCTTGAAAAAGCGATGGGCGAACAGACGGAGGCAATCGGACAATTGTTGCGGACGACAGCTCTTGCGGAGGCTGATGACAGACGGATCGATACTTTGAAAGCCATTGTCTCCAACTGGTTGATGCATCTGGATCTGTTGCATGACTGGACCGTTTACAATCAGCAGCGGCAGGAAATGTTATCGGTCGGACTCGAATCCGTGGTCCGGGCAGTTGAAGAGGGACAAGTTGTAGCAGACAAGGTGGTCGAATGCTATCACAAGAGTCTGTTCCAGGCATACGCTGAACAGATTCTGTCGCAGGAACCTCAGATGAGCACCTTCCATGGAGTACTGTTCGAGGAGAAGATCCGGCGCTTTCGCTCACTAAGTTCGCAGTTCGAGCGTATGACCCGCGAAGAACTTTATGCAAAGTTGGCATCAGCGCTTCCAGCCCTGCAAAAAGAGGCGGCGCAGAGTTCCGAGGTGGGAATCCTTCAGCGGAATATCCGAAACGGAGGCCGGGGAACGTCGATCCGCCGACTGTTTGATCAGATCCCGGATCTGCTGACACGCATGTGTCCCTGTCTGCTGATGAGCCCCATCTCTGTGGCCCAATACATTGATGCCGGTCGTGCGCCGTTCAATCTTGTAATCTTCGACGAGGCATCGCAGATGCCGACCAGCGAAGCCGTAGGAGCCATTGCCCGCGGCCGGAATGTCATTGTCGTCGGTGATCCCAAACAGATGCCGCCGACGGATTTCTTCTCTACGAATACCTACGACGAAGATAATGCCGACAAGGAAGATCTCGAAAGCATTCTCGACGATTGTCTGGCCTTATCTATCCCGTCGAAACACTTGTTGTGGCACTATCGGAGCAAACACGAAAGCCTGATTGCCTTCAGTAATGTCAAGTATTACGACAACCGACTGCTGACCTTCCCTTCGCCGGACGATCTGACGACAAAAGTCCATTTTCAGCATGTGAATGGAACCTATGACCGTGGCTCAACCCGTCAGAATCGGGCTGAGGCCGAGGCCATTGTTCGGGAGATCAAGGCTCGTTTGACGGATCCCGCTGCAGCGAAGCGAAGTATAGGAGTGGTTACGTTCAACTCGAATCAGCAATCGTTGATCGAGGACCTGCTGAACGATCTCTTTAGGGAGAATCCGACACTGGAGGCTCTGGCTTTGGAGTGCGATGAGCCAATTTTCATCAAAAACCTGGAGAACGTACAGGGAGACGAACGGGACGTTATTCTCTTCTCTGTCGGATACGGACCGGACCGGACAGGACGTATTGCGCTCAATTTTGGCCCGTTGAATCGGGATGGAGGCTGGCGGCGATTAAATGTGGCTGTTTCCCGGGCCCGTTACGAAATGAAGGTTTTCTCGACGTTACGGTCTGATCAAATTGATTTGAACCGGACATCGGCCGAGGGTGTGGCCGGGCTCAAAGCGTTTCTTGAATATGCCGAGAAGGGACGGGAGGCGCTCTCTTATCAGAAGTCGGCAGACCGTCGATCGGAAGATGCCTTGCTGTGTTCCATAGCCGCTGAACTGGAAAAACGGGGCTATCATACCCGGGTGAATGTCGGATGCTCCGGATACCGGATTGATATCGGAGTCGTCGATCCTGAATATCCTAAGAAGTATCTGTTAGGAATCTTGTGCGATGGATACAATCACAATATAGCCCGTACGGCCCACGATCGGGTCGTAACCCAATCCGGCGTTCTGCAAATGCTCGGATGGAGACTTTATCATGTCTGGGCTATGGATTGGTGGGAGAACCGTTCTCGGACGATCGAAACATTGGTCGCAGCCGTTGAAGAAGAGATACGGCATAATTCAGAAATCAAGGAATCCGGATCAAATAGACCTCAATCAGAAGAGACATCGGGTATTAAGTCCAATACCTTGACTGGATCGGGTTCTTGTGAAGAGGCATCGGCTTTGGATGCTCCTGAACTTGTAGAGCAGGAGACTGACGTGCAGATACATCCTTATCAAATTGCAGAGTTGGAATATACGCCGGTGACATCGGATGATTTTGCTCAAGGTTATTATGACTCACAAGTGATGGATAAAATACGGTCTGTTATAAAAATGGAAGCTCCTATCAGTCGAACATTGCTTTGTAAGCGAGTGTTGAATTCCTTTGCTATCGCTCGCATGGGTACTCGCCTTGCGGCTCATATGAATTTTCTCTTGAAACGAATGAACCTTCGAACTACGGGGAAAGAATCACTCTTCTTCTGGAATGAAGATCAGTATCCGGAATCATACAATATCTATCGTCCTGAATCCAAACGAGAGGCATTGGACATTGCGCCGGAAGAGGTTGCCGTTGCCGTTTGCCGGATTCTGGAAGAGCAGGGAGCTCTGTTGGAAGTGGATTTGATTCGTGAAACAGCACATCAATTCAACTACACTCGTCTTGGAGATAATGTCATGGCTTCCATGACTCGAGGAATTGCATTCGCTGCAAAATCCGGTCGAGTTGTAAGAAACGAAGACAAAGTAAAGTTAAATGATGCTGCTGTTATAGCATAAAACGATATTGATTTTGCATTGGGCAAATTTATCAACCCTCGAATCATCTGATCCGAGGGCTTTTTTCGTGCATATCCCTGCCGCCGGATACCGGCAAGAACGTGCAATCGCGCCCTATGGTGAAACAAAGCGGCGGCGGGTGCCGTTATCCTCACAACGACGCAAAAACCACCGACCATGACAACGCCATTCATCCCTTTCAAGGCTCCCCAATGAAGAGCCAACTACCTTCCAACGGTTGCCCGCCGCCCCCGGTTGGACAACAGCATGCCCCGATCCGTTCGGGCTAAAAGCTGCACGCTCCCCATCCTTGCCGCGACATGAACCTCCTGCCGTTTGCCGGTACGGGAGCGCTTCCGCGCTGAAGCCTTTGCGATCCCGGGATTCCGCACCGTTCGACTGTTGATGTCGAACGTGCTGCCGATTCCCGGGTCCGAAAACCGAAGGGAGCGAGGTTGTGTTCTCGTGGCACAAAAACCTCGCATCGGGTTTTTGGCTGCCACTTCGAACCACCTCGCCCTGCGGGGCTGCCCCGCCCGGTCTGCTCCCGAGGGTCGCACACCGAACCATCCGCTGCTCGCCTGGCTCGCCGCGGATTCGGGGCACAGAGCGTCGCTCCAGCCCGACGACGCACGCTGCGCGAAACCGCTCCCGTTTATTTGTTCCACCGCCAATGCTCCCGCGCCATGGAGGTAACGAACCCCAAGGGCGGACGCCCGCGGAAGAGCGCGGCGACCTTGCGTTCACGCACGGTACGTTTCCGCGTGAGCGAGGCGGAGTACCTTCGGATGCAACGCAAGGCAGCAGCCTGCAATCTGACCCTCTCGGAGTATGCCCGCCAGGCGGTCGTCTCGGGACGGATCCTGCGGCGGATCGGTCCCGAGGAGTTGCGCCTGGTCTCCGAATTGACGCGCGAACGGAATAACCTGAACCAGCTGGCCTTCCTTCAGCATGCCTTCGGTATTGCCTCTCACGAGGAGAAGCTGCGGCGAATCCTCCGCTTCTACGACGAGGTGATCGGAAGGCTGAAACAAAAACTTTAAGACGATGATCGGCAAAATCGTTACCGGTAAATCCTTTGGCGGCGCGGTGCGCTACCTGCTCGGCAAGGAGCCGGGAAAGGCTTACATTCTGACGAGTGGCGGCGTGGAACTCTCCTCCCGGCAGGCGCTGATCGGCAGCTTCGAGTTCCAGCGCCGGGCCCGCCCCGATGTCGAACGGGTTGTCGGACATATCTCGCTGTCGTTCCACCCCGATGATGATCCGCGGATGTCGAACCAACTGATGCTCGACCTGGCGCGGGAGTATATGCAACGCATGGAGATTACCGGCACGCAGTACCTTGTTGTGCGCCACACCGATACGAAACATCCTCACCTGCATATCCTCTACAACCGGGTACGTTACGACACGACGCTGGTTCCGGACCGCAACGAACGCCTGCGCAACATGCGCATCTGCAGGGAGCTCAAGCAGGAGTACGGACTGACCTTTTCGCACGGTAAGGAGCAGGTTGCCACGGAACGGCTGCACGGTCCGGAACAACTGCGCCACCGTATTTACGACCACCTGCGGGAGCTGCTGTCTGACTGCACCTCCTGGACGGCATTAGCCGAAGAACTAATAAAACGACAGGTCGTCACAACCTTTGTTCATCGGGGCGGCGATCCGACGAAGGAGATCCAGGGCGTAACCTTCACCCTGGAGGGGCATACGTTCAAGGCTTCGCAGGTAGACCGTAAGTTCAGCTACGGCCGCCTGACGCAACGGATCGAACAGAATCGCCTCCGGCCGGCGATGATCGAGCGGGTCCGCAACTACACGGAGGAACAACGCCCGCAGATCACGACTATTCTGCAAAAGCTGGAGTCGGAGAAACAACGGCAACAGCAGCCAGAACCGCCGTGTCCTAAACTGTCGATTGCAGGCAAGCCCTTGACCAAGGAGCAGATCGAGATGCTCCGTGAGGGAGAGCCAATCTACGTGCGGGGAAAGCAATCGGAGGGTTATGTGGTGATGGACGACCGGCTGCAGATGGCGTGGGTCTATCGGAGCGATCCGCGGGACTGGGTGGAGTACGGGAAATATACGATGCGACGTATGGATCGGGATCGGATCGAGGCGGGTTACGTGGTGCGTGCACTGGTGAAATGGTGGGGAGGCACGACGGCACGTCCCTACCTGTGGAAGGAGAATGCATCGGATCCGACCTACCGGGAGAGTTGGGACGATCCCCGCGAACCTCGCCCTGCCCAAACTCAAAAGCAGCAGGACCAGCCACGCCGTTTCATCACCCCGAAGAAGAAGTCGCGTGGCCCGAGCCGGTAACGAGGAAAATGTCGCAACTCTTGGGTGAACGACCTTCCCTTTCCACCCGTCCGCAAAGATCCGACTTGCCGGCATCGGCCGCAAGGCTGTACGGAGCGCCCATGGGGCCGGCCTTGCATCCGTCGCCGCCAAGTTCGGGGCTGGTCGCTATCGGGTGGAAGGGGAAATGCGAAAGAAGATGAGCTTTGATATGACGGTCCTCAAATAATCTGAACTGACCGAGGATCGGTTTACACCTATTGACATATCAAGTCCAGATTTAGGTCGTTTTTTACTCTTCTTCCTGTTCTCCCGCCAATATAAGTACCCGGACATCCTCCTCCATTCGAGCATTTATGGTGAGTCCCCATTGTATAGACGTGCCGTCTGACGCGCTGCCCGACTGAATCGTCTGCAGCAAATTCAGAACCTCCTCATAGTTGCAGGGAATCCCCTCTTTCAGCCGGATAGAGACAAAAAACTCGGACGCATGAATGTTCCTCGCATATGACTTGCGCACGCTCGGAATCACCGATTGCAAATCCCCCTTCTTGACCACGATGTTGGACGACCGAACAATTTGACGCTTGGAGACGAATTTCCGATAATCGTCCAGGTCGATTGAAACAAATTTTTCTCCTTCGCCATCGAAGTGTGCGGCTGCCATTTGATTCAGATTGAAATCCATAATCACATCAGTTTATCCATCAACGAATTAAAAAATTGTGCGGTAGGTATCCAGCGCAAAGCGTCGCCGCGATACCCCGTGCAGTAAATCAGTACATGTACGGCCAATAATACCAGCAGTATCATTCCGGCCGTCTTTGCCCAATATCTGAACGCATTCTTTTTCATGTTTTTTTGAAATTACCGATGCAAAATAAAGCGTTGCCCCGGTCAGAAACTGACCGAGGCAACAACCAACAAATGGAAAATATCGTTTCAGAAAGCTCCGAGTGAAAAAACAATCGGTCCCGGCTACGTTTCCGCTCGGCCGGTGACTTTTTCAGGCGACCTGCTGTTCGGGCCTTGTGCCGCGCACCGGCACATTCGAAACATCAATGCTTTAGGCGGAGGTTATGCCCGTCCGCCCGGGACCGACTGCATGTTTAATACTCCGTTGACAGATGCTGACGCGCCTGCCAAACTGAGAACTGGTCCAACTCCTCCTTGACCAGCCCGCAGACATAGATTACGACGGCGATGTCGTCCAACCATCCGACCCACGGGAAGAAGTCGGGCACGAGATCGAACGGACTTACCACGTAGAGCAGGCAGGCTACCACCTTCAGATAGGCCCACATGGAATACCCCTTGTAACGACCGGAAGTTACGGCGCTCAAATAGTCCCACAGCAATACCAGCTGTTGCTTCACCCGGGAAAGACCTTTTTTCCGTGTAAACTCATCGCGTTTGTTGCCGAGGTCCTCCATACGCTCCCGGTCGTTGACCGTCTCTTCGGCCTCGTGCTGCCAGCCGCCTGCTTCGAAATGCTCCTGCGCGGCCTGCTCCGAGGCCCCGTGCTCGCAAGCAGACTCCTGCTCATCCTCTTCGTAGTCCACCTCGTCGGGCTGTGCGTCTCGACGGCTTTCGGCCGATTCCTCTTCCATGCGGGTCGTTGTCCAATACCCAATTCGGGTTCTTTTCCTTTTGTCCTTTTCCATCTTTGCTCTATTTTAGGTTTAACATCGGTCATTTCCCGTTTCAGGAGCAAAGGTAGAGGGAGGGTCGGACAAAAGGAGACTGAAGTTGTTAACATTCTTGATTTTTCATCAAATGCATTAGATGCATTATTTGCTCTACGTCATAAGCGGCCTTATATATCATATCGAGCATATTTTTCCCTGATAATATTCTTATCTCCTTGTCTTGTTCTGGATTATTTGTTGTTCCTGTAGCAAAATATGTATGCAGGCTTTGGACCATTCCCAGTATTGAATTCGCTGTTTCATTTAATTCAGCCTGATTATAATTCTGCTTTTTTATATCATCTATGGTGTTGTGGATATTGAAAGCTTCGATGGATGAATTGTAAAGGTCTATGATACAGTGAAATATACGTATCTTTCGCAGTTCTGCCTTATATTCTAATTGTACGTCTTTCTTTTTAACTTCGGAAAACTGATCTTCGTTACGTGCGTTTTCCATTTCAGCAATGGCGCTATCAAATTCGTTTATTGCCTCTTGTGAGATATTTTGGGCCAGTTTGATATAAATATGTTTGCAATGATTAATCAGTTTTATCGAATCATTGATTGTCTCTTGAATCGCATTTTTAGTTTTATCAGTCAAGGATTGTCTGCCTTGCCTTGCGATGATATATTCTATGGCAGCATAAGTCCAGAAGAAGTTAAGACTCTGCATATCAATGATTCGGTTTTTCCCAAATTCTTCAGGCGGTATATATACTAATGTTTCTATATATTTAGGCCAGTTTGCCGATAATATTTCATCAGCATTTTTAGGGTTTTCTGGTGTTGGTCGCCTCTTCAGAAATGCCAAGAAAGGATGTTTTTTATCGTCCTCACTCACGAGCAGCTTACCCTCGAGCTTGTGCACACATCTGGCTACTTCCCGGGCATTCTCAAAGAACTCCGTGATTTTATAGAAATCTAAGCCAAGGCTCTTCAACAACAAACCCAACACATCGATACGTACCGTTTTCGCGTCACTCTCCAATCCTGCAATATAACGCATATTGAGGCCTGGAGCCGATTCCTGCAGGAACTCTACAAACTGCTTTTGGGTATAGGTAAAGACGTCTTTTCTTAGATATTCAATCCACTGGGGGAAACCGTACGTCTCTTGCTGTTTCTCCATAAAACTAATATTATATTCTATTATGGGTGCAAATATATAAAAAATGTCACTAATGCGCTATGTTATTTGCGTGCAAATCGGAAAATGCAAAAAAAATGCATTTAATGTTGCATATATTTGATATTGTTGCTATATTTGCATTATAAAACTAAAAAAATATTATGCGAACAAGAATCAAGACCCTGCGTACGTCGCAGGTGACGGTTAAGACGAAAACCGTGGTTAAAAATTATGGCAATGGTCAGATTGCGGAGTTTACGGATGTTCCCGACTTCAAGGGGCCTCGTGTTCATCTACCTGGGGCGAACAGCCCTGAATTCTGGGAGAAAAACCCGAACTCCGGCTATCGGAAACAAATGGAGATGGCCTCAAAAGAACTTTATCGCCAATGCACGGACAACCCGAAATTGTGCGAAGAGCACAATCTTACTTCCAGCGACCTCGACAACCTGCAAGCCGGGAAGACACCGGAGGGTCGCACCTGGCACCATGACCATAGCCCTAAGGACGATTGCGACATGGTACTGGTAGATGAAACCGACCATAAGACAAACCCGCATTACGGGGGAAGCCTAAGTTCAAATAACGACAAGATGAAAACGCGGCTTCCCAAACCCGCATCCAAACTGGAGGAGATGAAGAATACGGCTGATTATTATGTGCACAAATATAAAATGACCACGAGTATTGCATCCGGCGTTGTGGTGACTGGCACTACATCCGCATTGTACTACTGGGGCTGCAAGAAACTGGGACGAAAACCCTCAGGATGGGGCTATGCCGCGTGTGCCGTAATAGGCGGCATTACTTCAGCACTTGTTCACGGCAAACTTAATGACGGAAAAATCTACCTTTAGCCACTTAACGAGGGTGCGATGCGCACGGCTGGAAAACCCGGCCGTGCGCATCGAGTCGCTCAATCATCGCAGGATGTACAGGGGCAATAGGCGCCCCACTCATGGCCGCAATCGTCACAGACGAACTGCAGCCCGTCGAAATAGCAGTCGTAACCGCCGCAATTCGGGCATTCGAGTTCCATAGTCGTAAAAATTAAGTGTGATACAATAGGTGAATGTCAAATCTCAGGGTCCATCTCCAGCGCGATGAAATATCTCCCCCGGCAGCCGATTCCGAGGATGCTGTTTTTGGCGCAGTAGGCCGCGTCGGAGAGCTCCTCATCCGGGGTCGTCGGCGACACGCTCATGTCCTCGTTGGAGAAGGCGACGACAAGTCCGTCGCTCATGCGCTTGTACGCCCCGTCCTGCAACCTGCGGTAGAGGCACCGGCAATCCAGGTAGCCCAGATGCGGGCACTCCCCTACCTGGAAGTTCTTGTCGGCGGGCAGTGACTGCGACAGATTCCAGTCGTACAGATACTTTTCGCCCGCCTCGTCAACCATGTGAATAAGCGGCGTGCAGAGTATTGCCGTGCCTTTGTTTTCTTGAGTCCTTTCCATTTTGCAGCTCTTTTTAGCGATTGTTACTTTCATGCCGCAAAATAAACCCACTGGTCAGACAAAATATGTCTGACTAAAACCATATCTTTGCAATAAAATCAGAAACCAATGACCAAAAACGGAAAATGCCTTTGGATTGTCGAGACGCTGCTGCAGGCAGGCGCTCTTTCGCTGCGCGAACTGAACAAACGTTGGGAGCGGTCGGCGCTCTATGACGGCCACCGAATCCAGGAACGCACCTTCTCCCGCTACAAGGAGCATATCGCAGAAGAATATGCCATCGACATCGACTATTCGCCCTCAACCAACACGTATGACATTGTCAATCGGGAAGAGATTCGCGACAATGCGCTCTACCGCTATCTGTTCGCTGCCTACCACATCGCCGACCTGAATACCCAGACCCTGCGGCATCGTGACCGCGTGATGATGGAGCCTGTACCGACGGGTGCGGAGCATCTGGCCACCATCCTCGATGCCATCGACCGGAAACGGACCGTGCGATTTAACTACACCTCATACTATAGTCCGGAATTGCAGGATTGGGAGCTTGTGCCGGCCTTTCTGCGTGTCTTCGAGGGGCGCTGGTACTTGATTGCCGAATACATGAACCGGCAGCGGGTCAAGACCTTCGCCCTCGAGCGCATTTCCCGACTGCAAATTGGCGAGACGCAGGCCGAACCCTCACCCGAACTTTGCCCCGAGGAGTATTACGCCGGATGCTATGGAATCATCCGTGAAGCGGAGAAACGCCCGAGGCTGATTCGCCTGTGGGCCGACCGACAGCAGCGCTGCTACCTGCGCGCCCAGCCGCTGCATGAATCGCAGGAGGAGATTGAAACCGAGGAGGATCATTCGATATTTACCTACTTTCTGCGGCCGTCGTTCGACTTCTACCAGCGGATTCTGTGGATGCGTGAGAAGGTTGAACTTCTCGGTCCGGAAGAGGTTCGCCGGGAGATGGCTGGCATCGTTGGTTGTCTTGCGGAAAAGTATTATGCGAAATAGTCCTGTTTGCCGTAATTGGGCGATCGCTTCCGACAAGATTTTTTCCAGACCCAATATTGCCTCCGATTTCTGCATGGGGCGATCCTTAAACGGATGGACTTTGTGGAAAGACAAGGATGGAAATACATTGGATTCAGCGTACAGAAAACAGCTTGAATAGCGTTCTTGAATTGTGTGAAAATAATTCGTATCTTTGTCGAAAGCATTGGGATGCAAACGAGTGCATGATGACCGCATCGCGGGAGTGACTTTCGAGGAGAATGCTTTACGTAATGCGCTGATTGTGAACGAGGAATATGCTTGGGTCGGAAATCCGTTTTCCGCTCCAGAAGAGGGAAGAAGCCGAAAGGTTCTTCCCTCTTTTTGTATGCCGGTGCATGAGGGGACTCGGCACCTGCGACCTCAAAGCGCCCCTTCCAGGGGCCAGGGGTGTCTGCAAAGTTTCGCGGAACCACTCGCGCGCAGCGCGAGTGCGCGTCCCGTTTTCCGCTCCAAGGCAAAAGGGAGAATCTTTAGGGATTCTCCTTTTTTGTTTTTGCATGCCGGCGCATGGGGGACTCGGCACCTGCGACCTTAAAACGCCCCTTCCATGGGCCGGGAGGGGATGTATCCAAAAAGTGGAGGGGGGCTCTGGTACTCCGACTGCGCATCCTCCTGAGCGGAAGGGCGGATGGACAAAGCATTGAATCTTCGTCATCCGCCCTTCCCCCCCCCTCATTTCGTTTTCCCTTTCTTGCCCTTTTCCTTGCCCCGTATTTCGGTTCCGTCGTCTCGTTGTGCGAGGCGCAGGGCCGGGGTCGGACCCTGCTTCGATTCTGCAGAGAACAGCTTTTTGTCTGGGGGGGCTTCGGAGTCTCTGCAGTCCTGGGTCCCGGGATTACTCCTCGTCCGAAAATTCGTGAACGAAGATGCCCATTCCGTCGTAGGAATAGAAGTATTTGCCGATTTCGTCGCAGTAGGTGTTGAAGTCGCTGCCGTTGAGCCGTTCGACGTCGTACTCCTCCGAGAGTTTGATTTCAACCTGTTTGTTCTCCAGCTTTTTGAGCTTGTTGCCGTTGCAGAAGAACTGCTCCAATGCGATGCACGGCGTCAAATCGACCCGTCTCAGGGCGTTTTGGGTGAGATTCATGTACCAGCATTGCGATAGATTCGTGAGCGTGATGTCCTCAAGTTCGTTGTCCTGGAAGCTGAGCTCCTGGATTTTCCCGTTGTGACTCAGGTCCATGGACGTCAGGCGGTTGAAGTCGCAGCGCAGCATCTCGAGATTGGTCAGTGTCGAGACGTCGAGCTTGTCGAAATTGTTCGAGTCGATGCGCAGACTCTTGAGGCTGGTGCAGTTCGCCAGTCCGGTCAGTGCGGAGGAGTTCATGCCGCAGTTTTCGATGCTCAGGTCCTCGAGTCGGGTCAATCCGGTCAGGTCAAGCTCCTTGAATCCCGTATTCCCGATGTTGAGGAAGGTGAGTGTCGATGCGTATTTCGACAGCTCCATTCGGGTCAGGTTTCCGTTCGTATGCACGGCAAGAATCGAGAGGGGTGCTCCGTCGGGCAGAATCAGTTTGTCGTCCGAGAGCGAATTGTAGGAGCAGACCAGCTCTTCGAGAGCCGTGCATCCCGTCAGGTCGAGCGATTCGAGATAGTTGTTGTTGCAGCTCAGGCTGCGCAGTTTGTTCAACCCTGCGACCTTCAGTCCGTCGGGCTTGCAGGCCGAGTTGGCCATGATGTGGGCCTCCTCGAGATTCTTGAGCGGGGTAAGGTCGAACTCGGTGCAGCTGCTGAACATTATCCACAGATACTCGAGTTTGGTGAGCTGGAGAATCTCCTCCATGGAGGAGAGCGAGGTAATTTCGCTGCACTTGAGCCGCTTCAGAGAGGTGAAATACCGGATGCCATCGATGTTCGAGATACCCGTTTCGGAGTTGATGTCAAACTCGCCATCATAGGCGGCCGCATCGGTGATGGAGTAGAAACCGCTTCCGCCGGCGAGCTTCTCGTTGAGCCACTCTCTGAAGGCTGCATCGGGAATGAACTCTTCGGTGAGCAGGTTGTCCGGCCCGAACTCCGAGAGGTCGACCTGCGCCTCGTCGCTGAAAGCGCCTCGTCCCGCCTCGTTCTCTCCGGCAACCTTGTAGATGCCGTTTTCACTGACCGTGCATTGCGGTTGTTCGGTCGTTTCGAACAGAGCACCGTCCTTGAACCATACGTAGCGCAGCGCATCGTCGAGCGGAGCGATGGAGAGCAGGGCCGTCTGCCGGTCATCCTGCACGGTTACGGTTATCTGCCCGGGCCTGGACGGCTTCATGGCAGGGTCGGAATCCGATTCGGAGCAGTTGACGCACAAAAGCATGGAGGTCAACGCAATTGTCGAGAGAAGTCTGTGTACCATAACTGTGATGATTGTAGGGATTTGTTTTTCCAATGCTAATTAAGTCAAAACCCTCCGAAACCCAATCGCCCGGAGGAGTGAACTCCCGTTTTGGAAGGATGAACTCCGATATTTGCGGAGTGAATCCGAATATGAAGACGAAGATTTTGTCCGATTGGGAAATGATTTTTATCTTTACGTTGCAAACGCAGGAATGTTTATGCGGAGACTTGACGGGAAATACCTCCTTGTCGGAACAGGAGTCGGCATACTCTTCGACATCATCCTTCAGCTGTTCTACAACCTGGTGCGTCACAACGAACTGCTGCCCTACGATTCGCCGGGAGCCTGCCTGTCGGACCTGCTGTACAACATGGTCCCGTGCCTGTTGATTCTGTTGTCGAACTACCTCGTGATTTTCACGTTGTGGAGCCGGTTCCGGAGGAAGCCGGCACTATGGCTGAAGATGACGGTCGACGCCGTGCTGTCGTTCCTGCTGCTCTTCATCATCAACAGGCTGTTTCTTGTCGTGGCGCGGATTTTCCAACCCGAGACGACGGTCGATGTGCCCGGGACGATACTCTACAACATCGTTATTTTCATGTGTGTCGAGGTTGCCTATCATGTGGCTGCGGCCTATGAGCTGCGCCACAGGCAGGATGTCGCCCGCCAGGAGCTGCTGGCCTACAAGTACAATCTGCTCAACGCCCAGGTCAATCCCCACTTCCTGTTCAATTCGCTCAACAACCTGCTCTACCTCATCCGCAGCAATCCCGACGGGGCGTGTGAATTCACCCGCAATTTGTCCCGTCTGTACCGCCATGTCCTCGAGGTGCGCGACAAATCGACGGTTCCGCTCTCCGAGGAGCTCGATTTCATGTGGCATTACGTGTCGATTCTCTCGATTCGCTACAACAACGCGCTGAATGTCGATTTCCAGGGGCGGGAGCATGTCGGCGGGCATCGGATTCTGCCGCTCGTGCTGCAGATGCTCATCGAGAACATCGCCAAGCACAACGAAATATCGCTCCGGAAGCCGATGACCGTTTCCGTCAGGGTCGAAGCGGAGCGAATCGTCGTCTCGAATCCGATACACCCCCGAAGCAACGTCGCTTCGAGTTCGTTCGGACTCGGCTACATCCGCGAATGCTACAGGCTCCAGGGCGGTACGATGACCTACGGAGGCGACGGAGCGTGTTTCCGGGTCGAACTCTCATACCTTGACCGATGAATATGATGAATTACATAATCATAGAAGATGAACTGTTCGGAGCCCGGATGCTTGCCGAGGCGATAGGCCGGCTCCGCCCCTCTTACAGGTTGCTGTGCATACTCGGCACGGTGCGTGAGAGCGTGGATTATTTTCGCCGGCATCCCGATGACGACTCTCTGGTTTTTATGGACGTGGAGCTCTCCGACGGCCAGTGTTTCGAAATCTTCAACCAGTGCCGCGTGGGCAATCCCATCATCTTCACCACCTCGCACGACGAATGGGCCATCCGGGCATTCCGCGTAAACAGCATCGATTATCTGCTCAAGCCCATTGAGGACGGGGATTTGCTGCGCGCCGTCGAAAAGCACGAATATCAGGTCGGCGTTGCGGAGGCGAATGTCCGGAGGTATGTCAGTCTGCTCGCGGCGGTCGGGGCAGGCGGACCAGTCAGAACCGGCTGCTGGTCAGCTGCGGAAACCGTTATGTGGCGGTCGAGGTGGAGGAGATGGCGCTCTTTGATGCGGACGACAAGTATGTTACGCTCCACACATTCTCCGGGCAGGAGTATCTGGTGGATTACAAACTCAAGGAGTTGGTCGAGCTGTTGCCGCCAGAGCTTTTCCACCGGGTTTCCCGGAGCTGCATCGTCAATCGGAACGTCATCCGGGAGGTCCGCAAGTTCGACCAGGGGAGGCTGAAGATAAGGTTCAGGAGCCCCTGTCAGGAGCGTGAGGAGCTTGTCAGCGCCTCGCAGCGCGACTCCTTCCTGGAGTGGTTCGGACGATAGTTCCCGCTCCGCTTCAAAAGCGACAAACCCCTGCCGACCTGTGCGGCAGGGGTTTGTCGTGATGTCGAGCCGGGGGCTTCCGGCCTTGTGCCTGTCGGGACGGGGCCGGACCCCTTCCGCTACTTCCGCTTGCCGGCGGGACGGGCGCTCCGTTTGTCGGCGAGCAGGCGCCATACCCCGGCGCTGAGCGCCGCACCGACCAGCGGCGCCACGATGAAGAGCCACAGCTGCGCGAGCGCCGTGCCCCCCTCGAAGAGGGCCGGGCCAATCGAGCGGGCCGGATTGACCGACGTCCCCGTAATCGGGATGCAGACGATGTGTACCAGCACCAGCGTCAGACCGATGGCCAGACCCGCCAGGTTGCCGGCGCCCTGCTTGGCGTCGGTGGCCCCCAGCACCACCAGCACGAAGATGAAGGTGAAGACCGCCTCGGCGATGAAGGCCTGGAGCATCATGCCGTCGGCAAAGCTGTTGGCGCCCGTTGCGGTGGGGCCGCCGTGGCTGCCGCTCGCCGTCAGCGCATAGAGGATTGCCGAACCGACGATGGCGCCGATGACCTGGGCAACCATGTATGCGGCCGCCTCACGGCCGCTCATGCGCCCCGAGAGGAAGACTCCGAAGGTGATGGCGGGGTTGATGTGGCACCCCGAGACGTTGCCAATCGTATAGGCCATGGCAACGACCGAGAGACCGAAGGCCAGCGCCACTCCGATTGTTCCGACGCCGGCGCCCACACCGCCGGCCACACTCCCTGCGAATACGGCGCTGCCGCATCCCATCAGGACGAGGACCATCGTCCCGACCATTTCCGCTAAGTACTTTTTCATTGGTTCACGGGTTTTAGGTTGTACGGTTGAGCTAAAGTTACGGATAAAAAACGGGATAACCAAAACCCGAGGGTGCGGGAACGGTTGCGCGGCGCGGCTTTCTCCGCCCCGGGCGGCGCTTTGTCGCGAAAAAATGGCTACCTTTGCCCTCCCACCCGTTTCAAGATATTCGATATGGAAGAACTGACACTCACGACGCCGGCGCTGCTTTTCCCGGCCATCTCCCTCATCCTGCTGGCCTACACCAACCGTTTCCTCTCCTACGCGCAGCTGGTGCGTTCGCTCCACGAGCAGCACCGGCAGCAGCCCTCGCGGGTGACGCGGGCGCAAATCGAGAACCTGCGCCGCCGGCTGCGCCTGACCCGTACGATGCAGGCGCTCGGCGTGGCGAGCCTCTTCCTCTGCGTGGTGACCATGCTGCTGATTTACGTCGGCCTCCAGAGCCTCTCGGCCTATGTCTTCGGCGTGGCGCTGCTCTGCCTCATCGGCTCGCTCGGCGTCTCGCTCCACGAGGTGCGCATCTCGGTGCGGGCCCTCGAAATCCACCTCCACGACATGGAGGAGTAGCGCATCCGCTGCCGCCGCCCCTTCGCAGAAACAACCCGAGGCCGCTGTCTCCCCGTCGGGGTGCAGCGGCCTCTCCAAATCCGGTGTATGAAGAAAAGCAGATTTCCCGTTCACGAAGGGAGCGGCAGGGCCTCGGGCCGGGCGTTCCCGCGGGTGAAACCGGAAAAGAGCTTCAAGGTGTGTGTTCCGGTACCTTGCTCCTTTCACCGACAAAGAAAGCGCGGCGCTGTTGCATCCCGATGTCGGCCGTGTGACATTGCGGCTACAAAAAAGGGCCCCTGCTCGTGGCGGGGGCCCTTGCGGTGTTGCGGCGGGGGAGGGGTCTCCCCGGCGCCGTGCTACTTCTTGTGTTCGAGGAAGTAGCTCTGCGACTTGAGCAGGTTGCGCGCCTGCAGCACCATGGTCTTCGTCTCGTTGAGCACCGTCAGGTAGAGCACGCTCGAACGCGTGCCGGTGCTCTCGTCGTCGTGGATGCGGCGCAGCTGGCTCTTGACCGCCCCGACGATGGTCTCGAAGAGCCGGTCGCGCATCTCCAGCACCTTGTCCAGCTCCGAGAAGTCCTTCGAGCGGAGCATCTCGTTGATTTTGTCGAAAATCGCCTCCACGTCATCGTTCACCCGCATCAGGTCGACAATCTGCTCCTTCGAGAGCCCCTCGTGGTTGTTGTCGATGTGTTCGAATGCCGGGCGCGTGATGTGGATGAGTGCCTTGGTCACCTCCGAGAGGTAGTCGACCACCTGGACGTAGAAGTGTCCCGTGTCGATGTCGCTGTTGCGCAGGCGGCGCAGCGTCGGCATGATGCCGTACTTGCGGGCGCGGGCCTCCTCGAAGAGCCGGTTCGAGGCCTGCACCATCTCCTTGAGCACCTTGCGGTTCTCCTTGAAGACGGCCACCAGCGTGCGGTTGTAGATGCGCGTCACCTGCTCCATGGTGGTGCAGACCTCCTCGATGCAGGTGTAGAGCACGTCGTCGGGGGTCTTGGCCTGCTCGATGAGGGGCTTCTCGGCCTCCTCCTTCAGCTCGGGCGTCTTGCGGTGGCTGCGGATGAGCAGCCAGGCGCAGATGGCCGTGAGTGCCACGGCGGCAATCCATCCGCCCCAGAGCAGCAGCAGCGTGACGCCCAGCGCGATGACGAATCCGCCCAGCGCGGTGATGAACCATCCCGAGATGACGGCCATCACGCCCGTGATGCGGTAGACGGCGCTCTCGCGGCCCCACGAGCGGTCGGCCAGCGACGAACCCATGGCCACCATGAAGACCACGTAGGTGGTCGAGAGCGGCAGCTTGTAGGAGGTGGCCACGGCGATGAGAATCGAGGCGGCCGTGAGGTTCACCACGGCGCGAATCATGTCGTAGGGGGCCGACGAGCGCTCCTCGACGGGCAGCGGCTCGAAGCGGCGGTCGATGGCCGCCTGCAGGCGTGCGGGGATGAGGCCCGACCAGAAGTTGTTGAGCATGAGCGTTGCGCGGACCAGCACGCGCGAGGCGAGCGTCGAGCCGAAGCGCTCGTCACCCTCGTGCTGCGAGGCGAGCGAGAGCTCGGTTTCGGTGACGTGGCGCGACTTCTTGGAGAAGAAGAGCGTCAGCACCATGATGACGCCGGCGGCGACCAGCAGCAGGAAGTTGGCCTGTGCGGGGTTCATCAGCTGTCCCATGGTGAGCTGCTCGGTGCCGGCCTCGAGGGCGATGCGGTAGGAGTCGTATCCGGCGAGCGGCACGCCGATGAAGTTGACCAGGTCGTTGCCGGCGAAGGCGAGCGCCAGCGAGAAGGTGCCGGCCAGGATGGTGACGCGCATGATGTTGAGCCGCATGCGCTGCAGCAGCCACAGCACCACGGAGGCGGCGGCCCACAGCACCAGCAGCGTCAGCAGGGTGTGCTCGGCGACGTATTCGTTGATGTAGGGGGGAATGAGCCCCGAGCTCTTGAGCCCCTTGAAGAGGGCGAAGTAGATGATGCCGGCGAAGGAGATGCCGCACCATACGGCACCGTAGCGGCGGAAGGCGGGGGCGTAGCGGAACGAGAAGATGAGGCGCGAGATGTACATGAAGAGGATGCCCGCGCCGAAGGCGAGCGCCACCGAGACCAGAATCGCCGCGATGATGACCATCGCCTTGCCCGAGTTGATGAACTGCGAGAGGTTGGAGAGCTCGAAGGCCGGGTCGACCCAGATGCGGTGCAGCGCTGCGGCGACGGCGGCGCCCAGCAGTCCGAAGACCATCGATACGGTGGTCGAGGTGGGCAGTCCGAGCGTGTTGAAGAGGTCGAGCAGCAGCACGTTGCCCAGCATCATGCCCAGGAAGAGCATCATCACCTCCGGGAAGGTGAACTCCGAGGGGTAGAAGACGCCGCTGCGGGCGACCTCCATCATGCCGCTCGAGGTGAGCGTGCCGATGAGGATGCCGGCCGAGGCGACCCACAGAATCGTGCGTCGCGGCGCGACTTTCGACCCGAGGGCCGCGTTGAGGAAGTTGACCGCGTCGTTGGCCACGCCGACGACGATGCCCAGTACGGCCAGCACGGCCAGTACGATGACGATGAAGGTGAATAGAGGTGACATACTCCGGTTGGTAAGGTTTCGTTGCTCTTTGACGGGTGCCGCATGCGCGTGATGCGACGCTGCAAAGGAACGAAACAATTGTTACAGAACCGTTACAACTGGATTTCGTCTCGGTGACGGATGCCCTCAGGAGTGCTTTCGGAGCGTGAAGATGAATTCGAGGCCCCCCTGCGGGCGGTTGTGCGCCGTGATTGTGCCGCCGTGGATGGCGATGGCGTTGCGGACAATCGACAGGCCGAGCCCCGTGCCGCCCATCTTGCGCGAACGCCCCTTGTCGATGCGGTAGAAGCGTTCGAAGATGTGGGGCAGGTGCTCCTCTTCGATGCCGATGCCGTTGTCGGCGAAGGAGATGGTGCACGACTCCTCGTCGTCGGCCAGCAGGCGGATGAAGATGTCGCGTCCCGAGGAGTAGGCCGTGGCGTTGTCCGTCAGGTTGCGGAAGACGGAGGTGAGCAGCGAGGGGCTGCCGCAGACTTCGACCGGCCCCGGGAAGTCGCAGTGGACGCGCAGCCGGCGTTCGGGCGGCAGCAGCTGGACGTCGGCCGCCACCTCGGCGATGATGTCGTTGAGCACGACGGGCTCCTTGCTGATGAGCTGGCTCCCCTCGTCCATGCGCGTGATGATGGAGACATCGGTGAGCAGCTGTCGGAGGCGGCCCGTCTGGGCCAGGCTCTTCTCGAGGAAGGCGCGTTGCCGTGCGGCGTCGATGCCGGGGTTGGCCAGCAGCGTCTCCAGGTAGCCCTGGATGGCCGCCACGGGGGTCTTCAGCTCGTGGTTGATGTTGTTGGTAAGCTGCTTCTTGATGCGGATTTTCTCCTGCTCCTCGTGCAGCATGAGCTCGTGCTGGCGGTCGCGTTCGGCGGTCGCCTTCTGCAGCTGGGCGTAGAGGCGGATGATGTTGTTCGAGATGTCGCCCAGCTCGTCGTGGGGGAAGGGCTCGCTCTCGGCGATGACCTCGCCGCGCTCGGCCCGCTCGGCGAAGTCGCGCAGGCGGACGATGTTGTGGCCCAGGCGGCGCGTGGCGAAGTAGCCCGCCACGCTCATCAGCAGCGTGACGCCCAGCATGAACCAGAGAAAGCCCCGGTCGGCGGCCAGCACCTCGCTCAGTTCGAGGTTGTAGGGGAGCGCCGAGCGGACGATGAGGCTGTCGCCCCGCATGGCCGAGTAGAAGTAGTGTCCGTGGGTGCTCTCCGAGAGGCGCTCGAGCGTATATCCCGAGCCGTTGATGAGCGCCGCGCGCACCTCGGGACGGTTGAGGTGGTTGGCCAGTCGGGTCGTGTCGCTGCGCGAGTCGTAGTGGACGCGCCCCTTGTGGTCGAGAATCGTCAGCCGCAGCCCCGGGAAGCGGCCGGCATTCCCGGCCATGAGCGAGTCGGGCCGCACGCCGGCGGCCAGCTCGTCGAGCAGGCGGAGGTTGAGCAGCTGGAGCCGGGCGTCGAGCCGCTCGATTTTGAAGTACTTCTCGCGGCCGTACTGGTAGGCGACGAAGCAGCCCACGAGCACCCACGAGATGCCGAGCAGCAGCAGGAAGAGCCGCCGGTGGTAGGAGAGCCTACATTTCGAAACCGTAGCCATAGCCCGGGCGGGTGACGATGTGTTCGCCGCAGGCGCCGATTTTGCGGCGCAGGCGGGTGATGTTGACGTCGATGGTGCGGTCCAGGACAATCACCTCGTCGCTCCAGACGCGGTGGAGAATCTCCTCGCGCGAGAAGATGACGCCCGGATGGCTCAGCAGCAGGGCCAGAATCTCGAACTCCTTCTTGGTCAGGCGCAGCTCCTCGCCCTCGAGCGTGCTGGTCTTGCTGCGCAGGTCCATGTGCAGGGGGCCGTAGTCGAGCGTCTCGGGCTCCTCCTCGCGCTGGGCCGTGCGGCGCAGCACGCTCTTGACGCGGGCCAGCACCTCGCGGATGGAGACGGGCTTGGTGATGTAGTCGTCGGCGCCGAGGTTGAGCCCCGCCACCGTGTCGTCCTCGCTGTCCTTGGCCGTGCAGAAGATAATCGGCACGCCGGCCGTGGCGGGGTTGGCCTTGAGCTGCTGGGCCATGCGGAAGCCGCTCATCTCGCCCATCATCACGTCGAGCAGGATGAGCGAGTAGCGCTCGGGATGCATCGTAAGGGCCTGTTCGGCGCTGTAGGCCACGTCGGCCTCGTAGCCCTCGACCTCGAGGTTGAACTGCAGGATTTCGCAGAGCGACTCTTCGTCGTCCACCACCAGAATCTTTTGTTTTGCCATAGCTGCGTTTTTGCGGTAGTCCGTGGGGTGCCGGCCGTTGCGCGGGGGCATCCGGACTCCGATTCCGCCTCAAAATTACGAAACCGTTTCGGGAATGGCGCTCTGCGGCGACACTTTTCATGCAAATGTAACACTTCGGGGCGCAGGATGCCGCGGCAGCGGAAGTCGGGTGGAGTTTTTCCGCCCGGAAGGCAAATTTTTCCAGGAGGCGGGGAGGAAGGAGCGCAGCGCGGCCGGGAGTGCAGGGCGGGGAACGGCGGAGCCGGGGCGGAGTTGCGGAGTGTGGCGGCGGCGACCGACGTGTGTGGAGAGAAGGGTGCGGGCGGTTGCCGGCGGGCATGACGAATCCGGGAGGCGTCGGCGGCGCGGAGCGTGCAGTGTGTAGTTGGGTCGGCGGCGGTGCGGTGCGGGTCGGTGACCGGTGTGTGTCGGGTTGGCCCGGCGGTATTGGCGCGTGAAAGGTGCGGGACGCGGCCGGGTTGGCCGGATTGGCCGGATGTCGGCGTCGGTCGGTCGTCCGGACTCAGGCGTCGGGGAACGTCACCGCTTCGCTTCGTCCTCGGGCAGCGAGAGCTGCTGGCGCACCGACTCCTCGTGGATAGCCTGCAGCACGCTGCGCATGAACTCGGGAGCCATCCCCAGCGCAGCGGCCTCGGCCGTGCGGCGGGCGAGCAGCTCCTCGTAGCGGCGCGACTGGAGCACCGGCATCGCATGCTCGCGCTTGTAGCGGCCGATGCGGCGCGAGACGGCCATGCGGCGGTCGAGCAGCTCGACCAACTGGTCGTCGAGGCGGTCAATCTCGAGGCGCATCTCGGCCAGCCCGTCGCCCGCGTCGGCAACGCGGCGCAGCTCCAGATGCGCCGCGAGCTCCTTCAGCTCGTCGGGGGTGAGCTGCTGCCCGGCGTCGCTCCACGCCCGTGCGGGGTCGCAGTGCACCTCGACCATCACCCCGTCGAAGCCCAGCTCCATCGCCTGGCGGGCCAGCGGAGCGACCAGCTCGCGCCGTCCGCCGATATGGCTCGGGTCGCAGAGCAGCGGCAGCGAGGGCATGCGGCGGCGCAGCTCGATGGGGATGGCCCACTGCGGCGGATTGCGGTAACCGCCGCGGTCGGCGGCGCCGAAGCCCCGGTGGACGGCCCCCAGCCGTCCGATGCCGGCGTTGAGCAGCCGCTCGATGCCGCCGACCCAGAGGTCGATGTCGGGGCTCACGGGGTTCTTCACCAGCACGGGGATGTCGTGACCCTGCAGCGCGTCGGCAACCTCCTGCACGGCAAAGGGGTTCGAGACGGTGCGGGCCCCCAGCCACAGCAGGTCGATGCCGGCATCGAGTGCCGCCGCAACGTGCTCGCGCGTGGCGACCTCGGTGGCCACGCGCATCCCCGTTTCGCGCCGCACGCGCTCCATCCAGACGAGCCCCGCCGCGCCTACACCCTCGAAGCCGCCCGGTTTGGTGCGGGGCTTCCAGAGTCCGGCGCGGAAGATGCGCAGCCCCTGTGCGGCCAGCGCGCGGGCGGTGGTCAGGAGCTGCTCTTCGGTCTCGGCGCTGCAGGGGCCGGCGATGAGCAGCGGGCGTCGAGGGTCGAGGTCGGGAAAGAGGGGGCGGAGTTGTGTCATGGTCGTGGGATGCGGCGGCGCGCTGTGCGGCGCCCTTCCGCAGATGGGTTTTCGGGAACAAAGATAGCGTTTTGTCGCCACAATGCCGCGCCGGGGGCGCCCCGCCGTGCAATTTTTCGCCGCCGCGGGCCCTGCGGCCACCTTGCTGCGCACTCTTCCTGCTGCACCCTCTTCCCGCCGCGGCGCTGTCCCGTTATCCCGCCCCTGTATTCCGCCGACACGGCTCGTCCCTGCACCCCTTTCTTTCGCCGCGGGCACGAAAAAACCGCGCATCCTTGTGCGATGCGCGGTTTTCCGTGGATGGCCTCCGGGAGCACTCTGCGGCCCGGAGCCCTTGTTGTGCGGAGATTAGTCCTCGAGTTCGGCGCCCCAGGCAACCTCGGTTCCCTCGGGGAAGGTCAAATCGCGGCCGTTGCCCGACGAATCCTTGAGCGTCGTGCCCTCGCCCTCGTCGAGTTTCCAGTAGGCGTACATCTCATCCTTCGACGGATTCTCGACCGTGCGCAGGTGCGAGCGAATCTCCTCCTGCGTGAGGCAGTCCTTCCACATGCGGATTTCGCCAATCAGGCCGTTGAAGTAGTAGCCGCTCGAGGCGTAGCCGAACTGGAAGCCCGTGAGCGTGTAGCCCACCTGGAAGCGCTGGCTCGACGTGGGGCCGAAACGCTTCGTGGGAGCCGCCTCGGCAATCAGCTCGCCGTCCAGATAGTAGCGGTAGGCAACCTCCTGGCGCTGGCCGGTCTGCGTGCCGTCGCACGTAATCGAAATCGTGTGCCACGTGCCGGTCGAGATGGTCTTGCCCTGCGAGGCGAGCGTCAGGTCGCACTGGCGGTTGCCGATGTTGCTGGCACCCTCCTCGCCCGTGACGCGGATTTCGCAGCCGCTGAAGGCCTCGTTGTTGTTGCCCGTATCCTGGCCGCGCCACGTGCCGATGTAGTTCGTGCCGCTGTGCCAGCCGTAGCAGAAGATGCGCATCTCGAAGGTGTGGGTGTTGCCCTCGATGGTCACCACCTCGTTGTTGGGTATCGAGAGGGTGCGGTACATGGCGCTCGAGTAGTTCTGCATCGAGAGGCCCGGGGTGTAAATCAGCTCGCGGTCAACATCCAGTGCGATGTAGTGGGCCACGTCGCTGCAGTCGACCCGGTCGGCAATCGTCTCGTCGATGACGGCCGTGATGGGGAGCAGGTAGGTCGTACCCTTCTGCAGCCCGTAGAGCGAGCCGGTGAACTCGACCGTCAGGGCGTTGGACTCCGTCTGGCCGGCGGCGATGACGAAGTTGTCGTAGGGAATCCGGTAGATGTTCTCCGGCATGAGGACATACGCAGTGCCGTGCTCGGCGTTGTAGGCATCGACCAGCGCGGGGTCGACCTTGATGTCGCCCATGGCGACGATGTCGGACGGCTCGTCGAGCTTCAGCGTGAAGGAGTGGCTGTAGTTGCCCGCCAGCACCTCGTCGCAGGTGACGGCCACGGGGGTCTGGCTCCCTGCCTCGGGCAGCGAGACGTTGGGCCGTACGGCCGTCGTCTCATCGTCCGAGCAGGAGACCGACGCCAGAGCGAAGACTCCGGCGGTGCAGAGCGTCAGAAGATTCTTTATGTTCTTTTTCATGGTTTGTGTCGGGTTGGAGGTTATTCAACGCATTTGTTGTAGTCGTCGTCGGTCCACTGGATGGTGATGCCGTTCGTGTAGGCGATGTCGCGCTTGTTGGGCGAGAGGTCGTAGAAGGTGGTGCCTTCACCCTCGTTCATGCGCCAGTAGGAGACCAGACCCTCGGTCGAGGGATCGACGCCGCAGATGCTGGCCTTGATTTCGCGGGCCGAGAGGGCGCGCGTCCACAGACGCATCTCGTTCAGACGGCCGTAGAAGAGCTGCGAGGACTGGTAGCCGGCCGACGGCATGCCAATCTGTACGCCGTAGAGCGCATACTCGTAGGGAGCCACCGTAATCGAGTTGTCCTTCTCGCCGTCGATGTAGAGCGTCAGCGTGCTGCCGTCGTTAACCAGCGCCACGGCATACCAGCGGTTGGTCGCGAAGCGCGTGTTGGAGGACATCTTGCCCTGCTTGGTGGTCACGTGCAGCTGGTTGGGGTCGTCCGTACCCTCGCCGAAGCGGAGCAGGTTCTGGTCGCACTTGAAGCCGCCGTCGTCGATGGCACCGCCCTCTACCGAGGTCTCGTTGCCGCCGAACGAGCAGACGCGCGTCGTACCCGAGGCGCCCAGCTCACGGAAGCGGTCGGCGTAGATTTTCACCTCCCACGTGTAGACCGGAAGCGACGGAATGGGGTCGGGCAGCAGGAACTGGTAGGCCATGGCGGCATTGCCTACATAGGGCGCCTTGAAGTGAATCGTACGCGATACCTTGAGGTAAATCGTACGGCTGGCCTCGATGACCGGGAAGTTGGCGTTCTTGATGGTTACGGGAATCACGTAGACGCGGCCCGTGACGAACTCGCTGTCGTCGACAATCATCACCTCGGCCGAGCTCGATACGGCCTGACCTTCGGGGATGGTCACCTCGTCGGTCGAGAGCGTGTAGGCCCCGTCGGGGATGGGGTAGTAGTTGGTGCCCATCTTGGCGTTGTAGGCCTCGACGAGCGAGGGGTCGACGGCCACCTGAGCCGTCACCGGCGAGCTGACCTGGGTCGTCGAGGTAACGGTCACCGAGTAGGCCGAGGGCAGTGCGTCGATGGCGAACGAGACCATCGGGTCGGAGGAGGTGCCCGTCATCAGGACGGCGTCTCCGTATTCGTCGGCCTCCTGGCAGGAGCCCAGACCGGCGGTCAGGAGCAGCAGCACGGCTGCCGCACGCAATATTCTGTTGGTCTTTTTCATCGGATTAGCTTGTTAGGAGGGGTTATTTGTTTGCGGGATTCTGTTCCTGGATGCCGCGGCGAATCGAGTAGTAGGGAATCGACTTCTGCTCGATGTCGCCCAGCGTGGCATTGGCCGGACGCGTGGTGTTATACTCATACTCGAAGTAGTAGCCGCCGAAGCCGCCCTTGCGCCCCTGCTCGGGGTTCCAGCGGGCCATGCCGATGGCCGAGTAGAGGGGGTTGCCCCACGAGTCGACGGTGTTGCCGTCCTCCTCGGTGAAGGCCACGCCGCCGTTCTCCCAGTACCAGCCCATCTGCTCCGTGGCGATGAACTTTTCGGGCGGGCACCAGCTGCTCATCTGGTCGTAGTATCCCTGCAGGGTCGTCGCTCTGCTGCACGAGTAGCACTGGCGCACGAAGTAGTCGACGTAGGGCTCCGTCTCGGCGGGCGGCACCTGGCCGTAGAAGTCGACAATCAGCAGCTTGTCCGTGCCCGACTTCGGGCCGAAGAATTGGCCCAGCACCTGGATGAACTTGGTGAAGTTCTCTCCCTGCAGCCAGTCGCCTTCGGGCTCGTAGTCCAGGTCAAGGCCGTCGAGGTTGTTGCGCAGCACGCAGCGTGCCAGGTAGAGGGCATAGGCCTCGATGCCGGCGTCGTTCTTCTCGAATCCGGTCCCCTCGATGCGGCAGATGCGGCACATGACGAAACGCGTACCCTTCTGCTCGCGCACCTGCTGCAACTCGCGGTAGGCGTTGGGCATGTAGCGCTCGTTGAAGTCGCTCGACTCGACGTATTCGGGGTTGTTCGACGGGATGCCCGACCAGAGGCTGATGATGTCCATGCTGTCGGGCAGACCCGTGAAGTGGAGACCCATCGAGGGCGACGAGTCGGAGGTGTAGCCGGCATACCATCCGAAGCAGATGGCGTGGTCCGACTTCTTGTATTCACGCAGGTTGCGGTAGTACTCGCTGCTGTGGCTGTTCGGTACCTGTATCTCCGTCTTTTCGACGTCCGTGCATCCGATGGCTCCCAGAGCCACCAGGCCGGCTAAGATTGCATATGTCGTACGTTTCATTGTCTTTCGGATAATTTGAACGTTGTTCATGCGTCGTGGTTATTTGGCGTCCCACCACAGCTTGGTGCCAGGGTTGTCGGGGCCGCCCAGCAGGGCGATGCCCTTGTCGAGCTGTGTGCGGTTGGTGTTGTACTCCGACTGCGGGAAGGCCAGACGGCGAATCTGCGTCTCGGTGTCGACGCAACCGCCGTTGCTCTCGTTCACGCATACGGGGAGGACCTTCGGATAGCCCGTGCGGCGGAACTCGGTCCAGGCCTCCTGGCCGTTGGGGTAGAGGGCGATGTACTTCTGGGTGATGATGCGCTCGAGGTTCTTCTCGAAGCCGTCGCCCTCGTTCCATGCGATGGTAATCTCGCCGCGTGCGTCGGTCGAGTAGGCGGGCGTTACGGGGTCGGTGTAGTCGGCCGGCGTGAGCGAGTCGTCGGCCAGGTACGACGAGGCGTCACCCGCGTTGTTCTCGGCAAACGAGGTCTCGACACCCTTGCGGTAGAGGTTCTCGGCCGTGTCGCCCATGCTCCAGCCGCGCAGCGCGCCCTCGGCACGCAGGAAGTAGGACTCCGAAGCGAGCATCCAGACCACGTTCGAGGTGCTGGTGACGTTGGGCACCGAGAAGAGGCCCGTGAGCGAGCCGTCGGCCTCGGGGGCGTAGGCGTCCTTCGAAACGGTGTTGGCCATTCCGGCGCGGATGCCGCGGTAGTTGCCGTCTGTGGTGGTGTTGAAGTAGGCCGACAGACGCGGGTCGTTGTAGCCGTTCATGTAGGAGTCGAGCGTGGCGCCCATGCGCAGGTCTCTCCAGCTTACCCCGACGATGTAGAGCGGGCTCTCGTAGGTCTCCAGCGGCGAGATGTGCTGCAGCTCGGCCTTGTCCGTAGCCTCGGTCATCACGCCCAGCGGGGCGGCCAGAGCGGCCTCGGCCTCCTGCTGTGCCTTCGAGGCGTCGACGTATGCAAGGTGCATGGCCAGACGCAGGCGCAGGCTGTTGGCAAACTTGACCCACTTGGTCAAATCGCCGCGGAAGACGCAGTCGTAATCCGTGAAGAGCGTCTCGCCGGCATTGGCGTAGGGCGCGAGCGTCTCGACGGCGTCGGCCAGCTCCTCGAAGAAGCGGTAGTAGACATCCTTCTGCGAGTCGTAGGGCACCTCGTTCTCGACGCCGAAGCTCAGGTAGGGAATCGGGCCGTAGGTATCCGTCACGCGGTGCATGGCGGCCACCTTGAGAATCTGGGCCAGCGCGAAGCGGGGGTCGTTCTCGTCGTTGATGGCCATGCGCAGCGAACGCCAGGCGTTCATCGTGCGGGTGTAGTTGGTGGTGAACATGTCACCGTACCAGCTCTCCTTGTTCCAGTTGTAGCGGCCGGCCGAGTTGATGGAGGGCGAGGGGAAGCCGAAGTAGCCTACAAAGCCGTCGCCGCCCATGATTTCGACCGTCTGATAGCGGTCCGTACCGATGCTTGCGGCCGGTTGGGCGACCACCAGCACGTTCTGCTCCATCTGCAGGAAGTAGGAACCCGTGCGGGCGTTGTCCCAGTCGAGCATGTCCTCGGTCGCTTCGTTGGGGTTGGTGTTCCACTCGGTGAAGTCGGAGGTGCAGGCCGTTGTCAGGGCCGTACCGAGCATCGCGAGCAGTACCCGTCTGATTCTATATGAGTTGTTCGATTTCATGATAGGATTTCTGTTTGTTCGGTTTTAGAAGGTTACTTTGACGGAGAAGCCCAGGCTGCGCAGGCTCGGCTGCATGAAGTAGTCGAAGCCCTGGTTGTAGGTACCCGTGCTGGCCGTCGATTCGGGGTCGAAGGGGGCCTCCGAGTAGAGCATCCAGAGGTTGCGGCCCACGAACGAGACGTTGAGGCCCTTAATCCACTTGCACCACTTCTGGATGGGAATGTCGTAGCCGAGCGTCAGCTCGCCCAGACGGACGTTGGTCATCGAGTAGACATACATCGAACCGATGTAGTTGGCTCCGTTGCCGCCGACGGTCTGATACCACTTCTGTGCGTCAATCTTGTAGCCGTTGACATTCACGCCGCCGTTGTTGCGGGCGACGGCCGAATCCTCCGATACGCCGTAGTAGTCCATGACGGCCTGCGTGGCCGAGATGCCGATGCCGCCTACGCGGACGTTAATCATGAAGCCCAGCGAGATGCCCTTCCACTCGAAGTTGTTGCGCCACGAAAGCGTGTAGTCGGGGTTCGACGTGCCGGCCTTCACCCAGTTGTTGCGGTCGGTCTCCAGGGCGCCGGTCATGCTGTTGACCCAGATGTGGCCCTGCTCGTCGGTGCGCATCGTGTTGACGTAGATGTCACCCATCGTACCGCCGACGGTGAGCATCTGCTTGGCGCCCCCACGACCGCGGAACGCACGACCTGCTGGCGGGCGGCGTCGAGCGGCTCGGCATTCCCGACTTCCGCATGGAGTTCGCCCTCGAAGGGGTCCACACCAACGGCAAGAGCACGCTCTACCCCTCGCCGCTGGCGCTGGCGGCAACCTTCGACTCGACGCTGGTGGCCGCCGTCGGTCGCAGCATCGCCGCCGACTGCCGCGCCCGCGCCGTAGAGGTGGCGCTGGCTCCCGAACTGACGCTCTTCGACGGCGGCGACGCCTTGCTGCGCGCCACCACCTTCGGCGACAATCCGCTCCACGCCTCGCGCTGCGCCGTGGCCTTTGCCGAAGGGCTCACGGCGGGCGGCATCATGCCCGTCGGCCGCAGCTGCGCACCCTCGTCTGCCCGCGGCGATGCGGCGGAGGAGGCGCGCCGCGAGATGCTGCGCCGCACGCTCTCGTCGGAGCTTTTCGGCGGAGTGCTCCTGCGCGGCGGCACACAGGAGTGCCGCGCCGTCGAGGATTCGCTCTTCAACGAGGGCTTCCTGCGCGGCGAATGCCGCTTCGACGGCCTGCTGCTCGGCGACCTCTGGCAGACGCGCTCGACGCGCGGAGCCCTGCGCGGCGGGGTGGACATCGACCTGCCCCGCGGCGAGTGGCTCAATGCCGAACGTCTGCGCCCGCTGCTCGATTCGGGCGCGGTCTCCCAGTCGGAGATTGACCGCCGCGTGCGGCGGATGCTCGTCGTGCGGCAGCGTTTCGGCCTGATGCACCCCGCCCAGGCCGACGCAACGATTCCCGCCAACCGGCCGGCCTCGCGCGAGGTGGCCCTCGAGGCGGCCCGCCGCTCGCTCGTGCTGCTGCGCAACGAGGGCGGTCTGCTGCCCCTTTCGGCCTCGCGCGGCGGGGTGCTGGTGCTCGGCAACCGCCTTTATGCCAATACCGAGAGCGGAGGCGACGCCTCGGTCTACCCCTACGACCGCACGACGCTGACCGACATGCTTGCAGGACGCGAAGGCTTCGAGCTGCTGCCTGCGTCGCGCCGCCGCATCGACCTGACGCTCACGGGTGAATTCTTCGCTGACGAGGAGGCGACTCTCCCCGGCATCCGGGCCCGCTACTTCCGCGGACGGACGCCGGGCGTGAAGCCCGCCGTCGAGCGTATTGAACGCTACGTCGACTATGCATGGGGCCCCGACATGCCCGTCGAGCAGTGCGACACGACGGGCTTCACGGCCCTCTGGAACACCTTCTACCGTCCGGCGGAGGAGAGCGTGGTGCGCTTCGGCCTTGCGGGCCGGGGCGGCTGGCAGCTGCTGCTCGACGGCGAGGAGGTGCTTCGCCGCGACGCCGCAGCGGACGATGCGGAGCAGATTTTCATGCTCCACGCCGAGGCGGGCCGCACCTACTGCCTCGAACTGCGCTACACCTCGGTCGGCGAGGAGTCCGACATCCAGCTGAGCTGCACGCCGACGCCCGTCGGTGACCTCGACGCCCGCATGCGGCGCGCCCGGAGGCTCCTCTTCTGCGTGGGCAACGACGGCGACCTCGACGCCGAGTCGCGCTTCTGGCTCGAACTGGCCGCCCGCTATCCGCAGAAGAGCATCGTCGTGATGCAGAGCTGCGACGTGAGCGACCTTGCATGGAGCGGCCGTGTGGCGGCCTCCGTCCTGGCCTGGCACGCGGGTCAGGAGGCGGGACGCGCCATCGCCGGCCTGCTCACGGGCGAGTTCGCACCCACGGGACGCATGCCCCTCGCAACGCCGCAATACCCCTTCGCCTACGGCCTTGGCTACGACGCGAAGCAGATGAAGCGGGCCGCCGGCCGGTAGAAAGTAGAAACAGATACGGAATTCAAAAACAACGAACATAAAAAACTTTCGGAAACGATGGAAAAACTGCAAGGCATCATTCCGCCGATGATTACTCCCCTGACGGATGACGATACGCTGGACCGTGAAGGCGCCGTGCGCCTCATCGAACACATGCTCGCGGGCGGCATCCACGGGCTCTTCCTGCTGGGCACCACGGGCGAGGCGCAGAGCCTCTCCTACAAGTGCCGCTACGACTTCGTCGAACTGGCATGCCGCCAGGTGGCCGGCCGCGTGCCGGTGCTGGTGGGCGTCACCGACACCTCGATGGACGAGAGCCTCAAGCTGGCCGAGAAGGCCCGCGCATGCGGCGCCGCGGCCGTCGTGGCGGCTCCGCCCTACTACTTCGCCCCCTCGCAGCAGGAGCTTATCGAGTACTACACGGCACTGGCCGACCGGCTCTGCCTGCCGCTCTTCCTCTACAACATGCCCTCGCACGTCAAGGTGTCGTTCGCCCCGCAGACGGTCCGCGTGCTGGGCGAACACCCCAACATCATCGGCCTGAAGGATTCGTCGGCCAACATGACCTACTTCCAGACGCTGCTCTAAATCATGCGCGACCGCCCCGACTTCGCCCTCTACGTGGGTCCCGAGGAGCTGACGGGCGAGTGCGTCATCATGGGTGCCGACGGCGGCATCAACGGCGGTGCGAACATGTTTCCCGAACTCTACGTGCAGATGTACGACGCCGCACGCCGCAACGACATCCAGACCATGCGCACGCTCCAGCAGCGCATCATGCAAATCAGCACCACCATCTACACGTACACGGTGGGCAAGTACGGCTCGAGCTACCTGAAGGGTGTCAAGTGCGCCCTCTCGCTCATGGGCATCTGCGACGACTACATGTCCTACCCCTACCGCCGCTTCCGCAGCGAGGAGCGCGAACGGATTCGCAAGGCGCTCGAGGCGCTCGGCGTCGCCTGCGCGGAGTGACCCTTCGCCACCTGCCGAACCGCCAAACCCTGAACCCCTGAACCGCCCTGCAAACCGCATAACCGAATCTGAACCTGAACCCGGAGCCGGCCGCGTGCCGCTCCGGGCCAAAAACCGAAACTTCGCATGGAGATAACCCTGCTCGACTACGTTGTCTTCTTCCTCTTCGTCGGAGGCGTCGCCCTCTTCGGCTGCAGCTTCTTCTCCCGCAGCCGCCGGGGCTCGGCCGCCTTCACGGCCGCCGAGGGCAACCTCCCCACATGGGTGGTGGGCATGTCGATTTTCGCCACCTTCGTCAGCAGCATCAGCTTCCTGGGGCTGCCCGGCGACGCCTACAAGAGCAACTGGAACCCCTTTGTCTTCAGCCTCTCAATACCCATCGCCACGTGGCTGGCGGCGAAGGTCTTCATCCCGCTCTACCGCAACGTCAACAGCGTCTCGGCCTACCACTACCTCGAGCAGCGCTTCGGCTACTGGGCGCGCTGCTACGTGGCCGTCTGCTACCTGCTCACGCAGCTGGCCCGCATCGGCTCGATTCTGCTGCTGCTGGCCCTGCCGCTGCACACGATGTTCGGGTGGGACGTCGCCTCGATTATCGTTTGGACGGGCGTCGCCACGCTGGTCTACACGCTGCTGGGCGGCATCGCCGCCGTGGTCTGGACCGATGCCATCCAGGGCATCATCCTCATCGTGGGGGCCATCGTCTGCGCGCTGATTCTCACCTTCTCGATGCCCGAGGGGCCGGCGCAGCTCTTCGAAATCGCCGCCGCGCACGACAAGTTCAGCCTCGGCAGCTTCGGAGCCTCGCTCACCGAACCCACCTTCTGGGTGGTGCTCGTCTACGGCCTGTTCGTCAACATGCAGAACTACGGCATCGACCAGAACTACGTCCAGCGCTACATGACCACCCGCTCGACGGCCGAGGCGGTCAAGTCGACCCTCTTCGGCGGACTGCTCTACATCCCCGTCTCGCTCATCTTCGTCTACATCGGCACGGCGCTCTTCGCCTACTACACGGCGCGGCCCGAGCTGCTGCCCGCCGGCACCCCCTCGGACCAGGTCTTCCCCTGGTTCATCGTCCACGGACTCCCCACGGGACTCACGGGACTGGTCATCGCCTCGCTCTTCTCGGCCGGCATGAGCACCGTCGCCACGAGCATCAACTCGTCGGTCACCATCGTGCTGACCGACTTCGCCAAGCGCCTGGCGAAGAGCGAGGTGACCGAACGGCGCAGCATGAAGACCCTCTACGCGACCTCGTTCGTCGTCGGCGCGCTGGGCATCGTCATGGGACTGCTCATGATGCGCATCGACGGAGTGCTGGACGCCTGGTGGAAGCTCGCCTCGATTTTCAGCGGCGGCATGCTGGGTCTCTTCCTGCTGGGCGTCGTCTGCCGCCGCGTGCGGCGCGCCCATGCCGTGCTGGCCATGGTGCTGGGGCTGCTCACCATCGCCTGGATGAGCCTCTCGCCCCTCATCAACGAGGGCTCGCCCTTCTACGTGCTGCGCAGTCCGCTGCACACCTACCTGACGATTGTCTTCGGAACGACCGTAATCTTCGTCGTGGGCTTCCTGCTCACGGCCTTCAGCCGTCGGTCCGACTCTGAAACGGAACATAAAAAGGTCAATTAACAGATTGATTGTCATGAATACCAACCATCCCAAAATTGGAATCCGTCCCATCATCGACGGCCGCCGCGGCGGAATCCGCGAATCGCTCGAGGAGATGACCATGTCCATGGCGCGCCGCGTCGCGGAGCTCTATCACGATACGTTGCGCTACGAGGACGGCGCCCCCGTCGAGTGCGTCCTGGCCGATACGACCATCGGCGGCGTGGCCGAGGCTGCCGCTGCGGCCGAAAAGTTCCGCAATTCGGGCGTCGGGGCGGTCCTCTCGGTGACCCCCCTGCTGGTGCTACGGCGCCGAGACCATTGACATGGACCCGCTCATGCCCAAGGCCATCTGGGGCTTCAACGGCACGGAGCGTCCGGGAGCCGTCTACCTCGCCTCGGCGCTTGCGGGCCACAACCAGAAGGGGCTGCTCGCCTTCGGCATCTACGGACGCGACGTGCAGGACCTCGACGACCGGACCATCCCGGCCGACGTGCGCGAGAAACTGCTGCGCTTCGGCCGCGCCGCCGTCGCCGTGATGCAGCTCCGCGGCAAGTCGTACCTCTCCATCGGTTCGGTCTCGATGGGTATTGCCGGTTCGATGCCCGACGCCTCCTTCTTCCAGGAGTATCTGGGCATGCGCAACGAGGCGGTCGACTGCTCGGAAATCGAGCGCCGCATCGAGCTGGGCATCTACGACCACGAGGAGTACGAACGCGCCATGGCCTGGGTCGAGCGCAACTGCAAGAGCCGTGAAGGCGAGGACTGCAACCCGGCCCACCTCTGCTTCTCGCGCGAAGAGAAGGATGCCGTCTGGGCCTACGTGGTCAAGATGACGATGATTTTCCGCGACCTGATGCAGGGCAACCCCGTCCTCGCCCGCATGGGCTTCGAGGAGGAGGCTGCCGGCCACAACGCCATCGCCGGCGGATTCCAGGGCCAGCGCCAGTGGACCGACTTCCGTCCCGACAGCGACTTCTCGGAGGCCATCCTCAATTCGTCGTTCGACTGGAACGGCATCCGCCGCCCGATTCCCTTCGCTACGGAGAATGACACGCTCAACGGCGTGACGATGCTCCTGCTGCACCTGCTCACCTGCCGCGCGCAGCTCTTCGCCGACGTGCGCACCTACTGGTCGCCCGAAGCCGTGCGCCGTGTCACGGGCCGCGAGCTGACGGGCCGCGCCTCGGGCGGTATCATCCACCTCATCAACTCGGGCTCCTGCACGCTCGACGCCACGGGGCGCATCTCCGACGCCGAGGGCCGTCCGACGATGAAGCCCTTCTGGGAGCTCACCGAGGCCGACGTCGAGGCCTGCCTCGGGGCGACGACCTGGTATCCGGCCGGCCGCGAGTACATGCGCGGCGGCGGCTTCTCGTCGCACTTCCTCACGCGGGGCGAGATGCCGATGACGATGTGCCGCCTGAATCTGGTCAAGGGGCTGGGCCCCGTGCTCCAGATTGCCGAGGGGTGGGCCGTCAACGTCGACGAGTCGATTTTCGAGACCATCAACCTGCGCACCGACCGCACCTGGCCGACCACCTTCTTCGCACCGCGCCTGACGGGCCACGGACCCTTCCGCGACGTCTACTCGGTGATGAACGCCTGGGGCGCCAACCACGGAGCCATCAGCTACGGCCATGTGGGACAGGAGATGGCGACGCTCGCCTCGATGCTCCGCATTCCGGTGGCGATGCACAACCTCGACGCCGACGACCTCTTCCGTCCGTCGGCCTGGGGAGCCTTCGGCTCCGAACCCGAGGGTGCCGACTACCGCGCCTGCCGCAACTACGGACCCCTTTACCGATAGCGTGCCATGCGCTCCGCGATTCGACCCCTGCTGCTCTGCCTCTGGCTGCTGGCGCTCCCGCTTGCGGGGGCTGCCCGGCTGCAGGTCGACCCGCCGTTGCGCTTCGACGAGCTGCGCCACGACTTCGGAACGATTCGCGAGGAGGCGGGCCCCGTCAGCCATACCTTCCGCTTCCGCAACGTCTCGGGGCGGCCGCTCGTCATCGAGCGGGTGCTCACCACGTGCGGCTGCACGGTGGCGGCTTACGACCGGCGTCCCGTGCTGCCGGGCGACGAGGGGGAGCTTACCGTCCGCTTCGACCCGCGGGGGCTTACCGACACCTTCCACAAGAGCGTGCGCGTGGTCACCGACCGCGGACGGAGCGTCACGTCGCTCTTCGTGAGCGGCACGATTCTGCTGGCCGAGACGCCGCCCGAGCACCTCTACGAGATTGCCGACGAGGTCTACCTCGACCGCCTCACCCTGCCGCTCGGGGTGGTGCGCCACGGCGCCTCGCCCGCCTCGCAGCGGGTGACGCTGCTCAACCGTTCGAAGCGTGAGGTGCACCTCACGGCCCGGGTCGAGGGGGCGACGACTGCCTCGGGGTGACGCTTCCGGCCCGTGTGGCGGCCGGTGCCGAGGCCCAGGTGGTGGTGACCACGATTGACCGCGCCGACTACTACGGCTCGCTCGCCGGACGCGTGCGGCTCTCGGTCGACGGCGTGGAGAGCCCGTCGGCCATCTCGGTCTACGGCTATCTGGTCGACGCCGCGGCACGCGGCGTGCGGGTGGCCGACGCCCCCGTCTGCCGCGTGGAGGAGGGTGGCTACCTCAATCTGGGCGAGAAGCCGCGCGGCACCCGCCTCGAGCACCGCATCGTGCTCCGCAACGAGGGCCGTCTGCCGCTGATTGTGCGCAAGGTCGAGACGCCCCCCCTTCGTTGGGAGCGACTTCAGGGGCGAGCGGCGGCTGCAGCCGGGCGAGCGCCTTGTCGTGAAGCTCAGCCTCGAGCTGCGTCAGGCGGGTGCGGTCGATGCCGACATCTGCGTGATATCGAACGACGCCCGGACGCCGGTCAAGCGCCTCAAGATTGAGGGCGAGGTGCGCTGATTACTCCCTCCGGAGGCAGAGGAAGAGCGCAAAGCAAGGAGAAAAATAGAGAATAAGGCAAGATAAAAGACCGTAACATAGGGACAGTCGTTTAATTCCGTCATTATGAGTCAATCGGCAGACTGTCCCGGTA
>ERZ825896.769-NODE-769-length-39407-cov-5.465872_pt1 | contig 39407 bp, 37 predicted proteins | sample MGYA00519858_ERZ825896 | MGnify/ENA primary metagenome ERZ825896 (study PRJEB31778, sample SAMEA3449214) | human gut metagenome | biome: human gut; feature: human-associated habitat; material: faeces | place: United Kingdom | collected 2010/2012 ...
TTGATAATGTGGTGGTGGATTGTTATAACGGTCTGCTGGCGGATTATCTCAAAACCGCCCCGATTGATCGAATCCTGTATGCGCCGGGGCCGCGCGGCGCGCAAATCGCGCCGGAAAGGACGGCGGCGCTCTTCTCCCTGCACCCGATGCTCCATCTGAACGCCTCGGAGGCGCGCGCGCTTTCCGGGCTCTCCGATCTGGATGAGGCGATGCGCGCCCTGCATCAAAGGACGCAGGCGCCGGTTATCGCCACGCTGGGCAGGCACGGCGCGCGGGTTTTGGCTGAGGACGGCGCGCTGCTCACCGTGCCGGGTCAGCCGGTCGAGCGCGTGGCGGATACCATCGGCGCGGGGGACGCGCACGCGGGCGCCGTTTTGCTGGGGCTCTCGCGCGGCCTTTCGCTTCCGGATGCGGTCGCGCTAGGCAACCGCGTCAGCGCGCAGGTGGTTCAAACCGCGGGCGCGACGCTCTCGGACGAGGCGCTTTCCCGCGCGCTGTCCTGCGCCAAACCGGCCGTCTGACCGTTTCATCACATTTTTCTCTTCCGCGCGCATAAATCGCCGCGCGCCGGACATCATAGAGGGCGAGGAGCTGAGCAAGCAGCTCAGACCCGAACCGTCTGTCCGCCGCCGCGAGATTCGCCGTCGTCATGGCCGCGCATCCGCCCGGAAGGAAGACCCGTCGGGCGTGATGCGCCAAGCACCGCCTCCTCTCTTTGATAAGCGGAGGGTCGCGTTATCGGCAGGATACGCGGCTCTCTGCCTTTTTTTATGAAGTCGGGGGTGTGCGTTTTCGTTTTTTCCTTTTTGAAACATGAACGTTTTTCATCTGGCGCATGAAAAGTGTTGACATTCTTTTCAAAACGAGTACAATGTGTTCTATCGCCCGTTGCGGCGACCGAGAACAACACTTTTTTCGGAGGAGAAAACCATGAAGAAATTGACGACCCTTGCCGCCGCCGCTTTGGCGCTGGCGATGACCGGCGCTGGCGCGCTGGCCGAAACGACTTTGCAGTTGGGCACCACGGTCAACGAGCAGGACAGCTTCCACGTGGCGGCCATAAAATTCGCCGAGCTTGTGGACGAGCGCACGAACGGCGAATATAAGATTGAGATTTATCCGAACGGCACGCTGGGCGGCGAGAGCGACATGCTCGATTCCATGAGCACCGGCATGCTGGATATGGGCATCATCACCAGCGGCCCGTTCGTCAACTTTTCGGAGATGATGGGCGTTCTGGATATGCCGTACCTGTTCGCCAACAACGAGGAAGCCTATAAGGTGCTTGACGGCGAAATCGGCCGCGAGCTGCTGGATACGCTGGAGGACGCGGGGCTGAAAGGTCTGGCCTACGCCGAGCGCGGCTTCCGCAACGTGACCAACTCCGTTCGCCCGGTGACGTGCGCCGACGATCTCGCCGGCCTCAAGCTGCGCGTGATGGAAAACGAGGTTTACACCGCGACCTTCAAGGCGCTCAAGGTCAACGCCGTTCCGATGGCTTGGGCTGAGGCGCTGACCGCCATGCAGCAGGGCACCATCGAGGGCGAGGAGAACCCGATCAACGTCATCTATTCCTACAGCCTGTGGGATTACGGCCAGAAGTACGTGACCCTCGACCGCCACAGCTACTCCACCGCCATCATCACCATGAGCCTGGATGTGTTCAACGGCTTGGACGAGGCCACGCAGGCGATCTTCCTGCAGAGCGCGCAGGAAGCCGCCGAGTATGAGCGCGCCTGGGTCGCCGAGCAGGAAGCCGATCAGCTCGCGACCATCAAGAGCCACGGCGTTGAAGTCGTCGAGAACCCGGACGTCGATTCTCTCCGCGCCGCGGTGCAGAGCGTCTACGACGCTTATCCGCAGTACGCGGACTACATCGCCCGGATTCAGGCGCTGCTGGCCGAGTAATTCAGCCGCTCCCGCGTTTCCTCTCCCGCGAGGGGAGGAAACGTTTTTTTACCCTTTGAAATTACGGGAAAAAACGGAGGCACCCCCATGATACTCAAGAAAATTCTTTCGCCCGTCAGCGACGCGCTCGATCGGGTGTGCAGCGTGCTCATCGTGGTGATGCTCGGCCTGATGGTCGTCATCACCACCGCGCAGATCGTCTGCCGCACGTTCTTCACCTCCCTGAGCTGGTCGGACGAGGTGACACGCTACCTGCTCATCTGGTCCACCTTCCTGGGCGCAACCTGCGTCTATCGTCACGGCGGCAACATCGCCATCACCTTCATTCAGGATATGGTGCCCAAAAAGCTCGGCTCCGTCATGCGCATCGCGGTGCATGCGATCTGCTGCGCGCTCTTCGCCGTGCTGCTGTTTTACAGCTGCAAATACTGCGGCAAGCTGGTCAAGACGGCCACCGCGCTGCCCATCAAGATGAAATACATCTACCTGTGCATCCCCATCAGCATGGGCGTGCTGATGCTCCACGCGCTGGTCATGGCGCTGGGCGAGGTTGAAACCATGAAGGAGGTCAAGGGCTAATGGCAGTCATTCTCTTCGGCGTGTTTATCGCCCTTCTGCTGCTGGGCGTACCGGTTGCGTTTGCCATCTGCTCCGCCGCCGCGACGACGATGTTCGCGGGCTTCGGCGACGCCAAAATGATGATCGTGGTGCAGCGCATGTTCGCCAGCTGCGATTCCTTCAGCCTGATCGCCGTGCCGTTCTTCATCTTCGCGGGCGATCTGCTCGCGGGCGGCAGAATCTCCAAGGTGCTCGTCGAGTTCTGCGAGTCCCTGCTGGGCATGATTAAGGGCGGTCTGTCCGTCGTCTCCGTGCTGGCGGGCATGTTCTTCGCCGCCATCTCCGGTTCGGGCGCGGCGACCACCGCCGCCGTCGGCGCGACGCTCGTGCCCGAGCTGAAAAAGCGCGGCTACCGCGAGGATTCTGCCGCCGCGCTCGTCGCCGCCGCCGGTACGATCGGCGTCGTCATTCCGCCGTCCGTGCCGATGGTGCTCTACGCCGTCATCGCGGAGGAAAGCGTCAGCCGTCTGTTCAGCGCCGGTTTCCTGCCGGGCGTCATCATGGGCGTGATGCTCATCGCCATCGCCCTCTATCAGGCGTATCAAAACAACTATCCCAAGGGCGCGCCGTTCTCCCTCAAAAACGTGGGCAAAACCTTTTTGAAGGCCATCCCCGGCATCCTGATGCCCGCGATCATTCTGGGCGGCATCTTCTCCGGCTACTTCACCCCCTCCGAGGCGGCGGCCGTGGCCGTGGTCTACGCGCTGCTGGTGTCCACGTTCGTCTATCGCGACATGAGCCTCAAAAAGCTCTATACGACGATGCTCGGCTCCGCGAAGACCAGCGCCGTCATTATGATTATCATCGCGTGCAGCGGCCCGTTCGGCTGGGCGCTGGCCAACTGGAAGATTCCGGAAGCCATCTCCTCCGCCGTGCTGAGCGTTTCCACCAACAAATACGTCATCCTCTTCCTGATCTCCCTGATTATTCTGGTCGCGGGCGTGTTCATGGAGACGTCCTCCGCAATCATTATCCTGACCCCGGTTTTCCTGCCGCTGGTGCGTGCGCTGGGCATTTCCACCCTGCACTTCGGCATCCTCTTTGTGGTCGGCATCGCCATCGGCATGATTACCCCGCCGGTCGCCATCAATCTGTTCGTGGCCTCGGGCATTACGGGGCTGTCGCTGGAGAAGATATCCAAGGCCGTCGTCCCCTACCTCATCGGCCTGATCGTCGTCTTCCTCGCGATTGTGTATCTGCCGCTCTTCATCCCTGGCTTCATCGGCTGATCTTCTCCGGCCTTTCGTATTCTTTCAACTCATAGAAAGAGCTATTCTCCCCCTTCGGGGGAAGAATAGCTTTTTGTCTACAGTCTGGGCGATTCTCCCTCACTTCGGGAAAGAATCGCTTTTTTATCTACTGTCTGCGCGGGGCGTTTTTCTGTTTTTTTCGTATTTTTTTCGTATTTTTTACAATTATCCAAACTTCTCTTAACTTTTTCCGAATCTGTGCTATAATAAGCTGTGTATGTATTTTCTTTTTGGGTTTTGATGTACAGGAGACGCTTATGTTTAAATCACACGCACACCGCACCATGGATATGACGGAAGGCTCCCTTCTGACCAAGGTGCTGTTTTTTTCGCTGCCGATCATGCTGTCCGGCATTTTGCAGCTCCTCTTCAACGCGGCGGATACCATCGTGGTCGGCCGCTTTGCGGGCAACGAGGCGCTGGCGGCGGTCGGCTCGGTCGGCTCGCTGAACAACATGATTATCAGCCTGTTCGTCGGCCTTTCCATCGGCGTCAACGTGCTGGTCGCGCGCTTCACCGGCGCGAAGGACGCGGAGCGCGTCTGTGAAACGGTTCACACCGCGGTGCTGCTCTCCCTCGTGGGCGGCGCGGTGCTGGCGGTCGTCGGCTTTGCGGCCGCGCGCCCGCTGCTTGAAATCATGGGTTCGCCGGAGGACGTGATCGACCTCGCCGAGCTGTATATCCGCATCATCTTTATCGGCATGCCGGTGCAGATGCTCTATAACTTCTGCGCGGCGGTGCTCCGCGCGGTCGGCGACACCAAGCGCCCGTTGTATTTCCTGACGATTGCGGGCGTCATCAACGCCGGGCTGAATCTGGTGTTCGTCATCGGGTTCAAGATGAGCGTGGCGGGCGTCGCGCTGGCGACGATCATTTCGCAGGCGGTCTCAGCCGCGCTGGTCACGCGCTCGCTGATGCTGATGGACGGCCCGACGCAGCTTCACCTCGACCGCCTCGCCATCAAGCCGCACATCATGCGCATGATTATCCAGATCGGCCTTCCGGCGGGGATTCAGAGCTGCATGTTCTCCCTCTCCAACGTCGTCATCCAGTCCTCGGTGAACAGCTTCGGCTCTATCGTCATCGCGGGCAACGCCGCGGGCGCGAACGTCGGCAACTTCGTCTATCAGGCGATGAACACGTTCCAGCAGGCCGTCACCTGCTTTGCCGGGCAGAACATCGGCGCGCGCAAGCCGCGCCGTGTGCTCAGCTCGATGTATGTCAGCCTGTTCTGGGCGCTTTCCTTCGGCGTGGTCTTCGGCGTGCTCTCCTGTGTCTTCGGCACGCAGCTTCTGGGGCTCTATTCGCCGGATCCGGCGGTGATTCAGGTCGGCCTGAACCGCATGTACATCGTCTGCGGCCCGTATTTCCTCTGCGGCATCATGGATGTGATGACCGGCGTTCTGCGCGGCGTCGGCTATTCGCTGCTGCCGATGATCGTCTCGCTGATGGGCGCGTGCGTGTTCCGCATTTTCTGGGTGATGACGATATTCGCGGCCAACCGCACGATGGATTGCCTGATGATTTCCTACCCCGTTTCGTGGGCGCTGACCTTCCTCGTGCTGGTGGTGATCTTCGCGGTGCTTTGGAAAAAGAAAATCCGGCCGCGCTATACGCCGGAGGAATTGGCGGCGCGATAAAACAGAAAAACCGACCGATGGTCATTCGGTCGGTTTTTTCTTTTTCGGCTGACAAAGAACGAAACGCCGCAGGGTGCATGCCGTCCCCACTCGGCGCTTTGAAATACGTTCCTTTGTTTCTAAAGGGGTTTGATCGGTTCGATAAGCCGGAAGTTGGATTATAAAGGTCTTTGCAAATACACCATATCTACCAACTGTATTCCGCTCTCATAGATCGGGTGGTCGTAATGATCTGTGAAAAAATTGGGTATGATGTGTGAACGAACAAAACCACACTTTTCATAAAACGGGATTGAAAGCGGACTATCTCCTGTTCCCACTTGCAGAATTGAGTATTTTCCCCTGTAATTATCAATAATAAACTCAATTAAGGCTCTTGCATAGCCTTTGCCTTGATATTCTGGAACTGTAGCAATATTCTTGATTTCAAGTATGTTATTTCCTTCATCGGTTATGACACACTCGCACTTTACCCCATTGTCATCAAGTACATACATCTTGCCTTTATCAAGATAACGGTCAACCATATCTTCCTGTTCATCTGCTAATAGGAGCAAATCCAGATATTGTCTTTTATTCTCTTTAACTTCAACAATTTTCATCAATCACACCTTCATATCCAGATTTATCGTTCATCTACACATCCGAATTATACCATAAAGCTGGAAACGCGAAAAGTCCGAACCTTCTTCTACCGACAGAGCGCAAAACGCCGCAGGGTGCGTGCCGTCCCCGCTCGAAGTTTTGAAATGCGTTCCTTCGTTTCTAAAGGGGATTGATCGGTTCGATAAACCGGAATTTGTCACTCTAAAATAAATGAGAGCGTAATCATAATAATTCCAAACAGGGCAAATGAAATACCACCAATTTTTGCGACTTTTAAGTAGAATTCAGACGGTTCATCTGCCCGATAAGATTTCCATTCTTCTGTCAATTTCCATACTAAGTCTGGCTTCAAAAAGATAAACATACCTAATGCAAAAATTATGATTCCGCCACAAATAGGCCACAACATATTCACCATCTCCTTCATCAAATTCCGATTTATCGTTCATCTACACATCCGAATTATACCATAAAGCGGGAAACGCGAAAAGCCCGAACAGTTTTCTGTCCGGACTTTTTCGCTATGCTCAAATTGATTTGATCCTTTTCGGTTTCCGGCGCTCGGCCATACGATTTCGCAAGCCCTTGCCAAGGCTTACGCCAGACTGAACGCCGCGAGGAAGAAGAACAGCACGACGGCCAGCACCGTGCCCAACGACAGCGTGGTGGAAACATACTCCGCATTGTCGCCAAGGTCGGCGAACAGCGGGATGATGAACGGCGCGGGCAGCGTATATTGCAGCATCAGCGCCAGCAGCAGCCCCTTGTCAAACGGAATCACGGCGAACAGAATTCCCGAAACCGCCGCGCAGACGACGGCCAGCACGCCCAGCCGAAGCCCCATCGTCGTCAGCACCGGGCGGAGAAGCGCGCGGCTGACGTGAAGCTGATAGCCCATGACAATCAGAATCAGCGCGGAGGTCGGCGCGGTGATAAAGCTCAGCAGCGAGGTCACGATCTCCCCCGCCGCCGTGCCGTCGATGGCCTTATGCACGCCCAGCGCGCCCAGAACAATGCCCAGCAGCATGCCGATGCAGGCTTTGTTGGTCAGCATGTTTTTGACGATGAACTGGGGCGTCATTTTCTCGCCGCCCGCCGCCTTGAGCGCCGTCAAAAAGACAGTGTAGGCGAACATCGTCTGGCCGATATCGACCATGGCGTATGTCTTGGTTTGATCCGCGCCGCAGAGCAGCGCATAGAGCGCATAGCCGAGCATGCCGCCCTCCGCGCTGGTCATCAGCAGCGGCATGAAGCGGTCATACGGCTTCACGAACCGGCGCAGGCCGTAGCCCGCCGCCAGCGCCGCGCCGTATCCGGCGAACACCAGCGCGAACACCAGCAGCATCCGCCTGCCGTATTCGGCGGTGAAAAACGCCTGAAACAGCACGACCGGCAGCAGAATATCGCCGATGATGTTTTTCAGCCCCGCATGTTGTTCGTCGCTTAAAGTGCCCTTTATCGCGCAGACGCGGCCGAGCGCGATCATCACCAGTACGGGCAGAACCTTGGCGAGGATTTGCGTAATCATATGTGCAGCTCCTTTTTTGGGGCTCCGCCCCTTCCTCCTGAAAGGAAAAGGGGCTGTCAGGCTTAAACTGAACATTTCAAGAAACAAATATCTAAGCATCGTTTGGATATGGGGCGTTGCCCCATTGCCCCACCAAAGGGCTTCCGTTTTCGATTGTTTGTTTCTGCCACCGGCAGCAACAACCGAAAACCTCTTTGGAAACCTTCGGGCAAAAAAACTTGGTTTTTCTTGAAATATCGGTATTGCGAACTGCTTGACAGTTTCTTTTTTTCATGCTGTCGAACGGTTTATTCCTCTGTCCGGATCGCCTTTGCGCTCTGTTTAAGTGCCTCGGCCAGACGGGCGATCTCTGCAGCCTGCTCGGTCGTGATGCTCTCCGGCTTGGTTTTGTTCACGGCCTTGCGCAGGGCGGAAATATCGTCCTTGACCTTCTTCTTGTCCTCATGGCTGATCGTCTTATCCCTGCCGAGCGCCTGCTCGGTTTCGTAGATCAGCTTTTCGGCCTCGTTTCGAATGCCCGACGCTTCCTTGCGCGCTTTATCCTGCGCCTCGTAGCGGCGCGCGTCCTCCATGGCGCGGCGGATTTCATCCTCGCTCATGTTCGTGGTGGAGGAAATCGTGATTTCCTGCTGGTTGCCCGTGCCCAAATCCTTCGCGGAGACGGTCACGATGCCGTTTGCGTCAATGGCGAACGTCACCTCGATCTGCGGCACGCCCGCCATCGCGCGGCGGATTCCCTTGAGCCGGAAATTGCCCAGCAGCTTGTTGTCCCGCGCGTAATACCGCTCGCCCTGCAAAACCTTGATGTCCACGGCGGTCTGGAACGGCGCGGCGGTGGTGAAAATCTGGCTGTGGCGGGTCGGGATGGTCGTGTTTCGGTCGATAATCTTGGTTGCGACGCCGCCGACCGTCTCGATGGACAGCGACAGCGGCGCGACGTCCATCAAAATCACGCTCTGCGCCGCGGAGGAAACCGTCATGCCGTTGCCCGCGGCCAGCTTGCCGCCCTGCAAAGCCGCGCCCATCGCGACACATTCATCCGGGTTGACGTTGCGCGCCGGGGTTTTCCCCGTGAGTTTCTTGACCATCTCCTGCACGGCGGGCATGCGCGTGCTGCCGCCGACGAGCAGCACCTGCCCCAGCTCGCTCATGCTCAGCGCCGCATCCGTCATCACCTGACTGACCGGGCCGCAGGTGCGCTCCACCAAATCGCGCGTCATCCCCTCGAACTGCGCGCGGGTGACGGTCACATCAAGGTGATGCGGGCCGTTTGCGTCCTGCGTCAAAAACGGCAACGTGACCTGCGTGCTCATCTGGCCGCTCAATTCGCGCTTGGCCTTTTCCGCCGCCTCGCGAACGCGGAGCATCGCCGCCTTGTCCCGCTTCAAATCTACCTTTTCCGTGCGCTTAAATTCGTCGGCCAGATAATCCGCCAGCCGCTCGTCGAAATCGTCGCCGCCGAGGTGGTTGTCGCCGCTGGTCGCAAGCACCTCGATCACGCCGTCGCCGATCTCGATGAGCGAAACGTCAAACGTGCCGCCGCCGAGGTCGTAAACCAGAATCTTCTGCGCCTGCCCGTGGTCGAGGCCGTAGGCGAACGCCGCCGCCGTCGGCTCGTTGATGATGCGCAGCACGTCCAGCCCCGCGATGCGCCCCGCGTCGCGCGTGGCCTGACGCTGGCTGTCCGTAAAATACGCCGGAACAGTGATGACCGCCTGACTGACCGGCTCGCCGAGGAACGCCTCCGCGTCGCGGCGCAGCTTTTGCAGAATCATCGCGGAAATTTCCTGCGGCGTATAGGCCTTTCCATCGATCTTCACGCGGTAATCCGTGCCCATTTCCCGCTTGATGGAGAGCACCGTCCGTGCCGCGTTGACCGCCTGCTGTCGTCTGGCCGCCTCGCCGACCACGCGCTCTCCCTCCTTGGTAAAGCTGACGACGGAGGGCGTCGTGCGCCCGCCCTCGGAATTGGGGATGATCTCCGGCTCGCCCCCTTCCAGCACCGCCACGCAGCTATTCGTCGTGCCTAAATCAATGCCGATAACCTTGCCCATAAAAACCGCCTCCAAAACCGAATGCTTTCATCGGATTCTCTTTTTCAGACCGCGCCCCCTGATTTTCGGCGCGTTATCTATTATTGTAAAGAACAGGATTCGTGAAATCAAGGGCAGAAATGTGAAAAAGAAGAAAAGTCAGTCTATATTTTCAATTTTCCATATTTCAATACTTGAGCAAAAAGCAAATTCAGCATAAAACGCGGGCGCGGCGTAACTTATTGCTTAGACGGAAAATAACCTGATAAAGAGCTCCCTCTTCGAGGGCGTGGAGCTTGTCGCCCGCGGTGCGGGAGGCAGGCGAGCGGAACGCCGAAGGTCTGGCACGGCGCAGCCGTGACTGAGGGAGTCATGTGGGCGTGCATTACGTCCGTTATCAGAATTTGCCCATTTACTGCCATATATTGAAAAAAATTTTCCTTTTTGTGAAATTTTGGCGTGTTTCCTTCGTCTTATCAATAGGGAGGTGGATGGACGATGTCGCCCTTTACGGAAGATGAACGCGAGCAGCGATTGCGTCATTTGATGGAGGTCTACGGCGACGGCCTCAAGCGTCTGTGCTGCGTCTATCTGCGCGACATGGGGCTGGCCGAGGACGCGGTGCAGGAGACCTTTATCAAGGCGTATGACCACATCGACGAGCTGCTCTCCGGCAAAATTGAAAGCACCAAGGCATGGCTGATGCGCATCGCCGTCAACACCTGCAAGGATACGCTCCGCTCCTCGTGGATGCGCCACATCGACAGCCGGCAGGAGATCGAGGCGCTCCCGCTCTCGATTGCGAGCTGCGCCGAGGAACGGCTGGCGCTGACGCAGGCCATCATGGCGCTTGCACCCAAGCACCGCGAAATTGTGCTGCTGTATTATTATCAGGATATGAGCCTGCGCGCCTGTGCGCAGGTGCTCGGCATCTCCGCGCCGACCGCCACCAGGCGGCTCCAGCAGGCGCAGAAAAAACTCCGGATTCAACTGGAAGAAAGGGGCTGAGTTCGATGAAAAAAGACCCGACCATTCGCGAAGCCATCGACGAGAGCCTCTGCTCCGTCCGCTTCAACGCGCAGGATGAGCGCGCTGTGCTCGCGGCGATCCACGGCCGCCGCGCTCAGGCCAAAAAGCGCGCCCGCCGCCTGAATTTCGCCTTTGCGATGGGGCTGCTCGTGCTGCTCGTCGCGCCCGTCACCGCCTTCACGCTGCACAGCCGCCGTCTGGGCACGACGGATATCGCCGTCCCCGGCAGTGATCCCATTCTCTCCCCGGCTGCGACGGCCGCCGCAGCGGCCAGCGCCCCGCCCGCCGCCACGCCGCTCCGCGCGCTGACCGAGCAGGAAGCCCTGCAAGCCGCGCGCGCCTGCTTCGAATCCGTCTGCGACACGAGCGTCTTTTCCTTCGACGAGTACGCCGTCTCCTGCGAGCGGCAGGGCGACGCCTATTTCGTGCTGATGACCAGCATTTACGGCAACGGCTGCACATTCTCCGTGATCGTGGACGCGCTCACCGGCGAAATCCTCCAACATTCCCCCGTCGATATGGCCACGCAGCCCGCTTCCGACGCCGCGGTCAGCGCCGAGGCGAAAACGTGGACACAGAAATTCGGTTCCAACCTGTTTAGTTGGTCCGCCGCCGATCAGGCCGAATACGCGCGGCGCTACAAGGGCGCAACCCTGCGCGAGCCGCGCGGCGGCGAAATCCCGTTCGAGCAGGCCGCCCAAATCGCGTCGCAGGCCGCCAAAGCCGTCTTTGAGGCAAACGGCCTGTCGGCGGATGCGCCGCTCTGTTATCCGATGCTCTATGCCGAGCGCGCCGACGAAAACGGCGTTGCGCACTATCGCGTTTTCTGCTTCGCCGCCCCGCCCGCGGAACCGGCGACCCGCGAAACCTACGTGCTGGTGACGCTGAACCCCGCCACGGGCAGCGTCGAATCCACCGAATTTGCGCTCGATTCACATTCGCCGCTGATGGACGGCGACATTCGCTGAGGATAACGCATTTTATAAAAATTCCCCGACGGTGCGCGCCGTCGGGGAATTTTGCTTCTTACATTTTCGATTCTTATTTTTCCGCGTCGCTCTTGATGGTGTCAATCGCGTCTTCGATGGTTTCGGCGGTCTTCTGCCCCAGTTCGTGGCTCAGTTCTTCGAGCTTCTGGAAATTATTCTGCGATTCCTGCTCGTCGTGCATGCGCGCCTCGCGATCCTCGGTAAATTCCGCGTTGGCGAAGATCTTCTGCATGCGCTCGTCGGGGTAATGCTCGTCGAGATACGCCTCGAACGCATTGCCCGCGGGTACGCCCGCGCGGCGCGCCGACCAGCGCAGGGAGGTGAACAGGGTCATCACGGAGTTGAAGACCATGAACACCAGCAGCGCCCACGTCAGGGGCTTTCCGACCTTGTTGGGGATTTTCAAAATCCATTTCGCCATGCGCGGGTAGATATCCTTGATCCAGAAGATGCCCAAAATGCCCCAGAAAATCGAATACAGCAGGCAGATTCGGCCGTTGAGGTTATAGGGCATATTACTGTAATCCCACGAGGTCGAGCCGAAGCAGACCTCCTGAAACCACGAACAGGCGTATTCCACCACCGAGCCGACGATAAAGCCGCCGACGAACGAGAACACGCGCCCGCGGTTGCGGAAACGATAGAGTGCGCCGCTCAGGCAGAGCGCGCCGACGCCGTACACGAGGTTAAACGGGCCGTAAATCAGGCCGACGCGGCTCTCGTAATGGCCGCGCTGAATCAGGCAATAGATCGTTTCCAGCACAACGCCCGCAAAGCAGCCGATGAAAAACACCCAGAACAGCTTGTAAAACGTCATGCCCTGCGCGAAGTGCGCCTCTTGCCTTTCGCGGTAGTCAATCTGCGCGTTGGTCGGCGGCGGCGGCAGAATCCGCAGCTTCTTTTTCTTTCTGCGGTCGTATTTCTCCGTCTCTTTAAGACGGGTTTCCACCTCGTCGATCAGGTCGTTGAACGCCTGCAGTCTGCGGGTCAGCAGGTCGCGCTGCCTGCGCATGACGATCAGCTCTTCGCGAATCCGGGCGTAAAACGCGGCCTTCTGCGCGTCGTCCATCCGCTCATCCGCGGCGAGCACGTCCATCTGCCGGCGCAGTTCCATATATGCTTCGTAGTCCTGCGGGCCGAGCCGATCCATCAGCTCGTTTTTTTCTTCCTGCGTCATGGTTTTCTCCTTCCGTCGAACCTGCAGCGCGCCATCAGCTTGTTGACATAAGCAAACTTGACTTGAATCGTAAAATCAAGAAATTCAGCTATTCTTTCATTTGCGGAAAGGGCTATTCTCCCCCTTCGGAGGGAGAATAGCTTTTTGTCTACAGTCTGCCTTTCGCAAAATAGCGAGAGTCCCTCTTAGTCACCTACTATATTGTTCCGATTAGCATTTTCTAAGAAAAAAGAATTTGGAAGACTGAATTTTATAAAGAGAATCCCCCGCCTATGCGAAATGGGCGGGGGATTCTCTATGTTTCGGGGTTATTCGGCCAGCGCGGTTTCGATGTTGGCCAGCACCTTTTCGCTCAGCAGCACGAACGCCTGCTTGGTGCGTCCGGCCGAAGAGCCGGGGCAGCGCACGTTCTCGCGGGCGAAGAAGCCATCGGCCACGGAGCCGGCCGCGGCATAGGTATCGCAGAAGAAATGCGTGTTGGGCAGGTTCAGCCAATTCTCCAGCGCCTTGCTGTCAAAGCCGGGGCCGATGGAGGTGTTGAAGAGCGCCTTGCCCGCGCCGAGCTGCTCAAACTCATGCGCGCCGAGCAGCAGCACGTTCTTGTTCAGGCAGGTGAAGACGACCTCGCTTTCGGAGAGAAGCTGGTCAAGCGGTTTGTAGGTCATGCCCGCCTGCTCGGCCTCCGGCTTGCGGGAGCGGCTGTAATACGAAATCTCCGCGCCCATGAAGGAGAGCGCGTCCGCAATCATCCGGCCGGAAACGCCGAGACCGACCACGCCCACGCGCAGGCCGGTGATTTCAATCGGCTCGTCGCGCAGGGACGGCATGCCGTATCCATGCAGCAGGGCGATCAGCTCGTGGAGCACATATTCCACCACGCCGCGATCGCCGTAATCGCGGATGCCCAGCACGCGGATGTTCTTCTGGCGGGCGTAGGCGATATCCACATTGGCGCTCGCCTCGGAATAGAGGCTGCAGCACATGCCGATATAGCGGATGGCCGGGCAGGCATCGATGACGGCCTGACCGATGCGGGAGGTATAGCTGAGCAGCACCGCGTCCGCGTCGCCGATGCGGCGGATGATCTCCGCGTCATCCTTCGGCACGTCGCCGAACAGAACGACCTCGCGGGCGTAACGGTGCAGCGCTTCCTCCGCAGAGGGAATCAGGTTGACCGGCTCGATGGCGACCAGCTTCTTAAACATGCGTCTGCCCTCCCATCAATAGAAAACGACCGGGGATGCGAGGTTGCGCAGCAGCGCCACGACGCTCCAGCCCGCAATCGCGCTCGTGCTCGAATAGATATCCACAACGGCTTTCACGCCGTCGATCTCCGCGGTGATGCGGTGATCGTCGCCGACCCAGTTCGGTACGGAATGCATCGTCACGTCGGTGATTTCCGGGCCGGTGGTCGCCAGCGACGTGGCGACGGCGACGTTCACGCGGCGGGGGAAGGTGGCGATGGCCTCCTTGGCGTTGCCGGTGAACACGGTGGTCTTTTCCGTATCGGTCAGCAGGTGATCCGCCCAGACCGGCGTATTGCGGAAGCCGCGCGCACCCGTGTGGGTCTCGATGCCCGCCGTCTCCGGCAGGCGCTGCGCCTGCGCCATCAGGCTGACGGTTTGCAGCACGTCGAAGCCGCCGATGGCACCGCTGGCGAGATGCACCTTCGCGCCGCCCTCGCGCGCGGCCTGCTTGACCTGCTCATAAAACGCGAGATCGGCAAACGCGCCGATGGAGATGACGACCAGATTCACGCCGCGACGGAGCACCGGAACGGCCATCGCGCGGACGGCTTCGACCGACGCGGTTTCCACGATGTATTCCGGCTCGAGCGCGAGCAGCGCGTCCACATCCGCGCAGGCCGGACAGCCGACGGTTTCGGCCATCTTCTGCGCCGATTCCGGGGAACGGCTGGTCACGCCCACCAGCTCATAATCCGCCAGCAGGCCGTTTTTCCATGCGTTGGCTACAATGCCGCCCAGAAAGCCGCAGCCGACGATGCCGAATTTCGTTTTCATATGTTTCTCTCCTTCTGTGTTGCCTTTTGCAACGGTATTGCTTTCATTATATCATGGATGTATGAAAAAAACATCCCGTTTTTGCGAAATAAACGGGATGCTGTCGAGACAACTCCTTCCGTCACGGCTACGCCGTGCCAACCTTCGGCGCTTATCGACTCCTTCCGTCACGGCTACGCCGTGCCACCTCCCTCGAAGAGGGAGGTTTATTAGCGGGTTGCCGCAAGTAAGCGCGTATTGAGCTCCCTCGAAGAGGGAGGTTTATTTGGAGGGGTGCTGCGAGTAGGCGCTTAATGAGCTCCCTCGAAGAGGGAGGCTTATTAGCGGGTTGTCGCGAGTAAGCGCGTATTGAGCTCCCTCTTAGAGGGAGCTGTCAGCGAAGCTGACTGAGGGAGTTACAGCCCCACCTGACCGGCGACGGCGCGCGCGGCGTCCGCCATCAGCGGGTTTTCGACGGTCTCGATGCTGCCCTCGTCGCAGAGCTGCGCGGCCTTCGGATCAAACGGAAGCTGCGCCAGCACCGGCAGATGCAGCGCGGCGGCTTCCTGAGCGATCTTGGATTTGCCGAACAGCTCGATGCGCCTGCCGCAATCCGGGCAGAGCGCGTAAGACATGTTCTCCACCAGACCGAGCACGGGAATGTTCATCATATTGGCCATGTTGACGGCCTTACGGACGATCATGCCGACCAGATCCTGCGGGGTGGAGACGACGACCACGCCGTCCAGAGGGATGCTCTGGAAAACCGTCAGCGGCACGTCACCCGTTCCCGGCGGCATGTCGATAACCATTACATCCAGCTCGCCCCAGGCGACGTCCTCCCAAAACTGCTTGACCGCCCCGGCGATGACCGGGCCGCGCCAGATGACCGGCGCATCGTCGTTTTCGAGCATCAGGTTGATGCTCATCACCTCGATGCCCTTTTCGGTTTCGGCGGGGAAGATGTGCTCGCCGTCGCCGAGCGCCTTGTCGTGGATGCCGAACATGCGCGGGATGGAGGGACCGGTGATATCCGCATCGAGCACGCCGACGCGGTAGCCCATACGGCTGAGCATGACGGCCAGCTCGCCGGAGACGAGGGATTTGCCAACGCCGCCCTTGCCGCTGACGACGCCGATGACCTTGCGCACCTTCGGCGGCTCCTTCTTGGCCGTCTCAGCGGCCTGATTATGGTTGTGGCTGCAACCGGCGCATGCGGGCTTGGTGCCGCACTCGCTGGGCGAACAGCCCTGCTGAAGATCAGACACGGAAAAAACTCCTTTCGGTCGGGCGCGAATTCTGGTATAATACATTCAACCGATTGCACCCTTGAGATACAAGATCTATGATACCATGTTTTTGAAAAAAAGCAAGTCAATCACGGAATAAGAACGGAGGAATCACATCCCGATGAGAGCAAGAAAGAGGTTCGCGGCGCTGACGGCGGCAATTTTAACGGCCTTATCCGGCGCGGCGCTGGCGCAGGAATACGACGCGCAGCAGGCGAAAAGCTGGATGGCGCAGTTCGCGCAGGCGCTTCTCCAATTTTCGCCGATCAACGACCCGGCGCAGACGCTCGACCCCGCGCGGCCGGGCGAATATTTGCAGGAATATGAATTTGGCACGGTGCAGGCGGCGACAAGCGGCACGCCGACGGCGGCGCAGATTGAGGAAATCGACGTAAGTACGGCGCAGGTGACGGATGCGCGCGGCGTTCGCGTGGGCATGACGCTGAGCGAGGCACTCGGCGGGCTGAGCATCCCGCAGGCGGAGGGGAATCTGGCTGTGGTGAGCACGCAGGAGACGGGCGTGGGCTGGTGCTGGGCGTACCTCGGCGAGGACGGCGTATACGGTGTGGAATGGCTGACGTATGATCTTTACGAGCCGGTGACGGAATACACGCTGACCTACGTGATCGACGGCGATGCCGTCAGCGGTATTCGCGTCAAGGCGGCGGCCTCCACGCGGGCGCAGGCCGAAGCGGGGCTGGCGACGGCGCAGGAGATCGCGGGCAGGCAGAAGCGCGAGGCCGTTTTGACGGCCAGCGGCGCGGCGATGTTCGGCGCGGACGATTTGACGGTGAACGGGCGCGCGGTGATCGGCGCGGAGGCCTACGCGCTGGTGCAGGCGCTCGGCGAGCCGAACGAGGTGCAGACGCTCCCGGCGGGCGGCGGGCGCATCCTGCTCTACGACGGCGCGGCGGTTCGGCTGGGGCTGGACGAGGCAACGGGCGCGGAGGTGGTGCTCGGCGTGACGGCGACGGGAGATATTCGGGGCCCGCGCGGGCTTCGGGTCGGCATGACGGCGCAGGCGGCCGCGGGGCTTTTCCGATGCGACGCGGACGTGTATGCATCCGGCGGGGCGCTCTATATAGAAGGAGAGGCCTACGGAGAGCCGCCGTTTGCCGAAATGAGCGCGGAAAGCGACGGCGAGGCGACGATCCGCTACCTCTGCCGGATGGATAACGGCGAGGCCGCGCGGCTGGACGTGGGCATTCGCGGCGGGGGCGTCGGCTATTGGCATTTGTACACGGGCGAGGAGGCGGCGGACGGTGAGTGACGAGCGATTCATCCTCAAAAACGCGCGGCATCTGGCGGCGCGATACATGGAGGAGATTCTGCGGCCGGGCGATATCGCCGTGGACGCGACGATGGGCAACGGCAAGGACACGCAGTTTTTGTGCGAGCTGGTCGGCGAAACGGGGCACGTCTACGCTTTTGATGTGCAGGAGGAGGCGCTGGAGCGCACGGCGGCGCGGCTTGAGGCGGCGGGACTGCGGGCGCGCGCGACGCTGATCCTCGCCGGTCACGAGACGATGAGGGAAAACGTGCCGGTTTCGCCGCGCGCGGTGATGTTCAACCTCGGCTGGCTGCCCGGCGCGGCGCACATCGTCACCACGAGGACGGAAACGACGATGCGGGCGGTGCAGGCCGCGCTCGAGCTCGTTCAGCCCGACGGGTTTGTGAGCATCTGCGTCTATCCCGGCCACGAGGAGGGCACGCGGGAGCTGCACGCGCTGCTGGCGTGGGCGGCGGGGCTGGACGTGCGCGCCTACAATGTGCTGCACCACAACTTCATCGCCGCCAAGGCGGGCACCCCGCAGCTCCTTCTGATTCAGAAAAACGGATGACGTTTAAGAAAACATACGACAAAACTTTAACAAATTCACCGGCGGGCGCTTTTGCGCGAAATAGGGCTGCGAAAACGGTTAAAAAAGTTTCTTTTTGATTTTTTTGTAAAAAAGCAGAAGGAAATAGGAAGAATTTGTGGAATGAAAGAAAAAGGGATAAATTGTATCTGAGTATGCATTGTCGCCTGACAATGCATGCCGGACCCTATACGATTACGGAGGCGATAGTGGAATGAGCACCCTTCAGGATCTCAGCAAGGTGCTCTCGCGCAAGCAGGCTATTCTCGAAGAGAGTGCCGCTGGCGTTGAGCAACAGAAGAAGAGCGGCAAGCAGGCTGCGCGCGAGCGCATTGCGTTGCTGCTGGACGGCGGCAGCTTCGTCGAGCAGAGCATGCTCGCGCAGGATGCCGGCGTTGTGGCCGGAAGCGGCACGGTAGACGGCCGCCCGGTGTTTGTCTTTGCGCAGGATTTCGCCGTGATGGACGGCGCGATGGGCGCGAAGCAGGCGAAGAAGATCGTCAAAATTCTTGAGCAGGCTCGCAAGACCGGCACCCCGGTTGTCGCCATGTGCGACAGCAACGGCGCGCGCGTGGGCGAGGGCGCGGCCGCGCTGGAGGCGTATGCCGATGTGTTCGCGCACATGGCTCGCCTGAGCGGCGTTGTGCCGATGATTTCGCTGGTGCTCGGTCCGTGCGTCGGCGCGGCCGCCATGATGGCGAAGCTCTCCGACGTGGTGATCGTGTCCAAGCCGGCGGGCGCGCTGATGATGGCCGGCCCGCAGGTGCTGGCTTCCGCCATGAAGAAGGACGTCAAGGCCGAGGAGCTCGGCGGCGCGGACGTGGCGGTGAAGACCGGCGCGGCGCATTTCGCCTGCGAGAGCGAAGCGGACGCGATGGCCAAGGCCAAGGCCGTGCTGGGCATGCTGCCGGCGAACAACCTTGAGGATGCGCCGTTCTCCGTGGAGGAGGACATGAACCGCCGCCTCGAAGGCTTTGAAGCGGGCTGCGACGGCGCGGAGCTGATCGCGGCGCTGGCCGATACCGGCTCTGTGCTGGAGTTTGGCAAGGGTCACACCCATGCCGTCACCGCGCTGGGCAAGATGGCGGGCCGCACGGTCGCCTTCATTTACACCGGCAAGGGCGACACCTGCGACAACCGCATGAAGAAGATCGCCCGCTTTGTCCGCTTTGCGGATTGCTACAACATCCCGGTGGTGTCTCTGGTGGATTCCACGGGTCTCAAGCTGTTTGACACCGTCGAGCGCCAGATGGCCGTGCTCAGCGCGGCTTCCACGCTGGTGTATGCGTACAGCGAGGCGACGACCGTGAAGGTGACGCTGGTGATCGGCAACGCCATCGGTTCCGCCTATGTCGCCATGGGCGGCAGCGCGAACGCCGACATGACCTACGCCTGGCCGGGCAGCGTCATCAGCCCGATGACCGGCGAGGCCGCCATCCAGATCATGTGGAAGGACAAGATCATGGCCAGCAAGGGCGACGCCGTGAAGGCGCGCGAGGAGCTGGCGGCGCAGTATGAGGCCGAGGTGGCTGACGGCGTGAACGCCGCGGTCGAGGGTCTGGTGGACGACGTGATCGACCCGGCAGACAGCCGCAAGATGGTGATTGCCGCGCTGGAAATCCTCTCCAGCAAGCGCGATTCCAACCCGCCCAAGAAGCACGGCAACATGCCGCTGTAATCAGGGGAGGAAGTTTGAATGGGTGCAATTCTTCAATATGGCTTGTCCGTTGCGCTGGTAGGCATTGGCACGGTTTTCGTCGGCCTGATCATCCTGATTGCGTTGATTAAGCTGATGGAAATCGTCATGGCTTCCGCGACGGGCAAGAAGAAGGCCGCCGCGCCCGCTCCCGCTGCTCCCGCCCCCGTGGCGGAGGAGCCGGTCGAGGAGACGGACGACGACGAGCTGATTGCCGTCATCGCCGCTGCCGTTGCGGCCGCGATGGAACAATCCGGCGAGGAGAACACGACGGGCTTTGTCGTACGCTCCATCCGCCGCATCAACAACGCGCCCGCGTGGAACCGCGCCGGACGTGAGGAGCAGGTCTACAGCCGGATGTAACCGGCGAACCGCTTCAGAACAGACATTCAATTTTGCGAGGAGGATCTCCATTATGCGTAATTTTGTGATCATTGTGAACGGCACGAGCTACGAGGTTGCCGTTGAGGAAGTTGAAGCCGGCGCCGCTCCTGTGGCCGCCGCGCCCGTTGCCGCTCCTGCGGCTGCCCCGAAGGCCGCGCCTAAGGCCGCCGCGCCGAAGGCCGTCGCCGGTGAAAAGGTGACCGCGCCGATGCCGGGCAACCTGATTGACGTGAAGGTTAAGGCGGGCGACAGCGTGAAGAAGGGCGACGTGCTGGTGGTGCTCGAGGCCATGAAGATGGAAAACGAGATCATGGCGCCGCACGACGCGAAGGTGGCGCAGGTTCTGGCCGCCAAGGGCGCTACTGTCAACACCGGCGACGTGCTGGTTGTGCTCGAATAAGCTGCAAAGGGGTTAAGCGCTGTGAAAAAAATTCTGAGTGTGATCCTCGGATTGGCGCTGTGCTGCATGCTTGCGGCGCTGCCCGTTTGCGCCGAGGAGACCGCTGCCCCCGTGCAGGCGGAAACCGCCGAAATCGGCGACGGCCATGTGACGCTGGTCAGCGATTCCGACCAGCTCATTCCCGTCTATGTGGATGAGGAGGCGGAGGGCGCCGAAGGCACGGTGGAGCAGGCGATGGCCGACTTCAGCGTTGGCGGCACCATCGCGGGTCTGGTCAACGATTCCGGTATTTACGACATCATCAAGGGCAACTGGAAGAGCGCGGTGATGATCCTCATCTCTTTCGTGCTGCTCTATCTGGCCATTGTCAAGCAGTTTGAGCCGCTGCTGCTGATGCCGATTGCCTTCGGCATGCTGCTGACGAACCTGCCGCTGGCGGGCATTATGGACGAGCCGATCTACGAGATCATCTCCAACCCGACGTACCACGGCAAGGCCGGTATCCCGATTTACAACGGCGATATGCTGGTGGGCTATCAGTATATCAAGCAGAACGGCGGCCTGCTGTATTACCTCTATCAGGGCGTTAAGCTGGGCATCTTCCCGCCGCTCATCTTCATGGGCGTCGGCGCGATGACCGACTTCGGTCCGCTGATCGCCAACCCGATGAGCCTGCTGCTCGGCGCTGCCGCGCAGCTGGGTATCTTCCTGGCGTTCATCGTGGCGCTGATTCTGGGCTTTACCCCCGCTGAGGCCGGCGCAATCGGCATCATCGGCGGCGCGGACGGCCCGACCGCCATCTACGTCACCACCAAGCTCGCGCCGGGTCTGCTGGGCCCGATCGCCATCGCCGCGTATTCCTACATGGCGCTGGTGCCGGTCATCCAGCCGCCGATTATGAAGGCGCTGACCAGCAAGAAGGATCGCCAGATCGTCATGGGTCAGCTCCGCACCGTCTCCAAGACCGAGAAGATCGTCTTCCCGATCGTCGTGACCGTGCTGGTCTCCCTGATGCTGCCGAGCGCCGCGCCGCTGATCGGCGCGCTGATGCTGGGCAACCTGTTCAAGGAATCCGGCGTGACGGAGCGCCTCTCCAAGACCGCGCAGAACGAACTGATGAACATCGTCACCATCTTCCTGGGCGTGACGGTCGGCGCGACGGCGAAGGCCGAGACCTTCCTGCAGCCGCAGACCCTCAAGATCATCGCGATGGGCGTGTTTGCGTTCGGCGGCGGTACGGCCGGCGGCGTTCTGCTGGGCGACCTGATGTGCAAGCTCTCCGGCGGCAAGATCAATCCGCTGATCGGCTCTGCGGGCGTTTCCGCCGTGCCGATGGCCGCGCGTGTCTCCCAGAAGGTTGGTCAGGCGGAGAACCCGAGCAACTTCCTGCTGATGCATGCCATGGGCCCGAACGTGGCCGGCGTTATCGGCTCTGCGGTTGCGGCGGGCGTGTTCATCTCGATGTTCGGCTAACCGACCTGAGGTCGGTTTCACTTCCGCCGAAGTTTGCGGAAAGTGAAGGGCTTTGCACACGCGAGCGAGGCCACGCATGGCATACGCGAGCAGCGATTTGAACGATTCAAACGGTTGAAAAACGATGCGGCGTTCCCTCCGGCGTGGGGGAATGCCGCCCTTCCCGAAAAAACGGGACAGATAATAAGGAGGAATAAGCAATGGGAAAGGTGCTTATCACCGATACCATTCTGCGCGACGCGCACCAGTCTCAGGCCGCAACCCGTATGCGCCTGGAGGAGATGCTGCCCGTCGCGGACAAGCTGGATAAGATCGGCTACTATTCTCTGGAGTGCTGGGGCGGCGCGACGTTCGACTCCTGCATGCGCTTTCTGAACGAAGATCCGTGGGAGCGTCTGCGCGCGCTGCGCAAGGCGATGCCCAACACCAAGCTGCAAATGCTCTTCCGCGGCCAGAACATTCTCGGCTACAAGCATTATGCGGACGACGTGGTGGATGAGTTCGTCAAAAAGTCCATCGAGAACGGCATTGACATCATCCGCATCTTCGATGCGCTGAACGATCTGCGCAACCTCGAGCAGGCCGTCAAGTCCACCAAGAAATACGGCGGCAACTGCGAAATCGCCATCAGCTACACGATCAGCCCGGTGCACACCGAGGAATACTTCCTCAAGCTGGCCAAGGAGATCGAGCAGATGGGCGCGGACGCGATCTGCATTAAGGATATGGCCAACCTGCTGCTGCCGTATGAGGCCTACAGCCTCGTCAAGAAGCTCAAGGCGACCACCAAGCTGCCGATCCACCTGCACACGCACAACACCGCCGGTACCGGCGCGATGACCATCCTCAAGGCGATTGAGGCGGGCTGCGACATCGTGGATACCGCCCTGAGCCCGATGGCCGAGGGCACCAGCCAGCCGGCGACCGAGTCCCTGTGCGCGACGCTCAAGGGCACCGAGTACGACCCGTGCCTGGACATGGAGCTGATGAACGAGTGCGCGACGCACTTCCGCGGCGTGGCCGCCCGTCTGGAGAAGGACGGCTGGCTCGTGCCGAGCAAGGTGCTGCGCGTGGACGCCAACACGCTGAAGTATCAGGTGCCGGGCGGCATGCTCTCCAACATGATCGGCCAGCTCAAGCAGTTCAACGCGATGGACAAGTATTACGACGTGCTGGCTGAAATCCCGCAGGTTCGCAAGGACTTCGGCTATCCGCCGCTGGTCACGCCGACCTCCCAGATCGTCGGCACGCAGGCGGTGATGAACGTGCTGTTCGGCCGCTACAAGACCTTCCCGAACGAATCCAAGGGTCTGCTGCGCGGCGAGTACGGCAAGCTTCCGGCTCCGGTGAACGAGGAAGTCCGCAAGATGGCCATCGGCGACGACAAGGTGATTACCTGCCGCCCGGCCGACCTGCTCAAGCCGGAAATGGACAAGTATCGCGAGGAAATCCGCGATCAGGCCACCTGCGAGGAGGACGTGCTCAGCTACGCCCTGTTCCCGAAGGTCGCGCCGAAGTTCTTTGAGTATCGCTCTGCGCATCAGACGAAGATTGATTCCACGATGCTCAATAAGGACAACAAGACCATGCCGGTCTAAGACGCAAATAAAAGACATGTCAGACGGGGAACTGCCCGTCTGGCATGTCTTTTTGTATAATAAAGGAGCGGACACACATGATGTGTCCGCTCCTCGTCTTCAAAAACAATGGAATCCTTGAGAGGAAAAATTCCGAAACTTCGGGTTCTCGGCAGGATTTGGGGCAACGCTCCGGCGTCAATCCTCCGCAGGCCACGGGTAGAACAGCGTGCCGTCTTCCAGCGTCTCCGCCTTGCCGTCGGTGACGCGGGTGATTTCCGCAAGCAGGTTTTCCTCGTCGGCGACGCGAACCATCAGCGTACAGACGACGCTCGCGCCGAATTCCGTATGCTCGATGATGACAGGCGCGGAGCGGAGAAAATATTCCAGCCGCTGCCAAGTGGAATAATCCACCTCGACCATATGGCGCGCGCTCTTTTCCATCACGACGACGCCCGCCGCGTCCAGCGCGGCCTTGCTGCCCTGCGCATAGGCGCGGACAAGCCCGCCTGCGCCGAGCAGAATACCGCCGAAATACCGGGTGACAACCACGGCGCAGTTGACCACGCCGCGCGCCTTCATCACCTCGATGATCGGCATGCCCGCCGTGCCGCCGGGTTCGCCGTCGTCGCTGTAGCGCATGATGCCGGAATTCAGCCCGATGATATACGCATAGCAGTTGTGGGTGGCGTCCTTGTGCTTCTGACGAATCCGGGCGAGGAAGGCCAGCGCCTCCTCCTCGGTTTCGCAGGGGCAGCCGTAGCCGATGAAGCGCGATTTGTTGATGACGAACTCCGCGCTGTTTTCCGCGCGGAGGGTCTTATACGAGAGCTGGGCAGACATGGCTTATTTGAGCACGATGCGGTGGAATTTCTTCTTACCGCTGCGCAGCATCAGGCCGTCGGTGGGGATCATGTCCGCCGTCACAACCGCGTTCACGTCGGTCACCTTGTCCTCGCCGAGGCTCACGCCGCCGCCCTGAACCAGACGGCGCGCCGCGGAGTTGGACGGCGCAAGGCCGCAGGTGACGAGCAGCGTGGTCACGCGCGCGTCCTTTTCGAGGTCGGCCGCGGTGATTTCGGTCGTCGGGATGGAGCCGCCCATCGCCGCGCCGCCGAAGAGAGAAGCGGCGGCCTCCTGCGCCTTCTCAGCTTCTTCCTCGCCGTGCACGAGCTTGGTGACCTCGTAGGCCAGCACCTTCTTGGCCTCGTTGATCTGGCTGTCCTTGAGCGCGCCGAGGCGGCGAACCTCGTCCATCGACAGGAAGGTCAGGAGGCCGAGGCACTTCTCCACGTCCTGATCGTCCACGTTGCGCCAGTACTGGTAGAAGTCATAGGGGCTGGTCTTGGCCGGGTCGAGCCAGAGCGCGCCCTTTTCGGTCTTGCCCATCTTGCGGCCGTCGTGGGTGAGCAGGAGCTGGAAGGTGCAGGCAAACGCATTTTCGCGCTCCTTGCGGCGAATCAGATCCGCGCCGCCGAGCATATTGCTCCACTGGTCGTTGCCGCCCATCTCCAACCGGCAGCCGTACTTCTTGAACAGCTCGAGGAAGTCATAGGACTGCATGAGCATGTAGGTGAATTCGAGGAAGGAGAGGCCGTTGTCCGTCGCCATGCGCGCCTTGTAGCACTCGGCGGTGAGCATCTTGTTGACGGAGAACATGGAGCCGATGTCGCGCATGAACTCGATGAAGTTCAGGCTGCGCAGCCAGTCGCCGTTGTTGGCGATGATCGCCTTGCCCTCGGAGAAATCGAGGAAGCGGCTCATCTGCTGCTTGATGTGTGCAACGTTGCTGTCGATGGTCTCCACGGTCATCATCTTGCGCATGTCGGTCTTGCCGGAGGGGTCGCCGATCATCGCCGTGCCGCCGCCCATCAGCGCGATGGGGCGGTGACCCGCGCGCTGCATGTGCGCCATCGCCATGATTGGGATGTAGTGGCCGATGTGCAGGGAATCGGCGGTCGGGTCGAAGCCGACGTAGAACGTGGTCGGGTTTTTGAGCTGCTCGTAGAGCTCGTCTTCAAAGGTCATCTGCGCGATAAAGCCGCGCTCCTTGAGCAAATCGAGAACGTGCTGAGCCATGGGTGTTCCTCCTTTGACGTCGGGCAGGCATGAGACGGGAGGCGCGGCGCTGCCCACAAAAAAACGCCCTCCCGATTGCAATCGGGAAGGCGTGAAACACGCGGTACCACTTCCGTTCGAGACTCCATTGCTGGAAGCCCCCTTAGCCGCCCGCAGACACGGGCTGCACGCTGTATCCGGCGTACCGGCGACCGCCTACTGACCCGCAGGGGGCGTTGGGGATCGTGCTCCGGGATGTATTCGGCCTGCCTCTCGCTGCCGCCTCGCACCGACCGGCGGTTCTCTGAAACGAGCGGGCGGACGTACTTATTCCCATCCTCGCGTATGGCTGTATTATACGGGGCGGAAAAGCGATTGTCAAGCCCCATTTTGCACACCTTGCGCTTTTGCGCGAATTGCGATACAATAGGGCGGTAAGAAAACAGCGAGGGTGGAAACGATGATTCATATCGTGTTGGTCGAGCCGGAAATTCCGCAGAATACCGGCAACATAGCGCGCACCTGCGCGGCGACGGGGAGCGAGCTGCACCTGGTCAAGCCGCTGGGGTACAGCTTGGAGGATAAATATCTGAAGCGCGCGGGGCTGGATTACTGGCCGCTGGTGAAGGTGCACGTGCATGAGAATTTTGCCGAGCTGCTGGCGGCGTATCCGGATGCGCCGTTCTTCTACGCGAGCACGAAAGCGCCGAGGAGCTACGCGCAGGCGGAGTACCCGCGGGATGTGTTCCTCGTCTTTGGCCGGGAATCGCGCGGCCTGCCGGAAAACCTGCTGGAACGGGTCTATGACCGCTGCATCCGCATCCCGATGATCGAGGGCGCGCGCAGCCTGAACCTGTCCAACTCCGTGGCGATTGTGACCTACGAGGCGCTGCGCCAGCATGGCTTTGAGCATCTGCTCGATCACGGCGCGCTGACCGGCCGCGACGAAGAGCCGGGCGCATGGATGGATTATCTGTAAGCATTTGCCTGTCCTTGACAGCAGGCGCTTGTTTTTGTTACAATAAGATGGAGAAAATGACGGGAAAGAGGCGTGCCGCTTGAAGAAGAAAAAGAAGAGCCAGATCGGCTTCCGCGTGGCGGCGGGCGTGATGGATGTGTTCGGCGTGGCGGCCGCCGCGCTGGCGATTGTTGTGCTGCTGCTCATGCTCGGCAGTCTCTTTTCGTGGCTGAGGCAGGATTTGGCGATCACCTTTGCCGATTTGACGGATAACATCACGGACGCGGTGATTATCGGCAAGTGAAACGGGCGGGAAAATCCGATTTTATAAAATAACAATGGCTTTGTCGGCGTTGTCGATGATAAAAAGGGAGCAAATCAAGATAAAAAAACGTTTTTCTATTTTTAAATTGCTCTGTTTTTTTCGTCAACAGCGTCGACAAAATGTATTTTGAACGTAATATAAAAATAAGACGACGGGAGGCGGCAGCATGAACACATCTTGGCCAACGCTCACGGAAGCCGTGTTTGCCTGCGAAAAATGCAGGCTCTGCCAGACGAGAACAAACGTCGTGCTCGGCGAGGGCGACCTGCATGCGCCGCTGATGTTCATCGGCGAAGGACCGGGACAGCAGGAGGACGAGACCGGCCGCCCGTTCGTCGGCGCGGCGGGGCATCTGCTGGATCGGATGCTCGCGGCCATCGGGCTGAGGCGGGAGCAGGTCTACATCTGCAACATCGTCAAGTGCAGGCCGCCGCAGAACCGCGTGCCGGAGGCGGACGAGCGCGCCGCCTGCATGGATTACCTGCGCCAGCAGGTCGCGCTGGTGCGGCCGAAGGTGATCGTCTGCCTCGGCTCGACCCCGACGCGGGCGCTGCTGGGCGAGCAGATGCGCATTACGCGCGACCGGGGCGTTTGGCAGCTCAAAAAGGGCGTGTGGTTCATGCCGACGTATCACCCGGCGGCTCTGCTGCGCGACGCGGACAAAAAGCGCCCGGCGTGGGCGGATTTTCAGGCGATACGCGACAAGCTCATCGAGCTGAACGCATATCCCAAGACGGAGGCGGACTGATGGAGGAGCAAAAAGAGCGTCAGGCGCTTCGGGCGCTGATTGCGGGCGTGTCGCCGGGGCGGGAAAACGCGCTGGTCTTCGGCGAGGGGCCGAAAAACCCGAAGTTGATGCTCATCGGCGAAGCGCCGGGCGAGCAGGAGAGCCTGATGGGGCGGCCGTTCGTCGGCAAGGCGGGGAAGAACCTCGATCACTTTCTGGCGCTGGTTGGGCTTGTGCGCGGGGAGATCTATATCACCAACGTCGTCAAATTCCGCCCGACCAAGACGGGCGCGACCGGGCGGCTGAGTAACCGCCCGCCGACGCGGGAGGAAATCGCGCTGTTTCGCCCGTGGCTGATGGCAGAAATCGCGCGCGTAAACCCCGGCGTGATCGCGACGCTGGGCAACGTGCCGCTTCAGGCCGTCACGGACGGCCGGATTACCATCGGCGAGGCGCACGGCCGACTGACGGTAGCGGGCGAAACCGGCAGGCCGCTCTTTCCGCTGTATCACCCGGCGAGCCTGATCTACAACCGCGCGCTCGCCCCGGTGTACGAGCAGGATGTGCGCGCGCTGGCCGACATGCTGCGCAAAAATGCCTTTTGAATCGGGCGGCGGCTTGCCATTTAGAGCGCTGAAATGTATAATTGGAACAAAAGGGCTTCCGTTCTGCCCGCGGGTATGGTATGCTCGGAGCAAAAGGAAGGGTGAAAAACGATGGAAATGATTTTGGAAAATCTGCCGATGGCGCTCTGTGTGCTGCTGGGCATGGGTCTGATTCTGGTGGAGGTCTTCCTGCCGGGGTTCGGCCTGCCGGGCATTTCGGGCATCGCGCTGGTCGGCGTGGGCACGATCATGGCGGCGATGCATTTCGGCACGCTGACGGCGGTGGCGCTGCTGCTGGTGATTATTGCGGTGCTGGCGGTGCTGGTCTCGTGGCTGCTGCGTTCGGCGGCGAAGGGCGACGTGGCCAAATCCAAGCTGTTTCTGCACCAGAAGGAAGAACTGCGTGAGCAGCAGGATATGCAGGTGCTCGTCGGGCATGAGGGCAGGACGCTCAGCGTACTGCGTCCCTCCGGCATCGGCGATTTTGACGGCGTTCGGCTGAACGTCGTCACCGAGGGCGAGTTTATCGAAAACGGCGTGGCGATTCGCATTGCGCGCGTCGAGGGCGGAAAAATCGTCGTCAAGGCGATTAAGTCATAAGCGAGAAAAAGACAGGGGGAAAAGAGTATGGTTGTGGAGAGCGTTGTTTTGATTGTGGCCATCATTCTGGCGGTGCTGGTTTTCCTGCGGTTTATTCCGCTGAATCTGTGGATCTCCGCGCTGGCTTCCGGCGTGCACGTTTCGATTTTCACGCTGATGGGCATGCGGATTCGCCGCGTTCCCCCGGCAAAGATCGTCGGGCCGCTGATTAAGGCGGAAAAGGCCGGGCTGAACATGCAGATCAGCAAGATGGAAGCGCACTTCCTCGCGGGCGGCAACCTCGATCGCGTGATTACCGCGCTGATTACCGCGCGCGGCGCGAACATCAAGCTCGATTTTCCGGAGGCCTGTGCCATCGACCTGGCGGGGCGCGACGTTTTGCAGGCGGTGCAGATGAGCGTCAACCCGAAGGTCATTGAAACGCCGGTCGTCGCCGCGATTGCGAAGGACGGCATCGAGCTGCGCGCCAAGGCGCGCGTGACGGTGCGCGCGAACATCGAGCGGCTGGTCGGCGGCGCGGGCGAGGAGACGATTGTTGCGCGCGTCGGCGAGGGCATCGTCACGACCGTCGGCTCTGCGGAGACGCACAAGGCCGTGCTGGAAAACCCGGATCTGATCAGCCGCACCGTGCTGAGCAAGGGGCTTGACGCGGGCACGGCGTTCGAAATTCTCTCCATCGACATCGCGGATGTGGACGTGGGGCGCAACATCGGCGCGCAGCTCCAGATGGATCAGGCCGAGGCCGACCGCCGCATTGCGCAGGCCAAGGCGGAGGAGCGCCGCGCGATGGCCGTCGCCCGCGAGCAGGAGATGAAGGCCGCCGCGCAGGAACAGCGCGCCAAGGTCATCGAGGCCGAAGCGGAGGTGCCGCGCGCCATGGCGGCCGCGCTGCGCGAGGGCAAGCTGGGTGTGATGGATTATTACGAGATGAAGAACACCATCGCCGACACGGCCATGCGCGATTCCATCGCCTCCATGGGCGAGGGCGCAAACGCGCCGCGCAAGAAGTAATCATCGAAGGGAGAGGCGCGAAACATGGGTGAAATGCTGCTGTATCTGCTCGTTGCCGCGCTCTTCGTGATGGTGCAGGTCGCCGCAGGCGGAAAAAAGAAGAAGAAAAAGGGCAGCCCGAACAGGCCGCCCGTGAAGAAAAACGAAGCCAAACAGGCCGCGCCGACAGACCGGCCTGAGGCCAAAACGGCGGAGGAGAGCGCGCGCGTGTTCGAACGGCACGAGGCGCAAAGCGGCTTTGATGACCCCTGCGACAGAGAGGACGCGCCGCGCATCCATCTGCATCAGGCGGATCAGCAGGCGATGGAGCAGGCGGGCGAGGGCGAAGACCCCTGCCACGCCGGCGCCGCGCAGGAAAGACCGCCGATGGACGACGAGACGAAGGAAACGGACGTGCAGCGCGCGGCGTTTGAAAGCGACGTGCTGCGCGGCGTGGTGATGAGCGAGGTGCTGACGCGGCCGAGCGAACGCGCGGCGCTCAGACGGATGAAGCGGGGAAGAAGAGCGTGAGCAACGAGGAAATTCGCGTCGTCATTGCGGATGACGAGCCGGGCATGCGCATGATTATGCGCAAGATGATCGAAAAGGCGGTCGGCTTCACGCTCTGCGGCGAGGCGGACAACGGGCCGGATCTGCTCAAGCTGGTGGAGCAGTATAAGCCGCAGGTCTGCTTTCTGGATGTGGAAATGCCGGGGATGACGGGGCTGGAATGTGCCAAGGCCATTCAGGATACCGACCCGCGCACCATCCTCGTCTTCGCTACGGCGCACGAGGACTACATGGCGCAGGCGTTCGAGGTCTATGCGTTTGATTACATGGTCAAGCCGTTCAAGGTTGAGCGCGTGATGAAGACGCTTGAGCGCATCCGGCAGGTGATCGGTGGGCGCGCGCAGCCCCAGAGCGAGCAGGCGGAAAAGCTGGAGGAGCACATCAAGGCGATTCCGGCCAGAGGCGCGAGCAGCGGGCGCATCATGCTGCACCACAAGGAAGGCGTGAACTTCATCAACCAGTCGGATATCCTGCTGGTGCAGCGCGAAAACCGCTCGACCGTGCTGTATGCCACGAACGGGCGGCGCTTTGAGACCAGCGAGGCGCTGGGCGACGTGGAGGCGCGGCTCGATCCGAAGATTTTCTTCCGCTGCCACAAATCGTACATCATCAACCTCAATGTGATCGACAACATCACGCCCTACGGGCGCTGGACGTATGTGGTGCACCTGACCGGCACGACGCAGGACGCGCTGATTACGCACGAAAAATACGAGGAATTGGAAAAAATGTTCTCCTGACGGGAACGGGACGGACGCGGCGCGTTCGTCTCAGACTGTAAACAAAAAGCTATTCTCCCCCGAAGGGGGAGAATAGCCCTTTCTGCAAATGAAAGAATCGCTGAATTTCTTGATTTTGCTATTCAAGCCAAGTTTGCTTATGTCAACGAGCTGACGCGCGATGCGCGGACAGCCTTAGGTAAAGAGGAAAATTCGGTGGAGAAAAGACGGATCAATCGGTTTTGCGAGGCAGCGGCGCTGATTGCGTTTGTGCTGCTGACGGCGGCGCTGGCGCTCTGCGCGCTGACGATGACGGCGCAGAACGAGGCCGGCGACAACATCATGCTGCAAACGGTGACGCTGGTGCGCGAGCCGCTTCTGAGGAGCCTGCTGCTGTCGCTCGCCGCGCTGGCGGCGCTGCTGGGTGTGCACGGGCTGCTGGAACGGCTGGGCGGCGTTCGGCTGGGCGCGGGGCTTTGCGCGCTGTGGCTGGCGGCGGCGCTTTTGTGGATTTGGGCCATCGGCATGCGGCAGCGGGCGGATGCGCAGATGGTGCTGGCGGACGCGCATCAATTCGCGCGGAACCATTACGACGCGCTGAGCGGCGACTATTTGCAGGTGTACACCTATCAGCTCGGAATCGCCTTGCCGCTGCACATGCTGGCGAGGCTTTTTTCGGGCGCGACGATAGGGCAGCTTGATTTTCTGGCGCAGTGCGTCAACGCGGCGCTGGGGATCGCGGGAGCGGGTGTGCTTGCAGCGCTGGCGCAGGAGCTGCTTGACCGGCGCGCGGCCTCGGCCACGCTGCTGCTGTACATCGCGAGTCTGCCGACGCTATTGTTCGCGCAGTTCGTCTACAACATCAACCTGATGATTCTGCTGGGCGCGGGCGCGACGCTCTGCTTTGCGCGCTATGTGCGCACGGGGCGCGTCGGGTTCGGGCTTGCGTATGCGGCACTGGCGGGGCTGGCGACGGTCGCCAAGCCGAACGCGGAAATCGTGCTGCTGGCGCTGCTCATCTGCGCGCTGCTGCACGGGTGGGCGAACCGGGACATGAAAATCGTGCTGCTTGCGGCGCTGTCCTTCGCGATTGGGAAAGGGGCGTTCGCGGCTGTCGCGGCATGGTATGGGAAACAGGGCGGGGTCGATTTCCGCGCCAATGTCAGCATGCTGGCGCGGCTGGCGATGGGGATGCAGGAATCCCCCATCGCGGCGGGCTGGTACAACAAATATACCGAGCAGTTTTTTGCGGCGGATGTGACGGCGCAGCAGGAAAAGGCGCAGGCGCTTGCGGCAATCGGCGCGCGGCTCGGCTGGATGCGGGAAAACCCGGCGGCGGCGCTGGCGTTTTACCGGGAAAAGCTGCTGACCCAGTGGCTCGACCCGGCCTATGACAGCCTGTGGATGGGCGAATTGAGCGAAAAGGTCGGGCGATACAACGGGCTGATCGGCTCGATCTACCGCCGTAAGGACGGATTGAGGACGCTGATGGACGGGTATATGGACGCGATGCAGACGGCCGTGTACGCGCTCTCGGCGCTGGGCGGCACGCGGCTGCTGAAGAAGAAGGGCGACATGGCGGCACTGGCGCTGCCGGTGACGATCCTCGGCGGGGCGCTGTACCATTTGCTGTTTGAGGCAAAGGCGCAGTATGCGTACCCTTATATGGTGTATATGCTGCCGCTGGCGGCGGCGGGGCTGTGCACGCTGGCGGAGAAGCTGAAAAAGATCAGCGGATGAGCGGCAGAAGCAGCAGCGTCATCACGAGGCAGAGAAACACGGTGCAGAAGCAGCAGAGGAACGTTCCCTGCGAGATATCGCCGGAGACGGGGGCATGCGTGGCGGTCGTGTCCTGCGCGACGCCCAGAATATTCATCAGGCGGGATTTGACGTCCCGGCCGCCGATGCGGAAAGGGCTGCGCCCGGCGACGCCGCTGCACAGCAGCAGCAGAAAGCTGAACAGCGCGTCCGCAGGGCGAACGAGCAGACCGAGCAGGCGATCCGCCTGCTCGTTTTCATTGCTGACGGCGGAGAGCGCGAGAAAGCCCCAGCCCAGCGCGGCGGACAGGCGAAGCGGCAGACCGACGGCCATCAGCACGAGCGGCACGCAGACATGCGCGACGAAGGCCGGGGCGAGCGTGGCGCAGGTCTCGCGGACGAGGGATTCATACGCGGGGATATCGCGGGAATACGCGCCGGAATCCAGCTCGCGCTTGACCGCGCCGCTTTGCGGGATGCAGGAAAGGCCGAAGAGCGGGAACGCCATCAGCACGGCCTCGACCGCCGGATGAAGCAGGGCGAGCAGGAACGGGACGAGCATCAGTGTCAGCAGGAACGCCGGAAAGGCGAGCTTGCGCGGGGCGCGCGCGTCGAGCCGCTGAAAGAGGGCATAGAGCTTTTGCAGCGCGCGGGCGAGGCCGCCGGCGAATTTCGGCGCGGCGCAGTAGAGGACGAACGCGAGGAAAAGCGCGGCGGGATAGGCGAACAGACGCATGAGGGAGAACCTGCCTTTCTAAACCAGAATCGGGGACGTGGTGAAATCGCGGCCGGAGGAACGGAGCGCGGGGTTTGAAACGCCGAGCGACCAGAGATCCTGCGCGCGCACGTCGAGGGCAAAGAGGGGATGGGCGCGATCAAAATCAGCAGCCTTGGTGACGAGCGGAATGGCGCTGCGGCGCTTGACGGCCTTGAGCAGCGGCGCAGCGCTCCTGCGGAAGCCGAGGACGCGGGCGTATTCGGGCGCGCGGTGCGCCTGTGCAAAATCGCGCGAAAGATCCAGCAGCGCATAGGCGCACAGGCGGGAGAGCCGCGCGCGGGTATAGCGTTTGGTTTTGACGAAATTCAGAAGCGCCTCGCGGGAGGCGCAGGTCTGCGCGGCGGCCAGAAAGCGGCGCTCCAGCCCCTCGTCCATGCCGTACAGCGCGGCGAGCGCGTCGGGGGACGCGGTGCGCAGGCGGTAGAGCAGCGCCTGCGTCAGGGCTTCTTCCTCGTGGACGAAGCCGCGCGCCTCGGCGGTTTGCAGCGGCGCGGGCGAGGGGACGGCGGACAGGGCGGCGGGCAGGTCGCCGCGCGCCAGCGCCGCGCGGACGGCGGTTGCGCTGGAGAGGGAAGACAGCGCAGCGTCGTGATAGCCGCTGCCCCGGCGCTCGACGGGCACGGGGGCGATTTCCGGCGGAAGGGCTTGCAGATATTCCAGCGCGAGGGCGGCGTTGGGCTGCGCCAGCAGGGCGGCGGGCAGACCAGCGGCCTGTTCGGCGGCCAGCGCGCGGGCGCGGGGATAGGGCAGGCCGTCGGCCAGACGCGCGCGCAGCGCGGCGGAAAAAGCCGGGGATTCGGCCTTAAAGAGCGCCGCGGCGGCGGAGAGAAGCGGGAGCGCCGAGGCTTCGCAGCCGAAGGAGAGATGGGTTGCCACGCCGAGGGCGGAAAGCAGCGCCACGCCGCCGGAGGCGAAATCCGGCGCGGGGGCGCAGGCGAAGCGGGTCGGAAGCTCGAGCACGAGATCCGCGCCGTTTTCAAGCGCGGCGCGCGCGCGAAGCCATTTATCATGCCGGGCGAACGCGCCGCGCTGGGTGAGCGCGCCGCTCATCAGGCAGAGAACGTAATCCGCGCCCGACGCCTCGCGGGCGGCGCGCAGATGATAGGCATGGCCGAGGTGAAAGGGGTTATATTCGCAGATGACGGCGCAGACGCGCATGGCGGCGGCCTCCTTTCGGGAAAAAACGGACGAAAAGCGAATAAAGCGCGAAAAGGGGGACAAAAAGCGGCATAAAATTGCGCGCCGTCCTTTTCAAAAGCGACAAATTGCGCTATAATAATGCTGTATCGTCTTGTACACCGCAGGTTTATCTTCGGATAAGCCTATTATATCACGTCAAGGAGGATTTACAAATGTCTGTCATTGACAAAATCAGAGCGAAAGCCGCCGCCGATGTGAAGCACGTCGTGCTGGCTGAGGGCAGCGAGCCGCGCACCGTGCAGGCCGCGGAGAAGATCGTGAAGCTGGGTCTGGCCAAGATCACGCTGGTGGGCGCGAAGGCCGAGATCGAGGCGAAGGCCGCCGAGCTGGGCGTTGACCTGACCGGCGTGATGATCGTCGATCCGGCGACGAGCGAGAAGACCGCTTCCTACGCCGAGCAGCTTTTCCATATCCGCGAGAAGAAGGGCATGACCCTGGAAAAGGCCACCGAGCTGTGCCTGAAGAACACGCTGTTCTACGGCACGATGATGCTCAAGATGGGCGACGCGGACGCGATGGTCGCGGGCGCGATCAACACCACCGGCGACGTGCTGCGTCCTGCGCTGCAGATCATCAAGGGCGCGCCGGGCATCAAGACCGTTTCTTCCTGCTTCCTGATGGAAGTGCAGGATCATAAGTACGGCGACAACGGCGTGCTGGTGTTCGGCGACTGCGCCGTGAACATCGACCCGACCAGCGAGCAGCTTGCGGACATCGCGATCGCTTCCGCGCAGACCGGCAAGGCGCTGCTGGGCATGGATCCGCGCGTGGCGATGCTCTCCTTCTCCACGAAGGGCTCTGCGAAGCACGAGAACGTGGACAAGGTGGCGGGCGCCGTGAAGCTGGTGCACGAGCAGGCGCCGGAGCTGAACGTGGACGGCGAGATGCAGGCCGACGCGGCGCTGGTCTCCTCCGTCGGCGAGCTCAAGTGCCCGGGCAGCCCGGTTGCCGGCAAGGCGAACGTGCTGGTCTTCCCGGATTTGCAGGCGGGCAACATCGGCTACAAGCTGGTGCAGCGTCTGGGCAACGCGAAGGCCATCGGCCCGGTCATTCAGGGTCTGGCCAAGCCGGTCAACGACCTCTCCCGCGGCTGCTCCGTCGAGGACATCGTGGACGTCGTGGCCATCGCGGCGGTCAAGGCGCAGGCTTAATCGACTGATTGCGCGCGGTCGTCTGATAAGCGGAGGCCGCGCGTTTTCCCTATCATCAGAGTTCCTATCATAAGAAGCAAGGAGATACTTTCCATGAAGATTCTGGTCATCAACGCTGGCTCTTCCTCCCTGAAGTTCCAGCTCATCGACATGGACGACGAGTCCGTCAAGGCGAAGGGCCTGGTCGAGCGCATCGGCATCGAGGGCACGCACTTCAAGCAGACTGTGCTGGGCACCGACAAGGTGATTGAGTTCACCCGCAACATGAAGGACCACACCGAGGCGATTTCCGCCGTCCTCTCCGCGCTGACGGACAAGGATAACGGCGCGATCACTTCTCTGGACGAGATCGGCGCCTGCGGCCACCGCGTGCTCCACGGCGGCGAGACGTTCAAGAACTCCGTGTTGGTGACGGAAGAGACGATGAAGGGGATCGAGGAGCTTGTGCCGCTCGGACCGCTGCATCAGCCGGCGAACATCGCGGGCATCAAGGCCTGCCAGGCGGTCATGCCGAACAAGCCGAACGTCGCGGTTTTCGATACGGCCTTCCATCAGACGATGCCCAAGAAGGCGTTCCTCTACGGCGTGCCGTATGAATACTACACGAGCCTGAAGGTTCGCCGCTACGGTTTCCACGGCACGAGCCACCGCTTCATCGCGGGCGAGACGCCGAAGTTCCTGGGCAAGAAGCCGGAGGACTGCAAGTTCATCATCTGCCATCTGGGCAACGGCTCTTCCCTGAGCGCGATTGTGGGCGGCAAGGTTGTGGATACCTCCATGGGTCTGACCCCGCTTGAGGGCGTGCTGATGGGCACGCGCTCCGGCGACGTCGATCCGGCGGTGCTGGAATACATCATGGACAACACCGGCATGGACATCCACCAGATGCTCAACTGCCTGAACAAGAAGAGCGGCTTTGCCGGTCTCTCCTGCTCCAGCGACATGCGCGACGTGAAGGCCGCCGCCGAAAAGGGCGACGAGCAGGCGAAGGCGGCGCTGGACGTTTGGACCTACCGCATCCAGAAGTACATCGGCGCATACAATGTGGCGGTGGGCGGCGCGGACGCGATCGTCTTCACGGCGGGCATCGGCGAGAACGACTGCGAGGCCTGCGAGCACGTGATCAACGGCCTGAGCTTCATGGGCGTGAAGATCGACCCGGCGAAGAACAAGCGCGGCACGGTCGGCATCATCAGCACGGACGATTCCACGATCAAGGTGCTGCGCATCCCGACCAACGAGGAGCTGCCGATCGCGCGCGACACGCTGGAGATCGTCTCCAAGCTGTAAGCGGGAAAATTTGTTGAAAATCACATTTTGCTTGACAAGGAAAGATAAACTGCGTATAATATGGAACGGTCAACTTTGAGGTGGAACGATGAAGCTGGATATCACCAAGGGAATTCAGAAAAAGGGCGTTGACGTCCCTTTTGAGCTGGAGGACACATGGGGCGAGGATCACTGGAACGGCGATACGATCTCGTATGTCGGGCCGGTTTCGCTTTCCGGCACATATATGCTCGCCGATGAGACCGTACTTGTGCGCGGTGAGGCCCGCGCCGTGATCCAATCCCGCTGTGCCCGATGCCTGACGCCGACGAACACGCCTGTCACCGCCGAGGTGGACGAGGCTTTCATCCGTGACAGAGGCGACGGCGAGCTTGAGGTTGAAGAGGATCAGTACACATACACGGGCCATGTGCTCGAGCTGGATGACGCCGTTCGAACGGCCGTCCTGCTTGAATTGCCCTCACGCATCCTCTGCAAGGAGGATTGCCGCGGGCTATGCGCCCAGTGTGGCGCAAACCTGAACGTCAATGCGTGTTCATGCCAGAAGGATCTGACCAGCAGAAATCCTTTTTCGGCATTAGCATCTTTGCTGAACGAGGATGAGGAGGTGTAAACAATGGCTCTTCCCAAGGGAAAAATCTCGAAGTCCCGCGGCCGTATGCGTCGCGCGAACTGGAAGCTGTCCGCGCCCGGTATCGTCAAATGCCCGCGCTGCCAGCAGATGAAGCTCGCCCACCGTATCTGCAAGCACTGCGGTTACTACGATGGCAAGCAGGTCATCAACATGGAAGCCGAAACTGCTTCCGAGAAGTAAGATTTGCTTCTTCAAGCCCTCAGTCTGTGACTGGGGGCTTTTGTTTGCGGGAAAAGTGGGCATACCATCATAAAGAGAAGATTTATAAATTTGGTTTGGAAAAAGGGGAATGAATGTGGTTTCGACTGCATTGTTGACGCTGATCTATCTATCGTTCATCAGCCTTGGTCTGCCGGATTCGGTGCTGGGCAGCGCGTGGCCGGCGATGACCGTCAGCCTGAACGCGCCGCTCTGGGGCGCGGGATTGATTCAGATGCTGATTTCATTCTGCACGATCATTTCGAGCCTGAACAGCGCGAGGTTGATTCGCAAATTCGGCACGGGCGGGCTGACGGCGATTTCCGTCGCGACGACGGCGCTGGCGCTGCTGGGCTTTTCGCTGGCGAAAAACTATGCGTTTTTGCTGCTGATGGCCGTTCCGCTCGGACTGGGCGCGGGCGCGGTGGACGCGGGACTGAACAACTACGTCGCGCTGCACTGTGAAGCGAAGCACATGAGCTGGCTGCACTGCTTCTGGGGCGTGGGCACGATCATCGGGCCGATGATCCTCTCGGCGGTGCTGCGCGTCGGCGAGAGCTGGAGAATGGGCTATCGCGCGGTGGGATTGATGCAGTGCGCGGTGAGCGCGCTGCTGTTTGCGACGCTGGGCATGTGGAAGCGGAGCGACATTCAGCAGGAGGAGCGCGAGGCGAAGACGCTGGGCGTGCTGGACGTGCTGAGGCTGCCGGGCGCAAAGGCGGGCATGATGACGTTCTTCGGCTACTGCGCGGTCGAATCGACGCTGGGGCTCTGGGGCGCGACGTATATTTCGCAGGTGCGCGGCGTGAGCGAGGCGACGGCGGCCTCCTTCGGCGCGATGTTTTACATCGGCATCACGGTGGGACGCGCGGCCTCCGGCTTTATGGCGATGAAGCTCCTGCCCAAGCAGATGGTGCGATTGGGGCAGGCGCTGCTGGCGCTGGGCTGCGTATTGATGATGATTCCGGCGGGAAGCACGCTCTCCGGCATCGGTCTGGTGGTCTGCGGGCTGGGCTGCGCGCCGATTTATCCGAACATCATACAGGATACGCCGGTCAACTACGGCGCGGAAAACTCGCAGGCGGCCATTGGCGTACAGATGGCGTTTGCGTATGTGGGATCGACGTTCCTGCCGTCGATTTTCGGCGCATTGGCCGGGGTGGGCGGATATGGATGGATGCCCTATTTTGCCATGGGCATTTGCGCGATGATGGCGGTACTGTTTAACATACAGAAGAAGATTGTCGAAACAAAAGTCAAAACCGACTGAAACGCCGCAAACACGCCGTAAGGCGTGTTTTTAGCTTGTTGACATAAGCAAACTTGGCTTGAATCGCAAAATCAAGAAATTCAGCTATTCTTTCATTTGCGGAAAGGGCTATTCTCCCCC
>ERZ825896.777-NODE-777-length-39171-cov-9.716510_pt1 | contig 39171 bp, 35 predicted proteins | sample MGYA00519858_ERZ825896 | MGnify/ENA primary metagenome ERZ825896 (study PRJEB31778, sample SAMEA3449214) | human gut metagenome | biome: human gut; feature: human-associated habitat; material: faeces | place: United Kingdom | collected 2010/2012 ...
TTATGTTGTATTCTGCATAAATTGTTCTCATCGTATCTTATCTCCATTTTCTTTTAATAATCAGTTATAGAGTTAAATATCGAAAACATTTCAATCAGTTCACCATGTCGTTATTGTTATACTGTGTTATGAAATTTTCTTTCCCTTATTTTTTCCCATATTAAGGTTCATGAAAACCAATGTGAGAATATAACACAAGGGAAAGAGTAAGGGAAAGCTCACTTGCTACAAACTTAGTATTTTCAAGGGTTTGCGAAGAATTTGATAATTAAATATAACAGTTATTAAATTTCCTAAAATATGTGAAATATCAACTGGAATTTCATTACCTACTATTCTACCGAGCTATTTCATAACCTTAATGAAATGAAACATTTCATCGGGACCTTCATCGGGTGCCTCATTCGGAATCTCTTTTGTTGGTTTAAAATGCTCGCACCAGAACTCGTCAATCTGAAATCCGCACTTATTTATATAAAAATGGATGTTGCGCTTGTCAAAATACGGCGTACAGGTTTTCCAGATTTTTGTTTCAGGATGCAAAGATTCGGCGGCAAGCCACGCTCCGTAGCCTATACCCTTGCTGTGCGCTTCCGGCAACACAAACAGAGTATCCAACTCGTTTTCGTTGGTTTCTTTGTTAATCTGCAAAATCATACCTCCTACATTTTTGCCGTCAAGAACGATTCTGTAGGTTTCCGAATTTTCCGCATCCATACACATTTCAACGGTTTTGCGAGATATGATTTCTCCGTCTGCATCAATATGATTATCACGTTCGCCGAATTCCAACAGTGCACTGTGCTTGAACGACCATTGATTGTCCAATATGAACTGCTCACGGTCATCTGCTACTAAAGGAACCAATTTTACTCTGATATTTTTCATTTTTCCCTCACAAATTTCGATTTGTGCATCTTCATATTTTATGAGGCAGGAAATATCGCTTGCGATGTTTCCTGCCTCATGACAAAAGTATCGTTTGTGTACTGAAATATCTGCCGCGGGCAGGCGCGAGCGCGCTGCGGCTTAAATTTTCTCGAAGTCCTCCGCGCCGTGCTTGCAGAGCGGGCAGATGAAATCAGGCGGCAGGGTGTCGCCTTCGTAAACATAGCCGCAGATCTTGCAGACATAGCCATGCTTTTCCTCTTCGATCTTTGGCTGCGGCTTCGGTTTGATGTGCTCAAAGTAGTAGCCGTAGGTAACAGAAGGTGCGTCGCGCAGGACTGCCGCTTCCGTGACCTCCGCGATAAAGAGCGTATGCGTGCCGTAATCGTAGGAGTCGATGACCTTGGCGGAGAGGAACGCGTTGGTGCCGAGTGTCACATAAGTGAGTCCGTTCTTGCTCCTGCCGATATGCTCCGCAAATCCCGCAAACTTGTCCGTATCCTTGCCGCTGGCAAAGCCGAAACGCTTGAAGGTATCGAAGGAAGCGTCCTCTGCCAGAACTGAAACGTTAAAGACGCCTGTATGAAGAATCATGTCGTGCGTGTAATTTGCTTTATTGACCGCGATGTTGATTCTGCCCGGCGTGCTGGTCAGCTGCGCCGCGGTATTGATGATGCAGCCGTTGTCCTTACCGTCAGCCTGCGCAGTCAGCACGAAAAGCCCGTAAGAAAACTTATGGAAGATCGCAGGGTCAATCTTGGCTTCTGCCATGGCAGATTCGTCGATCACCGGTTTTTCGAAGCGCGGAATCGTGTCGGAGATTGCTTTGACCAATGTATCGATTTCGGCAGCCTGTTCCGGCGCGAGCGACGATTTGAGCGTCAGCGTCTCATTCAAAATTGTCATATCCTTGCAGCCTTCGATGATCTGACGCATCAGTTTGCCGCTGGTCGGCGCCCAAGAACCGTTTTCGACAAAGGCTACGGTACGGTTTTGGATATTGTGCGCCGCCAGGTCATGCAGCAGCTCCTCCATGGAAACAAAGATACCGGCGTTATAGGTCGTTGAGGCGAACAGCAAATGACTCCATTTGAACGCCGCCGCGATGATCTCGGAGGCAGGGGTGACGGACACATCGTACATGACCGTTTTGACGCCGAGGTCGCGCAGCCTTGAAGAAATAATCTCCGCGGTGTTTTCGGTGTTGCCGTAGACCGAAGCGTAAGCGATCATCACGCCGGTTTCCTCCGGTGTGTAGGTGCTCCATTTCACATATTTATCGAAATAATCTTCTAAATTTCTTCTCCATACGAAGCCATGCAGCGGGCAGATCATCTTGAGATCCAGCCCATGCGCTTTTTTGAGCAGGGATTGCACCTGCGGACCATATTTGCCGACAATATTGCAGTAATAGCGGCGGGCCTCGTCCATGTATTCATTGTTAAAATCTACTTCATCAGCAAAAATCGCACCGTTAAGAGCGCCGAAGGTGCCGAAAGCGTCCGCGGAGAACAGCGTTCCGGTCGTCTCGTCGTAGGTTACCATGACCTCCGGCCAATGCACCATCGGCGCGAAGAGGAATTTCAGCTTGTGGTGTCCGGTGGAGAGCGTGTCGTTTTCCTTGACAACAAAGGCTTTGCCGCTTAGATCCAACTGGAAGAACTGCTGAACCATAGCTAAAATCTTTTGGTTGCAGACCACCTTTGTGTTTGGATAACGCAGCAAAAGTTCCATCAAGGTTGCCGAATGGTCCGGTTCCATGTGCTGTATGACGACAAAATCCAGATTTTTGCCGTTCAGCGCGTGTTCCAGATTTTCAAAGAAGGTTTTACCGACCGCCTTGTCCACCGTATCAAAAAGAACGTTGATATCGTCGAGCAGCAGATAAGCGTTGTAGGAAACGCCGCGCGGGACGGAGTAAACCCCCTCGAACATTGCAAGACGCCGGTCATTGGCGCCGACCCAGATGAGATCATCTGTAATTTTTTTTGTACAATACATTTTTATCCTCCTGTCGTATTCAGGTTTTGCCTTGTGTATTTTTGTAAGTGTCGATAAAGCTATTATACAATGGATACCCCATGCGAGGCAATGCGTAACAGCGAAGAAAAATTTTTCATCCTTTTCCTTCTGTCTGTGTTTGCGCTGTTTTCTTTGCTTGCGCTGTCATCAGATAAGCAGGCTGCGGTAGCATGGCATGCGAAAATTTTGGAAGAATGAAAAAGCGTATTTCGCTGTGCGTTCTTTTGGCTGATAAACTTTCTGTGGGATTCTTTCGCAGCCGGATATTGAATACCCACTACCACTTGTTGCATACCTTCTCCGCGAACCCCAAAAAGTCTTTCACTTTGATTACGGTGCCATCGTCAAGGACGGCGCGCCCGGTGAACCTGCCGAATACTTGATGCTGGTCAGAGGAGATCAGTTTAATGTCCGTACAGGCCGCGCGGTCGATGATCGGCACAAAGTCCATCTCAAAACGGCCGTCATCACTGCTAAAGGTCCATGGGGACAGATAATCCTCTATGTAATCAGCGGTATCCACGACGCAGCCCGCGCTTCCGCTGCAGCATCCGCCATGCGTGGTATATTTTTTGCGCTTCATCGGAATGTGGAACTGTACGCTATGCAGCTTATGCGCCTTGCCGTTATAAAAAAGCATGTTTTCGGTCGCTGCGGAGGTGTCGCCGAAACCGTAGCCGATGTTCCAGCCAAACGGAACGCCGTCCACCAGACCGGAAGCGCTGCCCCAGTACCAGGTGTTTTTGTAAGTCCAGACTCCGCGTCCCCAGTCCAGCACCGCAAAAGAAGCGCCGGGTTCGAAACGATAGGTCTTGCCGTCAAAATATGCCGCGCCGGAGGCAGGCATGCAGTTGATCTTTTGATTCAAATAAAAAGCGGTCTTTTTTTCGGCGAAGGGTGTGACGATGACCATGGATTCCTGCGGCGGGTTTTCGAGGCGAATCTCACCGTCGATCGGTTTGCCGTCGAAGAATTTGTCCATGTGGAAGGTCAGCAGACGATAATCGCCATGGTGTTCAAAGCTGATTTTGTGATGACGGCCGCCGGATTTTACGCTGCCGCTCGCCGAAGAAGATGGAAAATTGCGTTTTCCGAGCGTCAGGAAGGACATCGGGCTGGTGGTATGTTCCCATGGAATCCGAAAATCGAGCAGCGAAATACTGTCCAAACCCATGTAGGAATTGTCAGCGATTGTGAGCGCGACAGCAAAATCATCGCAGGTGATCAAGTAATAATCCCACTCCTTGATGCGGAGCGCGCCGCCCTTGATGGCGCTGCGACTGTACTGCGGAAGGAGCCCTTTGCTGTAGCCGGGCTCGAGGAGAACGCCGCGGCTGTCGAGCAGCGGACGGACGGTTGTGATTTCATGCTGCATGGTGGTACCTCCTTATGCGAATTATGCGAAACGCGGATAGGCGAAAAAATCGCGCGAAGATATTTTCTAAGATAAAGATAACAAATTTATGAGATTTTCGCAAGGATTTATGGTATCATAACATTAGAAATCAATTTTAGAGGAGATATGAAGATAGGGCGCAGGGAGAAAGAGATGGAAATATGCGGAAGGCTTTAGGACAGGAGTCTTGACGAAAGGGGAAAATGGGCGAATATTATAGGTGGGTAAACGTAGATAAAAAAGAATACCTCTGCCCAAGCGAGTTTGACTTTGGGAATAAGCGGCATGAATCATTGGTCAGAAACAATGAATTTCTCCGCGCACTTCGAGATTTGCTTTCAAAAGAGTGGGCAGGAGACCATGTTTTTTGGATGGGCGATGAAAAAAGGATTCCACAAGATGCTGATAATGTGACATTGAGAACTTTATATGATCATACGGTGCAAGCTGGTAAGATTTGAGTGAAAAAGCAAGGCATAAAGTGCAGGCGCGGGCTCATAATAGAGGTATGAGTTTGAGGGAAATCGTGCACGCGGACAATTCTATATGGGTAGAAATCGCGGTATTCGTGCTGGGAGGCGGTGCTTACGGACTGATGGAGATTCTGTTCCGTGGGCACACGCACTGGACAATGCTGGTGACAGGCGGCGCCTGCGCGCTGACGTTATTTTATCTGCGGGAGTGGCTGCTCGCGCAGCCGCTTGCGGTCAGCGCGCTGGCGGGCGCGATCATCATTACGGTCTACGAACTGGCGGTCGGCCTGCTGGTCAATGTGAAGTTCGGCTGGCATGTTTGGGACTATTCCGCGCAGCCTGGCAATGTGCTGGGGCAGATTTGTCCGACGTTTACCGCGATCTGGTTCGTGGTCTGCTTTTTGTTCCTGTCGGGGGTGCGCCTGCTGATGCATGCGGTTTAAGCACCGGATACGGCAAGAGGGCAGGATGCCATGAAGCATAAATGAAAAATAAATAAAACAATAGGAGAAAATATGCGTTACAATTATCAAAAATTACAAAACGGCAGCGATATCCGCGGGATCGCAATGGAGGGTGTCGCAGGAGAGACTGTGAACCTCGGCGCGGAGGAAACGACGCGACTGACGAAGGGCTTTGTGCTTTGGCTCAGTGAAAAGCTGCAAAAAGCGCCGCAGGACTTGACGATATCGGTGGGGCATGACAGCAGGCTCAGCGCGGAAAGCCTCAAATCGGCGATTCTTATGGCACTGCAGGAAATCGGCGCGACGGTCTATGACTGCGGTCTGGCGTCCACACCGGCAATGTTTATGTCTACTATTTTTGAAGATTACCGCTGTGACGGCGCAATCATGATCACCGCCAGTCATCTGCCGTTCAACCGCAATGGCTTCAAATATTTTGACCGGGACGGAGGGCTCAACAAGGAGGACATCAGCCACATCATCGACTGCGCGCAGTGTGAGAATCTGGACGATCATTTTGACAGACTCGGCTGCGCGGAGAATGGGAGTGACGCAGTCACAGGAAACGACGGCTGTGACAAGTCCGCACCTGAAGCCGGAAGCAAAACCGGCAGCGTACATAAAAAAGACCTGATCGCAAGCTATGCCGCGCACCTTCGAGAAAAAATCATCGCAGAGGTGCGCCATCCGCAGACGCCGGACAAGCCGCTTGCCGATCTGAAAATCGTTGTTGACGCGGGGAACGGCGCGGGTGGGTTCTACGCAGAGCAGATTCTGGCGCCGCTGGGCGCGGATGTATCGGCGAGTCAGTTTTTGGAACCGGACGGGCATTTTCCGAATCACCAGCCGAATCCGGAGAACAAGGAAGCGATGCAGTCTATCAGCCGCCGCGTTGTGGAAAGCGGCGCGGACTTCGGGTTAATTTTTGATACTGACGTTGACAGGTCATCTGCGGTCGATAAAAATGGCAGGGAAATCAGCCGCAATGCCATCGTTGCCATGGCGGCCGCGCTGATCGCGGTCGAGCATCCGGGAACGACAGTGGTGACCGACAGCATTACCAGTGACGAATTGACGGTATATCTGGAGGATTGCCTCGGACTCAAGCATCTGCGGTTCAAACGCGGCTACAAGAACGTCATCAACAAGTCGATTGCGCTGAACAAGGAGGGTATCGACAGCCAGCTGGCGATTGAAACCTCGGGACACGCGGCATATAAAGAAAACTACTTCCTCGATGACGGCGCGTATCTGGCGACCAAAATCGTTATCAAGGCGGCGCAGCTGGCACAAAAGGGGGTCGGTATCGACGTTCTGTTGGCATCGCTTGCGGAACCGAAAGAAGCGCTGGAGGTGCGGTTCCCGATCAGCGGTGAAGATTTTGCGGCATACGGCGAACAGGTGCTTGCTGACCTCAAGAGCTGGGCCTCGGCACCGGAGCAGGCAGTGCGCGGATTTTCTCTGGTGGAGCCGAATTACGAAGGCGTGCGCCTCAATGTCCGTAACGCGGACACAACCGGCTGGTGCCTGCTTCGCAAATCGCTGCATGACCCGATCATGCCGCTGAATGTGGAAGTCAGCCAAGGCAGCTGCGAAAATATTTTGAACGAAATCAAAGATTTTTTGCGCAAGTATACGCAGATTGTGGTAAAATAAAGATACCGCAGTGACTGCGGGGCAGGGCGCTTGTAAAGGTGCGACCTGCTGGAAAATTATAACTAGACAGAGTAGGGACGGCGCGTTAAGTGCCGGCGGATGGGAAGTTGCCGCCGGACGAAAGCAAGCTTGCTGCGGTGCCGTACCCGCATCCGCTGCTGCAATCAGAGACAAAAGGCTCTCCTTTTTGCGGCGACTGTCGCAAGGATGGATTTTGTGCGGGATGTGCCACGCGATTGACGTGTGGGATAGGCTTGCATAGAGTTCGAAAAAAGGAGGTTTTTTTATGAAAAAATTAGACTTGAAGGCTATGGTTACTTGTGCTGCGCTGATTGCTGCGGCGATCGTACTATCGCGGTTTTTGTCCATCAATGCATGGAATCTTAAAATCGGATTTACGTTTGTTCCGGTATTTATCGCAGCCTATCTTTACGGACCGATCGGCGGCGCGGTGGTCGGCGGAATCGCAGACTTCATCGGTGCGATCCTGTTCCCAATCGGCGCCTACTTCCCGGGCTTTACGCTGACCTGTGTGATCACCGGCGCGGTATACGGTCTGCTGCTGCACAAAAAGCAGACACCGCTGCGTATCTTGATCGCAATCGCAATCGTGCAGCTTGGCTGCGGGCTTCTGGTAAACACCTACTGGATCTCCGTCCTGTACGGCTCGCCGTTTACGGCACTTTTGGTGACGCGCAGCGTGCAGTGCTTGATCATGGTTCCGGTCGAGTTTATCGTCATCGGTGCGATGAGCCGCCTGCTCGCGCGGCATAAGGCGAGCCTTGCGGCGTAGAAGGACCTGCGAGTATGATAGTGCAGCTGCTGCCATAAGGGCAGGATAGAAAACAAAAGAAAATCAAATCCATGAGGTGACGGGATGCAGGAATTGTTGATTCAGAGCTTGGAGATTGACTGGAGTGAGATTGATGCGCGGGATTATCTGCGCAGCATTCATGCGATACAAGCGATCGAGAGACTGGAGTTCCATAGTCCGGTCACCTTTTTTGCCGGTGAAAACGGCAGCGGCAAGTCAACGCTGCTGGAGGCTATCGCGGTTGCCCAGGGGTTTAACCCGGAGGGCGGAACGAAGAACTATAGCTTTTCTACTTATGATTCTCATTCCGGGCTTGCGGAGGCACTGCGGCTTGTACGCGGTGCGCGGCGTGCCAAATGGGGATATTTTTTGCGAGCAGAAAGTTTTTACAATGTGGCAACACAGGAAGAAAACTATGCAGAATTGCAGTGCCTGTCAGCGGGCTATCACCGAAAATCGCATGGCGAGAGTTTTTTGGCACTGGCACAGCAGGAGTTCCGCCCGCAAGGGCTGTATCTGTTAGATGAGCCGGAGGCTGCACTTTCCCCGCAGCGGCAGATGAGCCTGCTGGTGGAGATCGCGCGCTGTGCGGCACAGGGCTCTCAGTTTATCATTGCGTCCCATTCGCCGATTTTACTGGCGATGCCGGAGGCTGAAATTTTGTGTTTTGATGCAAACGGCATCCGTCCTTGCGCGTATGAAGAAACAGAAAGCTATCGGATCACAAAGCTGTTTCTCGACGACCGCAAGCGGATCCTGCATCATTTACTTGCGCAGATAGAGTAAGATGAAACCCGTATTTGCGCTATACACCGGATTGCGCCGCAAGCTTCGCAAACAGCCAGCTCAAAATGCGACCGGACACAGGTGGCGTAGGAAAACCCCATGCTTTCGTAAAGCCGCGGCGCAGAAAGCAGCCGATGATGCGAGGAGAGGGCGGGGTGATTACAACGCCGGCTTGACCGCATTACATAAAAACGTGCAAATACACATAAAATAGGAATGGATATTGAAATGTAACCTGCCCCGTGATAGAATAAAATTACTAAAAAGTGTGCAGAAACACAGAAATAGGGAGTGCAACGATGGAAATTAAAAGAGACGCTTACCTACAGCAGCTGACCCTGCGAAAAGATAACGGCATGATTAAGGTAATTACCGGCATTCGTAGATGCGGCAAATCCTTTTTGCTGTTTACCATCTTCAAGAGATACTTACTGGAGAACGGCGTTGATGCCGACCATATCATCGAGATTGCATTAGACGGTATCGAAAATGAAGAATTAAGAGATCCCAAGGTATGCTTCAAGTACATCAAGGATGCCATGAAGGACGATGGGAAGTATTATCTGCTCTTGGACGAAGTTCAGTTCATGCCACGATTTGAGGAAGTGTTGAATAGCTTGCTCCGCATGAGCAATATTGATGTGTATGTTACCGGAAGCAATTCGAAGTTCTTATCCAGCGATATTGTGACCGAGTTCCGTGGCAGAGGTGATGAGATCAGAATCTATCCCCTCTCCTTTGCAGAGTTTTATTCTGTCTATGACGGTGATTATGATGATGCTTGGGATGACTACATGACCTATGGAGGATTGCCGCAGATCGTAAGTTTCCAGGGCGAACGACAGAAAGCGGACTATCTGAAGAAGATCTTTGCAAATGTCTATCTGAAGGATGTTATCGAAAGAAATAAGATTCAAAGTGTGGACGAGATTGGCATTCTAGTCGATGTGCTTGCATCTGCAATCGGCGCACCGACTAACCCATCAAAGATTGCAAACACTTTCACCAGTGAACGTCAGATGAGTTATACCAACAAAACGATTTCCAATCATATCGACTATTTGGCAGATGCCTTTTTGATTTCCAAGGCAAACCGTTACGACATTAAGGGACGAAAATATATCGGTGCAAATCTGAAATACTACTTTACTGATCTGGGACTGAGAAATGCACGTCTGAATTTCAGACAGCAGGAGCCTACTCATATCATGGAGAACATTGTTTATAACGAGCTGCTGATCCGTGGCTACAATGTTGATGTGGGTGTCGTGGATATCTTCGATAAGGATAAAGAGGGCAAACGTGTTCGCAAGCAGTTGGAGGTTGACTTTGTGGTGAATCAAGGAAACCAGAGATACTATATCCAGGTTGCATATGACATGACTTCGGAAGAAAAACAGACGCAGGAGTTCAATTCTCTGCGTAATATCCCGGACTCTTTCAAGAAGATCGTCATTGTAAATGGCAGCAAAAAGCCTTGGAGAAATGATGAAGGTTTTGTCATCATGGGAATGAAGTATTTCTTGCTGAATGCGAATAGTCTGGAATTTTAAGTCGATTTGAGTTGTTGCTGTGGTGTTGTTCTATTTCAAAAAAGAGTGAAATGATATAAATAAGGCCACGGCTGATTTCATGTTGGAACAGCCGTGGCTCAGTTTATTTTTTTATCCGTACAAACGAGACTGTTCCGCAGATTATGTAGAACAGACAGAGTACGATTCCGATAGTGAGAATATACGAGAATAAAGATGAACTTAAGAACGAGATAAACAAAAGTTTGTTGAATGAAGTATATACAAATAAAGCCACAACAGAGTATCGAGAAACCAAGCTGGCTAATTTACGAGTTATTATTCGAAAACCTTATTGTGAAATCGATACGGAAAATGTAGCAACGCTTCAATTCCTGGATTTGATAAAAGAGGTTGTAGATATTTCTGAAGTGGATGGAGAAGAATTGACAAATAGATTGATTATATGAAAAAGAAGAATATCAAGTTTGAAAATTTGAAACCGTTTTTGCCATATTATCCGGAGAGAATTTATAAAAATATGATTATCAGAGATTCAGCCGATATATTTTGACTTTTGAAAAAGTTGAAATCACATCGGCGTTTTTCTTTTACTGAATATCATAGAAAAATGCAAAAATTTCAAAAAGATTGCTTTTGACCACTGTAAAATATGCCCTGAGCGTTTTGTTATATGAAAGGATAATTTTTCTTTCATATTTCAAAGAAAAGAGGATAAAGAAGTGTCAGAGAAAAGAGAGAAGAAATCGTTGAGTACAGATAGGTAAATCAGCCATTTTACTATTAGAAAAATAAGCTAATTACAATCAATAAAGCTGGTGCGGGATTTTGTATCCAGTACCGGCTTTATTGATTTCACTCATGTTCGTATCATGAAATTCCATAAAAAATAATCAATTTCCAGCTAACACAATTCGATTTTTGTGAAAAATAATTGACAAAGAAGAAGTATTACTCCATAAGCGTTCTAAAAAGAACGATTATGGAGGTTAAGATGTATTTCTGGGACAAGCATAAAGCAATTACAAGCTATTATGAATTGCTTTCCGGCGAGGTATGTGACCGGTATGAGTTAACACAGATGGAATATGATATACTTATGTTCCTGCATAATAATCCACAGCTTAATACCGCTGCGGAAATAGTAAAGATTAGAAAATCAACAAAATCACATGTTTCAACTTCATTGAAAAAACTGGAAAACAGAGGATTTGTTAAAAGAATACAAAGTGAAGATAATAAAAAGCATATTGAGATTGTTTTGCTGGACAGGGCAGCGCTAATTGTGGAAGCAGGGCTCAACGCACAAAAACAGTTTGCACAAGATGTTTTAAGCGGATTGACAAAAGAGGAAAGGCATATGTGTATCAAGGTCTTTGACAAGATCTGTAATAATGCAGAAGAACATTTAAGAGAGTATAAGAGGAGTATGTTTAATAATGAGAGAAAACAATTATAAACCACAGATTCCAGATGGGATGGAAGCAATATTCGATGCAGCGTATTTGATTTTTGACTTATAGCAATCCTCGTAAATAATGCATTTAAGACAGTTCAGCAGAGTGCGAAAGCAAGGAATATATTTGCAGATGGACGGATATTGGATTCAGGTCTAAAAAAGAACTTTTCTCATACAGGTATATGATTTATAATCATAATAAAAGGAAGATACTATAGTAATTCTTGTAAATAATGTATATTGATTCAGCTCATCAGAACATGAAATCCTGTTGAACTGTCTTAAATGCATTAATTAAGAGGATTGTTAAACAGTGGCAACCGATGTTTCACGTGAAAACGAAAAGGATGGGATGATTATGAAAAATTACTCAGAAGATGTAAACAGACAGTATCATATTCAAGTGGCAAAAGGTGAAGTGGGCCGTTATGTGATCCTTCCGGGAGATCCGAAAAGATGTGTAAAGATTGCACAGTATTTTGATAATCCTGTGCTGATCGCAGACAACAGGGAATATATCACTTATACAGGAACACTGGATGGAGTGAAGGTCAGTGTAACGTCAACCGGTATTGGTGGCCCATCAGCGTCCATTGCAATGGAAGAGCTGTATCGCTGCGGAGCGGATACTTTTGTCAGAATCGGAACCTGTGGTGGAATGCAGACGGAAATAAAAAGTGGAGACATTGTAATTGCGACAGCAGCAGTACGTATGGAAGGAACAAGCAGAGAATATGCGCCAATTGAATATCCGGCAGTGGCAAATCTGGATGTGACCAATGCTCTTGTTGAAGCTGCGAAGGAGAAAGGATTTATATATCATACAGGTGTGGTACAGTCCAAAGATTCTTTCTATGGACAGCATGAGCCGGAAGCAATGCCGGCAGGTTATGAGTTGATCAATAAATGGGAAGCCTGGAAACGAATGGGATGTCTTGCTTCTGAAATGGAATCCGCGGCACTTTTCATCGTAGCCGGTAAACTCAGGGCGAGGATGGGTTCCTGTCTGTTGGTATTGGCAAATCAGGAGAGAGAGAAGCTGGGTCTTGAGAATCCGGTTGTACATGACACAGACATGGCAATCCGGGTAGCTGTAGAGGCAATCCGCAGAATGATTAAAGAAGATCAGGGACAAGTTCTGTAAGGACGGAGGTGACAGAGAATGCAGAATCTGGAAAAATCAATGATCAGCAAACTGATTGAGACTGCAATGGAACAACTCAAATTTTCTTATACACCCTATTCAAATTTTAAGGTTGGTGCATCATTACTTACAAAAAACGGACAGATTTATACAGGGTGTAACATTGAAAATGCAGCATATACACCTACGAACTGTGCAGAACGAACCGCAATTTTTAAAGCAGTGAGCGAAGGCGTCAGGGAGTTTGACACAATTTGTATTGTGGGTGGAAAAGATGGGATTTTGACAGAGTATACAGCTCCCTGTGGTGTCTGCCGTCAGGTAATGATGGAGTTCTGTGATCCGGAGACATTTCGGATTATTCTGGCAATAGATAAAGAGCATTATGATATCTACACACTGAAGGATTTGCTACCGCTGGGATTTGGACTACGAAATCTGATAAATTCCCGAGAAATATAAGGTAAACGCCCATCATTGCAAGTGATTTTTAATTGCGAAAAGTAAAAAAAGTGAATGACGAATAAAAGGGAACAGGAAAAGGTCAGCGATTAATAAAATGTAAGAGAAGGAGTAAACATAAATGAAAAATTACGACAGAATTTTTGTAATTGTACTTGATTCTCTGGGGATCGGGGCAATGCCGGATTCAGCAAAATTTGGTGACATCGGGGTGGATACTTTTGGACATATTCTTGAGAAAATGGGTTCTCTGGAGATTCCAAATCTTAGAAAACTGGGAATGCTGAATCTTCATCCGGCAGGAAAAATGGCGGGTGTTGAGAATCCCAAGGGGCGATATACGCATCTGGGTGAAGCTAGCAATGGAAAAGATACCATGACCGGACACTGGGAGATGATGGGAATCAAAACAGAAAAACCATTTAAAACCTTTACAGAAACAGGATTCCCGCCGGAATTGATCGCAGAACTGGAGAAAAGATGCGGAAAAAGAGTGATAGGAAACAAGAGCGCAAGCGGAACGGAGATTATTGAGGAACTGGGCGAAGAGGAGATTCAGACGGGTGCAATGATTGTTTATACTTCAGCAGATTCTGTTCTTCAGATTTGCGGAAATGAAGAAACTTTTGATCTTCAGAATCTGTACCGCTGCTGTGAAATTGCAAGAGAAATTACCATGAAGGATGAATGGAGAGTTGGCAGAGTTATTGCAAGACCGTACATTGGTAAGAAAAAAGGTGAATTTAAACGTACCAGTAACCGTCATGATTATGCATTGAAACCCACCGGACTTACCACGTTAAACGTGTTGAAAGATCATGGATTTGATGTGATCGGTGTTGGAAAGATTCATGATATTTTTTGCGGAGAAGGCATTACAGAAACTTATCATTCAGACAGCTCTGTACATGGAATGGAGCAGACAATTGAAATCTGCAAGAGAGATTTCAGAGGGTTATGTTTTGTTAATCTTGTAGATTTTGATGCATTATGGGGACACAGAAGAAATGTGGAAGGTTACGGAAAAGAGATTGAGAAATTTGACAAAAATCTGGGTGTGTTGTTAGAAGAAATGAGAGAGAATGATCTGCTTATTCTCACTGCAGATCATGGAAATGATCCGACTTATACAGGAACTGACCATACAAGAGAATATGTACCATTCATTGCTTACTCAAAGAGAATGAAAAATGGCGGTGCGATAAAAGACGAAGATACTTTTGCTGTGATCGGTGCTTCTGTGGCGGAGAATTTTGGAGTGCCAATGCCTGAGGGAACAATTGGACATTCTGTTTTAAAAGAGTTAATGTAATAACGATTGTAAAAAAAGACAGGAATATTGAAAACAGGCGTTTTCAATCTCCTGTCTTTTGTGCTAAAATAGGAAAAGAATTTATCTGACTAAATCGTTAAAGAGAGACAAGTGATAAATTGTAAAAAGATAAAATGATACAGAAAGGAAACAGTTTTTATGGAAACAGGAACAATTTTTAAATTTCATAATGACCTGGATACAGACCAGATCATAGCATCACAGTATCTGTTACTTCCTAATCTGGATGAGATGAAAGGTCATGCATTTGAATCTCTGGATCCGGATTTTTCAAAGAAAGTAAAACCGGGAGATTTCGTGGTAGGTGGAGAAAACTTTGGATGTGGTTCTTCCAGAGAGCAGGCGCCTGGTGTTCTGAAAGCGTTGGGAGTACAGGCAGTTGTAGCAAAATCTTTTGCACGAATCTTTTACAGAAACTCTATTAATATTGGTTTGCCGGTAATTGTCTGCAAAGATCTTCCGGACGAAGTAAATACCGGAGATAAGATGGTTCTTCATATGTCAGAGGGAACAGTTGAAGCTAACGGAAAAACATATTCCTGTACAAAGCTTCCGGAATATATGCAGAATATTTTGAATCAGGGTGGTCTGATCGCATCTCTGAACAAGGAGGAGAAGTAAAATGGGAATGACAATTGCAGAAAAGATTATTGCTGCGGCAGCAGGTGTTGACAGCGTAAAACCGGGAGATATCCATACAGTTAAACTCGATCGTCTCATGAGTAATGATGGAACCACACATCTTACGGTTGATATGTATAACAATAAATTGAAAAATCCGCACATTGCAGATACAAGCAAGCTGGTGTTTATCGTGGATCATAATGTACCATCTGACAGCCCGAAAACAGCAGCATCTCAGAAGAAGATGCGAGATTTTGCAAAAGAACATAACATTGATTTCTGGGAAGGAAAAGGTGTCTGCCATCAGGTTATGATCGAGAATTATGTCCGTCCGGGTGAACTGATCTTTGGTGCAGACAGCCATACCTGTTCATACGGTGCATTAGGTGCATTTGGAACAGGCGTAGGATGTACAGATTTCCTTTATGGTATGGTAACAGGTACTTCATGGGTACTGGTTCCTGAGAGCGTAAAATTTAATCTGACAGGTAAACTTCCGGAAGGAGTTTACGCAAGAGATCTGATTCTTACAATCATTGGGGAAATCGGAGCAAATGGATGTAACTATCAGGCAATGGAATTTACAGGCGAGGGTGCGAAAACACTCAGTATCAGTGATCGTATGGCGCTTTGCAACATGGCAGTAGAAGCCGGTGCAAAGACAGGTATCTTTGAAGCAGATGAGAAAGCTATTGAATATCTGAAAGAACATGGACGTGAGCCAAAGGCTGTATATCACAGTGATCCGGATGCAGTTTATGCGAGAGAATATACATTTGATTTATCAAAAGTCCGTCCTGTAGTTGCGAAACCTGATTTTGTAGACAATGTTGTGCCTGCAGAAGAAGCCTGCGGAATTGAAATCAATGAAGCATTTCTGGGATCCTGTAACAACGGACGTATTGAAGATCTGCGTGTCGGTGCAGAAATCATCAAGGGCAAGAAGGTTGCTGAGGGCGTCAGATTTCTCGTTGTGCCTGCAAGCCAGACTATTTACCGCCAGGCATTAAAAGAGGGGCTTATTGACACGTTTATGGAGGCTGGAGCCATTGTTATGAATCCGAACTGCAGTGTATGCTGGGGAAGCTGTCAGGGTGTGATCGGTGAGAACGAAGTTCTGATCAGTACAGGAACACGTAATTTCAAAGGTCGTGCAGGACACCCAAGCTCCAAAGTATATCTGGGATCAGCAGCTACTGTTACAGCATCTGCCATTACAGGAAAGATTGCGCTGGCAAGTGAGGTGTGATGCTAATTATAAATGTTTCACGTGAAACATTTAACCGAATCAAGTAAATTTCCTGCGAAGGTCGCGAAAAGCAATAGACAGCAGGTGGAGATTTGTTTGTATCAGGAGGAGAGCAAGCTCATCCTGATAAACTGCGGAGTAGTTATTCGGTATGGTATAGAGTCGCGTAGCAAAGCGGATATTCACAATTCATTTGAATGAATTTTAACTTGTGACTGTGAAAGTACTGAACAGTTACAAGTGAAGATAGAAGATAAGAGGTAAGATTATGGAAAAATTCACAGGAAAAGTGTGGGTTCTGGATGATGACATTGATACAGATATTATTATTCCAACAGAATATCTCGCACTGAAAACAATCGACGATATGAAACAGTACGGATTCAGTCCTCTGCGTCCGGAACTGGCAGGACAGATTCAGAAAGGCGACATTATTGTTGCAGGAAAGAACTTTGGATGTGGTTCTTCCAGAGAACAGGCACCGGAAATTATCAAAGCACTGGGAATTCAGTGTGTAATTGCCAAATCTTTTGCGAGAATTTTCTTCAGAAATTCTATTAATAATGGTCTGTTACTGATCGAGCAGCCAGATCTTCATGATGATATCAAAGAAGGTGATGAAGTCACTGTGGTAATGAATGAACATGTAGATTACAATGGAAAACAGTACCCGATTGCTTCTCTTCCGGAAAATCTGATGAGCATTATTCAGGCTGGCGGACTTGTAAAAGCCATGCGCAAACTGAATGGGCTGGATTGATTTGGAAAGGAGAGGAAAATGGGCGAGACAGTTATTGAGAAAATTATAAGAAACAATGTTGGAAAAACAGTAAAGCCTGGAGACATTGTAACGGTCAATGTAGACAGGGTTATGATTCATGATATATTTATTCCATTTGTAGCAGAAAAGTTTGAAGAAATGGGCTTTACGAAGCTCTGGGATCCAGATAAAGCAGTACTCATATATGACCATCTGGTTCCTGCAAGTCAGTTAGATGATACCAGACATTTCCATGCGGGAGATGCTTTTGCCAGGAAATATGGCATGAAAAATGTTCACAGAAGTGATGGAATCTGCCACCAGTTAATGACAGAGGCAGGTTATGTAAAACCGGGAAATATTGTATTTGGTACAGACAGCCATACCACTACCTACGGATGTGTAGGCGCTTTCTCTTCCGGTATCGGATATACAGAGATGGCAAGTATTCTGGGAACAGGAACTATGTGGATCAAAGTTCCTGAGACAATTAAGGTTGTGATCGAGGGAGAACTTCCGGAAAATGTTATGTCCAAAGATATCATCCTGCGTCTGATCGGTGATCTGGGAGCTGATGGAGCAACATACAGAGCACTTGAATTTACCGGCAGTACAGTAAAGAATATGACAGTAGCAAGCCGCATGACTATGGCAAATATGGCGATTGAGGCAGGGGCAAAATGTGCGCTGTTTACACCGGATGAAAAAACTGCAGAATATTGTGACATAGAGTTGAATGAGTTCCAGAAGAGCCTTACAGGAGATGAAGATGCAACCTATATGAAAACAATCACTTATCGCGCAGAGGATTTTGTACCGGTTATGGCATGTCCGTCTCAGGTAGATAAGATTAAAAATGTAAGTGAGCTTGAAGGAACAGAAATAGATCAGGTATTTATCGGTTCCTGTACAAATGGCCGTCTGGAGGATCTCAGAGCTGCAGCAGAGGTGTTAAAGGGCAAAAAGGTAGCAGATTACGTTAAATTGATTGTAACTCCTGCAAGCCGTAAAATATACCGTCAGGCAATTGCAGAGGGAATTATGGATACTCTGGCAGAAGCAGGTGCAATGATCACACATCCCGGATGTGGATTATGCTGTGGACGTGCAGGAGGTATCCTTACCGACGGTGAACGTGTAGTAGCTACAAATAACAGAAATTTCCTTGGTCGAATGGGAACATCTAAGGTAGAGATTTACCTTGCATCACCAAAAACAGCAGCAGCGTGTGCAATTGCTGGTAAAATTGTAAATCCAGAGAAATAAAACGTACAATAAAATCAATGCGATATAAATCGTACAGATAAGCAACGAAACTACAGAATAACAAAAGAATAAAATTAACGGATAAGTCCATTGCATTATTTATAAAAGGAGTAAGCAGTGGACTTATTTTATGTTATAGGAGATTACTTTGTAATGTTCCTATAACATACATAAAGGCGCAGAGAAAGTAAAGCCTTTCAGGCAGGAGCGCACTGCGGTGTAGAGGAATTATATCGCTGAAGCTACCTGCCGCAGACGGAGAATCTTGCTTGCAGGATTTTTCTTGTGTCAGAGAATGACACTGTAATATGTTTCATATCACATAATCAATCATCTGACGGGATAATAAGGAAAGAAAAGGCGTGGAAAAGCCTGTAAATTTGATTGCATAGAAAAAGTTTCTCAGACAGAATTGTCCAGTGTGAGTCTGATCTCCGACGAAAACATGTGCTTTTTGAACTTAAAATTGAACAAAAAGAATCCGCGAAATGACAAGAAAGCCGCATAAATAAAAGGAATTTCAAAAACATCAAAATTTAAATTGAACATATATTGAACTAAAATAAGAAAAGTTAAATTCTGGTTCAACGTATAGTTCAAAATATAAATTAAACTAATTGAACCAGTGCAATAAAAACAATTAACACGTTCAATACAGTTCAATTAATAATGAACTATAAAATGAACTAAAAATTGAACCTTGCTGATAAAATTGAAAATAATAAAATTTACCGTTGAATTATTAGTTCAATTATAGTATAATAGCAAAGAAAAAAACTTGAAAAAGCTGATAAAATGCGGGATTTAAAAATGAACAGAACATATATTTGTGTATGATGCTGAAAGAAATACATTTGAACTTAATTAATGTTTGTAGGTCTGTATTTTGATTCCCGTATAAACAATATAATATATCTGTTCTTTCTATAACATATATGCGAAAGAATTAAGAAATATAACAATAACCATTGATTATAAAAATGTAATTTGTTTTTTACAGAGAACGGAGATAGTATTTATGAATAATATATTTGCTGAACGATTAAAAAAAGCAATGGAACAGAAGAATATGAAGCAGATCGACCTTGTAAAAAAGGCGGCAGAGCAGGGCGTGAAACTTGGAAAGAGTCATGTGAGCCAGTATCTGAGTGGAAAAACAACTCCCAGATCAGAAATTCTTAATTTTCTGGCGACAACATTAGGAGTAGAAACTGAATGGCTGAAAGGAACCGATGTATCTGTAGACACTTTAAAGAAAGAGACAAATGAGGCAGGAATTCAAATGGAAAATATGAAATTTGATTACAATTATAATAATATGAAAGAAAATACCAGGGAGACAGTTGAGGAAGTACAGGTTCGTGAATTTAAAAAATCATCTAAATTAAACAACGTATTATATGATGTAAGAGGACCGGTTGTAGAAGAAGCTGCACGTATGGAAAACGCAGGAACTCAGGTTTTGAAACTGAATATCGGAAATCCGGCACCATTTGGATTCAGAACACCGGACGAAGTGATTTATGATATGAGACAGCAGCTGACAGAGTGTGAGGGATATTCTCCTGCAAAAGGTTTGTTTTCTGCCAGAAAAGCAATCATGCAGTATGCACAGTTGAAAAAGCTCCCTAATGTATCAATTGAGGATATTTATACAGGAAACGGTGTCAGTGAACTGATTAATCTCTGTATGTCAGCTCTGTTGGATAATGGAGATGAGATTTTGATTCCATCTCCGGATTATCCGTTGTGGACTGCATGTGCAACTTTAGCTGGTGGAAAAGCAGTACATTATATTTGTGATGAGCAGGCAGAATGGTATCCGGATATGGATGATATCAGAAAGAAAATTACCAGCAGAACAAAAGCAATCGTTATTATAAATCCGAATAACCCGACTGGTGCGTTGTATCCGAGAGAGATATTACAACAGATAGTAGATATTGCCAGAGAACATCATCTGATCATTTTCTCTGATGAAATCTATGACCGTCTTGTAATGGACGGAGCAGAACATATTTCCATTGCTTCAATGGCTCCGGATTTATTCTGTGTAACATTCAGCGGTTTATCCAAATCACATATGATCGCGGGCTTTAGAATCGGATGGATGATTCTCAGTGGCAATAAGGCAGTTGCAAAAGATTATATAGAAGGAATCAAGATGCTTTCTAATATGAGACTTTGTTCTAATGTACCGGCGCAGTCAATTGTTCAGACTGCATTGGGCGGACATCAGAGTGTGGAGAGTTATATTGTTCCTGGTGGACGTATTTATGAGCAGAGAGAATTTATTTATAATGCGCTGACAGATATTCCGGGAATTACCGCTGTGAAACCGAAAGCTGCATTTTATATGTTCCCTAAGATCGATACAAAGAAATTTAATATCGTAAATGATGAGAAATTTGCATTAGATTTATTAAAAGAGAAGAAGATTCTGCTTGTACATGGCGGTGGATTTAACTGGCATCAGCCGGATCACTTCAGAGTGGTTTATTTACCAAGAATAGAAGTATTAAAAGAAGCAGCCGGCAAAATCAGAGATTTTCTGGAATATTACCAGCAGGAAATATAATCTGTCAGTGAGAAATGGGTACTATGTTTCACGTGAAACATAGTACCCATTTCCTGATATTATAAAAACTTTTGGTTAAACGGATAAAATCATCCATTTTGCTACGCAGCTCTACATAGAATAATTGTGCTGCAGTAGATTTGCTTGACTCGGGTCAAGCGGATAAAAACATCCGCTTCGCTACGCAGCTCTACACCGAATAACTGCTTTGCAGTTTATCAGAAGGAGTTTACACTTCTCCTGATACAAGCAAGTCCTCACCCATTGCTTATTGCTTTTCGCAACCTCCGCAGGGGACTTAATTGATTCGGTTAAATTGTGGAATTACTACAGGAAGACAATATGTTTGTTTCACGTGAAACATAATGTGCTGACAAGATTGTCCAAGAATCGTTACTGTTCACTGGTAATATCCCGCGAGGTGTTTTTTGTGAGCGAAGGTCACAGAAAACCCGAGACATACCGCGCGAATTTATGCGATTAGCATAAATTAAGTTTGCGAAGCAAACGATACTCCTTGGGCATTGCACAAGGAGGTTCATATTTCCTGCATCGCGAAGCGTGTTGCTGAGAACGGAGTGAACAGTAACCAAGAATCAAATAGTGACAAAATTTTATAAAAAATTAAGTGGTGAATAACTATCAGATGTGATAAACTATGTTTAATGCGTTATTTGCGAAATAGTTATTATTCTGATAACAGTAAATGAGGTTAGGTTTAAAAGTATTTTGCCCCTGATATCATCAAATGATGCTGTGATATAAATTTCTGGAGGTATGACGAAAAATGGAAAATGAGGAAAAAAACCAGACAGAACAGTCAGACAAAAGCAGGTCTGTGTGGAGGGAGTTGTGGGACTATGCAAAGATTATCATTGCAGTCTTTGTTATAGCGTTTCTGTTGGGACACTTTGTATATATTAATGCACGAGTGCCGTCAGGTTCTATGGAAGAAACAATTATGACAGGTGACAGAGTATTTGGAAATCGTCTGGCATATATAAAAGATGATCCGGAGAGATTTGATATTGTAATATTTAAATATCCGGATGATCCATCTCAGCTTTTTGTAAAACGAGTAATTGGTCTTCCGGGAGAAACAGTAAACATTGTAGATGGAAAAGTGTATATCAATGATTCCGAAGAACCGCTGGATGACAGCTTTTGTCCGGAAACACCGGAAGGAAGCTTTGGACCGTATACAGTTCCGGAGGGATGTTATTTCATGTTAGGAGATAACAGAAACCACAGTATGGATTCCAGATACTGGCAAAATCCGTTTGTAGAGGAAGATGCAATAGAGGCAGAAGTAGCAGTTCGTTACTGGCCGTTAAATAAGATAGGAACTGTAAAATAATCGTGACGGTTCCATATTTTCAAAAGTCAAGCGGATAAAATCATCCGCTTCGCTACGCAGCTCTACACCGAATAACTGCTACGCAGTTTATCAGAAGGAGCTTGCACTCCTCCTGATACAAGCAAGTCCCCACCCACTGCTTATTGCTTGTCGCAACCTCCGCAGGGGACTTACTTGATTCGGTTAAACTGCCGGGTGGTTACAGGTAATTTGGAAATTTTATAAAAGACTGTTAAAATCAGGAAAATCACATATTAGTGTCCTGATTTTGACAGTCTTTTGTTGTCTGTGGATTTTTCAAATGTTATACTGTAAGACAGGAGGAAAATGAAGAAAATGGAATGCTGGATAGTTACAACAATTCCGTAAAATGTAAAAAGAGAAAGGAAGACGAATATGAAAAAATGGAAAAAGTTTATAGCAATGGGACTGGCGGTATCTATGATAGTTCCGTCTTGTATACCGCAGACATTGTGGGCTTCAGAGTTTTCGGCAGGAAGTGTTGAATCAGCAGCAGATGTTTTTGAAGATGGTGCCGAATATGAGACAGGAAGTGAGGCAGGAAATAAAATATTTGATGAGAATAACAGTGGAGATGAGTTTGGAACAGGAGAGTTAAAAGATCAGGAACCGGAACAGTCGGAGACAGAAGATTCAGTAAATGCCGGACAGAGTGCGGAAGGTTATAACATTCTGCTTTACAGTGATGGTAAACTGGAAAAAACATATGTGATACCCTATGCAGATGCGGATACTGCTAAAGTACCGGAAGCACTGAAGGGAAAGACAGGTTACATTTTTAAAGAGTGGAATACGAAAGAAGATGGAACCGGTGAAACTTATAAACCGGGAGATTCTATTAAGAAACTTCTTGAAACAGCAGATATGGCAAAGCAGGCTCAGGAAACCAGTGAGAGGACAGAAGTCGGAGAAGAAATAAAACCAGAAAAAGATGTGATGCAGGAAGAAAATGATGTGGCACAGACGGACAGCGCATCATGGGAAGAAAAAACTGATAAGGCAGAAATGCAGATATCAGACACAGAAAATGATGGAACAAGTCCGGATATATCTACAGATAAGGCTATTGCAGCAGGAGATACAACAGCAATAACCCTGTATGCAATCTGGGAGAAAGCATCCGAATATAAAATCACATATAAACTTAATAAAGGAAAAAATAATACTGCTAATCCCAAAACTTATACTTCAGAAGATGAGATTAAATTTAAAAAGCCGACGCGTTCCGGATATCATTTTGTGGGATGGTATACAGACAGTAAGTATAAAAATCAGATAAGTGTGATTGAAAAGGGTTCAGAAGGTTCACTTACTTTATATGCAAAATGGACAAAGGAAATCAGTCCTTCGGCGAAAGCTGCATCACTGGATTATGTAAAAGGAACAAAGGCGAATACCATCACTGTATCCGCAACTGTTTCAAATTATGTGAAAAGTTCGGATGGTTATTACTATCTGGTGTATGTAGATTCTAATTCCGGTAAAGTGAAAAAAACGGTGGGTAAAGTAAAGAAGCCGGAGAAGGCAAAAGGGAAGATCACATTTAAGCTGAACATTTCCGGACATCCGGAATATGCACAGGGAAAATTTGCCATAGGGATAAAAAAATCTAAATCTGCGTATAGTGTGATCAGTCCGAAAAGCTATGTCAGCAATCCGGAGAAACTCAGTACAAATACAGCAGCATATTTTGTTCCGGGGACAAAAAAAGGAATTCAGGCTACAGATATCAACGAGCTGACAGATACAAAATCCAAAACAGTATTTTTTAATTTATATATTTCAGACCTGATGCGAAAAGACAGTGGTGTGGAAACATATAAATATAATGGGAAAACATATCATTTTAATGGTCTGTACGGATATGTATATCTTGTTCAGCAATGTAATGCAAAGGGAATCCAGGTGACTGCACAGATCAGTATTGACAGGAATGCCAGTACGCAGAGCTTTATTACGGGAAACAGTCCTTATGCAGAAACAGCTTATTATGGATGGAACACAGATAACAGCACAACTAGACAGACTATGGAAGCAATGTTTGCATATCTGGGAGAGAAGTTTGGAAAAAATAACTGTTATATAAGTAACTGGATCCTGGGAAATGAAGTAAACAGTGCAAGCGGATATTATTATGTAGGGAATGTCAGTTTTTCAAAATTTATCTCCATGTACAGTGAAGCTTTTCGCTGCCTTTACAATGCAGTGAAAAGCAGCCGGGGAAGTTCCAAAGTATTTATCTGTCTGGATAATTGCTGGAATCAGAAAAATGCCTTTACTATCTGCTATAGTGCAAGATCAACTCTGGAAAGCTTTGCGGCGAAGATTTCTGATATGCAGAAAGATGTGAACTGGAATCTGGCATATCATGCATATAATCAGCCGCTTTCAGATTCACAGTTCTGGTCAGGTGCAAATGCATCCATGTTTACCAGTGATGCGAACACCACCACGTTTATCACTATGCGTAATATCCAGACACTTACAGATTATGTGAAAAACAGATTTGGTTCCAATACAAGGATCATTCTTTCGGAACAGGGATTTTCTTCCACTTATGGAGGACAGGCAAATCAGGCGGCAGCAATTGCACTGGCCTATTATAAGGCTGCCTGCAATCCAATGATTGATGCATTTATTATAAGAAGCTATAAAGATGAAGCCCATGAGGTGGCTCAGGGATTGGCAATGGGATTGAAGGATGCCAATGGGAAAAAGAAAACAGCGTATAATGTCTTTAAAAATATGGATAGTTCCAATTCCCTGAAATATACAGAAAAGGTACTAAAAAGTCAGGTTGGAAACTGGAAATCACTGGTTCCGGGATATAGTACCGGAAAAATTTCCTCCATGTATCGAAAGTGATGTAACTGACAGACAGGACTGTTTTTAAAAATTGCTGTCATATTGGAAATGTATAAAATTGTCACAAATTAAACACATTTTTCCCACACAAAGAACACAAATCATTCCTATACTTAGAAGCATCAAAAGGAAACAGAGATAAATAAATGACATAGATAAATGACATAGATTCATGGAGGGACTTTATTATGATGAACAAAGATAACAGAAATGATAAAATCAGAAAGATTGCAAAGAAAGGTCTTACATTCAGCTTATGTGCAGTACTTGCAGGAGGACTGGCAGCAGGAAGCTTTGAGGGAGTAAATAAACTTGCAGGATGGAGCGGAGCCACAACGGTAGAAGCTGCTTCAAATAAGGACGAGACAACCCTGACATATGCAAAATCCGAGAAGAAGGATGCAGATGCCAGTGATTCCAAATCAGATACCGGCAAAGATACAGGCAGCACAGCAAAAGGAAGCCTTGATGTGTCTGAAATCGTATCAGAAGCACTTCCATCTATTGTATCTATTACAACCAAGTCAGTTCAGGAGGTACAGAATTACTTCGGAATGTATGGAATGTATGGATATGCGCCACAGCAGCAGGAACAGGAAGTAGAGGGCAGTGGTTCCGGTATTATTGTTGGTAAGAATGATGATGAACTTCTGATTGCTACAAATTATCATGTAGTAGAAGGTGCGGATACATTGTCAGTTGCATTTACAGATGGAAATGCAGTGGAGGCATCCGTAAAGGGATTTGATGAAGAGAGAGATCTTGCAGTTGTATCTGTATCTCTGGATGATGTTGAAGATGATACAATGGACGCCGTTTCAATTGCGAATATTGGCAGTTCTGATGATCTGAAGGTGGGCGAGCAGGTAGTTGCAATCGGTAATGCTCTTGGATATGGACAGTCTGTTACAACCGGTATCGTAAGTGCCAAGAACCGCAGAATGGATTCTGACAATAACACAGTAACAGATGGAAGTGATGACAGCAGTGACGGTGTAAACCTGATCCAGACAGATGCGGCTATCAACCCTGGTAACAGTGGCGGTGCTCTTCTGAATATGGAAGGCGAGGTTGTTGGTATCAACTCTGCAAAACTTGCTTCTACTGAAGTAGAAGGTATGGGTTATGCAATTGCAATCTCAGACGTGACTGACATTCTTCAGAATCTGATGAATGAGACATCAAGAGATAAACTGGATGATTCTGAACATGGTGTACTTGGAATCAAAGGTTCTTCTGTAAGTTCTGAGGCAGTTCAGATGTATGGCATTCCGGCAGGAGTTTTTGTAAAAAAAGTAACAGAAGGTGGAGCTGCTGATAAAGCAGGTCTGAAAGCAAACAGCGTTATTACTGAATTTAATGGAAAAACTGTTTCAAGTAATAATCAGCTGATCGAATATCTTTCCTATTATGAACCAGATGAAGAGGTAGAGCTGACTGTGCAGGTTCCTCATGGAACAAGTTATAAAGAAGAGACTGTTAAAGTAACTCTGGATGAGAATACAGATGCTGATGACAGTGATGATAACGATAAAGACAGTAAGAAATCTAAAAAGGATTCTAAGAAATCCTCAAAAGATGCTGATGAAGATGTAGACGAAGATACAGACAGTGAGGATAGTATGGACTCCGATGATACAGAGGAAAGTGAGAATCCATTTATCCAGTACTTTGAGAATCAGGGATTTTTCAGATAATACCGGCAGAAAATAAAATTATATGATATCCGGATATAAAATCTGTGATAGTGTGTAGTGATGCGGATGATTTCATCTGCCTGATATCAGCACTTTCATATGTGAGAGAATTACATGTGAAAGTGCTTTATTATGCTATGGGAAACCATTCCATAATATTCTTATAGCATAATAAAGCCCTCCGGGCAGGATCACACTGCGGCGGGTTGATTATATTTTGGAAAAGATTCGTTACTGTTCACTCCGTTCACAGTAACGTAGCCAAAATTCATTCCAGATTGCCTGCGGCAATGGAATTTTGGCTTGTATGTCTCGGGATTTTGGCATATTCATGCCAAAACACCTCGCGGGATAGTGGTATGTGAACAGTAACAAAGATTCCAAGGTGCTTTTGTGAAAGAGCACTTGAGAACAGCTATATGGCGTGATATAATAATATCATTGCGAAAACGCAGGTTTAACAGTGCAGATGGGGATAAAGAGGAGAAAAATATGACAGTAAAAGAATGTTATGAACAGATGGGTGCAGATTATGAAGGTGTACTTGGAAGACTGAGAAGTGAGGTTCTTATTAAGAAATTTGCAAAGAAATTTCTGGATGATGGAAGTTTCCGGAGTCTGAAGGATAATCTGGTACAGAAAAATGGGGAAGAAGCTTTTCGTGCAGCTCATACCTTAAAAGGTGTATGCCAGAACCTTGGATTTGATAATCTGTATAAGGCAAGCTTTGATATTACAGAGAAGCTCAGAGGAAGAGATACTGAAGGCTGTGAAGAACTTCTGGCAAAAGTGGAAGAGCAGTACAATAATACAGTAGATGCGATTCATATGATGGAAGACTGATGAAGGCAGCGATTTTTGATGTAGATGGAACGCTGCTGGATTCTATGTCTGTGTGGGAGGATATTGGAGAACGTTATCTTACGAGTCAGAATATCACAGCGGAGAAAAATCTCCGGGCTGCTCTGCACACCATGAGTCTGGAGCAGGGAGCCGCCTGGATGAAAGAAAAATATCAGTTGGATAAGTCCATTTCACAGATTATAGAAGAGGTTCTGAAAATTGTAAGTGATTTTTACCGGTTTGAAGCACCGTTGAAACCAGGAGTGAAGAAAACTCTGGAATGGTTTAAAGAGAGAAATATACAGATGACAGTTGCAACATCTGGAAACCGGGAACTGACAGAAGCAGCACTTGCGAGAAACGGGATTCTGGATTATTTTGAGCAGATTTACACCTGTACAGAAACAGGTGCAGGAAAAGATGAACCGTTGATCTACCTGAAGGCAGCAGAATCTATGCAGGCAGAACCGAATGAGACACTTGTATTTGAGGATGCGCTTCACGCAGCGGAAACTGCAAAAAAAGCAGGATTTGTGGTTATTGGTGTCTATGATGAAGAAAACAGGAAGAATATTTCCAAAATGAAAGAAGTCTGCGACTGTTACTGTGACAGGATGGATGCGGCGATTGAGAATATACGTTTGACAATATAAAAAAGAGGTTTCGTTAAACTTTGTGGTAACGAAGCCTCTTTTTTTAGTAAGTTGTTAGTAAATCAGTACCAGCGTGTCATTGGCAGATTATTATTAATTCCTTTGATCATAAGAATCTGGTGAAGATCAACGATTCCGTTATGGAAAGTAGTTGCATATGCGGACAGGTAAAGATCTCACACAGGACTATGATATATCTTGAAAGGGAGTTAGCACCAATGGAAGAATTGTACAAAGACAGAGAAAAAAGTGGTGGAATCTTGTGAAAGGTTGATTATAAAAACTGGAAGTTTTTGTATAAAAAGTCGTCGTATTAATTGAAATGAACTCTTCAATATACTATAATTGTAATATAAAATTCAAATGTACTCTGAAGAGTATATTTCAAAAGGAAGGGAGGAAACTTCGAGCAAAATTTCTCAGGAGGAATAGAAAATGAAGAGGAAAAGATTTACAGCACTGAAGGTTACACTCACAGCGATGATGTTGACGGCAGCACTTACATCTGGAGCAGGAAGTGCTTATGCGGCTGACCTGTCACAGGAGGGTGGAAGTGAGCCGACAGTTACAATAACACCCTCACCGGAGATAACGCCGGAACTGCCATTACCGACACCGACGCCAGTGCCTAAAAATGGACTGTTGAAGGAAGGGAAAGTATATCGCTATTACGTAAATAATAAACCAGTCAGAAATAAATGGAAAAAGATTAATGGTAAATACTACTGGTTTAAATCCAATGGAGTTGCAGCTCATGATGGACATTACAAGATTAAAGGAGTTTTTTATCTGTTTAATAAGAATGCACAGAGAATAATTCCGGGTAAGAAATCAATTGTAAAGGTTAATGGTGTAAAGTATTTTGTTGATGCCAAGGGAAGACCTGTTACAGGATGGAATGAGTTTAATGGTAGAATGTACTATATGTGCATAAGAACGGTAAATGTGCAACAAATGAAACTATAGGTGGAATAAGATTTAATAAGAACGGATATGCTTCAAATCTGACACAGGCGAGATGCAAGCTTGCGGCAAGGAACTTTATTGCACGTCACAGTAATGCCAATGCAAGTAATTATGAAAAATTCCGTTCCTGCTTTTATTATATTATGGCCTATACAAACTTTGTAGGATACATGGATCCTACACCTCAGGAGTTTAAGACAAAAGACTGGGTTTATAAATATTCCCTTCAGATGTTCCAGAACGGTCTTACAGGAAACTGTTATGGAATTGCCAGCAGTGTGGCTGCAATCGCGAAGGAACTGGGATATGAACCTTATGTTATTACAATTCCGGATGGACACAGCTTTGTTATGATTAACGGGCTCTATTATGATAATATGTACGGAACGTTGTTTGGCGCAGCTACACGTCCTGCATATACAATAGAACATAAAATTAAATTTTAAGAAAAGGAGTATGGAGAATGAAGAAAACAAAGAGATTCCTTGCAGTTGTGCTTTGTATGCTTCTTATGCTGACACCGTTGGCTGTTGTAGCAGAAACAGTGACAGTACAGGCAGCAGAGCCGCAGACTGTTAAGGTAAAACTGGACAAAAAGACAGGAAAGAGATATGGATATGATGAGAATAACCAGAAGGTCACTCAGCAGTGGGGAGTAACAGCAAAGGGTTTCCGTTATTATTTCGGAAAAAACGGAGCTGCTTATCAGGCTGATCAGGATATGGTTGGTAAGTATGGTATTCTGATGAAGAAGATTAATGGTAAGTACTATGGGTTTGATGTAAGTGGTCACACAGTAAAGGGAATACGTGTAGGAAGTGTCAGCATGTATGAGGTTCCGAAGCTGTATTACTTTAATCCAAAAACAGGAGCTGTAGATAAAAAGAAGACGTCTTTATACAGAAAATATGCGGCAACATCTACTCTGGCAAAACAGAACAATGCGTCAAAGATTAAGAAGGTTCTGGGAAAATATAAAAAATGTACGATAAGTAAGGGCAATACCTGTATGCTTGATGGAAACGGCAAGGATGTCACCTACACATACGATTATGTACAGTTAAATGTTGTGCGTCCTACAGGAAAAGGAAGCAGCGCAGAAGTTGTTGCGAGTATCACGGTAAGACGATAATTATCCAGGTTAATCGGTTGCTTCGGCTGTGAAAATTATAAAGCAGCTGAAGCAATTTGTAGATAGTAAGTTAACAAAAAAGAAAGGAACAGAGTTATGAACAGGAAAAAAATCACAGCATTATTACTTAGCTCAGTAATGGCATTTACACCTGCCATGCCGGCTATGGCAGAACAGTCAACGATCATTGATTATGTGGATGGAACAACTGATAGTACAGTTGAGACACCAGATGTAACTCCGACACCACTTCCGGAGAAGAAGGAAGGATGGGAAACTGTTGATGGAGTTAAATATTACTATGTAAATGGTGAGAAGATTACAAATAAGGTAAAGAAGATTGGTAAATACACTTATTGTTTTGATAAAACCGGAAAACTTGTGACTAATAAACCGTATTATAAGGTTAATGCAAAGACCTATTATAAGATTAAAAAGAATGGACAGGCAACAAAGCTGTCAGCAGTAGAAACTATGGCTGCAGTCCGACTTCAGAAGTGTAAAGGAAATCTGAAGAAGGCATTCAACTGGTCTGTTTCTCTGCAGTATGCAGGCAATGTAAAGGTTTCTAAAAAAACACCTACAGAATATGGTTTATATGGATTTAAAACAGGCAGTGGCGATTGTTATGTAATGGCAGCTACTTTCTACTGGATGGCTAAAGTCGCAGGATATGATGCTCATTATGTAAAAGGATATTTCCAGAAATCCGGTGGTAAGAAGGGAGCACATGCGTGGGTTGAAATAGATCAGAAGGTGAATGGTAAAAAGAAAACTTATGTGTATGATCCGAATTTCCAGAAGGAATACAAACTGAATGGTTATAAACTTACATATGGTGCGAAACGTACTCTGAAATATGTAAATTATAAGAGAGTTAACTAAGCATTGAAATGTTTTTGACTTTGGTTACGAGCAAGTAACGAAGTGAATGATTTTATCTGTTTAACAGTAAGGCAAACAAGAACTATAAAGAATGACCAGAAAGGATTTAAAGACAATGAAGAAAAAAGTTGTAACAGCATTTATGATGGCAGCACTTGGAAGCAGTCTTGTATTCAGTCAGGCAGTGATGGCAGCAGATACTACAGCAAAAACAGAAACTTCAGAAGATGCGGATAAGGATGCCACAGAATCTGAAGATAAAGATGTAGCAGAAGATGCAGATAAAGCTGATGAAGAGAAAGAAGATTTAAAGACAATTGGTGAAAAACCGGAAGAGGACACAGAGGGTGTTTTTTCTGTAAAATTGAAAAATCTTACAGGTAAAGTTATCACAGGTGTTACTGTTAAGAATGAAAAAGACGAAGAATATCCGGATAATTTCCTGAAAGAAGAAGATAAGTTCGAAGCAGATGAGGAAAGAGTTCTCTGGTTTGATCCCAATGCTAAAGATAAAGCAGATGAGGAAAACAAGGATTCTTCAGATGATGCAAAAGAGACCACAGATACTGAAGAAACAAAAACAGAAGATGCCAAAACAGATGAAAAAGCAGAAGGCGAAGATAAGGATGATGCTGAGAAGGAAATCCCGAAATATAATATTCAGTTAACTTTCGAGGATGGAACAACTGCTGAGATCCACACTTTCCCATTTGGCGATACAGAGGAAGCAGAACTTCATCTGGAAGGTGAAGTAGCATATCTGGTATTTGACAGTATCAGCCAGAAGAAAGAATACAATACTCTGGAAACAGAGAAAGCATTAGCTCCGAAGCCAACTGAGGCAGCTGCACAGGCAGCTTCTGAAACAACGCAGAGTTATGATAACAGTAGTGATTACAGCAATGACTATGATTACAACAATGACTATGATTATAGTAATGACTATGATTACAGTAATGATTATGATTATGGTAATGATGATTCCGGTGATTATGATGGTTCTGATGATGGTGGTTCCGATGACGGTGGAGACGGATGTCTGGATAATGGGTTATTAAATTAATCAGATTCAGTAGTTGTAAAGGGAAAATGCATTAAAAAGTATAATAAAACAGGGCACTGCATTATCTGAGGGAATAACATAGTGCAGTGCCCTTATTATAAGTACAACTGAAGAATTGTACATATTTAGGGAGAAAGATCATGTCATTAGTTTCAAACTTGTTTTTACTGTTTGTGGCGGTGAGTGTGCTTGTTTATTATATTGTGCCGCACAAATTTCAGTGGCTGGTTTTGTTATGTTTCAGCTATATATATTATCTGGCAGGTGGCGTCCGTTACGTGGGCTTTATCCTGTTTTCCACATTGGTTACCTGGGGGATTGCACTTGCAGTTGAAAAGGCAGAGGCAGGTGGAAGTCACAAAAGTGCAAGAAATTTTCTGGTGCTTGGATTAATATTGAATTTTGGTATGCTTGGAGTGATAAAGTATACAAATTTTATGATTGAGAACCTCAATGCTTTGTTTCATATGAATTTAAGAGGAATGGAAATCCTGCTTCCATTGGGAATATCGTTTTACACTTTCCAATCCTCCGGATATCTTCTGGATGTGTACTGGAAGAGATGTGATGCGGAGAGGAATCCTGTAAAATATGCATTGTTTGTTTCTTTCTTTCCACAGATTCTGCAGGGACCAATCGGAAGATACAGTCGTTTGGCACATCAGCTTTATGAACCTCATAAATTCGAAGGTAAGAATATTACCAGAGGCTTTGAGCGCATTCTCTGGGGATTTTTTAAGAAGATGATCCTGGCGGACTGGGCAGCAGTGTTTGTAGATGCGATTTTCGACAATCCGGATCAGTACAGCGGACTGGCAATCTTTGGCGTATTATTTTACACAGTTCAGCTATATGCAGATTTTTCCGGTGGTATGGATGTGGTAATTGGTATTGCGTCTATGTTTGGAATTGAGCTGGATGAGAACTTCAAGCGTCCGTTCTTCTCCATTTCCATTACAGATTTCTGGCACCGCTGGCACATTACTCTTGGTACCTGGATGAAGGATTATGTGTTCTATCCTGTGACATTATCCAAGTGGATGGGAAAATTTGGCAAATGGGGCAAGAAGGTATTTGGCAAAAAGACCGGACGTACATTACCAATCTGTCTGGCGAATCTGATCGTATTCTTCGTTGTTGGTGTATGGCATGGTGCTGCCTGGAAGTACATTGTATACGGTATGTACAATGGTATTATCATTGCTTTCAGCGGACTTATGGCAGAGCATTACAGAAACTGGAAAAAGAAATTCAACATCACTGGAAAAGAGAACTGGTATCATGTATTTATGATCATCCGTACTTTTATCCTTGTAAATATCAGCTGGTTTTTTGACAGAGCGGACACAGTAGGACAGGCTTTTCATATGATGAAGCTTTCTGTCACAAAGTTTGCACCGTCACAGTTACTGCTGATCCCGGCCGGTAAAGAAGGAACTGCTTTTACCCCTTATGCGCTGGCAATCCTGGCAGCAGGCTGCATCATTCTGTTTATTGTAAGTGTCCTTCAGGAACGTGGCATGAAGATAAGAGAATCACTTGCAGGACTGAGTCTGCCAATTACTGTAGCAATTTATTTTTGTCTGCTGGCATCCATCGGATTCTTTGGATCAACAGCAGTAGCGAGAGGATTTATTTATGCACAATTTTAAGAAAGTTTTAAAAACGTTCCTGGTATTGGTCGTGTGTGTGGCTCTTCTGGCAGCACTTGACCTGGCACTTTATCCATGTACATTTATGAGAAATGATGTGCATGCAGTTGTGACACAGCAGTTTGATGACATTATCGTGGGAACTTCCCATGGAAAGATGGATATTGATCCGGAGGTGATGCAGGAAGTTACCGGACGCAGTGGACATAATCTTTGCGTTGGCGGCGAGTATGGAATCGATGCGTATTATCTGACTAAACTGATCAAAGAGAAACAGAATCCGAAGAGAATTATCTATGAGGTTGACCCGGGATATTTTGTATCTGAAAAGGAAGAAGGAAATAACTACCTGCTTTTTTATCATGAGTTTCCATTTTCAAAAGCAAAGGTAGAATATTTCTGGAATTCTATTGCGAAATGTAATTTCCGTACTGTGCTTTTCCCATGGTATGAATATTCTCTCAGCTATGAATTGCCGAAAGTCAAAGATACATTTACTCAGAAAGTAACGGGTGATTATGACGTATCTCATCTGAAGAGTGATTCTCAGGAATATCATGAAAGTGGATTTATTGAGAGATATCCGGTGGATGTGACAAAGCTTAAGAAATCAGAACCTAAGCTCTATGAAGAGGGTAAGGTAAACGAAGAGAACATGGAATATCTGAAGAAGCTGATCACATTCTGCAAGGAAAATGATATAGAGTTTGTTGCAGTAACTACGCCAATTCCAATAAATACTCTGAAGGATTACAGTGACAGTTATAATGCAGCATGGAAATATTTCGGGCAGTTCTTTGAAGAACAGGGCGTAGAGTATCTTAACTTTAATACGCAGTATTTTAAGGCATTTACACATGACCTGAAAGCATATACAGATTATGACGGACATATGAATGGGGATGCTGCAAAAGAATACTCTGAAGTGCTGGCACAGGTGTTGGAGAGCGCCGGACAGAGGAAGTAATTTCAAGGCTGCAAAAAGACAGTAATAAATCAATATAAAAACCTTGTGAAGTACAGAGGGGAGGAATTACATATGAAGACAAGTATTCTGGAATATCTTGAAGAATCCGCACGGAAATATCCGGATAAGACAGCTTTTGCAGATGAACATACATCCTGCACATTTAAAGAACTGGAGCAGACTGCACGCAGAACAGGAACTGCACTTGCGAAACATTTCACACCGAGAAATCCGGTGCCTGTATTTATGGAGAAGAGCGTAGAAACCATCGGAGTTTTCATGGGCGCTGTTTATGCAGGATGCTTTTATGTACTGATGGATACAAAACAGCCGGCGAGCAGACTTCAGCAGATCCTTGGAATTCTGGACAGTGATGTGATCGTTACATCTGAGAAATATCTGAAGGATTTGGAGAAACTGGAGTTCAAAGGAAAGGTTCTGATGGCTCCGGATCTTGTTGCTGAGCAGGAGAATGAAGCTGTGCTGAATGAGATCAGAGAACAGGCATTGGATGTGGATCCGCTGTATGGAATTTTTACTTCCGGGTCAACAGGAGTTCCCAAGGGAGTTGTGGTAGGTCATCGTTCAGTGCTTGATTTTATCGATTGTTTTACAGAGCTTTTTGATATTACAGATAAAGATGTGATGGGAAATCAGGCACCCTGGGATTTTGATGTATCTGTTAAAGATATTTATTCCGGACTGAAGACAGGAGCAACTGTCCAGATTATTCCGAAGCAGCTATTCTCTTTCCCGATGAAGTTGATTGATTATCTGATCGAGAGGGAAGTGACCACGCTGGTGTGGGCGGTATCTGCGCTGTGTATTATCTCAACTTTGAACGGATTTGAATATAAAGTTCCGGATAAGATTAAGAAGATTCTTTTCTCAGGAGAGGCTATGCCTGTGAAACATCTGAATATCTGGAGAAAATATCTGCCGGATGTTATGTATGTAAATATTTATGGACCAACTGAGATCACATGTAATTGTACGTATTATATTGTAGACAGGGAGTTCCAGCCTGGAGATGTACTTCCTATGGGCAAGGCATTTCCAAATGAAAAAGTATTCCTTCTGGATGAAGAAGACAAGCTGATCACAGAGAAAAATAAAAATGGTGAACTCTGCGTAACAGGAAGTGCACTTGCACTGGGATATTACAAAAACAGAGAACAGACTGCGAAGGTTTTTATTCAGAATCCACTGAATGACAGATATCTGGAGCCAATGTACAGAACCGGTGATCTTGCTTATTATAATGAACGTGGTGAGTTGTGCTTTGCAACACGTAAGGATTTCCAGATTAAGCATATGGGACATCGTATTGAGCTTGGAGAAATCGAGGCTGCTATGGATAAGGTTCCGGAGATTGTGAGAAGCTGCTGTATTTTTGATACAGTTAAAAGCAAAATCGTAGCTTTTTATGAAGGAGATATTGAGAGAAGACCGCTGGCAAAAGCGTTGGGGCAGTATGTACCTGCTTTTATGGTTCCGAATGTATTCCGCCAGGTGGAGAGCATGCCTCTTACAAAGAATGGAAAGATTGACAGAAAAGCTCTTACAGCTATGTATCAGGAGGAAAAGAAATGAGTTCCTATGGATTTATAAAAGAACTGATCGAGAAAGAACATACTCCAACTCCAGCTTATGTTTTTGACCTGGATAAGATGAAGGAATTTGTAAAAAAAGTGCAGAGCTGTCTTGGAGAGAGCGCACAGTTATGTTATGCTATGAAAGCAAACCCTTTTCTTACAGGACCCATGATGGATGTGGTTCCTACATTTGAAGTGTGCTCACCGGGTGAATTTCGAATTTGTGAGCGTGTTGGTGTGCCGATGGAGAGAATTGTTCTTTCGGGTGTGTATAAGAACCCTGAAGATATGGAATATGTACTTTCTACATATGGAGGAAAGGGAGTGTATACTGTAGAGTCTTTGCAGCATTTACAGATTCTGAATGATACTGCAGTGAGACTTGGCATGAAGATTACGGTGTTGATCCGCGTGACAAGCGGAAATCAGTTTGGCGTAGATGAAGCAGATATCAGGAAAATCATTTCTGACAGAACAGATTATCCGGGGGTTGAGATAGAGGGACTTCAGTTCTATTCCGGAACTCAGAAGAAAGATCTCAGTCAGATGAAAACAGAGCTGGAGCATCTGGATGAATTTATCGGGGAGCTGAAATCTGAGAGTGGATTTGAAGCACAGGTGCTTGAGTATGGTCCGGGATTTTTTGTCCCATATTTTAAGAAGGATAAGAGCGAGGACGTGGAGAATATTCTGAGTGAGTTCAGAGCACTTCTGGAAAGTCTTAATTTCAAGGGTAAGGTTGTTCTTGAGATGGGAAGATTTCTGGCAGCAGCCTGTGGATATTATGTGACATCAATCGTGGATATGAAGGTGAATAAAGAACAGCCGTATGTGATCATGGACGGTGGTATCAATCATCTGAATTATTATGGACAGGCGATGGCAATGAAACAGCCGTACTGTACACAGCTTGATACAGAAGGAAATGAGAAGACAGGGGGAGAAGAAGAATCCTGGAATCTTTGCGGTGCACTCTGCACGGTCAGCGATGTGGTCGTAAAGCGATTTCCACTTCACAAACCGCAGCTTCATGATATACTGGTATTTGAACGGGTAGGTGCTTATTCCGTTACAGAAGGAATCTATTTATTCCTGAGCCGTCCTCTTCCGAGAATCTATTTCTGGACAGAGGGAGAGGGACTGCGCATGGTGCGGGATGGTGTACATACAGATCTTTTAAATTCAGAGAAATAAAAGACCATGGCAATACCGAAAAATAATGGAATTGCTGAAAAAACAAAAAATAAGGAGATATGAAAAAATGGAAGAATTAATTGAATTACTGGAAGAGATCCAGCCGGATGCAGATTTTGAAAACTGTGATACTTTGATTGACGATGGAATTCTTGATTCCTTTGCAATCCTGTCTATTGTAAGTGAACTGCAGGATACTTATGACATTACTATCACTCCGGCAGATATTATCCCGGAGAATTTTAACTCTGCAAAAGCACTGTGGGATATGGTGTGCAGACTGAAAGGTTGATTTATTTATTTATACAAAGCAGACAGGGATTATAGTAGTTCTCATAAAATCAGTTAAAAGGGGGACGCAAAGCCCAATAATTCCTATCGGCTCGGTTTCGGACCTTAAGAAAAGCTAAGCCCCGCAAGATCAGCTAAAAGCATTCGCAGATAACTCAAACTCGCTGCGCTCAGACAGTGAGTGATCTGCGAATAACGCTGATCTTGCGGGGCTAAGATTTTCTAAAGATCCTGCAAATGTCGCTCGATAGGAATTATTGGGCTTTGCTGGCAGTTGGCTGTGACTGGGCGGCTGAGGGAGAAGAGGAATGGTGATCTGTTAGTTTTGTGGAATAGAAAAGTTTCTTATATAGTATGAAGGGGACGGAAAAGCTGGGGCGTTGTGTATATATGGTATGTGAGTGCTGTGTGCAGGGCGGGGGAGGATGAAGGTGGATGGATAGAATCCAGGTGTCGGATGGGATGAATGTCTGATGTGGACTGGATGAATCCAGGAGTGTGTTTAAAAAATCATTTCCACAATGTGTACGCCCCACTTTGCGGTATATTTTGCCCGAATTCGGTTGCCGTAGTAAGGCAGAAATAAAAAAGTTTGTCAAATTATGAAATTAACTGTTGACAGGGGCTGCTTTCGGTGTTATATTAGTTGAGCTGTCGGAAATAATTGTTTCTTAGAAAGAGACAATTTAAAGTGATTTCTGAAAGAAAAAAGAAATTAAAAAAAGTGCTTGACAACTTAAAACAAATATGTTAAAGTAATCAAGTCGCTTGAACAGAGCCGACAATCACAGATCAGAAGAACAGTTCCGAAATCCGGAAGAGTTCGAAAAACTTTGAAAAAACTTGAAAAAAGTTCTTGACAAAGAAAAAGAGATGTGATAAAGTAAACAAGCTGTCGCAAGACAGACAACCTTGATAACTAAACAGTGAAACACATACGATTCTCGAAAATTCTTTACATTTTTAAGAACGGTTTGAAAAACCAAAAACAGTAAAACGAGAGATAGCTAGTTGTTATCTTGAGTGAATCAAACATTTTATCAGAGAGTTTGATCCTGGCTCAGGATGAACGCTGGCGGCGTGC
>ERZ825896.783-NODE-783-length-38981-cov-5.530699_pt1 | contig 38981 bp, 29 predicted proteins | sample MGYA00519858_ERZ825896 | MGnify/ENA primary metagenome ERZ825896 (study PRJEB31778, sample SAMEA3449214) | human gut metagenome | biome: human gut; feature: human-associated habitat; material: faeces | place: United Kingdom | collected 2010/2012 ...
TTTTACATTTTTCTATAATCAATAATGTAATTTTTAGTAATTCAACTAAAGCCAATATACCCATGGCAACATCAATGTACAGATAAATATACATAGAACACGTCCTCCTACAAAATCGGAATCTTTAAGAACTCAAGATATCATCCTTTTAATTCAGAGGGTTCACCATTACTACATCCAGTAGTCAATTCCTATTATAAAGACTCAATTTGAAAACATTATTAACTCCAAGTATTTTGTTGAGAATGATCCTATCTTGTCTAAATCGCCTTATTTTCATCAAATTAGATAGATTCGTCTTGACTTTTTCGAAGTACATTTTATAAAAAAACGAAAACCATTCACATTATGATATAATATATACAACTAAGGGAGAAATAAGAATGAATGAAACGAGTCGCAGAATTCTTGATCACTTTCAAGTTCGAAAAACAAAAAAACAAAAAGAGGAATTTCGTAAATATATAATTCATGAACTTAATCAATATGGGTATTGCCCTAGTATTCAACATAAAGGGATAAATAATAATATAATTATCGGTAATATAGAGAAAGCTAAGATATTTTGTACAGCTCACTATGATACACAGGCGGTCTTACCATTTCCCAATTTAATTGTGCCTAATAATTTGTTTGGTCTGATTTTATCACAATTAGCCATTATTATTTGTGTATTAATTCTTATATTCTTTATGAACATCGTTCTTATTCAATTGTTTGTTTGGATAGGTCTATTTAAGAATATTGAGCTTAATATTGCTTCTTCTATTTCATGGTTAATTATAATGATTTGGATGTTGCTTGGAAAAGCAAATAAACATACTGCAAATGATAATACAAGTGGTATCATTACAATCATTGAATCAGCCATCAAATTACCAGAAGATTTAAGAGATGAAGTATGTTTTGTGTTATTTGACAACGAAGAACTAGGTTTATTAGGCTCTTCTGCTTTTGCGAAAGAATATAAAGAATATCTAAAGAATAAACTTATCATTAATTTTGATTGTGTATCCGACGGCAATGATATATTTTTCTTTCCAACGAAACAAATTAAAAATGATCAATCAAAACATGAAAATATTATAAATGCATTTGCATCAACAGATTATATAAGAGTTCACATCAACAAAGGATTTGGATTCTATCCATCCGACAACTTTAGCTTTAAATATGCATATGGAGTTTGCAGCCTTAAGAAAGGTTTGTTCTATTATCTTGATCGAATACATACTCCTAGAGATATAATTTTCAATGAAGAAAATATCGAACTATTAAGCGATGGTGTATGCAAGCTTATCAAAACAACCCATACATCCAGATGATTATTACAATATAATCCATTCATTTGCATGAAATCAATTTAACAACTATAATACAAATACAGAAAGACGACTGGATACAGTGGTTCCTCTGAATTATTCTAATGTATAGACACTAGTAATCCATTGGAGAGGGTGAACTAGTGTCTTTTACATTTTTCTATAATAATCAATGCGATTTTTAGCAATTCAACTAAAGCCAAGATAGTCATGGCAACATCAATGTACAGATAAATATACATAAAACACGTCCTCCTACATAATCGGAATCATCGAGAACTCAAGAAATCATCCTTTTAATTCAGAGGGTTCACCGTTACTACATCCAGTAGCCAATTCTTATTATAAATGTCCAATGTGAAAACATTATTAACTCCAAGCATGTTGTTGCGAATAATCCTATCTTATCTAAATCGCATTATTTTCATCGAATTAGATAGATTTATCTTGACTTTTAAATAAAAAAGAATCAGCATTTTATTCATACTGATTCCTATATATAAGTTATCTTAATTCTTCCATTGTCGGATAACTTGCAATGGCTCCTTCTTTTGTTACTGAAATAGAGCAAAATTTATTAGATAAATCTAAATACGTTTTTAATTGTTCTTCTGTTAAAATATTTATTTGTTCTAAATCCACATTTTCTTTTGCCATTTGATACAACAAACAACCAATAAAACCATCGCCTGCACCTGTTGTATCTACTGCATTCACTTTAATTCCTTTTGAGTTTGCAACCACATTTTTTGTGTATGCTACGGCTCCATCTTTTCCTGAAGTAAAAACTAACAATTTGACACCTTGATCAAATATATAATCTAGATTTTCTTCAATATCTTTGTTTCCAAAAATAAATTCAACTTCTTCATCACTAATTTTCAAAATATCTGCATACTGAATATATTCATGTATTACATTTTTTAAATATTCATGATCATCAAATAATGGCAATCTCACATTAGGATCAAATGAAACAATCAATCCATTTTCTTTGGCATATTTAATTGCCTTATTATGTGCCTTTCGCATTGGAAAATTTCCTAATGAAACAGAGCAGAAATGTAAAGCATATGCATCCATAAACCAATTTTTATCAACATCATCTTCAGACATCAACATATCAGCACCCATATTTCTATAGAAAGAAAATTCTCGATTGGCATTTTCATCTAATGCAACAAATGCAAGTGAAGTATTTGCAGCATTCGTACGCTTCACATAGTCTGTATTTATTCCAAATCCTATTAATTCATTAACAATCTTATCTCCAAATGGATCTTTACCAAGCATCGTGATTATATTGCTTGAACCACCTAATTTTGTATAGGCCCCACAGACATTTAGAGGTGCTCCTCCAACTTTAGGTGTAAAATTATTCACATCCATAATACGACCTGTATTTGATGGAATCATATCAATCAACGCTTCCCCAATAGCTAATAACTTTTTCATTCTATTTTAAAACCTTTCATTTTATATGTTTCAATCTCATTAATGCCTTCAAAACGAACAAACAGATCCTTTTCATTATCATAAAAACGGCTCGTCATTGTACATTCTCCATCACTTATAAAAATTTCCATAACAGATTCATCAATAAAGATTGAAACTCTTTTTACATCAATATCTTTTATATATCGCTTTGTTCGACCACAATCACATTGAGATAAGTCTAAACAAATTTCAGTGTTTTTATATGACAGAACCACATTATTTAATGCAATCACAAAATCGCTTTCTACATTAAACTCAATATTACACGATTTGGGTAAACTAATGTTTGTATTAAACACCTTTTTATCACAACGTAAACTTAAGATTTCATGAATAGGATATTGAATCATTTTACCATCTGTAAATTTTAATTTCCTAGGCATTGATAATGTTTGATTCCAATCATCATAAAAATCAATATAGTCATTATCTGGCATTCCAATCCAACCAATCATAACATTTGATTTTGTGCCATAAAATGTTTGTGGTGCATAAAAATCAAACCCATAATCTAAAATCTGATAGTCAACTAAATTATTTTGATTAATTTTATAATATCCACATGCGTATCTATTTTGAAATTGTTTATTATTTTCGAGTAAGCCCTGTGGACTACAAACAATATAGGAAATATCTTTATCACATAAATAATCTGGACATTCGATCATATATCCCACAGTGTCTTTTGGCGTATACCTTTTTAAATAAGTCCATGCATTTAAATCGTTGCTAACATATTCTAAAACACAGCTCGTATTATCTAGCAGGCGAGCCCCTAAGACCAAATGATATTGTCCTTCCTTTACAAATATCTTTGGATCTCGCACATGATTTGAGCAATCGTTTGGATAATCTTCATTATATAAAAGACATACTTTGTTCGTAAAGTGAATACCGTCCTTACTTTCTACACGCATTAAATTTTGTTCTCTACCTGACGTAATATAATCATGATTTCCTTCATGTTTAACATTGCCCGTATAAAATAAATACAGAACATCATCTTTTACTATAGCACTACCAGAATATGCTCCATTTTTATCATAGATACTATCTGGAAGTATTGCCAATTCATGTTGCTTATATGTAATAAAATCTTTTGTTGAATAATGCCCCCAAGCTTTATTAACATGCCCCAATAAACTTTCTTCATCCGCTTGATAAAAAATATGATACTCACCTTTAAAATGAACCAAACCATTAGGATCATTTAACCATCCCTTTTTCGGCATTAAATGATAGTTTAATTTGTTAATCTTCATATGACGCCATTACTTTCTTAATGAAATCAGACATTAAATTCCATGCTTCACAAGATTCTTTTGGCATATATTCATTAAAGCATTCATGCGTAAAACCATGACGGCAATTTTTAAACTCGTAATATTCTACATCTCCTCCAGCTTCTCTCATTTTATCTGCATATGCCTTCTCTTCATTCTTTAATGCATCATATTCAGCACTGATAACTAAAGTTTTAGGCAAATCATGCAAATCTGCCAATAAAGGAGATGCCAAAATATCATCTAATTCATCAAAGCTATTGTAGTACCAATTAATGTATTGTAACATTCTATTTTCCGAAATAGCCTTTGAAGGATCTGCAACTTTTCTTAATTCCGTATCTACTTCTTGACGTAATGGCGGATAATCTAAGATAGCGCCTTTTATCTTAATTTTTTGTCTTTCACGATCCATCAATGTTAAACAAGAAGAAATGTAACCACCAGCACTATGTCCCATGACCATTACATGATCTGAATCCAATTTTAGTTCATCCGCTCTTTTTAATAATTCTACAATCGCTTCGTAACTTGAATATAAAGGCTTGGGAAACTTAAATTCAGGTGCTAATGCATAATCCACATTAATAATGGCACATCCAGTAAGATCAGCTAACAAACGACAATATTTTCCATCTTGTTCATAGTATCCTAATACGTTTCCACCACCATGGAAATTAAAAATTGGTTTTAAGTAAGATTTCTGATTCCATTCTAAAGGACGATAAATAGACATATCGATATAACCAGCATCTTCAGTTCGAACACATACTTTTTCAAAAATCCCATTTAATTTTTCATCCACAATTAAATCTGTAAATTTAATTTCCTTACCCATACGATACTCAAATATTGTATAATCTTCTTTTCTCATCATATTTATACTTACCTCCCATTCTTTTCATCCAATAATCAGCCATATTTACCCACATATTCAAATGTAAATCGATATCCGCATCATCCATATGTGTCAATTGATTTTCTAGTGCCTTACCATGTTCTCCATGACCAAACAAATGATATTCAACTGGAACATTGCACTCTAATAGTTTTGATACAAAACGAGTTGAGTTTCTTGAATCCACCACTGGATCATCAATCGAATGCCAAATAAACATTGGCACACTGTTTTCTGAAATATAATTATATAAATCAACCTTAGATAGCTGTTCTTCACTAGGACTATTTGTTTGGTACAATACATAGTTCATGGTTTCTTGTACTTTTTCCACACCTTCTAATTTGTGTGAAGAAGTAAACTCTATACTATTAGGTGTTAAAAAAGGATATCCTAATACAATTCCTTTTACTTTCAATTCATCCTTTTCTGGAAGAAAGCTCAACTGATTTGTAATAGATGGATCATCCCATCTTACACCACAAGAAGCACATACATGCCCTCCAGCAGAGAATCCCATTAGATAAATTTGATTCGTATCAATATTCCATTCTTCAGAATTTTGTTTGATTATGTGTAAAGTTTCAAACATTTCTACAACCTGTAAAGGATATTTAGAATTCTTTAATATTCCTCTTTCTGGATGTTCACGATCCGAACCAACTGAATATTTTAAAACAAAAGTCTGATAACCCATTTGCATAAACTGAAGTGCAATTGGTTCCGATTCTTTAGTAGCATGAATCGCATATGCCCCACCAGGTGCAATGATTATTGCAGGACGTTTTCTGTATTCCTTAAAGTTAATTTCTGAATCCATAATATAGGTTTCAAAATAAGCTTCACTCGGTAAATCTATCTTTATATTTTTCATACTGACCTCCATTTTTAAATACTCTAAAAAGGGGCAAATTATACCCCTTGAAGATTATGCTTGAATATCTTTTTCGTTTTTATCAAATCCAAAAAAATAAACGAATACAGCAGTTGCAACAAATGCAATAACACAAGCAATAATTCCATTTACAACATTTGCCTGTGATTTACCTAAAAAGCATAGTGCCGCAAAAACATTTGAAGATGGTACTAATGTTGCATCAATAACACCAGTAATTCCTGCATATGCACCGCCTAAGAAGCCTCCTGCTAACAAGCCAATGAATGGTCTTTTATATTTTGTACAAATACCATAAATAGTTGGTTCTGAAGTTCCTGCAACAATTGCTGTAATACCATATGACAATGCTAAAGCCTTTTGTTCTTTATTTTTTAAGCGGAAGAAAGCACCAATACCTACACCCATGATTGAAAAACTTGAAACTGTTAGACCTACTGCGGCAAAACCATCAAATCCTTTAGTGGCAAACACTTGGAATAGTGCAGTAATTAATACCATGTGCATACCTGTCATAACTAATACTGGATATAAAGCTGCAATTAATCCAATACCAATAAATCCAGCTACACCTTCTAATGAGAATAATGCACCAACAACATATTGACCAATAAATGCTCCTGCTGGACCAAAAACACACAATGAGATTGGTAACATGGCCGCAATAGTAAATGCAGGTGAGAATACAGAGCGAATTGCTCCTGGAATTACATGATCAAAGAAACGAGCTACATATGACATAATCCAGTTTGTCAAAATAATAGGTACAATTGAACTTGCATAAGCTTGAACATTACATGGAATACCATAAACAGTAAATGGTTTTCCAACCAATCCAACAAATGTTGGATGAATCATAATAGCACCCATTAAAACGCCTAATACTGGATTTAAATTAAATTTTTTTGCACTAGTATAACCAACAATTACTGGGAAGAAGTAGAATGCAGCATCTCCTACAAATGTTAATAATGTATATAAATCATTACCCTCTTGAAGTACATTTAATAAATCTGGTCCAAAAATAGCCACTAACATTTTAAAGAATGCAGAGGCGACGATTGCCGGAATTGCAGGACCCATACATCCTGAAATCACATCTAGAATTCCATTTCCAATGGATTTAAAAGTGATTTTTTCTTTCTTTGTAGGCACTGAATCTCTATCTGTATTTTCAAAATTTGCCAAATCACAAATTTCAGTATAAACATCCTTAACTTCAGGACCAACAACAACTTGTACTTGTCCTCCAGCCCTTACTACACCTAAAACACCTTTGATTGCTTCTAGCTTTTCATCTACAGCTACACTTTCATCTTTTAAATTAAAACGCAAACGAGTCTGACAATGTAATACTTTTGATACATTATCTTTTCCTCCAACTTGTTCTAATACACTTTTCGCTATTTCTCTAGCCTTATCTTTTTTCATCTCTCTATTTTCCTTTCATTCTAAAATAAAAACCTTTACGCAATAAGCACTATTAAATAATGCTCTATTGTGTAAAGGTTATGCCGATTCATTCGTAACACCCTCGTGTGAACACAATCTATTTACATGAAGAATCAAATATAACAATTCTTCATCTCCAATATTCCAATTAAATTTGTTAAAAATCATTTCTTTAATACCCAACACACATTGATATGTCTTAGGATATTCATTCTTTAGTAATTCAAACAATTTTTTGTTTGTACTACTAATCTCTGTATATTCACTCTTTCTTCTAAATAAATATTGCATATGAGAAGCAAATCTAGAATAATTGAAAGAACTTTTATCAATTGATATATGCATTTGTGCTTCAATCAAATGTACAATTTCTAATATAAATTCAGATTTAACAGACACATCACTTGTAGAAGATAAAATCTCTTCCGAATTTATGATATTCATCGCAATCGCATACATTTCTTCTTCAGGAAGTTCAATATTCAGTTTTTTCTTCATTAAATTCAACGTATACTTTGCAACCTTTACCTCAACAGGATATAAATCACGCAATTCATTTGATATTGGCGTATTGAAAATCATTCCTTTATTTAAACGAATAACCGCAAAATTCAAATGATCTGCAAGTGTATAAATGGCATTTTCTTTTAAAGAAACACTCAACATAGTCGTAGCCAAATCAATCACGTCAGCGGATAAAGCCAAAATATTTGAATCCACATTTTCAAATAAATGTAAGTATTCATTATCTACATTATAAAATGTTCGCTCTATCTTGCTTAAATCATCTAGTGTATATGGACATTTAGGAAAACCAATCCCAAGTCCAAGTGCAATTAATTCTCTTCCACTATTATCTTTACAGATAGCTGCATTGTTTCCTAACTTTTTAATTACTTCCATACTCTTGATCTCTCTATTTTTTATCTAATGACATTACAATCTCTTGATTAGCCAATACATCTGAACATTCATGAATATTTAAAGAATACTCACTTGAATTTGTGATAATCATTGGCATATCAATCTTATATCCCTTATTTTGAATAAGTTCAATATCCACTTCTAATAGTAAATCTCCCTGTTTGATTTTTCGACCAGCCTCTGAATGTAAAGTAAAACCCTCACCTTCCAAATTAACTGTATCCAAACCAAAATGAAGTAAAAGCTCAGCTCCATTATTAGTCTTTATCCCTAATGCATGTTTTGTTGGAAATACTGTTACTAACTCTCCATCACAAGGAGAATATACTTTACCATCACTCGAAATAAACGCAACACCAGGTCCCATCATTTCTGAAGCAAACACTTTATCTGGAACATCTTTTAAACAAATCATTTTACCATTAACGGGTGATACTAATTCAACTGATTTTGTCTTTTTCTTAAATCCGAACACTTTCTTGCTCCTCTCCAGGAAACAAAAAAAACTCTTTTTTCTGCTCCCAATATGTACACTACGTAGTAACTTACACAATCATTGGTCAAGCCTCAAAAGAGTCACTCTCATTGATTACAGATGAATTAAAACACAATTTATTTTAAATGTCAAACTTTTTTTGTAAACGATTTCACACCTACTTTATCTTACTCTCTTTAATTCTATTGCACAAACCTCAATAAATCGCTATAATACAAATACAGAAAGACTACTGGATACAGTGGTTCCTCTGAATTATTTTAGTGTAAAGACACTAGTTTAATCCTTTGGGCGGGTGAACTAGTGTCTTTTACATTTTTCTATAATCAATAATGTAATTTTTAGTAATTCAACTAAAGCCAAGATAGTCATGGCTACATCAATGTACAGATAAATATACATAAAACACGGCCTCCTGCAAAATCGGAATCTTTAAGAACTCAAGATATAATCCTTTTTATTCAGAGGGTTCACCGTTACTACATCCAGTAGCACTTTCTATTATAAAGGTTCAATGTGAAAGCAATATTAACTCCAAGCATTTTGTTCGAATTGTTTCTATCTTGTCTAAATCGGATTATTTTCATCAAATTAGATAGATTTATCTTGACTTTTAGAAACAAAAAAACCCTCAACTAAGAGGATCCTTCTTACTCAATACATGTTTTAACACTTCTTCCATCTTTTGAAAGTCAATTGGCTTCGTTATATAATCATTCATCTTTACATCAAATGCTTTTTTCTTATCTTCCTCAAACGCATTGGCAGACATAGCTATAATTGGCATATTGGCCTTTTCAGATTGTGAAAGATGTCGAATACAATCTGTTGCCTTATAACCATCCATATTTGGCATTTGAATATCCATTAAAATCAAATCGTATGTATTGGCTGGTTGATGTTGCATTTCATTCACACATAGAATTCCGTCTTCTACAGCTTTAACTTCAAAACCCATTTCACTAAGAATTGTAGTTGTGATTTCAGCATTTAATTCATTATCTTCGGCCAATAAAATTCTTTTACCCTTAAAATCAATATCAAACTCATTGGAAGATTCAATATTTCTATTAGTATAATCTTTATTCGCAATCTTATGTGGAATGGTAATCGTAAAAGTACTACCCTTACCAAGTTCACTCTCTACTTCAATACTGCCATTCATTAAGTCCACAAGGTTTTTGACAATAGCCATACCAAGTCCAGTACCTGGAATTTTAGATAGAGTCGTATTTCTTTCACGTGTAAATAATTCAAATAAGGATGGTAAGAATTCTTCACTCATTCCAATACCTGTATCCGATACTTTTGTTTGAATTAAAGTATAGCCTTCTTTATTATAAGGAAGTTCTTGTACATCAATCAAAACCTTACCACCTTCTGGCGTATATTTAATCGCATTACTAATTAAATTGGATAGAATTTCCTGCATCTTTGTAGAATCGGTAATAATATGTTTGTGTTCGACATTCACAATTTTGTTTAATTCAATATTCTTTCTAGAAGCTTCCGCTGCAAATGCACCACAAACAAGTTGAGTAATATTCCCCACTACTTCATAATTTTCATCCAATTCCATCTTACCACTTTCAACACGAGCCATATCCAATACATTATTAATAATTGAAAGTAATAATTGACTCGATTGTTCAATCATTTCTTGATAATGAACGAGTTTAGGATTTGTTAATTCTTTCTTCATTAATTGTGAATATCCCAAAATCGCATTCATCGGTGTACGAATATCATGTGACATATTAAATAAGAATATGGACTTGGCCTCATTGGCCTTTTCAGCCTTGATTTTTTCTTGGCGTAAAGCCTCTTCCTGTTCTAACTCACGCTTCTTTTCTTCCGTAAAATCACGATTGGCAAGTAATACACTCACAACATGACCATTCTCATCATATTTTTGAGGTACAATCATCGAAAGAATCCAAGTTCCATCTGTCCTTTCACAAGTATGGAATAAGGAATTCTTTCCTTCAAGACGTTTTGCGATGGTCGTACTATCATAAAATTCAACACTACTCTGCCTAAGTGGTTCGGTAATCAAACGATTTACTTGCTCTAATAATATATTATGATCCATCTGAGTATAGCGCCCCTTTAAGCCGGGAATATTATTTCCTTTAATCAATTCCACATCACCTGTCTCTAGATTAATCAAACAAATATAGGAATACCCAGCCGATAATGCCTCAACTTCATGTCGAGCCTGTTGCACCTGCTTACCTAAAGTAATTGGAAACTCTTCATCTTCCAATTGTTTTTTATCAGGAATCGAATGATGAATATGAAGCACCTTCCATTTTCCATCCCTTACACCATAAATAATAGTAAAGCGAGAATCCAATTGCATAATTGGAACTTCTTTATCATAAAGGCCATAAATTTGAACGGATCCATACACAAAGACACATTGATCATCCACAATATTTTCTTCTATTTTTAAATCTTTAAATTCAAAATGAATATCCTTACGTTTCTCCACATTAAATTTGAAAGAATTTAAAAAGTGCTCAATATTTTTAAAGAATTCTTGTTTTCCCGTACCAATAATACTCGCATTCGAATCCAGAAAATCTTGAATCGCAACATCACTCAACGTATCCGAACCTAAATATGTTTCTAACAATTGTCTAGTAAGTAACTTAAAATCCTGCATAACCCAACCCCACAAAATAAAAGGCATCATCACAAATCAGACAATGCCACATTATATTATTATTTCTAACTGATTTGAAAAAAGATATATCATTACCTATATCATACCATTAATTTCAACCAATGTTATCATTAATTTCATCTAATTTATCAAATATATCTTCTAAAGAACCATCACGATATTCATTTCCACGAATATCATCCAATTTCTCATTCATTGTTCTCAATTCATCCAAAATTTCATTCAATAAATCAACCACTTCATTCATGATTCGTCACCTCTCATATATTTTTTCCATCTTCTTAATACATCTTTTAATGGCTCATCCAAATAAGTATAAGCCTTTTCTTTCATATCTTCCGAAATTCCATAAGCAGCTTCTGCAATACTTCACGTAATAGCTGCAATGGCATCACTATCTCCACCAATCGAAATCGCATTTCGAATCGCATCCTCAAAATCCGTGCTTTCTAAAAACGCAATAATAGCCTGTGGAACACTGCCTTGACAAGTTTCATCAAACTTGTAATCCTTACGAATAGAATCTAAAGACATCGATAAATCGTAACCATACTCATTTTCAATATGCTCTTTGATTCTTCTTTTACACTCATCCAGATCTGAATCAATTGGATTTGAATATTCAATATTCCATCCACCAAAATAAAATCTTGCCATAAAGATTGCATCACATACCGCCAATGCACCCTTAATACCTTCTGGATGATTGTGTGTTACACTAGCCGATAATTTAGCTAAATCACGACTTGGCCACATACCTGTTCTTGCACAAAAACCACAATCCATTATCCAAGCACAAGGGGATACACGCATGGCTGAGCCATTGCCAAAACTATTATATGGTTCAGTATCCATACTCTTTAACCATACACGAAAACAACCACAATACCCTGTATGAGGATACATACGACCATACTTTTTCATAGATAAAATAAAGTCTTTTTCACTTCCACCATTCATAATCGCATATGCCACAGCACAAGTCATAACCGTACCATCTGTAAATTGACAATCTGGTTTAAACAATTCAAATTCTTTTGTCTTGATATCCGAAAATTCATAAACAGAACTTACAATAGCACCAATAATAGATTCTAACATTGTATCATCTCTTTTCTATTATGGATTTTTTTAAAAATATATAGTATCATACATGCAGAAACTAACTTGTGATGGATAAAGCTGGGCTGGCTGTGCCAGTAAGATGTTAATCGAGATGCCTTTGCTCCTGGGGTTAGTTTTTTTCTTTTAGAATCTTATAAAACAGCTCGATTTGACTTGAATCTGTAATCCCAGATACTTGACCATCCCCAGACTCAATGATGATCCATGAATCATCTTCTAATTGTGCAAAATCAAGTGTAAAGAATGGACTATCTAATATTTTATATTTATTAATCAATTCAACTGGTGGTTTAAAACAAGCATCACTTTGATTTGAACTCTTCATTAAAAGCATTAGTTCATTACGATAAAAGAATGCACGATACTCATTTGCATTACTATCATACTTTTTAAGATCCAAATATTTCTTAATACAAATACCACCCGTTAACAAATTACCACGATACTGATAGAATTTTTTCATCCAATTATCAAATTCTGATTGTGTTATAGAAGAATCAAAATATACAGGAAAATCACTTCCCTTTACAGACTTAACATATTTTTTTACCATAAAACGACCAAAGGTACTTTTAATAAACTCAACATCGATTCTTATATATAATGGAAATTTCATCATTGGCGCCGTATCATTTCGTATAATTGGATATACATTCACAAATTCATGTAGTTTTTTATATGCATTCGAATTAACAACTAAATGATAACCTAAATCCAACAATTGATTTTCAAATTTACAATACAATTCTGGCTTCATCATCCATCCTCGATATAAGACAAGATCACAATCAACATTTTGATTCAACACGAGTTTTTTAGATTCAAACCAAGAAGAATAATCAAATAGCATTACATTAAATCCTGCTTTAATTGCAGCTTTATATTCTTGTTCTAGTTCAGCATCGATCTTATTCCGATTAAAATAATCCGATGGAAATAATATTGTATGCATAATAACTTCTTAATATCTTTTGTAAAATTTACCGTTTTAAATATGAACCATATCATAATAACTAACTTTTTAAAGGTGTATGATATCATATATTTTTGTAATGAAGGCAATCTCAAAAAATACTTCCTAAAATTAATGTCATCTCATGGTTACTTCACAAATTGCAATACAAATCTTCTTCAATACACTTAAAATTGTGCATATTGAAAATTATGTGTGAATAGATAAACAGAAGAAAATTCCATTAGTTATTAGCGATTATATATTCCACCAATTTCCTGCAATGTGATAATGGATGTTCTGGGAATGATTCATCAAGCTTTTCAGTTTCCAAACTATTCTTCTAAATATTAATCACTATCAAAATCAAAGTTATGAGCAATTTGTTCATACAAATCATCAAATCTTATCTCTGTCTTATATTTACTAACAATATTATATGCTACATCTATTATTGAACCTATTTCTTACCCTCAACACATATATTTCTTATAACGCTTTCATTAATTTATTCATAGCTTTAAAAGTTGCAGCCAACTCACTAATTTATGACCAAATGCACAAAAATGGCACGCCGATACTTACCATTTAAACAAATGTATCATTATAGTTTGAACATATTTCATGTTCTAGTTCAAATAAGTTCAAATTAAAAACTTATGCAATTGAATCGCAAATAATTCCTCTTTAGACCATTCACTATTTTCCAGTGTAAAAGTTTTGCGAATTAAATAGGACTGTTTGACATCTTTAAAAACTGCCGTCAACTTTAACCCATCTTCAATGATCTGTTGATTTTCTATAAAAAATATTGGAGCTATTTTTATTACATGTTCTTTGCAATCATACCATATATCAAGCTTATTTGGGATGTCTCCAACATCCTTTGAATAACCATTTGATTTAATTTTTAATTCTGTATTCGTGGTAATATAAAATTCAAAATCAGTTAAGACATTTCCACATAACCCTTTATATGTGAAAATAAACTCGAAAATCACCTTACTATTAGTTGACTGAATATCTAGTTTTTTATTGACAAGCTTAATATCAATCCAATCATCATCATAACCATTTAAATCTTTTTTATTAAACTTAGTATTAAAGTTAGGAAATTCATTTTCTTTGTCACTTATTACTTCTAAATTGGATAAATCATTAATATCAAAATCATCATCAAGGTCACTTAACGTTACACCATATTCTCTCATTTTTAAAAGAACTTCTTTAGCTGATCTTCGACCTAGATTTCTAATATGCAGCAATTTATAAAGATTCATTTCCATAAGATCACCTAAACATGTAATGCCACGTCTTTTTAAACAGTTATATGCACGTATAGATAAATCCATTTCTTCTATAGACATTAATTTTAGGCGTTCTTTTTTTTCATCATTCATATTCTCACCTTTGTCTCTTTCATTCGAATTTATTCCACCCCTAACGCTTTAAACACTGCATCCTCTGCATTGTTAAAGAATATTAGATTAAAACATCCAACAAGTTCTGGTGGAACTGTTCCTAAATCTACTGCTGAAGTGATTGGTAATAACACTTTCTTTGCACCAGAATCTAAACATACTTGTAAAGTATTTGCTAAGTTTTCTACCTTTGATACTGTACCACTTACACTAATATCACCAAGTACAGCTAATGAACTTACGGTTGGTTTTTGAATTGCTATTGAACATAATGCTATTAATGTTGGTAATGATAAAGTACTTGTCATTCCAATACCCTGTAAGTCTTGATATTGAATAATATAGTCTTTTGTTGTTGTACTAATAGATTGACTAATACGATTTCCATTTGCTTTTAAATAATTAAATGCATTTTGCGTACTCTCTCTAGCCTCTCTATCACTTCCTAATCCATTACATGTAAATTTGCCATTTCCAGGAAGCAATTGAGATTCCAATCTAAATAAACCAATCATTCCAGATTTGCTAGTAGATACTGTATATACTTGTCCTGGATTACACGTTCCTTCCGGAATCAATGTACTCGATCCTTGTTCTGGTACAGAAACATATTTTTCTTCAAACGTTTCATTATCAATATAAGAGAAATTGACATCATAGAATTCCATACCACCAATTTTCTTCAATTGTTCCTTAACACGTCTTCTCATTTCTAAAGCTAAACGAAGAATTTCTTCCAATTCATCCTTTGAATATTCTCCATCAGGATATAATAATTTAACAAGTCCAGAAACCGTTTTTCTTACTGCAATGGTATCTCTTTGATTTAAGTTTTTACCTAATTTAAAATATTTATCCAACGCATCACTTTCCTGAGATTTTCTAAGTTCACGAATAAATTCTGCAAAGTAATCCGTAATAAAACCATAGTCATCGGTAAAATGTTCTGGTCTAAATTTAGGTACTTCCCAGCCAGGTAAGTAACAATGAATACGGTCTAAAAATGCGGTATCTGTAGCCATTTCAGGTGGAAATGGATCAAATAAAGATGATGTTTTTAATAACACATCCACACTTTGATTAATATTACCCACAAAAACCATAGATGCACTGGCAGCCTTTTCTTCTTTGCCACGCGCAAAAGATCCAGATGCCATATAATCCTTCATGATTTGAATGCCATCCTTATCCTTAAACTTAATACCAGCCACTTCATCAAAAGCTACACAATCCCATAAACCAACTAATCCAACAGTACGCTTACTCATATTGTAAAATAAGTTAGCGACTGTAGTTTGACCACCAGATACTAAAATACTATTTGGTGAAATCTCTTTATAAATATGAGACTTACCCGTACTTCTAGGACCTAACTCACATAAGTTATAGTTATTTTCTACTAAAGGTACTAAACGAAGCAACAACAACCACTTTTCTCTTTCATTCAATTGATCTGGTTCCATACCAATCGAGCGAAGTAACACATCCATCCATTCTTCTTTAGAAAAAGATTTACGTCCTTCTTTTAAATCATGGATATCTACATGAGGCATTTGGATTGGTGTAAGTTTGGCAATCTTAATAGGATTTGAATGCTTATCCTGCTCATTAAAAACATATTCCAATTGAACAATGCACCAAATGCCACCACACAATAAACGATCATACTTTTCAGGATATTCACTCGAAATTGGAATTCCCGTAATACCTAAATTTGAAAAATCAGCTACATATTGATCTGTACGAATATTTAAGTTGATTGTGATTTTATCTATAACTGTATACATTCCTTTAGAACGTAATATAGACAACGTTTTCTGTGCTTCATCTGGACGAACAAAATTATCCGCAAGAATCTTTTTAACCTTTTCAATTCCCTGAGAAATTATCTGTTCATCATCCGAACCACAATATTGACCAAGAAGGAACTCAAGTACATAGACAGGAACATTGGCACCCTCTTTAATTTTCTTTGTTAAATCTTTTCGAACTATTTTGCCATCAAAATTAGAACGTAACTTTGCCTTTATCTCTTCTCTATCTGTCATAAAGAACCTCCTAATTAATTTCAATCAAACAATAATATTCATCATCATGCATTAGAATTTACCTATACATATTTTTTAAACACATCTCTCATTTTTAAGATTTTCTCAATACACTCATCCATCAATTGTGGATAATTTGAATGATCCGAGAAATCTAACCCCAATACATCATGCTTGATTCTCGATGCTTTTTTACCATCCAATCTTTCCCATGAAAAACTCATTTGTAGAGTATTCTCAATCTTTTCTTTATCTTCATAAATATGATCAAACAAATTTTTGTTGTCTAAAATATACAATTCTAGAACGATCTTATTCTCTTTATTGACTAAGTTTATAGCTAAATGAGCCTCACTCGTACCAATTGCAACATCATACCAATGATCCGTTGTGGGTTTTCTAACACTAAATGGCTTCCCCTTTGCAACTATGACTGTGTTAAATTCTTCCCAGAACATTAAACGTTCATTTTGACTTCGATTTAATTCCTTATCCGAATAATTTTGTTTTGACGTTTTTGTGAAATTATTTGGCTTTTCTACCACCTTGAACATAGGTGCAGGTAAAGAATCATTGATTTTATACGCATGAAGCTCAATCAAAAAGAATCCAATTTCTTCAGACGAATTGTTATTTAACCATTCAATAGCCGCCTTATGTTCTTCTCTAGCCTCTTTGACAATCCAAATAATTGTTTTCGCATCTAAACCGGCTGCATACGTAATGATTTTTCCTAAATGATCATGATTTGTAGCCTCTAATTGATTCTCAATAATCACAATTTGACCAGTAGTTTCATCTTTTGCGACTAAATCACAACGATACGATCCAATATATACTTCTTTATTGATATCCATTAACGTTAAACCAATTTCATCATCTAAAAGTTTTATATTTTCTTCTTTAGCCAACCAATTAGAAAAATCATATTGTTCATGCTTCCATAAATCACGAACATCCACTTCTGTTAATTTTCCAATTTTTACTGTAGACATATTATTCACCATCCAAACCAAAGAAATCAAAATCACCTATTGCCATCGCAATATCAATCTGAACTTCTTCTTTTTTAGGTACTTGTTTACCCTCTTCATCAACAATCACTAAATAATACGTTTCTGTATTACTAAATTGTTGTGATTTTAAGTTAAACGTACACTTATATTCTCTATCCTTAGGAATTGTACTTGTCTTATCCGCAATGATTTTTTGTATATCACTCACTTCATTACCACTAGCATCCGTAATATAAACATTATAAGTACATTGTACATAACTATCTTTAACAGCTTCTTTTTGATAGAAACTCAAATTAAAGATCATATTACTAATTTTTCGATTTGAAGAAAGCAAGGCAATACTTACAGGTTTTGTATCATACTTTTCCTTATTGATTCTATAAGCCTTATATCCAGTTCTTAAATACTTATATTTAATAATTGGAACACACATTTCTTGTAAGCTTGTACCACCATGTACAAACTTAGTACCACCAGCACCCTTGATACGAATATTCTCTCTTGGCGCAAAACCTAATAGATTCGCATCATTATAAATACCTTTGACTGGCATTAAGAAATTTGGATTCGCTGAATCATTTGTGATCACATAACGACGACCTTGTTCAACAATATCCTTTTTAAATGAAGATCTCTCCATTTTATCAGATTCATTTAATTCCTGATATGTATATAAGAAACCATGATCTGATGTAATAATGACATTCAATCCATTTAATTCACTACAAATCATATTTACTAAATTCTTAATTTCATGATTAGCCCTATAACAAGCATCAAACACAGTTGTTTCATCATTGTGACTTGAAGCATCAATCGTATCATGATAAATATAAATAATATCCTTACCCTTAACAGCCGCACGACGCTCATCACGCTTCATTGACATCAAATCTTTATATTTTAATGCTACACTATTTTCACTATATGACTTCAATATACCATCACGATCAGCCATCTCACTCGAATGACCATCTATCAATACTTTAGTTGAACCAGTATTTTCAACGACACTTAAATCTTTATGAGGTAATAATGCAGCCATACCATATTTCGTTATTGTAGGATAAATACCCTGTTGTGCACTGATTTCTACATCCGCTGTCGTTTCTACCTCTAACTGTTTAGCCAAGTCATACGCAACATCATAACGCATCGCATCTGAAATAATCACAAACACCTTACCGTCCACATTACGAACAACATCTTGATAGAAATCTGTTTGTTGTAAAAGACCAGTAATCTTACCAGTACTTGAAAGATCTTGTTCAATCACAGTATTCCAATTGGAAGCCAATTTATCCAAATACCAATTCTTATAATCTTTTTCAACATAGTCAGCCAAATCCTTAAATGAATCATCCAAAGAAGGATGTAGATTTTGAAGACAAGTTGAGAATGCAATATGGAACTCACGATATAAAGAATCCATTACATAATAATCACTTGTATACGCATCCCACATCTCTTTGGCAACCACATGATGGAAACTATTCAAATGAGAATCATAGAACTGATTCATTAAAGCCACTTGATAAATACCGTCATAGAAATAATCATAATCATCATACCAAGCTGAGGTTCTACGCTTTTCAATCACACTCATAATCGAAGTATTATCCATACTACGTTTCGTAACAGCATACATCAATTTAGATAAAATAACCTCATCCAAAATTGGAAGAATGTCCGTATCTTCTAAATACTTGATTTCAAACTGATTAAAACGATCAAATAAAGATAAATTACTTTCTACAAATTCCGCAATACCTCTAAAAGAATTCTTATCTTGACCATGAATCCAGTTAAACACTAAGTCATAACAAAATCCACTATGAGTATCCGAATACTTGGATTCAAGTCCAGACAATACATCACTCGACATTGTTCTAGAAACTGCACTTAAAACTACATGATTCACTAAATCATCCATATTTTCAGATCCATGGAATCCAGTTACACTTCCAACTAATGACCAAAATAATGGACTTGCACCATACTTCAATAAATCCATCTTCACAGTATTCTCTAAATCAGCACCAGCTAGTAAACTCGACTTTATAATTAGTTCTGGCTCTCTTTCCTTTACACCACAAATAACCGAAAGAATAGACATATAAAGAATCGACTTCTTATCAATAAATCCATCAAAAGATGCAATAGCCTTTCTTCGACTTGCCGCATTAAAGAAACCCTTAAAATCCTTAACTACATGACGAAGCTCAGCTGTATTCACAATCTGCATTTCCTGCATCAAACGAGAAGTCTTATCCGCACGATATTCTTCACTATATAACTTAATATCCAAAAACCAATCATGTTCTGGATCCACAACCAATGGATTATACACCAAATAATTAGATACCAAATCACTACTTGACAATAACTGTTTAGCAGAAAACAAATGACCAGCCGCTAACACCAATACTTTTGCATTACATAAAGTCAGTGATTCAATCTCATCTAAAAACTCACCATCTTCATCGTTCCAGAAAATGATTCTTCTCTTATAAAATTCATCCAAAGGTTCAGCAAACCTTTTCTCTAATTCTTTTTTAATATCTTCGATAGCCATACCGAACCTCCTAAATAAATTCAAAAAAACTATAGCTTTATCAGTGAAAACATAGTATCATATCTATAGAAACTAACTTGTGATGGATAAAGCTGGGCTGGCTGTGCCAGTAAGATGTAAATCGAGATGCCTTTGCTCCTGGGGTTAGTTTTTTTTGTTACACTTTATAACAACCTCAGAATCATCTAATATTAAGGCAATAATATAGTCCACCAATTTCGGAGAATACTTATAGATAACAGTTTCTCCGTTTTTTATTGCCTGACAAAATTCAGAATTATTCTTAATATCCCATTTTTTTATCAGCTTATCTAAACAAACTGTTGTAAAAATATTAGGATCCGGATTCTTTTCTGTTTTAACTGGCTCTCGTAGTGGAATAAAACAAATTTTTTCTTGTTTTAATTTTCTATCAATTTCATTTGTAATTTGATGGAATGTTAAACCATGTGTTTGATTTAAATCCAAATATCTATCAATATACTGAACATTTTTATCATTAGGATTATTTGAAGCATAAAAACTAAAATCAGCTTTACTCTTATTGTTAACACGAACCAAATTAATATTAACAGAATAAGCTATATCACAATTTAAATTATTCGAAACAATTTCATTAATATCTGATAATTTCTTTTCAAATATAGAATTCATATTTTCACCATATTTAGATAAAATTTGTTCATTCGTAACATGTCTGTTATTTGTAAATAAAGCTAAAAAATCACTTTTTATATACTCTGTTATATTCACATTCAAATAAGAATATAACTTATCTGCATATGCTTTTACACAAAACGTTAAATAAGGTAAATATACTATCTCTAGTTCCGGAATAATATCATGTGTAGCTGTATTTCTTAAAGCTGTGATAATTTCCAAGTTGATTCGGATAGGATCCTTCTTATTAGTCATTAATTTATTCGCACAATCAGATAAACTTAATGTTCTTGAAGATTTTGGATAATAAATTGATTTGCCATCCTTCAATAGCTTTGCCTTCAACATCAATTCCCACGCATTACATAAAAAGAATACACACCCCTCCAAACGATAATCAATAGTAGGTTTATTAAAAACCTCAATACTCAATAGAAATGAATCTATCGACTTCTTCTTTAAAAATTCAAAATGTTTTTGATCCATATGACACTCCTTTTACTTATAATTTTTTTGTTCTTATAATTAAACAATTCTTTGGAATGTCTTTTAAAAGACTGATTTACATAAACTTATTATATAACAAAAGGACAGTTTAATTCGAATTAATCTCTAACCCTAACCTCTGTATTCGAATAAGTTTCTCCTTCTTTATTTCTCCAATAAGTAGTGACTTCATATTTTTTACTACTTCCCATATAAGCAACAACATCTCCGTCAAATGATTCACCAGATTTTAATATTTCAAGCGGAGTTACTCCATCATCCTTTATAAGGATAATGTTATATTTTTCAGGTATAGAGTAATCTACATCGTATGCATCCGTGTTTCCAACATTACTAACTCTTATTTTATGAGACGATTTACCAGTTCGTATAATTCTTGCTTCAATTTTCGCCACTAATTTATTGGCCTTTTCCATTCTTTCTAACTCATATTTTTTTAATTTTAAATCATATTCATTAACCTTTTGTTCCAATGCTGATACTTTACTTGAACGATATATCGAATATATAGAAAGAATAAAAGACGCGATTGGAATAAAGTAGGTAACAATACCTTTAATTAATTCACCAATTTGCCCAACGTTCATAGTTTATTACTTCCATTTTTTAAACATTTTTGTTATCTCTTTTTCGATTTGTTTTAAAGCTTCATCTTTTAAATCTTCAATATTTTCATCAATAACATCTCGATTCTGTTCTATCAACTGTGATTTAGTAAATATACGTCCACAATGAGCACATTTTAGGCGTACCTCTTCTGAGGCATCATACAAGTCATTAAAATCAGCATCTAAACTTTCAAACAATTTATTCCCACAAAGTGGGCATATTAAGTCAACATTTTTAAAAATATCTTTCATTAATCTCCTCCGTAATTTTAGTCCATTTACATTTTTTATATTTCACTCGTATACGTAAAATGAAATATACTTGTTATTAATTCCATACTCAGATTTATCCATAATATCTCTAACCATCAAATACATATATCAAAATTTATATACACGCTAATAACACAATTTATTCTAGATAAAACTCAAATTTTCTAAATACTATTTACTAGAATAACAAAGATTTTTAGTCACCCTATAAACATCATCGTTAGCTTTAAAATCAAGAATATATCTCTTATTTAATAAAGCTTGTAATATAATTCTATTATTTGAATTAAGTTCGATTTTAGGAACTCTATTTTTTTCAAATAATTTGATAAACTCATTAAGCTTTAAAGCTTTTAAATTCGATTTAATATCCTCTATTGAATCCTCCTTAATAGAATCATCTAATAATCTATATTTATACGAATCTGAAATATTTGATTTCATCAATTGATTTTTCAATTTCGAATCTATTTTTAATTCATTATAGATGATATTAGAAATTTCCTTTTTAGCATATAACAAAATTGATTCCTGATATTCTGGATACTGAGTATAATTTTCAAGTAGTTCTGCCTCTTCATCGGAATCCAGATAATCTCCAGTTTCTATAACAAATTTTACAATCTCTATGCAATAATCTTTATTAAGTACGAATATCTTTTCATTTAGATTTTTTATATAGTTAATTTTCAAATCTAACTCAATATTAGATTTAAGTACATGCTCTGTTTCAATATTGTTCGAAGTAATTGAACCCATTAAAACTATATAATTTTCTATATTCTTATCGATAAATTTTAATAAAAGATCCACATCATAATTTTCTCTTAAGAAAAGCAGACTTCCTTTATCCATTCGAATAACTTTATTATCTATTAACAATCTCATCTTATCAAAACTTATCTCAGAAGTATCGAAATCTTCATATATCATATTAATTGATTGTATTAATTCTTCAAATTTGTTTATCGAAACAATTTTATTAACAAGTAAATCATCTAATAATTTACCTTTTTCATCATTTGTTAAAGTATCATCCACTTGAATTACTATATTAGAAGAATTGATAAATTCAGATATTACATCATCAAGTTCTTTTTCTTTTATATAAAGCAAAATATTATGACTTGTGTATTCAATACAATTGTTTTTTACCAAATATTTCCATAAATCGTCATTTTTGATTTTGTCAATTTCTTGGATTTTGGTCTTAACGTGTTCAGCATAATAAAGCAGTGTATCACCATTAATTTTTGCATGATTTAAAATTTTAATTGCCGTTTCTTCATTATCTTTAAAAGACATGTTATTATCTTTAAATAAATTAATAACAGTATTAATATTTGCATCTACATAATTAGTCAAAGGCTGATCTTCAGTATAAATATCAGTTAAGCAATTTAATCCATTAATATTTGAATAGTACTTGTTAAAAGCACTTTTGATGTTATTTAGATTTAATGAATAAAGATCATCTTTATAAATGTAGTTAGATAAATCGCCTTGTATTTGTTGAAAATCAATATTATAAATTTTAACTTGCAACATATGTAAAACTTTTGCGATATGGTCAATATTCAAATTACCAGGTATTTCATTATATAGGTTGTTCTCCTCTTTTAAATATTTTTCTAAAGAGCCATTTTTATTTAATACTTGTGTATGTCTAATCCCATCTACAGATAATAGATACAAAATAAAAAGTCTTTTTCTATTTCCTTCTATTATCATATTTTCTATAACTTCACTAGCACATTCGGGCCAAACATGAATAATTGATTCAATTGCTTGCTGTTTGTTATCCACATATTCAAAAAAAGAAATTAAAAATTCCACATCATGTTCTCTTTTCAACAATTCTAGTGCTGTCTCAGTATATTTAACACTGACATTATTCACATAATTTAAAAGAGATAAATTTAAAATTGCTATTTTACTAAAGTCTGCAACATTTAAAAAACTAGTAACTAATTTTGGATTGTCGAGGCTATATGTATATTCTAACGACGTAGAATCGGTTAAACTTCTTAAAAATTTCTTATCATTATTTGTAATATCATTTGAATAAAAATAAGAAATATAATCAAAGTAATTCTCATCTATATTTCCACTGGAAATTAAATAATTTAAAAGATCATAATAATAGTTACTAAAAACATTTTTATATGAATTATACCTTTCCTCAATAAAGTCAATAAAATCAGCATCGTCAATCACTTCGGCAAGATTCATGTTATTTAATTGATATTTTGCTTGTATCAAATTTTTCTTTTGTATATATTCCTCATGTTTATTAATATCTAGATCAGATATTTCATTTTCCAATTTCTGAGATTCAATGCTAATCCATTCTTTCTTACTTTGAAAAAGATAATAAACATATCCTTTATTATAATGAAGATCGGAAAAATCTTTTGGATAAATATTTTTATATATCATCATCGCAAACATCTTATTAAAGTCTAGATTCAGTTTTGATTCAATACTGTATACAGCCTCAAGTCGGTATATATATATTAAAAAATCATTAAAAATATTCTTTAGAAGTCTTAAATCATCTATGTATAAGCATGCTCTTCTTAAAAAATTTATATCCATTTTTGTTTCAATTTTAGCCTCTACCATCCATTCTTTTATTTTATTAAAGGAATTTGAATTATTCATGACTGGAATCACTGGTATCTCAAAATCAAAAAATTTAGTGTTATCCTTTGCTTGAAGCAGATCTCCTCTTATTAAATAGAAAAAACGTATGGTGCGATGAGTATTCATGTTATTTAAACGTAAATTGATTATTTTATTTAATTCCCGTAATTGTTCAAATATTTCAACATTATCAAATCTATCAATATCCTCAAAAATATAGTTATCACAATTATTCTTTTCAAGCAAATATAATATTTCATTTAAATATTTGTTAAAATACGACGAACTATTATATAACAACTCTATTTCATTACCTTTTATATTTATTTTTTTTAAAATATTCTTGTTGATTTGTAACGAAACCAAATAAATAACAATAAAAAATAAACAAATCACAAATACAAAGACTAAAGATTTAATTATTACGTTTTGATTTGTAGAAAAGATAATAAATAATACGCTTTGATTTATCAAACCTAAAATACTGAGTATAAAAGACACAATTATTAATGAAAAAAATAATAATTTTAACTTCTCCCATTTATCTGTTTTAATTTTAAACATTGATTTTTTTATTAATTTAGGTTCAATCTGTTGAATAATCTGATTGATAATTTGACCTTCAAGTAAATTATCTTCGGTTTTATTTGATGTTTTTGCATTATCTAATTTTAAAATAATATTACTTCCATTCACATCTAAACTACACTTACTTCCATCATCATTATCGTTTTCTTCTACAGTAGATTCATCCATAAAGTGTGTTAAAGAAATTGTGTTAAAAATAATATCATGATGATAGTATTTATAAGTTTCAATTAATGAACTTTTTCCAGATCCATAAGATCCACTTATGGCAATGTTTCTAATATCATCATTTTTAAAAACAAACCTGAACGCTTCATCATACACTTTGATATCAGCATCTGTTTCGGGAGTTAATTTCTGAAATTTTAAATTTGCCATAAGTTTCGAATCCTCCTTATCTAGTCTTACATCATAAAACTTTATCTTCTTTTCACATACAACTCGTTATATTAATCTATGTTTACAAACCTATATTTTGTTCTTAACTACATTCTTACCAATTGCTAATCCAATTGAACCTGCAGTTACTACTATACTACCTAAAACTTTTGCACCCTTAACAAGTTTAGCTTTCTTTGCATGCTTCTTTGGATTCACTTTCATTTGTTTCTTTTCCATGATTAATTGCCTCCAATAATTGTTCTCCACTAACTTCAATAGCTAGTCCTTCATATTTTGTATTTAATTCTAAACATTCTTTTTTATCTTCTTCAAGCAATTGAATGTCATTATTATATAAGAAATCATAATCATCGTCTGAATACATATGTTCAATTGACATTACACTTGAATAATCCAATTCTTTTAATTTATTAACAGACTCTAAATAAATAGATTCAATAACATGAGGTTGTTCTATCAACAAATGAGCTGCTGCAATATATTTAGTAGACTCTTTATATAAATTAAATAAATCGACTATTTCATTATATTCCTCAGACTTCTTACCCCAATAATCCATATGAATAAAGCCCTCAGCTAATTGAAGAGCCTTTGATTTAGGAATCGCATCAAACTCATTGATTTGAAGTTTTAACTCCTCATAAATCTTATCTTGAGCATTAATCAAATCATGAATGCCGTTCTCAATTGCGATTCTTTTACCAGGATCATCATCACTACGCTTTAAAGCTAGGTACACTTGTTTTTTACCTGACTCAAGTGAAGCAATACGATCATTCATTTGACCTTTTTGAATATGTTTAACCGACTTACAAATAGACTTTAATAATTCAGTCTGTGATTTTAAAGTACCCTGTACCTGAGCCATTTGAAGTTGTTGAGACATATCCTGAATTGGATTCCCCTGTACAAAAGATTCCTTTTTAATACTTAATGGAGTAACAATCTTATTTCTTCCATTATCACCCTTTTGCATCAAAGTAGGCCACAATTTACCCGTCTTAGCATTTTCCATAATCCAAAACTCACCAGATTCATATTGTTTCTGAAACTCTTCTGGTATCTCAACTACATACTCAGTACCAGCCTGTACATTATCCAAAATATCCTTTACATCCACTATATCTAGTATTTTATTAAGAACATCCTTAAAAGGGATATGTAAGTCAGGATCATTTGAACGCACTACTCTATAGGTATCATATACATACTCTTCAGGCAATTCTTTTTGAACTTGCTTTATCTCATTATCCATAGTCAATACTCCTTAACGTTTATATAAACTAGATATTATAAAAGTCTTTATAAAACAAATTTAGTACCATTATTTAATAAAACATAGTTTTTTAATATCTACGTTATCATTTTATAACTATCGTGTACGACGATTAAATATAAGATTATAATCAATAACATCAAATTTATTTTTCGAAACCACCCAATAGTTAGCTACATTAACAACACTTTGATTATACTTAATCGCTAATTCTTCGTTTACTTCATATGGTTTTGTATAACATTTATCTTGTATAAATTCATTTTCACTAAAACTAACAAAATATATACAAATATTTGGAGAAATAGGTAAAACCAATTTATATAATCCGGATTTCTCTTCGTCCATATATATATTAATTACTGGATTATCCGATGTTAAAAAATTTCTTTGCCTACTTATACCTACTTTAATAACAGGTCTTTTACACTTATATTGATTATTTAAATATGTTTCTAAAGACCCTTTGTTTTTAAATAACGTTTTAAATAGCCAATTGTAATAATCCAATTCATTTAATTCATTTAAATCCAGGTGATGATCCATAGGTTTTAAACTTTTTAATGCTCTACCCATCAATACACGCCCAGAATCAGAACGTATATATTGTAATAATAAAAACATAAAGCAACTTTTATTATCAATATATAGTTTATCCTTTCTTCCATGTTCCACATTTCGAATTATTTCATGTATTGCAGGCATATAATTCGATTCTAATTTAGATATTTCTTTTTCTAATGAATTATCTACCTCTTTATTTGATAATTCATATGTGTAATTATGCGCACACACTTTTTCAATACTCAACTCATTTGTTTTTTTACTTAATAAGTTAAAAGCATAAACCTTTCCATTTTCATTTTCGAAATTCTTTAAATATGCTCTAGGCACAACATGCTGATTTTTTATCACTTTTCACCCTTTATATTTATACAATTACATTTAACAAATAACCTCTATTCTTGGATTATTAATTAAATATCTAATTCTGTTTAATCTTTATCAAGCTTTCTTATAAACATTACTTTTATTTAATTTTAGCCAACAATTCTTGGAATTTAGCATAATTCACCTTAACGCCATCATCCAAATCCATTGGTTCCATCTTATCTGCCCAGTGATGAACAATCTCTTCATACTTATTCAATTCTAATAATTGCTCATTAATCTTCTTTAATTGTTTAGAGAATTTAACCTTTTCACTTGTAGAATCAGCCATATCAATCTGTTCTTGTAATAATCCAATCTGTGTTCTATAACGAGCCTGCTGTGGATGGATATATCCAGTTCTCATACGAGCAATTAAATCTGGTGTATATCTATGAATATAAACTAACGCTTTAAATCCATTCTTTTTACCACTATCAAACAACCAATAAATAGGACGCTTACCAGAACCAGTTACCTGATATGTATTACAATGATCTTTAAAGAAATCATTTAAGAAATAATTGCGTAATACTTCTCTTATAGTACCCTTACCACCTAATGCATCCGCAATAAACTTCAAGTTTTCTTCTAAAGTATCAGAACCATAAACAACACTAACAAAATTTATAAAACGACTTACAATATCATCCTCAAAATATTCTTCATCACAAATTGGAATAATATCATCTTTATCAGGAATAAATGAAGTATATTTACTATCATCCCATTCACCACCAGCATAAGCCAATCCTTCAACATCTAAAGAATAACGACCCAACATACAACCAACTGCATAAGATATAAATGATTTAATATCACGAACTAAATCAGCCTTACGAACAGTAACATCCTTATCCTCTTCTTCAGGAATTAACTCATCCTGTAATCCATAGATATCAATAAAGATTTTATTTAATTCTTCTTCATTAGCTTTTAATTGATTAAAGCGCTCTTCACAAGCCATACTCCAATCTTTATAAGCAGATGATATTCTTGCAGAAGGAGCATTATCACCCCATGCAGATGCACCAGCTGATCTTAACTCAACCAAAGGATGTACTTTAAAATCCCATGATGTCTCAAATGAATCCCAATCTTCCTTTGCTGATAAAACAATATCATTAAATATTAACTTAATTTTTTCATAATGTGATAAATCAATAATAGGAAGTTTAGCAATATCACCTGGATTTGCATTTAATGTCGGATTAATTATATGTTTAAAATAACTTGAAACATTACTATTTAGAAATGAAATAATATAAGGAATATTTTCCCCAAAATAGGCATTAGAAGCTGAGCTAAATAAAAAACCAACCGGACATATACGATACGAATTCATTCCACTAGTAATCGAATTCCATACAATACAATCTTTAAAAATATAATCTAAATTTAAATTTACAGCCCTAACTCTACTACCATCATCTGTTTTTTCATTTTGAAGCCTTGCACCATCATGCTCCCAATTAACAACATAATAATTGTTTCCATACCACTTCTTAAAATAACCCCCATTAGCATATGGAAACCATTTATAATTAGAAGCAGAAGCTTCCTCTCTTGTTAAGTTAAGTCCTATACTTTTATTTTCTACTTCATACCATAAACGGATAAACTCGTCATTTAATCCAGTTGCCATGCCCTTTCTTGTAACGCCATAATCTGAAATTGTTTTACAACCAAAAGCAAATGTTGCAGTTTTACTTGCCCAATATGCAATTGGAGTTCCTGAAATTTTTTTAAAGTTTGTTGCTAAGCTTTCGTAAAAATAACCACAATCTTTATTACTTAGTGCATCAAGTACTTTTTGTTTTTGTACTTCCATACCACCTTTGAAATCAGATAGACGGAAATAATAACCAAGATCATTAGAATGTTCGTTCTTTAATACAAATGAGCAAATTGGAACGGTGGCTTCTTCATATGCGGAATATTCCATTTGAACTAGTGTCGCAATCAATTTGTTATTAATAATATACTCTCTTAGTTTTTCATAAGACTTAATAAACATCCATACAAATGGTGTCATAAAACCTAAATAGCCATTTTCTTTTGTGAAATCAAAATTTCTCTTTACAAACACCGCAAACAAATCAGAAGAATAATCTTTATATTTTTTTACTACATATTTTTTAAGTTCTCCTGACATCTTATTTAAATAAGGTGGATTTGTAGTCGTTACACAATACTTTTTACTTAAGATTTCCGCTTGTTTAATTAATTTATTGATTTGATAGTAAGTATTTTCCATCCAATTCAATGAATATATAGAAAACTCTGCAGTTGAGTGAACTTCATCAACAAATTGTTTATAGCTATCATAATCTTTTTGTTCAACATGAATTAATGATCCTAATTCTAAAGCATCTTTAAAAGTATGAAGTAAGTAATTAGACATTTCTTTGCTTGCCTCTGTTTCAATCATACCTTCATAGGATAAGGATTCTAATTCATTTGTCTCTACAACATTAGATAAATGATTTGAGACATTCGCTTTTAAGAAGCGTCGGTTATACTTACATCCTTGCATCATAATAGAAAAATAAGATAACTGATATGCACGTTCATCAATATCTAAACCATATAAGTTATTTTCAACAATTGAAATAGCTGCATCACGATCTGACCAACCACATTCTCTATATATTTCCATTAATACTTCAAATGCATATGCTAATATGTGTCCAGAACCCATGCATGGATCAAAGAATGTTAATTCTTCTGGTTGAATTGGATCATTATCAATAATTGGTAAATTTCCATCTTTTCCTATTGCTAAAAATTTAAGTTTACTTCTTAATTCACTATCCGGATTTCTTTCAATCCAATAACGACCCAAAGAGTTATCTACCATATATCGAACAACCCAATCAGTAGTAAACAATTCAGTAGCTGCTGGAATATCATTTTTTGAAACTTGTCCTTTTGTAAGATTAATAACTTCATTATGACGTTTAGAAATATAGTATTGATACATCCAACCAATAATAGTTACTGCATTTGTAGGCCCATCCGGATTATCCGTTTCATCTTTCCAATCCTCTTCAGGAATATCGCTAATCATTTTGGCTAGGACACTATCCTCTTTTAAAAGACCATCTGGAAACAACAATACTTTATAATCTTGATTTTTAATGGATGTAAACATATCTGGTAAATAACTAGTCATGTCATTACATACAGTTAGCAACAAATATTTATAAAGTTTTTCATCATCATTTTGTTCAATTAAATCAAATACTACCTTTTGATCCAATCCTGGAATATCTAAATGTAGGGCTTCTGTTTTAATTTCAGGCTTAAATTCATTATTTTCATTTGTAAAAACTCGAATTCTTTGAGGAAGACGATTATTCACTTCCATAAAACGAAGTGCAATGAAACGGTTAAACCAAGTATAAGCTACTTCTTCAACTACATGTTCTAATCCATGATGTTTCACTTCTTTAATTAATGCATTTAACTGATTTTTTTCTTCAATAGAAAGAAGTTTTCCTTTAACTGAATCTACATTTAATTCTGGTGTACATGATTCTGTAAAACCATAGTCAAAAGCTTTTAATTTAATTTGATTTACTAACTGATCATGTGCATAGTTTGCATAACTTTTTATCGCATTCTTATTCATGGTTAACTCTCCCTATTAATTCAATGGTTCTAATGGAGTCAATATAAATTCATCCAAACATTCTTTGACTTCCATTTGCATTTGTCTAATTTTGTGTATTCTATGTATTAAAGAAGGATTACCTTCATTCATAACTTCTAAAAGAAGTAATTCTGTGGTATTAAAGGCTTTTAAAGCCACTGTTAAATTATCAATAGTATTGGGTCTATGGTAATAATCCATTCCAATTCTATAATGAATTTCGGCCTTGATTCTGCTTGGTGCATCTAATTGGTCTGCTACATTTAACGCATGCCAATATAAATCCTTTGCTTCTGGAATATCCTGTTCTACAAAATATCCATTTAAATACATATCACCAAGTAAATATAATGCATGAGCACTATCATCTGTTAATGCACTCTTCACAAGATTAAAGTAAGCATCTTTATAGCTTTGCTCTACTCCACGACCATAAAAATAACATTCACCCACAAGAACATTTGAATCGCCTATATGCTTTTCTTTAGAAAAATACTTAAATGCCTTTTTATAATTCACATGATTATATCTTTCATAATAATATAGACAACCAAGTTCATAAGATGCCATTTGATCTTGTGATTGGTAATACGCATCACGCAAAGCTTTGTCTATGAAATAGAAGATATCATCATCCATTAAATGATGTTTATCGGCCTGCATGAGTTCTCTTGCGACATCAACAGGTGGAACTGTTGTTTCTTTATTCTCATCATCCAAATATTTCTTTCGGATACGATTTGTTTCAAAACATTCATTAAATATGTAACAAGCATGTCGCAATACATTATAGGCAGCTTCATTATCCATGAATTCTTCTATTTCTCTAGACATAGGCACTCACTTTCTAAATCTACTTTAATTTTATTTGTTCATCATCATTAATATAACTTAACAATCTGTTTTTAATACTAGCCAAATATCGATCTACATCCTCAGCCGAACTAAGTTCTACTTCTCTAAAGATTACATTTCTTTGAAGTTCTCTTACTTTCTTTTTAGGTGCTTGTTTCGTTTCAGCTTTATATTCTTTTACATCCTCTTTAACAGTTGTTGTTTGCGTTAAATGCTTTTGAATTTGATTCACAATCGAATCTTTTACCGCCACAATGCGATTGCTCTTCGCATATAATCCAAGAAGGTTATTTAATTGATCAATTTCTTTTGTAATCTTGTCATAAGCATCTTTCGCATTATCAATCAAAGGCTGAACCTTAGCTTGATTTACACTTGCTTCATTCATGATTTCATTCATACAATCATCAATCAAGGATTTTAATTCAACTCTTTTTTGATTCATTTCCTGCGTACGAATTGAAATGATTGTCGCAATATGCGTATTCAATTCTGGAATACGTTTATAATTAAATTTATTCGATACTTTTGTGATCTCTTTGATTTTTTCAATCGCATTCTTCACTTCATCAATGCCATACAAAAAATCTTTTTCATTGTCCAAAATCGAATCTTTTAAGTTTAGAGCGTTATCATAAAGTTTAATTTGACTAGAATAGAAGTTTTCTACAGCACGCATATCCTCTTTACTATCTAATAAATCATCTTCTAAATCACAAATCGTATTGATTAAGGCAATATTATCACTTTGTGCAAGTAGAACTTTATTTACTAAATTTAAAGCTTCTTTAATTTCAGAAGAACCAGGATGAATTGTTGAATCATTCTGTTTGTTCATATCTTCTAAATGACTCTTCTCATTATTAAATTCCCTAACAATATAGGCAACTAAACCATCCTCATCATTTGGAACATCCATCACATCAAAATAATCTTTTAGAATATCACGTACAGTTTTCATCTTTTGTGCTGGAATCACCTCACGAATCGAAATATTTGTTGATCCAGTTTCTGATTTTTTACGCAAATAATCTGGCAATTGAGTATTACTAGGTTGAATCATAGAACCTTGATGTTTGATTGTCACCTTTTGTTCATAAATCAAACGAGCCACTACTGCTGCTATATCAATTTCTTTCCATCCATATGGAATATCTTGATAGCGAGATTGAATATCGGACATAGAAGTTGGAAGTTTCGCCATTTTTTGTTTTTCTAAATAACGATATACATCTTCACAAGCCTCTTTATTTGGTTCCATACCATCCATAAGTCCTTCTGTACCCGTTAAAATCTTACGAATATCTGCATCTGAACTTACCGAATCATCAATCATATTAATACTATGATATGTGTGTTCAACCAAAGTTTCTAAAGCTTTATCTAAAACTACTTTTACTGAAGATCCAGAAATAGGTACAATTTTTCCATCAATATAGAAAGTTCCCTTAATAACCGCATCACTAATTTTATCTTTCGCTTCATTCAACAATCGACGAGCCTCTTTTTGTTTATTACCAATAATATTCTGAATGGATTCCGGCAATTGACTCACATTCTTTTGTTTAATATATTTATCAATCTTTAAAGCATTCTCAATATCACTAAAGATTGAATATTCACTCGACAATTGACAAATGGCTTCATATCCTTTTGAATCAGAAGTCAATTTCATGACATTGGCATCCGCACTTGCTTCGGTAATAAAACGAAGCTTCATACCACCCGTAGTTAGACCATGATTTTGTCCATCGACACTCTTATCAAATTCAAAGTCATAATTATAATTATTTTTTGAATATCTATATTTTTTTGTTGTATATAGATCATCAAAAATAGTCTTACAAACCTGACTAATAACATTGGCTGAATCTACAGTTTGATTACTAATTTCACGCGCTATATCCTGTTCCTCATCTGTTAAGAATTGATAAATGTCTCCATTACGAGCTATATAATTTTGTTTCTGTAAACGATTCAAAGATTCTTCAACTTGTTTTCTTAATTCAATCTTATCAACCGTAATCGTATCTGCCATTAGAATCGTTAAGTTTTCAATATTTGATTTAATATCATCAATATAACGAACTAAATATAATAATTTTAATAAGTTTGTATCATCCACGGTTAAACCATTATTATTACTAGCTGCTCTTTCAGCTCTTTCAATAACAGAACGAACCGAAGTATCCAAGAAACTATGTAAAGTATCATAGAATGCATACATAGGAACTAATGTAAGTTCATTCTTATCTTCAATATGTTGTGCAGATTCTTGGAACCCATTTAACATGGATCTTTCGCCACTCGACTGGTGTTTTCCAGCATGACCATGTTTACGAATCTCATTAAATACTTTTTGCATGATTGTAAATTGATAAGGAACGAATGGGAAAATACGTGTAAATTCATCTTCACTTGAATATCCTTTTAAATCCTTCAATTCCGTATCAAACGCATATAAATTACTCAATACATTCTCATTATTTTCATAAACACCATCAAGAATTGTGTTGGCTTCATCTGTCTTTGTTAATAAACGCTTCTCAATAACTTCACCAACTGAAGAAGAAGTTAAACTCAAACGAATCGCAAAACGAGCCATAATACGAGAAAATTCATCTTGACGAACTTTAATCATTTCATCCAAAGCTTCTTGACCAGTCGCAACAATCCAAACTTGACCACGACATACAGAGCCTAATTTTTCAATCAAAGACTGCAAGTTTAAAAGCATACTTGTATTTGTACCAATATACTGACCAGCCTCATCAATCATAAACAACAAGCGGAAGCCCTTTGGTTTTGAATCTACATAAGCCTTAATTTCATCTACCAATTGTGCAATTGAAATATCTGCAGTTTCTGTTCCATCAAACCAATGCTGTGCCGTATTTTCATTCATTACATCCGCTTCAACTAAAGCATCAACAACATCTTGCTCAAAGAATTGATATTCAGCACGCGTATCCAACCATGATTCTCCATTAATATCTTCATAAGCCTCTTTAAATGCATCCATCTTACCTTGTTTCGTGATAAACTGCTCTAATTTAGCTAATTTCAAATCATTTCCATAATAACCTAAATGATCATAGAATACTTTCGCAAATACTTTTAAAACAGCTGTATCATCCTTATGCATGGAACCTTCAACATCAATATTAAAAAGAATTGTTTCCGTAGGTACCTGCACACACTTTTGAACATTCATAAAAGAAAGTTGATCATCAAACTTTTCTTCAAAATAATCCACTGTTTTCTTACCATTGATTTCTTTATTTTCCAATAAATAAGAAAGCATCTTTAAAAAGTGTGATTTACCACTACCAAAGAAACCAGTAATCCATACACCCACATTATCTGTAGGTTTATCAAAACTCTCACTATACTCATTAAAAAATTTTGTGAAATGCTTCTTCAATTCCGTCGTGACAACATATTCTCTAACTTCTTGTTCAATAACATCTTCTTTTTCTTGTTCAACCTGAACAACACCATTTATTGTACGATCAATATCGTCTTTAAACATCTCTTTGATTTTCATACCCTTAGTCTCCCTTAAATCATATTAAACGCTCTATAATACTCATTTGATTTCAATTTATTAAATAACTTAACATAATGCCCATCAAACGTTCCTGGATATAAAACTACAATAGGCTTATCATTCAAATCTTCCTGTAGTGCATTTAATAGTGCATGTACACGAATAAATGGAAAAGCTTTTCCAACTCCCGTTATCAGCAACAAATCATCATTCTCATTCAATTCAGAAACAATCTTTTTCGCAAAAGTCTTCGCATCACAACTCTTTTCAAATTGCTTTTCTAAAAACTCTGCCCCACGTCTTTCTTCCAACTTAGGAATACGATCCAAGATTCTCTTGTCTTCACAAATCGATAAGAATGTTTCGTATAAATCTACAATATGTACATTACAACTTAAATTCTCACTACTCAAACGCTCTGTAAAAGCACGAACAGCCATTTCTTCTTTTGATTCGTAACAAAACATACGAATATTTACTTCATTACTTAAAACTTCACCTTTAAGGAAATCTTTGCTTTGAATCGTTTCCTTTAAAAGATCTAATCTTTCTGTAATACTAGGCATAACTTCCTCCTACATACATCCAAAGGCAACTAATGCCTCGCTATTATTTGTATTTTCAATAGCTTCCCTTACTGAATAATCTAACAATACAGGATTTAATACTTCAGATCTGTTATTATCCAAATATCCAGTTTCAACCAAAGTCTTTTTCAAGACTTGTTTGCATTTATTGATTGTTGCATCACTCCAAGTAGCCACAACATCATTTTGTTCTTGAAGACGTGTAAAGAAAGAATTCAAATCCATTTTCGTAAATGAAGAATCTTTTGTTCTATACTTCTCACCAATAACAGTAATCATAAATTCCCAAACTAAACGGTAATAATTCATCATTAAAAATAAACATGCCTGTTTGGCAATATCTGAAGACTCAGTTGCGACAATATGAATCAATTCTTTGCTATTTGTTTCTTTAAAACGATTTAAACAAACAGACGCAATATTCTTAATCATTCTTTCTGTTGGATACTGGAAAAGATTCTTGTTTACGATTTCTTCTAAAGCTTTATTTTCATCCATTCTTTCATCTAATAAACGAGCTACAATTCTCATTTCATGAAACAAAAATTGTTCTCTAGTGATTGTTCTATATTTTCTATTTATATCCATAAAAACCAACACCCCTACTTAATCAATTCCACTACATCATCAAATGTACAATCCAAACAATCACAAATACGAATCAACGTATCCATAGATACTGTTTCATGTTTAGATAGCTTTGCAAGTGTAGCCGGTGTTAACTTAGCTTCTTTAGCCAAATCTGTTTTTTTCATGCCCTTATCAATCAATAATTTAAATAGCTTATTATAACTTATCTGCATAAAATGTCCTCGCTTAGTATCTATTATACGTGAAACGCTTACAGTATTAAATAAGAAATATTACGAAATGTGAATATTTCATCAATAAAAAATAATATAGAATAAAATTTAAATTGGACTATTATTAAAACTAATAAAATAACCAAAATAAAAGCAGAGGTGCCCCTGCCATTCGTACTAATCATGACTATCGTCTTGTCCTTAATTCGCTTTAATTTTTTAATTTGATGAACTAGAATTTTTCTGTTTCAAATAAATGCTACATATAACTGTATATTAAGTTTCAAACCATTTATTCAATTCATTTTCTGCATCTTTTACTGATTGATTAATTATCGTTTGTTCTTCCACAGTAAGGATGTTCTTATTATATTTCATCTTTTTTTTGATAAAAGTAAGTTTTTGGCACCAAAACCTATATGCACAGTTCATATAAGCAATAACCTTTTCTGGTGAATCTATTGCTTCTTTACCATGCATAATTAGTTCATCCACTAATTCATGACTTTCTATCCCATAAATTTTATAACAATAGTTATATAGAGTTTCTTCCTTCTGATCCGTTCTAAATAAATCTAAATATTCCTTTAAATATGAGGTATTATTAAAAGACGAATTATTAAATAGTAAAGAAGTTTCATCATTATAGTAACTATCCAACGCCCATATAAATGTGTCTACCCTATCGTTACCAATTCCTTTTTTAGTGATTTGTAAATTTCCAGTTTGTGGCATCAATGAAATGTTTAAAACTGATTTATATAGTTTCACACATCTCTGTAATTGTATATTATAAAGTTTTTCATATTCTGATGGTATTTCTCCCAAATAGCCTTCATATTTTTTTCTAATGGAATATGCCCATCCAGGTCCAAAATTATAATCCGTATCACCACTCATATTAATGGACTTGTTCCCAAAAACAATTTCCATATAACTTCTTTCTTTATTCTTTACAATGGTTTTATCATTATCAATACCATAAAATAATGGCTCTGTCACAACAAATGGTTGATTTTTGACGAGAAATAGCGTATAATAATAG